>Ga0187845_1000881_pt1 | contig 17463 bp, 19 predicted proteins | sample SpaLakP09_SKY_68_FD_134515 | JGI IMG/M metagenome (GOLD analysis project Ga0187845, IMG submission 134515) | Oligotrophic lake water microbial communities from Sparkling Lake, Wisconsin, USA - SP09_SKY_68 | ecosystem: Environmental > Aquatic > Freshwater > Lake | place: USA: Sparkling Lake... | reverse complement strand
GGTCGGCATGCCGACCAGTCCTCGCCTCAACCGGCCCATGAATTCGGCGCGGGTCATTGTTCAGCTCCCCTTTCGGCTGTGACATCGTCAGTGGTCGGGATCGGGGCAGCGGGTTGCGCCGCGCCGTCCAGGACAGATTCGACCGCCCGGGCGAAGGCGCGCCATTCGGTCGTCTGGGCCTCAAGTGCCCGGCGACCGGCGTCGGTCAGTCGATAATATTTGCGCGACGGGCCGGACGGCGATTCGACCAGATAGGTCTCAACCTGCCCGTCGGACTGCATCCGCCGCATCAGCGGGTAGATGGTGCCCTCGCCCATGTCGATCGCGTCCGAAAGCGTCGAGGCGATCTCGTAAGCGTAGCTGTCGTGCCGGTTCAGCAAGGCCAGGACGCAAAGCGTCAGGACCCCCTTCTTCAGCTGTATCTCGATTGTTTCAGGCACTGTGGGCCCTCCTTGTGATGACGAAGACGTATCGCAAGGTATCTGGTGACGCAAGGTAGCTGTCATAACATGACGCGGAATTAATCTGCGGCTGGATGCCCCTGCGTCGTTCAATCCATCGGCAATCGCTTGGCAAGCGCCAGAGGGGGCGATATGGACCGCCCGAAGTACCGCTGTGGGCCGCCGGGTCCCGGCGACAGTTTGCGATTAACTCGCAAGCTTTTGCGGCGAAACGGTTTAATGAGGATATCTCGCATGGGGATGGGCACGCGGGCCCGGGCGTTCATCGGCGGTGGCATCACCGCTCTGAGCCTGGCCGTTTTCTCCGCTACGCCGACGTGGGCGCAGGAGCTGGTCGGACAACCGACTGACGGCAACATCGGCCTCCAGCCGGCGGCCTCGCCGCTGAAGGTCGAGGCGCATTTCTTCCATGACGCCATCCTGATGCCGATCATCACCTTCATCAGCCTGCTGGTGCTGGGTCTGCTGATCTGGATCTGCATCCGCTACAACAAGAAGGCCAACCCGGTTCCGGCCAAATGGAGCCACAACACCCTGATCGAGATCGTCTGGACGGTTCTGCCGGTCCTGATCCTGGTGGGCATCTCCCTGTTCTCGTTCCGCCTGCTGTTCGCCTATCACAACATGCCGACGCCGGACCTGACGGTGAAGGCCACGGGTAACCAGTGGAACTGGTCCTATGAGTATCCGGACCAGGGCATCGCCGAATACGTCTCCAACATGCTGCCCGAGGACGAGATCGCGTCCCGCGGTATGCCGCACAGCCTGTACCGCCTCGCGGCGGACGAGCCGATCGTCGTGCCCGTCGGCAAGACGGTGCGGGTCCTGGTCACCGCTACGGACGTGATCCACGCCTTCGCCCTGCCGGCCTTCGGTCTGAAGACCGATGCCGTCCCCGGCCGTGTCAATGAAACCTGGTTCCGCGCCGATCGCACCGGCGTCTTCTACGGCCAGTGCTCGGAACTCTGCGGCGTCGACCACGCTTTCATGCCGATCCAGATCAACGTCGTGACCGAGGCCGAGTTCGCCGCCTGGGTCGCCTCCAAGGGCGGCTCGATGACGCCCCGCACCGCCGAACAGGCTCCGGGCGGCACCGTCGCCCAGGTCGCCGCCGGCGCCACTGGCGCGCCGACCGCTTCCGAAGCGGCCGTTCCCGTTGCCGCCCCCGCTCAACCCGCAGCGCCCGCCACGGCTCCCGCCGTCGCCCCGGCCGCTCAGTAACGAACCGCGAGAGCCCCACAGCTATGGCCACCGCAGCCGAAAACCTCGCCCACGATCACGACGGGCATCATGACCACAAGCCGGGTTTCTTCACCCGCTGGTTCCTGTCGACCAACCACAAGGACATCGGCACCCTCTACCTGCTGTTCGCCATCATGGCGGGCCTGGTCGGCGGTGCCCTGTCCGGCCTGATCCGCTGGGAACTGGCCGAGCCGGGTATCCAGATCTTCACCGACGGTTCGGTCGTCGACCTGATGGGCCTCGTCCAGCAGTCGAAGCACGGCTATAACGTCGTCGTCACCGGCCACGCCCTGATCATGATCTTCTTCATGGTCATGCCCGCCATGATCGGCGGCTTCGGCAACTGGTTCGTGCCGATCATGATCGGCGCGCCCGACATGGCCTTCCCGCGCATGAACAACATCTCCTTCTGGCTGCTGGTCGCGGCCTGGGTGCTGCTGATCATCTCCCTGTTCGTCCCGGGCGAGCCCGGCGGCGGCCTCGGCTTCGGCGGCGGCTGGACGATCTATCCGCCCCTGTCGACCATGGGGCACCCCGGTCCCGCCATGGACCTGGCCATCTTCTCCCTGCACGTCGCGGGCGCCAGCTCGATCCTCGGCGCGATCAACTTCATCACGACCATCTTCAACATGCGCGCCCCGGGGATGACCATCCACCGCATGCCGCTGTTCGCCTGGTCGGTGCTGATCACCGCCTTCCTGCTGCTGCTGTCGCTGCCCGTCCTGGCCGGCGCCATCACCATGCTGCTGGCCGACCGCAACTTCGGCACCAGCTTCTTCGACCCGGCCGGCGGCGGCGACCCCGTCATGTTCCAGCACCTGTTCTGGTTCTTCGGCCACCCCGAGGTCTACATCCTGATCCTGCCGGGCTTCGGCATCATCAGCCACATCGTCTCGACCTTCTCGAAGAAGCCCATCTTCGGCTACCTCGCCATGGCCTACGCCATGGTCGCCATCGGCTTCGTCGGCTTCATCGTCTGGGCGCACCACATGTACACGGTGGGCATGGGCGTGAACCTGCGCGCCTACTTCATCGCCGCGACCATGATCATCGCCGTGCCCACGGGCGTGAAGATCTTCAGCTGGATCGCGACCATGTGGGGCGGCTCGATCAGCTTCAAGACGCCCATGCTGTGGGCGATCGGCTTCATCTTCCTGTTCACCATCGGCGGCGTGACCGGCGTGGTCCTGTCCAACGCGGGCATCGATTACAGCCTGCACGACACCTATTACGTCGTGGCCCACTTCCACTATGTGCTGTCGCTGGGCGCCGTCTTCGCCATCTTCGCGGGCTTCTACTACTGGTTCGAGAAGATGTTCGGCGTGAAGTACAACGAGTTCCTCGGCTGCCTGCACTTCTGGATCATGTTCATCGGGGTGAACCTCGTGTTCTTCCCGCAGCACTTCCTGGGCCTGCAGGGCATGCCGCGTCGCTACGTCGACTACGCCGACGGCTACGCCTACTGGAACTACGTCTCGTCGGTCGGCTACGTCATCACCCTCGTCGGCGTCGGGGTCTTCCTGATCATGCTGGCCGAGGCCGCCATCCGGCGTCGTCCGGGCGTCGCCAACCCGTGGGGCGAAGGCGCCACGACCCTGGAGTGGACCCTGTCCTCGCCCCCGCCCCACCACCAGTTCAACGAGCTGCCGGTGGTCAAGGACGACGAGCACTAGACCGGTCCGTCCGGACCAGACCAATCGGGGGCCGCTCTTTCAGTTCGAAAGGGCGGCCTCTGCCATTTTGCGCGCTACCGCGCTTCGCGCTACCTGAGCGCGGGAAAGCCCGATGACCGAAACCGCACCCCAGCCCGCGATCTCGATGGCCCAGCCGGATGATTTCTTCCAGCTGCTGAAGCCGCGCGTGATGTCGCTGGTCATCTTCACCGCCGTGACCGGTCTGGTCGTGGCGGGCGGCGACCTCGACTGGCTGTCGTCGGCCATCGCCATCCTGTGCATCGCCGTCGGCGCCGGTGCAGCGGGCGCGCTGAACATGGCGCTGGAGGCCGAGACCGACGCCCTCATGCGGCGCACCCGCGGGCGGCCGGTGGCGGCGGGACGGGTCAACAAGAACGACGCCATGACCTTCGGCGTCATCCTGTCGGTCTTTTCCGTCATGCTCCTGGGTATGACCACCAACTGGCTGGCCGGCGGCCTGCTGTTGATGACCATCCTCTACTACGCCGTCTTCTACACCCTGCTGCTGAAGCGCCGGACGCCCCAGAACATCGTCATCGGCGGCGCTGCCGGGGCCTTTCCGCCCGTGATCGGCTGGGCGGCGGCGACCGGCCAGGCACCCTGGCAGGCCTGGCTGCTGTTCCTGATCATCTTCCTGTGGACCCCGCCGCACAGCTGGGCCCTGGCCCTGTATTCGGCCGGCGACTACGCCCGCGCGGGCATTCCCATGATGCCGGTGGCGCGTGGGGCGAAGAGCACCCGTCTGCAGATCCTGATCTACAGCCTGGTGTTTGTTCCTGTGGCCGCAGCGCCCGGCCTGGTGGGCCTCGGGGGCTATCTGTATCTGGCGGTGTCGGCGATCCGCGGCCTCGGCTTCCTGTTCCTCGCCTTCCGCCTCTGGCGCAGCCGCGCGGGCGATCAGCCCGACAAGGCCGAGGCTGTGGGACGAGAGGCCGCATTGTATGATGTGCGCGTCGAGGCCAAACCGGCGCGCAACCTGTTCGCCTTCTCGATCCTGTATCTGATGGCGTTGTTCGCGGCCCTGTTGGTCGAGAGCATCACCGCCCTGCCTGGACTGTCATGACCATGCGCCGACTGACTCCCGAAGAACTCTCCGCCCGCAGCCGGCGAAACCTCGCCATCGCGGGTGCCCTGGTGGTCTTCATCGTGCTGGTGTTTTCGGTCACCGTGCTGAACCTCAAGCGCAATATCGACGCCCGCAAGGAGGCCATCGCGGCCGGCCAGCCGGTCGAGTACGCCCGATGAAGAAGCCGACCGCCAACGCCATGGCGGCCATCGCCTGCGCCGCCGGGGTGATGTTCATGACCGGCGCGGCCTTCGCCGCCGTACCGCTCTATCGCATGTTCTGTCAGGTCACCGGCTTCGACGGTACAGTCCGCAAGGCCGACAAGGCCCCCGACGTCCAGCTGGACCAGACCGTGCTGGTCCGCTTCGACACCAATGTGCGTGGCCTGCCCATGACCTTCCGCGCCGAACAGGTCACCCAGCGGGTGCGAATCGGCGAGACCGGCATGGCCTTCTTCGACGTCACAAACACCTCTGACCGCCCGATCCACGCCACGGCGGCCTACAATGTCGTTCCGGAACGGGCGGGTCCGTATTTCCAGAAGCTGCAGTGCTTCTGCTTCGAAGGGCAGACCATCCAGCCCGGCCAGACCATGAAATTCCCCGTCCAGTATTTCGTGGCCCCCGAGATGGCGACCGATCGCGAGGCCCGCGGGGTTGAGGAGATCACCCTCAGCTACACCTTCTACCCCACGCAAGGGTTCGATCAGGCCGCAATCGCGGGTTCCCCCACTGGCGCGGCCGGATAGCCGACGCTATAGCCTGCCTCACACGACTCTCGACTGTTGCAAGAGACCCAGATGGCCGACGCACACGCCGCTCCGCATCACGACTATCACCTGGTGAATCCGAGCCCCTGGCCGTTGATCGCCTCGATCGCTGTCACCCTCATGATGGTCGGCGCCGTGGTGTGGATGAAGGGCCTCGTCGGCCCTGACGCCGGCCCGATCGCGGCGGCCCTGCTCGCCAAGGGCGACAAGGTCCTGTTCTTCGCGGGCCTGGCCGGCGTGCTGTTCGCCGCCTTCGCCTGGTGGGCGGATGTGATCAAGGAAAGCAAGGCCGGCGACCACACTCCGGTCGTCTCGATCGGCCTGCGCTACGGCATGATCATGTTCATCGCCTCCGAGGTGATGTTCTTCGCCGCCTTCTTCTGGATCTTCTTCGAAATGGCGGTCTTCAACGAGGCCCGCGCCCATATCCCCGAGATCAGCAACTGGGCCGATACGGCCGCCGCCTGGTCGACCTGGCCGCCCAAGGGCATCGAGACCCTGGACGCCTGGCAACTGCCGCTGCTGAACACCGTCATCCTGCTGCTCAGCGGCACGACGGTGACCTGGGCTCACCACGCGCTGCAGGTCGGCGACCGCAAGGCGGCCCGGACCGGCCTGATCATCACCGTCCTGCTGGGCGTCCTGTTCACCGCGGTGCAGGTTTATGAGTACCAGCACATTCTCCACGAGAACCTCTTCTTCAACGAGGAAGCGGCGAACTCGGGGCTGTATGGTTCGATCTTCTTCATGGCGACCGGCTTCCACGGTTTCCACGTCCTGCTCGGCACCATCTTCCTGCTCGTCTGCCTGCTGCGCCTGATGGCCGGCCAGATGACCCCGCAGAAGCATTTCGGCTTCGAGGCGGCGGCCTGGTACTGGCATTTCGTGGACGTGGTCTGGCTGTTCCTCTTCGCCTTCGTCTACGTCACCTTCGGGTGACGGACGGCCCCACAGGGCTTGATCTTGAGCCGGCGCGGATCGACCCGATCCGCGCCGGTCTTCTTTGTCGCTGTCCCAACTGCGGCAAGGGTCCGCTGTTCACGGGCTTTCTCAAGGTGGTCGACCGTTGCGCCGCCTGCGGCTTCGACTTCACCCGCCTGAACACCGGCGACGGCGCCGCCATCTTCATCATGCAGATCGCCGGCGGCATCGTCGTCTTCAGCGCCCTGTACGTGCAGGTCGCGTACAATCCGCCCATCTGGGCCATGCTGCTGGTGTCGCTCCCGCTCGTCGCCGGCCTGTCGCTGGGGCTGATGCGGCCCGGCAAGGGGGTGATGATCGCCCTGCAGATGCGCAACAAGTCGGGGCAGTCACGCCATGACAGCTGAGGCGACACGCGCCCGCTTTCCGTTCGGCCTGACCCTCGTCGCCGTTCTGGCCCTCGCCCTGCTATGCGGCCTCGGCGTCTGGCAGGTTCAGCGGATGCAGTGGAAGAACGGCCTGATCGACCAAGCCGAGGCCGCGGCCGGCCTCCCGCCCGCGCCGATCGCTTCAGTGATGGCCCTCGACGATCCCGCCTTCCGCAAGGTGGCCATCGACTGTCCGGGGCTGGCCACAGCCCGCTATGTCGAACTGCAGACCATCCACGACGGCGAGCCGGGCGTCCGGCTGATCTCGGCCTGCCGCCCCGCCGGCTTCCCGACGACCTTCCTGATCGACCGCGGCTTTGTCGCCGAAACCGTTTCGGCCCGCCCGCCCGTCGCGGCCTCGACGGCGTCCTTCCCCGTGGTGGCCGAGGTCCGCGAGACGCCGCCGCCGGGCCCGATGGCCCTGCCCGTCGACAAGGGCCGATTCTTCGCGCGCGACATGGCCGGCATGGCCGAGGCCCTCGGTGTGGCCAACCCCGATCCGAACACCCTGTTCGCCCTGACGTCCTCCAATCCGGAGTTGCAGGCGCTCCAGCCGTCCGCCCCGCCTGCCGCCTTCTCGAACAATCATCTCGGCTATGCGTTGACCTGGTTCGGGCTGGCGCTGGCGCTGGTCGGTTTCTACATCGTGCTGCTCCGTAGGAAGCTCACCTCCTGACCGCCACCCTGCACACCCTGTCCAACGGCGTCCGTGTCGTCTGCGATCCCATGCCCGGCCTGCGCACCCTGGCCCTGACCGTCGCCGTGCGCGGCGGGGCGAAATGGGAGACGGAGGCCACCTCGGGCTGGTCCCACTGCCTCGAACATCTGGTGTTCAAGGGCGCGGGGGAGATGGGCGCGCGCGAGATCGTCGAGCGGATCGAGGCCGAGGGGGGCTCGCTGAACGCCGCCACCGGCTATGAGCGCACCAGTTTCGAGGTCCGTGCCCTGCACGGCTCCCTGCCGCTGGCCATGCAGGTGGTATCCGACCTCGTCTTCCGGCCCACGCTCGACCCGGCCGAGATCGAGCGTGAGAAGGACGTTGTGGCCCAGGAGATCGCCGAGGCCTTTGACACGCCCGACGACCACGTCTTCGAAATGGCCCAGACCCGCGCCTTCGAGGGCCAGCCGCTGGGCCGGCCGATCCTGGGCTCCGTGAAGAGCCTGAAGCCCATCACCCGCGCCTCCATCGGCGGCTGGCGCGCCCGCCTGTATTCGCCGGACCGGATGGTCGTGGCCGTATCCGGCGCGGTGGACGAGACCGAGCTTCTGGCCCTGGCCGAGCGCTGGTTCGGCGGTGAGGCCTCGACCCCGGCCGAGGCCCCCGCCGCGCCCCGGTTCACCGGCGGCGACGCCGCTCTCACCCGCCGGATCGAACAGGCCAATATCGTCTTCCAGCTGCCCGCGCCGTCGGCCATGGACCCGGCCTATGCCGCGACCCGGCTGATGACCGAGATCCTCGGCGGCGGCATGGCCTCGCGCCTGTTCCAGAGCGCCCGCGAGGAGCGCGGTCTGGCCTATGCCATCGACGCCTATCACGAGCCCTATGAGGACGCGGGCCTGCTGGGCATTTACGCCGGGGCCGCCGCCGACCGCGCCGTCGAACTGGCGCAGGTGTGTGCGGCCGAGCTGAAGGCCCTGGCCGAAACGGGTCCGACCGCCACCGAACTGTCCCGCGCCAAGGCCGTGCTCAACGCCGGCCTGTGGATGTCGGATGAAAGCCCCGCCGCCCGCGCCGGGCGTGCGGCCGCCCAGGTGCTGATCTTCGGGGACCTGATCCCGTCGCAGATCATGTCGGAACGGACCCTGGCCCAGACGGTCGATACGGTGCGGAGCGCCGCCGCCGCCGCGCTGGCCGCCGGCCGCTGTGCCACGGCCGTGCTGGGGCCAAAGGCCGCGGCACCGGCGGGCGCGGCCTTCCGCGAGGCCCTTTTCGGCTGATCTCCAGCCCGCTATCGTTCGCCCATGGCCCTGCTGGACTGGATCAACGAAGCGACCGGGCCGGTGGTGAAGGGCCAGGGCGTGACCCTGCGTCCGCCGCGCCTGTCCGATCATGAGGCCTGGGCGGCGGAACGGCTGGCGTCCCACGCCTATCTGCAGCCGTGGGAGCCGATCTGGCCCGAGGACGATCTGACCCGCGCGGCCTTCAAACGCCGCCTGTCGATCTACAGCCGCGAAATGGAGGCCGGAAACGCCTGGCCCTTCTTCATTTTCGCCGACTCCGACCAGTCGCTGGTCGGCGCCATCACCCTGTCGAACGTCCGCCGGGGTGTCGCCGAGACGGGAACGCTGGGCTACTGGATCGGGCGGAATTTCGCTGGCCGGGGCTATGGCACGGCGGGCGTGCGGGCCATGGTCGCCTGGGCCTTCAGCGACCTGAACCTGCATCGGATCGAGGCGGCCTGCGTGCCGACGAACGTCGCATCGCGGCGCGTGCTCGAAAAGACCGGCTTTATGCTTGAAGGACAGGCCCGGGCTTATCTCAAAATTAACGGCGCTTGGGCAGATCATCTTCTGTTCGGCGTCGTTAACGACGGGGCCGGGCGCGGCGGCTGATTCCGGCCGTCCAGTGGGACCTTTCAGGCGTTTGAACACTCGCTCCAGAAGTCTGGCCTGGGACGCGACGACCGCCATTGAGGCGCTGGCCGCCGCGGACACCGCCCTGTGGATCTGGACGCCGTCCGACGACCAGATGCGCTTCACCGGTGCGACCCGGGCGCTGGGCCTCGGCCCGCTGGCGCCGGAGTGTTCGGGCGCCGCTTTTACCGCCGTGGCCATTCCTCAGGACCGGGCCCTGGCCGAGAAGATTCTCAAACCGCAGGCCGAGGGGACCGAGGTCGCCGTGCGTCTGCGCATGCGCGATTCCGAGACCTGCATCTGGCGCGGCGTCTGGCTTGAGGACGGATTGCGGGCGGCCGGCGTTGTGGCCCTCGAGACCAAATTCGCCGCCTCCCACGTTGACCGGCTGACGGGACTTCTGGACCGGCGCACCTTCCTGGCCCGCGCCGGCGAGCAGCTGACCCAGCCCGGCGACTATGAGCTGGTGGTGGCCGACGTGGATCGCCTGCGCCGACTCAACGAGGCGCTGGGGCACGAGCGCACCGATCTGGTGCTTGCCGCCCTCGGCTCGCGCCTCAACGCCGCCTTCGCCCATGACGCCAACGCCGCTCGCATCGGCGAGGACGAATTCGCCGTCCTGGCCCCGCGTGGGACCGGCACGGTGGCCGAGCGCGTGCGCGAGGCGCTGGAACAGCCGCTGCGCGTCGCCGGCTTCGACATCTATCCGACCGTCTCGATCGGCTCGGCCCAGGCCGAGGGCGGCCCCGACGCGCCTGATCCGGCCGAGATGCTGCGTCGGGTCGAACTGGCGGTCGAACAGGCCAAGACCGCGGGTCGCGGCGGCGTGGCGGCCTATGGCCGGGCGCTGGAGAGCGACAGCCTGTCCCGCCTCGCGCTGGAGGCCGACCTGCGCAACGCCTTCCTGCGCGGCGAGATCGAGCCCTTCTACCAGCCCATCGTCAACCTGCTGACCGGCGCCGTCGCCGGGTTCGAGGCCCTGGCCCGCTGGCGTCACCCCAAGCGTGGCCTGGTCCCGCCCGACGAATTCCTGGGCCTGGCCGACGAAATGGGCCTGATGAACGCCCTCGGCCTGCTGATGATGACCTCGGCGTCGCGCCAGCTGGCCGAATGGCTCAAGCGGCATCCCTCGGCGGGCAAGCTGTTCTGCAGCGTCAATCTGTCGGTCGGCGAGATCGAACGGGCCAATCTGGTCGAGGACGTGACCCGCATCATCGCTGAAGCCGGCCTGCCCAAGGGCGCGCTGAAGCTGGAGGTCACCGAGGGCGACATCATGCGCGACACCTCGCGCGCCGCCGAGACCCTGACCCGCCTGCGCGAGGCCGGCGCCTCGCTGGCGCTCGACGACTTCGGCACCGGCTTCTCGTCGCTGACCTGGCTGGCCAAGCTGCCGTTCGATACGCTGAAGATCGACCGCTATTTCGTTCTGACCATGGACAAGGACGAGGGCTCGGCCAAGATCGTCAAGTCGGTGGTCAATCTGGGTCGCGACCTGTCGCTGGAAGTCGTCGCCGAGGGCGTCGAGAATGCCGGCCTCGCCAAACTCCTGCTCGAGGCCCAGTGCCACTACGGCCAGGGCTTCGGCTACGCCCAGGCCCTGCCGGCCCAGGAGGCCGAGGTCTATCTGAACGAGTCACTGGCCGACGGCACGGCCCCGATCAAGGCACGGTCGGCCTAGGCCCGCCCGCTCTGTCCCGACAGCTGCGCCGGATCGACGCCCAGACCCGCCAGCGCCTTGGCCCATTTCCCGTCGTAGTCGACGTCGAAGATCAGCTCCGGATCAGCGTCGGCGGTCAGCCAGACGTTCTCGCCGAGCTCATCCTCCAGCTGGCCCTCGCCCCAGCCGGCATAGCCGAGCAGCAGCACCGACCGGTTCGGCCCGGCCGCCGGGTCGACCATGGCCAGCAGGGCCTCGCGCGTGCCGGTCATGGCCAGACCCTCGGCGAAGGCCACCGAGGCGTCGTCGATCAGCCAGTCGTCGGTGTGCAGCACGAATCCGCGCTCCCGCTCCACCGGCCCGCCGATCAGCACCAGCCGCTCCGCCGCGGCCTCGGGGGCCTCGGTGGCCAGCTTGGCCAGCACCTTCTTGAGGTTCACCCCCGGCGCGGGCCGGTCCAGCCGCAGGCCCATGGCGTGGTCCGGGCGGTGGGCGCAGATCAGGATGACGGCGTGTTCGAACCGGCTGTCGCTGATGCCCGGCATGGCCACCAGCAGCCGTCCGACCAGGGATTGGAAATGGTCCATAGGCCTATCATCGGGACGCCGGCCCGCGGACGCAAGGCGGCGGATCGACACGACCCGGTTGGCACCCCGCGCCGCAACCCCTATCTGGGCAGGGACGTTGCGTCCTCACACATTTCGGAGCCTGCCATGACCGTCCAGATCGGCGACCGCATCCCCTCGGCCAACCTGACCCGCGCCACCGACGACGGCCCCCGGCCCGTCACCACCGACGAGATCTTCGCCGGCAAGACCGTGGCCCTGTTCGCCGTCCCCGGCGCCTTCACCCCGACCTGCTCGGCCCGCCACCTGCCGGGCTTCAAGGACCACCGCGAGGAGATGGCCGCCAAGGGCGTCGACACCATCGCCTGCATCTCGGTCAACGACGCCTTCGTCATGGGTGCCTGGGCTGACAGCCAGGGCATCGGCAAGGACGAGATCGTCATGCTGGGCGACGGCAACGGCGACCTGACCCGCCAGCTGGGCCTGTCCATGGACGCCAAGGGCTTCGGCATGGGCGAGCGCTCGCAGCGCTATTCCATGATCGTCAAGGACGGCGTGGTCAGCCAGCTGAATGTCGAACAGCCCGGCGAATTCCGCGTCTCCTCGGCCGAGCACCTGCTCGCGCAACTCTAGGACGCTACGGCCTGCGCCGCCGCGCCCTCGCTTGAGGAACGGCGGCGGTCAGGTTCGTCGTGTCCGTTGTGACGAACCAGCCATCCCTCAGGCCGCGACGGTTTCCGCCCCGGCGTCTTCGTCCGACTGACCCATGGTCATCACATGGGTAATGGCCCCCAGCAGCATCGGCGGGGTGATCGGCTTGGGCACGAAATAGGTCATGCCGGCCTCGGTGCAGGCGGCGATGTCGTCCGGAGAGGTGTCCGCCGTGACCGCGATGATCGGCACGCCGGCGTTCGGACCGGTCCCGGCCCGGATGCGGCGGGTGGTCTCGCGGCCGTCCAGCTCCGGCATCCGCACATCCATGAAGATCAGGTCGAAGCCGGTGTTCTCGCAGATCTTCAGCGCCGCCATGCCGTCTGCGGCCGTGGAGATGTCGCAGCCCAGCGGCTGCAGGATCAGCTGGATGGCGCGGCGGTTGATGTCGTGGTCGTCGACCACCAGCACCCGCATCGGCCGGTCCTCGCCCTCGTCGCTCTCTGGCGAAACGGGGCCAGGCTCAGCGTGGGGAGCGGCGGCGGCCTCCACAGGTGCGGTTGCCGGGCCCAGGATCCGGGCGGCGCTGGCTTCGGCGGACATGTCCTCAGCAGCCGGGGCTGCGACGACGGGCCGTGACGCCGGGTTGAGCGACTGGGCGGCCGGAGCCGGATTGGAGGAACGGGTCATGCGGCCGGACAGGGCGAGGGCGACGGCGTCGCGGCTCTCCTGATCCAGCGCACGGGGTGCCGCTGCGGCCGCCTGACCCGGTAGCAGGGACAGGGCCAGGGTGAAGCTGGCACCTTCGCCCGGACGGGTCCGCACGGTCACCCGTCCGCCCATGAGCTCCGCCAGCTGGCGGCTGATGGCGAGGCCGAGGCCGGTGCCGCCGTGGAGGGCGCTGACGCCCGTCATGGTCTGGTCGAAGGGGGTGAACAGGCGCGCGACCTGTTCGACGGTCATGCCGGGTCCCGTGTCCTCGACGGCGATCAGCACCGCATGGCCGCCGGGCTCTTCGCTCCAGGCGTTGAGACGCAGGGTGATCGACCCCGTCTCGGTGAATTTCATCGCATTGGAGATCAGGTTGTTGAGCACCTGACGGACCCGCATCGGATCCCCCCGGACCGCGGCCGGGATACAGGCGGCGCCCTCGACCCGCAGCTTCAGCCCCTTGGCCCGTGCGGGGCCGCGCCAGAAACGCGTCGTCTGGTTCAGCAGGTCGCGCAGGTTGAAGTCGACCAGCTCGACGGTCATGTGGCCGGCGTCCAGCTTGGCGTGGTCCAGCAGGTCGTCGAGCATGGCCTTCATCATGAAGCCTGCGTCGGTGATCAGATGGGCCTGCGAGCGGGCGGCGGCGTCGGTCGCGCCACGCTCAAGCTCCGCCGCGCCGGTCAGGATGGCGCTGATGGGCGTGCGCAGATCGTGGCCGATGGCGGCGAGGAAGGCGCTGCGGCCCGCCATGATGCGCTCGGCCTGGGCGCGCTTCTCCTCGGCCTCGACCCGGGCGGCACTCTCCGCCAGCCGGGCATCATTCATCCGCTGCCAGGTCGACAGGCAGTAGGTGATGAAGACGCCGACGGCGATGGCCGCGGCGGTGACGAATGCCGGCGGGGCGCCATGCATGGCCATGAACACCGGCGTCCCCGCCAGATAGAGGAACTGGATCGAGGCGGTCATCAGCATGACCGAGGTCGAGCGGGGGGCGTTGATCACCGCATAGATGGCGCCGGCGGAAAGCAGCATGACGGAGCAGATGCCGCCCATCGCACCGCCTATCAGCCAGAGCGGCACCGAAAGGCTGCCGAAATAGACGGCGTTCAGGCACAGCATCAACCAGCCGGCGACCCGGCGCGCGCCGCGCAGCTGCTCGGACCGGCCGCTGACGATCGGGGCGAAAACCCACAGGTCGAGCAACTGGACGATGAAATAGCCGACGACCCAGGCGAAGCTCAGCGACCAGCCCAGAAGCGGGCTGAAGACCAGGGCGCTGGCCGACGCCATGCCGAGCCGTTGCAGCAGCGCCTTGCGCCGCTGACGGATCGCACCCGCCCAGTCGCCTGGATCGGCGACGGAGACGGCGGCAGGCATGTCGGCTTCGGCAATCGCCATGCAACTCCCCGGAATGAGCGTTTTCGCCCGTTCCGGGAGGATGACCTGCTTGCCCTAACGCTCCGTCAACGGGCGGTCGAAACTGCCCCGGCGACGCTGGAAAACCCGTCGGAACGCAGGCAGGCGGCGAGGTCGCGCTTGATCCGTCCGATCAGGCCGGGACCTTCATAGATGAGGGCGGAATAGAGCTGGACGGCTGACGCTCCGGCGCGAATGCGGGCGTAGGCCTCGGCTCCGCTGTCGATGCCGCCCGCCGCGATCAGGGGCAGGCGACCGCCTCCGGCTTCGGCGGCGGCGCGCAGGGCGGTGCCGGCCCGCGCCTTCAGCGGCGCGCCCGAAAGACCCCCGGCCTCGGCCCGGTCGCGCGCGCGCAGGCTGTCGGGCCGGTCCAGCATGGTGTTTGAGACGATCAGGGCATTGATCCCGTGATCCAGACTGGCCTCGACGATCAGGGCGATCTCGGCCGGCGTCAGGTCCGGCGCAATCTTGAGGAAGACCGGCGTCGGATCATCGCCCCGCGCCTCGGCCAGCCGGCCCAGCAGATCGCCCAGCGCCGCACGGCCCTGCAGGGCGCGCAGGCCCGGCGTATTGGGCGAGGAGACATTGACCGTCACATAGTCGGCCAGACCCTTGAGACGGATCAGCCCGGCGACATAGTCCGCCGCCTTGTCTTCCGTGTCCTTGTTGGCCCCGAGATTGGCGCCGACGACGGCGTTGTGAGGTCGGTCCGAAAGCCGGGCGGCGAAGGCCTCCAGACCGGCGTTGTTGAATCCCATCCGGTTGATGATCGCCCTGTCCTCGCTCAGGCGGAACAGGCGCGGCTTCGGATTGCCCGGCTGGGCCAGCGGGGTGACCGAGCCGCATTCCACGAAGCCGAAGCCCAGTCGCGACAGGCCGTGCAGCGCCTCGCCGTTCTTGTCCAGGCCGGCGGCCAGCCCGACCGGATTGGGCAGGGCCAGCCCGGCCACCGTGGTCGCCAGTATGGGGTCGTCGGCCCGCGCGGGGGGCAGGGGCGCCAGCTGCAGGGCCCGGATGGCCAGACCGTGGGCGGTCTCGGGATCGAGCGTGCGCAGCAGGGCCGCGCCGATATCGGTCATGGCCATCCGACGGCTCCATCGTCAAACCGCATCACGCCGTCCGCATCGACTGACAGGCCGCGTTGCGGGGCATCGACCGAGGCGGGCAGGGGCGCGAACAGGTGCGGGAACAGATCGCCGCCGCGCGACGCCTCCCATTTCAGCGCCTCGCCCAGTGGCGCGAGGGCGACTTCAACGAGCACGAGGTCGGTCTTCCCGGCGTAGTGCCGCCGCGCCGTCTCGGCCAGCTGGGCCGCCGTCGACATATGGATATAGCCGTCCGCCAGATCGACCGCCGAGCCCGCATAGGCACCGGCGGCCAACGCCGCCGTCCACTCGGCCCGGTCGACCAGCTTGTAGGCGACCGGGCTCATTCGCCGCCCGAATCGCGGGGCTGGATGAAGCCCTCGAAGGTGCAGCGTCCCGCGACATCGACGGTGAAGATCGCCGCCGCCCCCGGCGGGAAACCGCCGCTCATCCGGTCCAGAACGGCCGGCGAGGCCGCGCCCTCGACCAGATATTCGACCGCCAGCAGGTGGATCCCCGGATTGTGGGCCACGACCATCAGGCAGCCGGCCTCGTCCTCCGCCGCCTCGACGAACCGGCGCAGGATGTCGGAGCCGCCGTTGTAGAGGGCCTCGTCCTCGCGCACCTGCACATCGCCGAAGGCGTCGTGCAGCAGGTCCCAGGTCTGGTGGGTGCGGGCGGCGGGCGAGACCAGCGCCAGATCGGGCCGCATGCCGCGCGCGGCCAGCGCCCGGCCCATGGCGGCGGCGTCCCTGCGGCCTCGCGCCGAGAGTATGCGGTCGCGGTCCCGACCGGAGCCGGCCGCCCGTTCCGCCTCGGCATGACGCATCAGGATCAGTCGTTGCATGGGCAGGGCTTTAAGGGCGTTCGCCGCTTCCCGCCAGATCATCACCGGCCAGATTGCGCGACGATCGCGAGGCCGGCTGCGGCTGCATCGCGGGGGTCATCACCGGGGCCGTGGCGACCGCGCCGCCGGGCCGGATGCGGGCATAGGCCTGCCGCGTCGCTTCCAGCAGGATGACACCGGCGGCACCCGGCATGATCCGCTTGCCGACCTGTTCGAAGCCCTCGGCCAGCGGCAGCAGCGGCCCCCACGGCGGCACATACAGCGTCTGCGACCAGGCCGTCGGCTCCAGGCCCGCGCCGCGCACCAGCCGCTCCAGCTGGCGGCGCGTGAAAGGGCGTCCATGGCCGAAGGGGGTCGCCTCGGAGCGCGCCCACATCCCACCGCGCGCCGCCGCCACGAGGATGATCCGCCCTGCCGGCGACAGGGCGCGCACGGCCTCATTCATCAGCCCCTGGGCGTCCTCGGCTTCCTCGAGGGCGTGGATCAGCAGGATGCGGTCGAAGGACCCGGCGGCGAAGGGCAGGCGGCGGTCGTCGACCAGCAGGCTGCGGTTCTTGCCGACCGATGGCCAGGCCTCGACCCCCTGGCCGCCCGGCATGGCTGCGATCACACGCCGGGCACCCACGAAGGCGTCCAGCCAGGGCGTGGCATAGCCGATACCCAGGACATCGCTGTTGGCGGCCTCGCCCCAGGCGTCCTCCAGCCGTCGCGCCAGCAGCCGCCGGGCGAGCGCCCCGGTGGGCTCGCCGTAGAAGGTCCTGAGTTCCTCGATACTGCGCCGCATGCCGCCACCATAGGCCGCGCCGGGGGCGGCTGCTAGAATGCGCGCATGACCCTCGATGTGCGCCTGTTCCCCTGTCTGAACGACAACTACGGCCTTCTGGTTCGGGATCGGGAGACGGGCGTGGTCGCGACCGTCGACACCCCCGACGCCGACGCCATCCTGGCCGATCTGGAAGCCAGTGGCTGGGGCCGGCTGGACCTGATCCTCAACACCCACTGGCACCCGGACCACACCCAGGGGAACGCCCGGCTGAAGGCCGAAACCGGCTGCGAGATCGTCGGTCCCGAAGAGGTTCGCAAGGCCGCGCCGATCGACCGGATCGTGGCGGGCGGCGACACGGTCATGCTGGGCACTACGGCGCTGGAAGTGACGGATGCGCCCGGCCACACGCTCGGTCACATCGTCTATCGCTCGCCTTCGGACGCCCAGGCCTTCGTCGGCGATGTGCTGTTCACCCTCGGCTGCGGCCGTCTGTTCGAGGGCACGCCGGCGCAGATGTGGAACAGCCTGCAGACCCTCGCGGCATGGCCCGACGAGACGGTCGTCTGGTGCGCCCATGAATACACGGCGGCCAATGCCCGCTTCGCGCTC
>Ga0187845_1000880_pt1 | contig 17465 bp, 6 predicted proteins | sample SpaLakP09_SKY_68_FD_134515 | JGI IMG/M metagenome (GOLD analysis project Ga0187845, IMG submission 134515) | Oligotrophic lake water microbial communities from Sparkling Lake, Wisconsin, USA - SP09_SKY_68 | ecosystem: Environmental > Aquatic > Freshwater > Lake | place: USA: Sparkling Lake... | reverse complement strand
GTGTAGCGGGCCAGCGCGGCCGGGCGGTAGACGTCGTGGCCCGTGTCGTCCTCGCGCGTCCAGATCACCTGCACGGGGCGGCCGCGCGTCTGCAGCGCCACGGCCACGGCCTGCGCCACCATGTCCGTCTCCAGGCGCCGGCCGAAGCCGCCGCCCAGCATCGTCACCTCGATGGTCACGTCCTCGCGCGCGACGCCGGCGACCTTCGCCGCGACGTCGACCGCGATGCTCGGCACCTGCGTGGGCGACCACAGTTTCACCTTGCCGTTCAGGACCTGCGCCGTGCAGTTCTGCGGCTCCATCGTCGCGTGCGCGAGGAACGGTGCGCGGTATTCGGCCTGCACGGTGCGCGTGCCGGCAAGATCGGGGGCGTCCTGGCTGCCGGCCTCGAAATACGCGTAGCCCGCTTCCTCGTCGAGCGCCTTGGCGAAGCCGGCGAACACGGACTCGCTCGACAACGCGGCATGCGGGCTCGTGGTCCACTGCACGGGCAGCGCCAGCGCCGCCTGTTTCGCCTGCCACCAGCCCTTCGCCACGACGGCGACACCGGCGCCTGCGCCGGAGAACGGCTGCAGCACGGACGACACGTCGACGACCTGTTCCACGCCCGGCAGCGCCGCCACCCTGGCCGCATCGAACCCGGCCACGCCGGCGCCCAGCACGGGCGCCATGCGCAGCGCCGCGTACAGCAGGCCTTCCGGCCGCACGTCGATGCCGAACACGGCGCGCCCGTTGACCCTGGACGGCGTGTCGCGCCGCGGTACCGGCTTGCCGATCAGGCGGAATTGCGCGGGCGTCTTGAGCCGCACGTCGTCCGCCCCGATGTCGCCGCCCAGCGCCGCCGCGCGCTGCGCCAGCAGGCCGTACGGCGCGCGCCGTCCGTCCGGATGGAGCACCATCCCGTCGCGGGTGGAGAGCAGGTTCGCCTGCGTTTTCCACTGTTCGGCGGCCGCGCGCAGCAGCATCGCGCGCGCGACGGCGCCGGCCGTGCGCATCGTCGGCCACGCATCCTTCACGCTCGTCGAGCCGCCCGTAAACATGATGCCCAGCTCGCGCGCCACCTTGCCCGCGACCCAGCGTGCGCCAAGTTGAAAGTTGCCGGCGTCGTCCGGGTGGAACGGCAACGTGTCGCGCAGGACGGTGAGGTTGGCGAAGATCTTGTCGATGGGCGCCTGCACGACACGCACGGCTTCGAGCGGCGCATCCAGTTCCTCGGCCAGCAGCACGGGCAGCGCCGTGTGCACGCCCTGCCCCATTTCGCTACGCGGGACGACGACGTCGATGGTGCCGTCGGGAGAAATCGCGACCCAGCCGTTCAGGGCGACGGTGCCGGCGTGATGCACGATGCGTTCGGCCGTCGCGCGCAGGCGCTGGCGCGCCGGCGCGACGCCCCAGCCGACGACGAGCGCCGTGCCCGCGGCCAGGCCGCCCAGCAGGAACCTGCGCCTGCCCTTGCGCACGGTGCGCACGCCGCCGCCGTCGTCCTTATCCGAACCTGGTCCGCCCGTGTCCCGCATCGTCCTGCCTCCATGTCTCCAGCAATTCAGCCGGCTCCACCGGCCGGCTGTACAGATAGCCCTGCGCGCGCCGGCACCCGTGGCGCAGCAGGAAGTCCGCCTGTTCGACGGTCTCCACACCTTCGGCGATCACCGCGAGGTCCATGCTCTTGCCCAGCTGGACGATGGCCACCGCGATCGCCTCGTCGTCCCCGCTGTCACTCTTTCCGGCCGCGATGTCCTTGATGAAGCTGCGGTCGATCTTGAGAGTCTGCACCGGCAGCTGCTTCAGGTACGCGAGCGACGAATAGCCCGTGCCGAAATCGTCGATCGCCAGTTCCACGCCCAGCGCGTGCAGGTCGTTGATGTACTGTAGCGCGTCGCCCGTATTCATGATCACGGACTCCGTCACCTCCAGCTGCAGCCGCTGCGGCGCGAGGCCCGCGTCGGCCAGCACGCGCGCGACGAGCGGCGCCACGCTGCCGCGGTCGAACTGGCGTCCCGACAGGTTCACCGCCACTTTCGGCACGTACAGCCCGGCCGTTTCCCAGCATACCACCTGGCGGCACGCCCGTTCCAGTACCCAGGCGCCCAGCTGGCCGATGAAACCGATGTCCTCGGCGAGCGGAATGAAGCGCACGGGCGGCACGTGGCCCAGTTCCGCGCTGTGCCAGCGCACGAGGGCTTCGACGCCGATCAGGCGGCCCGTCTCGATCTCGACCTGCGGCTGGTACTGCAGGCGGATCTCGCCCCGCTCGATCGCGCGCCGCAGCAGGCCCTCCATGCGCAGGCGCTCGGCGCCGTCGCCGTCCATCGACGGCGCATACAGCTGGTAGCCGTTGCGGCCGCGCGCCTTGGCCTGGTACATGGCCACGTCGGCATTCCGGATCAGCATGTTCATGTCGGTCGCATCCTGCGGGAACAGGCTGATGCCCACGCTGCCCGTGACGAACAGTTCGTAGTCCGAGACGAGCACGGGCCGCTCGAACAGCTGCATCAGCTTTTCCGCGACCTGGCGCGCGCCGTGCACGCCGTCGACGTCTTCCAGCAGCACGATGAATTCGTCGCCGCCCAGGCGCGCGAGGGTGTCGCCCTCGCGCAGGCACCCGGCCAGCTGGCCCGCGACCTGTTTCAGCAGTTCGTCGCCGACATGGTGGCCGAGCGTGTCGTTGACGGTCTTGAAGCGGTCGAGGTCGATGAACATCACCGCAAGCTGGCGGTGGCTGCGCGCCGCGCGCACCATCGCGTGCTGCAGGCGGTCGTGGAACAGCAGGCGGTTCGGCAGGCCGGTGAGCGGATCGTGGTGCGCCAGGTGGTCCAGCTTGTCCTGCGACTCCTTGACCTTGGTGATGTCGGAGAAGACGCAGACGTAGTGCGTGACCGCGTCCGCGTCGTCGCGCACGGCCGACACGGTCAGCCACTCGAGGTACGTCTCGCCGTTCTTGCGGCGGTTGAGGAGTTCGCCGCGCCAGAAGCCCGTCTCCGCCAGGTCGGCCCACAGCGCCTCGGAGATCCCGGCGTCGGGGCTCGCCAGCCGCGTCAGGCTCGAATGCGTGCCGACCGCTTCGCTCTCCGTATAGCCCGTGATCTGCGTGAAGGCGGGGTTCGTCGCGACGATCTTGCCGTGCACGTCGATCACCATCACGCCGTCGGCGATGTGTTCCAGCACGGTGGCCGACAGGCGCAGCTTTTCCTCGGCCTGGCGGCGCTCGGTGATGTCGGCGAACACCCAGATGCTGCCGTCGTCCTGGCGGTCCGGGTCGAGCACGCGGCCGCTCACGGTGCACCAGAACAGGCTGCCGTCGCGGCGCCGGAACTGGCGCTCGTCGCCGAAATCGCCGCCCCGTGCCAGCACGGGTTCGGCCGCCTCGAAGCCCTGCACGTAGTCGTCGACGGTCGGGAACAGCACACCGATCGGATCGCCCAGCAGCTCGCCTTCGCCGTAGCCGAACAATTCGTCGAAGCGGCGGTTGGTCGACACGACGCGCCGCTCGCGCACGTACATGATGCCGAACATGACGTTGTCCAGCACGGCGCCCTGCTCGGCCAGCAGCGCTTCGATGCGCATCTCGTTGTATTTGCGCTCGCTGATGTCGGAGATGATCCCGTCGATCCAGAATGCGGCATTGCCGTCGAACCCGACCGGCTGGCCGCTTTCCAGCACCCAGCGTTCGATGCCGGCGGCGTCCGTGATGCGGTATTCGATCTCGTACGGCCGCACGGCCAGCACGGCCTCCTTGACGAAGTGCCGCTGCATCTTGCGGTCCTCGGGGCAGATGACGTCGGCCCAACGGTCGGTGTGCGCGCCGATGAAGTTCGCGGCGGGATAGCCGGAGATGTCTTCGATGGCGTCGCTGACGAAGTCGATCAGCCCGCCCGGCCGGGCGCGGAACACGGCGCCGGGCACCTGCGAGACGATGGTGCGGAAGCGCTCCTCGCGCCGGGCGATATCCTGGAACAGATCGCCGATCGCGATGCGCATGTGTTCCAGCTGGCCGCCGAGCCGGCCCAGTTCGTCATTCGTCGGCAGCACCAGCGGCGCGTCGAATTTGCCGCGCGCCAGGTGGTCGGAAAAGGCCATCAGGGTGCCCAGCGGCGCCAGCAGGCGGCGCCGCAGCAGCATGAGGATCAGCAGCAGCGACACGCCCAGCTGCACGGCCAGCACGAACGCGTAGCGCAGCTGCTTGGCGCGCAGCGATTGCTGGCTCAGGCTGTCGTCCATTTCGACCGTTACGTGGCCGATCGGCTGGCCGTGCACGACGACGTCGCGTTCGGCCCGCAGCACGTGGCCACCGGGCGCGGCGGCCGCGCGGCGGTCGATGAAATCGCCCTCCGCCTGCGCGCCGACGTGCACGCGCACGACGGCCGGGTCGCGCATCAGCGAATCGACGAGCGAACGGGCCGCGTCGATGTTCATGTTCCACAGCGATTCCTGCATGCCGAGCGCGAGGATGTCGGCATTGCGGTGCAGGGTCTCGTCCAGCTCGCGACGCGCGGCCTGCTGCTCCTGCACGCCGATCAGCAGGTAGCCGCCCACGATTGCCGGTATCGCCAGGCCGCCCGCCACCAGCACGAGCAGCGCGGCGTACAGCGAGCGGCCGTACAGCCGCGCGAGGCGCGACGGTAACGCGGACAGGGCGGCACGGGACAGGAAAGCCATGGCGGAGGGCAGGCTGCCGTCCCGGCGCGTGGCCGATACGACAACTCTTTGTGAGAAATCAACGAGTTAATGTTTTTTTCGATTATGCACGCAACAATTGCCGTACGTCACACTTTTTTGGGATGTGCGGGCCTTGGTAGCGATAACCGTGACAAGTCCGCCACGCCGGCCGCGGTGCCCATCGGATTTTCCGGCCGCGTTGAGGGATTTCGCTATTGCCGGTGCCTACGGTCGATCACAGAATCGGACGGGACTTATCACACCGACAAAATCATGCCTCCACACAGCACACCACCGGGCGGCACGGGCCTGGCGCTCGCGCTCGCGCTTGCCTGCGCCGGCGCGCACGCCGCCCCCATCCCGTATGCGACGGAACACGTCGTCGCCGCCGACGACACCCCCGCCGCGATTGCCGCCAAGGCCGCGCACACCCTGCCCCGTCCCAACCAGTCCGCCTGGATGCGGCTGGAGCGCACATTCTTCCTGCACTTCGGCGTCAATACGTTCAACGAAGTCGAATGGGGTAACGGTCGCGAAAACCCCGCCATCTTCAACCCCTCGCAACTGGACGCGACCCAATGGCTGCGGGCTGTACGACAACTCGACGGCAAGATGCTCGTGCTGGTCGCCAAGCACCACGACGGCTTCGCCATGTGGCCCTCGCGCTATACGGCGCACTCGTCGGCGGCGAGCCCGTGGCGTGGCGGCAAGGGCGACCTCGTGCGCGAAGTGGCCGACGCGGCGCGCGGGGCCGGCGTCAAGCTCGGCATCTACCTGTCGCCGGCCGACCTGTACCAGCTCAAGACGAACCCCGCCAACCCGGCCGGCTATTACGGCAACGGCAGCGCGAAACGCCGGTCGACGATTCCGACCGATCCCGCCCACTTCCAGGACGATCCGACCCGGGGCCGCGCGCCGACGCCGGGCTTCAAGACCTTCAGCTACGAGGTCGACGACTACAACCGTTACTTCCTGAACCAGCTGTACGAACTGCTGACGGAGTACGGCCCCGTGCACGAAGTGTGGTTCGACGGCGCCAACCCCGACCCCAGCGTCACCGAGACCTATGACTACGCCGCCTGGTACGACCTGATCCGCACGCTGCAGCCGGACGCCGTCATCATGGGCAAGGGTCCGGACGTGCGCTGGGTCGGTTCGGAGAGCGGTTATGGCCGCACGACCGAATGGAGCGTCGTCCCGCTGCCCACGGCGCCCGGGCGCTTCCAGTGGCCCGACATGACGGGCGCCGACCTGGGCAGCCGGGAACAGCTCAAACCCGGATCGCACCTGTGGTGGTACCCGGCCGAGACCAACGTGACCATGCTGGCGAACGGCCAGTGGTTCTGGGCGCGCGACAAGCGCCCCCGCCCCGTCACGCAGCTGGTCGACATCTTTTATTCGTCGATCGGCCGCAACGCCAACCTGATCCTGAACCTGTCGCCGGACAACCGCGGCCTCGTGCCGGACGACCAGGTCGCGACGATGACCCGGCTGGGCGAGATCGTGCGCGACACGTTCGCCACGAACCTGGCCACGGGCGCGCGCGTGACGACCGACCGCGCCGCGCCGCGCCACGGCGCCGCCGCGATCCTCGACGGTAACCTCGACACCTGGTGGGAAGCCGCAGCGGGCCATAGCACGGGCACCGTGACCCTCGCCCTCCCCCGGCCGGCGACGTTCGACGTCGTGTCGCTGCAGGAAGCCGTGGACCACCGCGGCCAGCGCATCGAGTCGTTCGTCATCGAAACGTGGAACGGCACGGCCTGGACAGCGCCCGCGCTGCACCCGGCCGACGTGACGACGACGGTCGGCCACCGCCGCCTGATCCGCCTGGCGTCCCCTGTCACGACGGACCGCATGCGCGTGCGCATCACCGGGTCGCGCCTGGAGCCGACGCTGGCCGAGGTGGGCCTGTACAAGCAGGCGATCGACCTGCTGCCACCAAGCATCGACGACCGCGACGCCGACGGCGCCGTGCGGATCGGTCATCCGGCCGGCGGCACCATCGTCTACACGACCGACGGTTCGGAACCGACCGCCGCGTCTCCCGTCTACAGGGGCCCGCTGCAACTGCCCGGCAACGCCGTCGTGAAGGCGGCGCGGCTGCTGCCCGATGGACGCCTGGGCGTGGCGGGCTCGCGCAGCTTCGTCGGCCTGTCGCCGCGCGGCTGGAAGGTCGCGGCGGCGGACGGGGAGAAGTCCGGCCAGGCGGCGCTGGCCGTCGACGGGAATCCCGCGACGTTCTGGGATACGGGCTGGAACGAGGCCGACAAGGGCCCGAAATCGATCACGATCGACATGGGCGCGGCACGCCGCATCGCCGGCCTCGCCTACCTGCCGCGCCAGGACGGCCAAGTCCTCGGCACCGTGGCGGACTACCGCTTCGAGACGAGCGTGGACGGCGTGCAGTGGCAGACCGCCGTGGCGCAGGGCACGTTCTCCAACATCCAGAACAACCCGGACTGGCAGACGGCCCGCTTCGCTCCCCTGGACGCCCGCTTCTTCCGCTTCACGGCGATCAACGACGTGTGGCATACCGGCGGCGCCAATGCGGCCGAGCTGACCGTCATCCCGGCCGACACCCATTGACTCATCCAGGAAACCTCATGCATCCCACTTTCGACGACCGCGGTGCGTGGCCGCGCACCGCCATCCACTGCCTGCTCGCGGCCGGCGCCGTCATGCTCGCGTCCATGCAGGTCGCCAGGGCCGGCACGCCCGAGCGCCTGTCGCTCGACCCCGGCTGGCTGTTCCTGCAGGGCGACGTGCCCCTGCCCTCGATCAAGGGCAAGGGCGCGAGTTACATGACCACCAAGGCCAACGAAACGCCAGGTCCGGCCGGCGCCGATTACGACGACTCCACATGGCGCCACGTCGACCTGCCGCACGACTGGGCCGTGGAAGGCCCGTTCGATCCCGACCAGAACCGCGCGCAGGGCTACCGGCCACGCGGCATCGGCTGGTACCGGCGCTACCTGACCTTGCCCGTGACGGACCGCGGCGGCAACATCGAGCTGCAGCTGGACGGCGTCGCCACGCACAGCACCGTGTGGGTGAACGGCATCGTCGTCAACCGCAACTGGTCCGGCTACAACGGCCGCAGCATCGACATCACGCCTTATGTCCGCTACGGCAAGGAGGTGAACACGATCGCGGTACGGGTCGACGCCGAGGTGATGGAAGGCTGGTGGTACGAAGGCGCCGGCATGTACCGCCACACCTGGCTCGTCAAGCGCGACGCCGTGCACATCGCCACCGACGGCATCCACGCCAACCCGGTGCGGAAGAACGGCCGCTGGACGTTGCCCGTGACGGTGCAGGTGGACAGCAGCGCGGCGGCGGCGCGCGACGCGCAGCTCGACGTCACCCTGCTCGCGCCGGACGGCCGGGCAGTCGCGCGGGCCACGGCCCCCGTGCACGTGGACGCGCTGCACAGCGCCACCGCGACACTCGACCTTCCCGTGCGGAATCCGCGACCGTGGACGCTGGACAAGCCCACGCTGTACCGCGTGCGCGCCGTGCTGCGCGACACGAAGGGTGACATCGACAGCGCCGAGACGCACACGGGCTTCCGCACCTTCCGCTTCGACGCCGACCGCGGCTTCTTCCTGAACGGCCAGCCGACGAAGCTGCAGGGCGTGGCGATCCACCAGGACCACGCCGGCGTGGGCGTGGCGGTGCCCGACTCGATCTGGGAATACCGCATGCGCCAGCTGAAATCGATGGGCGTGAACGCGATCCGCTTCGCGCACAACGCCCCGGCGGCCGAGGTGATGGACCTGGCCGACCGCCTCGGCATCCTCGTGATGGACGAGAACCGCAACTTCAACACGTCGCCCGACTACATGCAGCAACTGACCTGGCTGGTGCGGCGCGACCGCAACCGTCCGAGCGTCGTATTGTGGTCGATCTTCAACGAGGAGCCGCTGCAAGGCACGGAGGTCGACTACGAGATGGCGCGCCGCATGGTATCGGCCATCCGGGAACTGGATCCGACCCGCCCTGTCACGGCGGCCATGCACGGCGGCCTGTTCTCGGACAAGGGCGCCGTGCAGGCGCTGGACGTGGCCGGCATCAACTACCAGGTGTGGGAATACGAGCACTTCCACAAGACCTACCCGAACAAGCCCGTGTTCAGCTCCGAGGACACATCGGCCTTCATGTCGCGCGGCGCGTACCGGACCGACGTCGCGCAACACGTCGTGGCCAGCTACGACGACGACGCGGCCGACTGGGGCCAGACCCAGCGCGGGAGCTGGAAGCACATCACCGACCACCCGTTCATGGCCGGCGGCTTCGCCTGGACGGGCCTGGACTACCGCGGCGAACCGACGCCGCACGAATGGCCGAGCGCCAGCTCGTTCTTCGGCATCATGGACCTGTGCGCCTTCCCGAAGAACGCGTACTGGTTCCGCCAGGCGCTGTGGATCAAGGACAAGCCTGTCGTCAAGCTGATGCCGCACTGGAACTGGCCAGGCAAGGAAGGCCAGCCGGTCAAGGTGCGCGTGGCCACCAATGCACAGCGCGTGCGCCTGCTGCTGAACGGCGCCGTCGTCGGCGAGAAGGACGTCGCGACTATCGACATGGCCACGTTCGACGTGCCGTACGCGCCGGGCAAGCTGGAAGTCGTGGCGTTCAGGGACGGAAAGGAAGTCGGGCGCGACGCCGTCGCGACGAGCGGCCTGCCGGCGCGCGTCGTGCTGACGCCGGACCGCAGCGCGCTGCTCGGCGACGGCGCCGATGCCGTGCCGGTCACGGTGAGCGTCGTCGACGCGCAGGGCCGCCCGGTGCCGGACGCGAACCTGCGCGTGACATTCGAGGCCGACGGCGCCGCCACCATCATCGGCGTGGGCAACGGCGACCCGAATTCGCACGAACCGGACAAGGCCTTCGAGCGCAGCCTCTACAACGGTCTGGCACAGGTGATCGTGCAGGGCCGCCGCGCCGCCCACGGCACCTTCACGCTGCGCGCCAGGGCCGACGGCCTGCAGCCGGCCGAAGTCGCCCTGGACGTGCGCGACGCGGGCGCCCTGGCCGTCGTACCGGAGGCGCAGCCGATCGTGCGGCCGGGCACGTGGCGCTCATCGCCGCCGCAGGCCGAGCGGCCGGATCCGAACGTCGCGCCGGCCGACAACGACAATAACAGCTGGGCCTGGGGCGATCCGCCCCTCGGGACGCCGCCGGGCGACAAGCGCTGGCGCGCCTTCCGGGTTTCGTTCCCGCTGCGCGCCGACCACAACGACGGACGCGCCCACGTCGTCCTGCGCGAGATCGCGGGCAAGGCCGAAGTCTGGCTGGACGGCGTCAAGCTGGGCGAGAAGACGTCGTTCGCACCGGGACCGCTCGCGCTGCCGGTGCCGCACGGGTCAGGCTGGCGCACGCTGACCGTGCTGGTGGAAGCCGAGCCGGGCAAACCGTCCGGCCTCCTCGGCGAAGTCCTGATCGAACGGGGCACGCCGTGAAGCTGCGGGCCGCGGCACTCGCCGCAGCCCTGACGCTGGCGGGCGCCGCCGGGGCGCGCACGGTGACCGTGCACGATGCGGCCGGGCTCGCGGCGGCGCTGGAGCGCGCCCGCGCGGGCGGCGGCATCGAGCGCATCGAACTGGCCGCCGGCACGTATGCGCTGGCCGCGCCCATCGTCATCGACGAGCGTCTGTCGGGCCGCCCCGGCCATCCGTTCGAGCTGGCCGGCGCGCCCGGCGCACGCGTCGTCCTCGCAGGCGCGCCGGCGCTGCCGCCGCTGCGCTGGCAACCGTGGCGCGACGGCATCTGGCGCGCCCGCTACGGCGGCCGCCCGTTCCAGCGCCTGTGGCTGGACGGCCAGCCGCTCGTGCGTGCGCGCTATCCCAACGCCGCGCCCTCCCGACACGCCATGGTGGGCGCCGCCGACGCCACCGCGCCGGCGCGCGTGGCGCGCTGGCACGACCCGGCCGGCGCCGTCCTGCACGCGCTGCACGGCCTGGGCTGGGGCGGCGTGCAAGCACCCATCCTCGGCAAGGATGCGGCGGGCAACCTGGTCTACGGTCCGCAGGTCGGCAACAACCGCGCGATGGCGCCGAGCGACAGCGTGCGCTGGGTCGACAACGTGTTCGAGGAACTGGATGCGCCCGGCGAATGGTTCCTCGACCGGCGCGACGGCTGGCTGTACCTGAAGCCCCTGACGCCGGACCGGCCGCCCGCGCGCGGCTTCCGGGGCAGCGCCGTGGACGCGCTCGTGCGCATCGAAGGCCGCGACGGCGACGTGCACGACGTCAGCGTGCGCAACCTCGTGTTCACGCGCACGGAACCCACGTTCCTGCAGGCGACCGAGCCGCTGCTGCGCTCGGACTGGAAATTCGCCCGCGTAGGTGCCGTCACGGTGGAGAACGCGCGCGACGTGCGCATCGCCGACGGCGAGTTCACTGACCTGGGCGGCCAGGCCGTCGTCGTCAACGGCCGCGCCAGCGGCGTGGCCGTCGCGGGCAACCACATCCACGGCATCGGCGCCACGGCCATCGCGTTCGTGGGACGGCCGCAAGCCGTGCGTTCGCCGCTGTTCGACTACCAGCAACGGCTCGACCTGGACAAGATCGATCGCACGCCCGGGCCGGCGTCAAGCGCCTACCCGCGCGACTCGTCCGCCACCGACAACCTGATCCACGACATCGGCATCGTCGTCAAGCAGGCAGCCGGTGTGCAGATCGAGATGGCCGCGCGCATCACGGTGGACCACAATTCGATCTACGACGGGCCGCGTGCCGGCATCAACATCGGCGACGGCAACTGGGGCGGGCACCGCATCACGCACAACGACGTGTTCGACACTGTGCTGGAATCCGGCGACCACGGCGCGTTCAACGGCTGGGGGCGCGACCGCTACTGGCACCCGGACCGCAACGAGATGGACCGGCGCGTGGCGGCCGAACCCGGCCTCGCGCTGCTGGACGCGGTGGAGCCCATCGTCATGCAATACAACCGCTTCCGCTGCGACCACGGCTGGGACGTGGACCTCGACGACGGGGCCTCGAACTACGTGATCGAATCGAACCTGCTGCTGGCCGGCGGTCTCAAACTGCGTGAAGGATTCGCCCGCGTCGTACGCAACAACATCCTCGTCAACAATACCTTTCACCCGCACGTGTGGTTCGACGGCAGCGGCGACGTCTTCGAGCGCAACGTCGTGATGGCGCCCTACCAGCCGATCGAGATCCGCCACTGGGGCCGCAGCGTGGACCGCAACCTGTTCACGACAGCGGCGGCGCAGGCGCGCGGCACGGACGCCGGGTCGCTCGTGGCCGATCCCGCCTTTGCCGCCCCGCTGGCCGGAGACTACACCGTGACCAATGCGGCGGCGGCCGCCCGCATCGGCTTCGTGAACTTTTCGATGGACGACTTCGGCGTACGGCCTGCGCGCCTGAAGGCGCTGGCGAAGACACCGTCGTTCGCGGCGCCGGCCCACCCGGCCGACACCGGCGCCGATGACGCGGCACCGCAGTCGCTGGCCGGCATGACGGTGAAGGACGTGCGCACGGCGGGCGAGCAGTCGGCCGCCGGCCTGGGCCGCATCGCCGGCGTAGTCGTGCTCGCGGTGGAGCCGGGCAGCCCGGCCGCCGTCGCCGGCTACCAGGCGCGCGACGTCATCGTCGGCGGCGCCGACGGCACCGCGCTGGACGATGTGGCGGCGCTCAAGGCGTGGCTGGATGCCGGCGCGCGCGAACTCGTCGTCGTGCGCAACCAGGCGCGGGCGCGCCTGCCGGCGCCCCGCCCGTAGGGTGGGCACCCCGTGCCCACCCTACTCCGCCACGACCGGCACGGACGGAGGCACCGGCGCGGCCCGGACCGCGATCGTGGTCTCGGCGGCTGCCAGGCCGGCCGCCGCGGCGCGCAGGACGAGCGCGCCCGCGCCGCCGCGCCGGCTTTGCAGGATCACCTGGGCCAGACCGTTGTAGATCGAGACCTTGCTGCCCTTCTCCGGCGCATGGCTGTTCGGATCGCCATTGCCGACGCCGATGTTCGCGCCCGGACCGCTGACGTCGAGCGCGACGGCCAGGTTCGCGGTCGGCACGGGCCGGCCCTGCGCGTCGATGGCCTCGACGGTCACCGGGACGGCGTCGCGGCCGTCGCCGGCCAGCGCGCTGCGGTCCGGCGTAAGGCGCAGCGCCACGGGCGCGCCGGTGGTCTCCACGGCGAAGCGGGCGACTTCGCGCCCATCCTTCTTCCCGACGGCTTCGAGCCGGCCCGGTGCCCAGGGCACCTGCCACTCCACCATCCTGAAGGGATCGGCCTTCTTTTCCTCGACGAGTCGACCGTTGAGGTAAAGCGCCACCGTGTCGGCGTTCGTCGCTGCCAGCACCTTGACCGGTTGTCCCTCCCTGCCCGCCCAGTTCCAGTGCGGCACCAGGGTCAGCACCGGCCGGTCCTTCACCCACAGCGCCTGCCGGACGTAGAATTCGGTCTTGGGAAAGCCGCACAGATCCAGCGCGCCGAAGTGGGAGCTCGCGGACGGCCAACCATACGGCGTGGGTTCGCCGCGGTAGGCAAAGCCCGTCCATGAAAAGCCGCCGGCAAACGACGGCTGCCTGGCGATCGCTTCCCATGCGCCGCGGGCCGTGCTGGTCGCCGCCCACCCGGGGTACACCTCGTCGTACGAGGCAACGACCTTCGCCCAGTCGGTCGTGTATTCGCCGCGCGTCATGACCTGCGACGTGTCCTCGGTGCTGACGATGGGCTTGCCGGGATACGCCGCGCGTATCCTGTCGTAGTCCTCGGCCTGGTAGTTGATGCCGACCACGTCCACGCTGTGCGCCGCGTTCTTCGGGTTCGCCTTGCCGTCCGCGCCCAATTGCCCCTTGTTCTGCGCGCCTGTCGTGGGCCGGGTGGTGTCGAGCTGCTTGACGACCGCGTTCATCACGCGCGCGATCTCCATGCCCTCTTCGTTGACCTCGAGCCCCTCTTCGTTGAACAGGCTCCACAGGATCACGCTGGGGTGGTTGCGGTCGCGGCGCACGAGCCACCGGAGCTGGTTCAGGTATTCCGGCGACGCGTTGAAGTGGCGGGTCTCGTCCATCACGAGCATGCCGAGACGATCGGCGGCATCCAGCAGTTCCTGCGCGGGCGGATTGTGCGCGGTGCGGTAGGCGTTCGAACCCATCTCCTTCAGCTTGCGCAGGCGGAAGTCCCAGAGCGAATCCGGCACGCCGACGCCGACGCCTGCGTGATCCTGGTGATTGCTGGTGCCCTTGAGCCTGAGCGGCTGGTCGTTGAGGAAAAACCCCTTCTGTGCGTCGAAGCGGATCGTGCGGAACCCGATGCGGGTGTCCACCGAGTCCACCGGCGTGTCGCCGCGCAGCACGGTCGTGCGCACCGTGTAGAGATGCGGCGACGCCACGGACCACAGCCGCGGTGCCGCCACCGGGACGGCGACCTTCGCCACGGTGCCGCCCTGGGAGACGATGCGCAACGGCGCGGAGCGGCCGCCCGCGATCCGCCGGCCCGCGGCATCGAACACCCCGACGTCCACCGCGGCCGAGGCGGTTCCGGGGCCGGTATTGGCCAGCGTGACCTCGGCTGGAATCACCCAGCGTCCAGCGGCGTCCTTGAGGGGGTTGGCGTACACGCCGTCGGTGGCGATGTGAACCGGGCTGCGCTTGACGAGCCACGTGTGGCGGTAGATGCCGCCGCCTTCATACCACCAGCCTTCGGCGTCCTCGGCGTCCACCCGCACCGCGATGGTATTGATGGCGTCGTCGCCATAGCGCACCATCGGCGTCACGTCGATCCGGAACGAGGTGTAGCCGCTCCAGTTGTGATGCACTTCCGTGCCGTTGACATACACCGTGCAGTGCGTCGCCACGCCGTCGAGCTGCAACTCGATGTTCTTGCCGCGGTCAAGGGCGGGCAGCTTGAACGTGCGCCGGTACCACGCGATGCCGCGCGGGCGATAGCCCTGCTGCTTGAGCGCCTTCTCGTCGAAGGGCTGCTCGACGACCCAGTCGTGCGGCAGGTCGACCCGCTGCCAGCGTCGGTCGTCATAGCCGCGTGCCGCCGCGCCCCACGCACTCCCGGCCTTCGCGCCGTGGTAGGTGATGTCCGGCCCGTAGAGATTGACGCCCTGGCCGCCGGCGAACGTATCGCGCGCGATGTCGCCGAGGTGGAAGCGCCATCCCTCGTCCAGCGACAGGGTCTCGCGCGGCGACGCGGGCGACGCCGCGCAGGCGGCGTGCAGCGCCGCCAGGCACAGCGTCATGACGCCAACGATGAATCGCCGGGTCATGCCCGGCGGCGACGTGCCAGGCCGAAGGCCGCCACGCCGCCCAGCAGCAGCGGCAAGGTGCCCGGCAGCGGCACCGCCGCGAACGCTGCTTCCACGTCGACGTTGTCGAGCGCATTGACGGCGCCCGACGTGAAGCGCAGCTCCGTGATGCCGTTCAGCGCCGTGTTCCACGTCCCGCCGTCGTCCAGGAATGCCTTCAGCGTACCGTCGGCCGACAGCGCGCTGCCGGTCGTGGAATAGTCGAAGCCGTGCAGGTCGAACTTGCCGCCGCCGATGCGGGTCAGCGTGACGAAGGTGTTGTCGCCGTTCTCGAAGCCGTCGTGCCAGTTGAACGTCTGCGGATCGAACGTGCCGTCGCCGACGTGGGCCGCGCCGGCGTTGGCCGACGGCGCGTTCAGGGTCAGGCGGTAGCCCGACTCTTCGTACACGAGGTTCGCGCCGCGATTCGTGCTTTCATAGTGCATGTTCGCGGCCAGCGGGAAGCCGTCGCCGACCATCATCTCGGTCAGGCCGTCGAACGTCAGGACGGTCGCGCCGGCGTTGGCGGCCGCGACGCCCAGTGCGAGGGCGGCCAGGATGGTTTTCAGTGTCATTCGAGTGTCTCCAATCAGTAGGTGAACAGCACGCCGCGGGCGGCGCCGGCGAAGTACACGCGGCCGGGCACGGCCTGGTCGGCCGCCAGGTGGCTGATGCCGGCGTACTGGTGCAGGTCGTCGTTGTAGCGGGTCCAGTTCACGCCGCCGTCATCCGAGCGGTACAGGCCCCACTGGCCGTTGATGACGCCCACGACGTAGATCGACGCCGAGTACTTCGCGCCGACCGGGGCCTTGCCGAGGGCGATCGACGTGGCGCCATATATCTTGGGCTGGAAGTAGTTGTTCGGGTCGGGGATCGACTGCGTGACTTTCAGCCTGGTCCAGTTCGCGCCCGAGTCGGTCGAGTGCAGGATGTTGAATCCGTCCACCAGCCAGATATCGCCTTCCACGTTCGGATTGACGGCGACCGCGGTCGCCTGGAACGAATTCAGCGCCGTGCCGGTGGCCGGGAACGTGGTGCTCTCGGTGAACGTGCGGCCGCCGTCCGTCGACGTGAAGAAGCGCGCCGTTTCGCTCCACTGCTGCCACCATGCGCCGCCCGAGTTGTACGCATAGACCTTGTTCGGGTTCTTGCGGTCGGCGACAAGGTGGTAGCCGCGCGATACGCCCGAATTGGCCAGCGCGGGCAGGTTCGTGTAGGTCCACGTGTTGCCGTTGTCGGCTGTCCACGCCGGCACCGAGGAGGACGGCGCCCAGACTGCGCTGCCGGTCTTCGTGACGGCGATGCTGGCGGCTTCGTCCTGGTGGGTCCTGGCGTCCGGGTGATTGGTCGCGAACGCGGTCCAGGTCACGCCGGAGTCGCTGGAATAGGCACCGAGACGGTCCGGCGTACCCGACGTGGCGGCGCCGATCGTGGCCATGTAGGCCGGATTGGACCAGGCCATGTCGACGCTGTAGGCGCTGTTGAAGAACCCGTTCGGGCCGCGCGTCGGACGCTTGGTGAGTTCCGTCTGCACGAAGGTGCCGACATCGAGGCCGCTGCGCAGCAGCGTGTAGCTGGCGCCCGCCGGCGGGGTCATCAGGGCCTTGGTCGCGACTTCCTCGATGCCTTCGTTGGGGTAGGTCCACGTGGGCGCCGCATCGGATGCGTTGCGCGTCTCCACCACGCCGCCGCCCGTCACGTGCAGGATGCGGTCCCGGTTGTTCGGGTCGATCTCGACGTCGTCCATCCAGCCCGAGAAGCCGCCGCCGGCCGAAACGTGCGGCATCATCGCGGCGATCTCGCGCCAGGTGGCGCCGCCGTCGTCGGACAGCTGCACGACCGGCTGGCCCTGCCAGTTGCCCCACGAGTTGGTCACGCCGAGCGCAATGCGGGTGTTGGCGCCGGTGCCGGACACGGACAGGCCGCCCATGCCGAAGCTGGTCCACTGGGTGTCGTCGTAGCCCTTCAGCAGGGTCCAGTGGGTGCCGTCGAACTTGTACAGGCGGCACGGACCGCCGGCGCCCGGGCCGGTACCTTTCGTGAACGCCACGTACATCATGCCGTCCTTCGCGCGCACCATGTGCGGGATGATGAAGCCCTGCACGTCGGCCGGCGTCGCGATGCCGGTCCATGACTTGCCGCCGTCGGTCGTCTTGTACAGCGCATGGTTCAGGCCCGCCACGCCCGCATAATCCGGCGCGACCGCCGTGTAGATCGTCTGCGTGGCGCTGCCGGTGCCCGTCGTGTTCGTGTCGAAGATCACCTGTTCCATGCCGATCGGGCTGCTCCAGAAGGTCGCATCGACCTGCGCCTGGGTCATCTTCGCCGACGCCAGCGACGTCACCTGGTTCCACGTCTGTCCGCGGTCCGTGCTCTTCCACAAGCCGGCCGTGCGCGTCGCGTAGAACAGGATCGTGGAATCGTTCGGGTCGACCATCAGGCGTTCGCCGACGGCGCGCCCCTGGCTGTTGCCGCCCGCCGGGAACGGCAGTTCCACGTGCGTCCAGTGCGTCCCGCGGTCGGTGGAAATGTACAGGCG
>Ga0187845_1000879_pt1 | contig 17491 bp, 7 predicted proteins | sample SpaLakP09_SKY_68_FD_134515 | JGI IMG/M metagenome (GOLD analysis project Ga0187845, IMG submission 134515) | Oligotrophic lake water microbial communities from Sparkling Lake, Wisconsin, USA - SP09_SKY_68 | ecosystem: Environmental > Aquatic > Freshwater > Lake | place: USA: Sparkling Lake... | reverse complement strand
GCGGTGCGTCGTCCAGCGGTTCTGCAGCACGAGGGTCACGTCCGACAGCGCGAGCGTGGGCGCGCCGCGCAGCTCGTCCGTCCACGTCAGGCGGCCTTCGCGGATCACGACTTCGTGCTGGCGCAGCAGCCAGTCGGCGCCGCCGCCCTCTTCCTTTTTATTGGGATCGATGCGCACGCCGGCCACGGCGATGATGCCGTCGGCGCCACGGCGCACGTCCAGTTCCGGCCGGTTGATTTCCAGTGCCTCGAAGCGCGGCTCGGCCGCCACCACGGACCACCACGACACGGTGGCGGACACGGACGGCAGCGCCAGCAGCTGGCGCCCGGCGCGGTCGTGCAGGCGCAGGTCGCCCAGGTACAGGTTCGGGCGCAGGCCGCGCCACGAGGCATAGACTCGCGCGATGGTGACCTGGTTGCCCAGCGCGCGGCTGGCGGCCTTTTCGATATCGGGCTTGTAGATGTCGATGTTCGGCAGGACCGCGTAGCGCAGCACCAGGAACAGCATCATGAATGCGAAGTAGACGAGCAGGACGGCCTTGATCGTGAAGCCGAGCACGTGATGCGACGCGAGGTTCGCATAGCGGTAGCAGGCACGCGCGCGGACCCAGCGCTCCACCAGCGGCACATGTTCATGCGCGTGCGTTTGGGGATGCGCCTGCTCGTGCGCGACGGGTTCGCGCTGCGCCTGCGGTTCCGGGTTGTGCATCAAAAGCGTCAAAGACTCGCCGAATATTGTTAATCTGTAAATTAAGAGAGCGCTTGCAACATCCGCGGCGTCTACCTTACCATCGAGCTGACCCAGGGCAGCATGGCGGGCAATTTTACCCCATAGCAAGCGTCCCGAAACGCACAACTCGTCTGGAAATCGCCCTATGCTCCAAGCTTCTCCGCAGTCCAAGGCGCAAACGTCGCGCTTTTACCAACGCTGGCTCGCCGCCGATCCGGCCCGTGCCGGGCGCGTCGATACCCTGTCTGCATTATCGCTGGCCTCCCTCGATTTCGGCGCAGCGCTGAAGACCGAGGCCGCCTCGGGTCCCAACGGCACGGTCCTGCCGACAATTCGCGCGATGCGCCGCCTGCGCAACCTGCTCATCTGCACCATCATCCGGCGCGACCTCGACGGCCAGGCCGACCTCGACGAAGTCGTCACGGCGATGAGCCGCTTCGCCGATTTCGCCGTCCAGACCCACCTGGCCGAGCTGATGGCGGAAATGACCGCACTGCACGGCGAACCGGTCGGCGCCGAGTCCGGCCGCCCCCAGCAGATGATGGTGCTGGCGATGGGCAAGCACGGCGGCGGCGAACTGAACGTCTCGTCGGACATCGACCTCATCTTCGTCTACCCCGAGGACGGCGACACGCAAGCGGGCCCCGGCCGGAAATCGCTGTCGAACCACGAATTCTTCGTGCGCCTGGGCCGCAAGCTGATCGCCGCGCTGTCCGAGGTGACGGAAGACGGGTTCACGTTCCGCGTCGACATGGCCCTGCGGCCGAACGGCAAGTCGGGCCCGCTCGTGGCGAGCCTGAACATGGTCGAGGACTACCTGATCGTACAGGGGCGCGAATGGGAGCGTTATGCCTGGGTCAAGGCGCGCGCGGTCACGGGCGACGACACCGACATCGCCGCCCTCGACGCCATCGTGCGGCCGTTCGTGTTCCGGCGCTACCTCGACTTCGGCGTGATCGACGCCATCCGCAACATGCACGCCCAGATCCGCGCCGAGGTCAACCGCCAGGAGCGCCTGCATCCGGAGCGCAACCAGAACGTCAAGCTGGGCCGCGGCGGCATCCGCGAGATCGAGTTTCTGGCGCAAGTGTTCCAGCTGATCCGCGGCGGCCGCGACCCGGCGCTGCGCGAGCGCTCCACGCGCAAGACGTTGCGCCTGCTGGCCGAGCGTGAACTGCTGGCGGCAGACACCGTCGAGCAATTGATTGAAGCTTATACATTCCTGCGCAACCTGGAGCACCGCCTGCAATACCTGGAAGATGCGCAGACGCACACGATGCCCGTCGCGCCCGAGGACCGGAACACGGTCGCGCGCATGATGGGCATGGCGGACGAGGCCGAACTGCTGGTCCGGCTGGACGCGTGGCGCGTGTTCGTCGCCGGCCAGTTCGACGCGATCTTCGCAGACAAGGCGGCCGGTGCCGAACCGGTCGACCCGGATGCGCTGCTGACCGATCCGGACAACCGCGACGCCATCGCCGACCGCCTCGCGAGCCTCGGCTTCGACGATCCGCAGGCCGGCGCGAACCGCCTCGTCGCCACGTGGCAGGCGCCCCGGCTGCAGACGTTGCCGGAAGCGAGCCGCCACCGCCTCGTCGCCCTCGTCAACACGGCGCTCACGCAGATCCCGGACGTCGTCGCGCAAGCGGGTGCCGGCAGCCACGCGGCCACGCTAGGCCGCCTGCTCGATTTCTTCGAAGCCATCGCGCGCCGCTCCGCATACCTGTCGCTGCTGACGGAATATCCGCACACGCTGGAGCGGGTGCTGCGCATGATCAACGCGTCCGGGTGGGCCGCGACCTTCCTCACCCAGCACCCGATCCTGCTGGACGAGCTGCTGGACGACCGCGGCAATGCCGCCGAGGATTTACCGTCGCTGGCGGCGGGTCTCGCGGCCCAGCTCGACGAAGCGACGGGCGACACGGAGCGCCAGCTCGACATCCTGCGCGAAGCCCACCACGCCCAGATGTTCCGCCTGCTGGCGCTGGACCTGGCAGGCGAGCTGTCCGTCGAACGCCTGGCCGACCACCTGTCCGCGCTGGCCGACCTGATCGTATGCGAGGTCGTGCGCCGCGCCTGGCGCACGATCGCGTCGCGTCACGTGGAGGTGCCGCGCTTCGCCGTCATCGCCTACGGCAAGCTGGGCGGCAAGGAGCTGGGCTATGTATCCGACCTGGACGTGATCTTCCTGTTCGACGACGACGACGACATGGCGCCGTCCAACTACGCCAAGCTCGCCCAGCGCTTCATCACGTGGATGACGACGCATACGCCGGCCGGCATCCTGTTCGACATCGACACGGCGCTGCGGCCGGACGGCGCGTCCGGCATGCTCGTGTCGTCCGTGGCCGCATTCGAACGCTACCAGCAATCGTCCGCGTGGCTGTGGGAGCACCAGGCCCTCACGCGCGCCCGCTTCTGCGCGGGCGATGCCGGCATCGGCGCCCGCTTCGAGGCGATCCGCGAACAGGTGCTGCGCCAGGACCGGTCGAACCGCGAGACCGAGCTGCGCGAGGAAGTCGTCAAGATGCGCCAGCGCATGCGCGACGCGCACCCGCCCCGCGACGAGCGCTTCGACCTGAAACACGACGAAGGCGGCATGATCGACATCGAATTCATCGTCCAGTACCTCGTGCTGCGCCATGCGGCCGCGTACCCGCAGCTGACGGCAAACGTCGGCAACATCGCCCTGCTGAAACTGTGCGGCACGCTGGGCCTGATCGACATGGGCTTGGCCGATGGCGCCGCCGCCGCGTACCGGGCCATGCGCAAGCTGCAGCACCAGGTCCGCCTGCAGGGCCAGGAAAATGCCCGCGTGGAACGCAGCCTCGTCGCCAAGCATGCGGATATTGTCATGCGGCTGTGGCACGATTGCTTCAAAGGCTAAATATTTTTTTCGCGGAAAGCATTTACGAATTGATTTTCGTCAATACGTGAGACTCCGGTAGCGCCAACGTAGTGATCTACGTCAAAGCCTTTTACCGGAGACTTCATGCGCCAACGTACAAGAATCGCATTAGCCGTGGCATTTGCCATGTATTCAATGTCGGCCCTTGCACAAGAAGCACTGCAGCGCGTCGAAGTGACGGGCTCGCGCATTCGCCAGGTCGACCTGGAAACGGCGCAACCGATCCAGGTGCTGACCCAGGACCAGATCCAGAAGACGGGGCTCGTCACCGTCGGCGACATCATCAACAACCTGTCCGCCGCCGGCACCCCGGCCTTTTCGAAGGGGCAGACGTTGACGTCGAACCGCGAACAGGGCGGCCAGTACATCAACATGCGCAACCTGGGCGCGAACCGGCTGCTGGTGCTCGTGAACGGCAAGCGCTGGACGCAGACGGTCGCCGGCTACACCGACATGTCGACCATTCCGGCCGCCCTGATCGAGCGCATCGACATCCTGAAGGACGGTGCCTCGTCGATCTACGGCTCGGACGCGATCGCGGGCGTCGTCAACATCATCCTCAAGCAGCGCCTGCAGGGAGGCCAGGCCAGCGTCTACGACGGCCGCAACGACAAAGGCGACGGTCACAAGAAGGACTACACGCTGTCCTACGGCGCGGGCGACGACAAGGCCGACCTGATGTTCGGCCTGACGTACACGGAGGACGGCGTCGTGTGGGCGAAGGACCGCGAGGTCACCGCCAGCAGCTACGGGCCGAACCACCTGAACGCCGGCTTCGGCACGAGCCCGTGGGGCCGCATCCGCCAGGTGAACGCCGGCGGCGCCGCGAGCGGCTTCAACAAGATCCTGAACCATACCGGTTCGTACCTGGGCGACGGCACGGGTTCGAGCGCGCGCGATCCGAACAACTACCACAACTACACCGGCGCGGATGCCGACACGTACAACTCGTCGGACCAGATGATGTACCTGTCGCCGACGCGGCTGACGTCCATCTTCACCAAGGGCAGCATCGCCCTGCCGCACGCCATGCGCCTCACGATCACCGCGATGTTCGCGGATCGCGCATCGTCGCGCCAGAACGCCGGCTACCCGCTGAACTCGCTCACGCAGAGCAAGTACCCCGTCTACATCGACAAGGGAAATTACTTCAACCCCTACCCGGGCCAGGACCTTTTCTTTTACCGCCGCACGATCGAAGTGCCGCGCGTGACGAACAACGAGAACCGCACCCGCCACATCGACGCGAGCCTGGAAGGCACCGTCGATGTGCTCGGCAAGACGTGGAGCTGGAACGTCGGCTACAACCACAGCGCCATCACGGGCTCCGTCCTGTCGAAGGGCAACCTGAACCTGCTGAACCTGAAGAAGGCGCTGGGCCCGTCGTTCCGGAACGCGGCGGGCGTCGTGCAGTGCGGCACGGCCGCCAGCCCCATTCCACTGGCCGAGTGCGTGCCGTTCGACGTCGTGGGCGGCCCGTCGGCGTCGACGCCGGAAGCGCTGGCCTATGTGATGTCGGCCGGCCAGGCCACGTACGGCTCGACCGTCAACAGCGCCACCGCCGACGTCACGGGCGAACTGTTCGACCTGCCGGCCGGCGCCGCCGGCATCGCGGCCGGGCTCGAGCACCGTTCCGTCCGCGGCTACGACCGTCCGGGCCAGTTCGAGCAGTCGGGCTACTCGACCGACCTGGCCGGCAACGCCACCGTCGGCAAGTACACCGTGCGCGAGGCCTATGTGGAATTCAACGTCCCGCTGCTGAAGAACAAGCCGTTCGCGCAACTGCTGAGCGTCGATATCGCGTCGCGCTATTCCGACTACAGCAACTTCGGCAGCACCACCAACAGCAAGGCCAGCGTGATGTGGAAGCCGGTGCGCGACCTGCTCGTGCGCGGCACGTACGCCCAGGGCTTCCGCGCGCCGACCCTGAACGACACGTTCGGCGGGGGCCAGCAGGCCTACGATGCCTACCTCGACGCCTGCGACAGCAAGTATGGCGAAGCGGCGAAGAATCCCGCCGTGGCAGCCCGCTGCGCGGCGGCCGGCGTCCCGGCCGGGTTCCGCCAGCTCAACCAGGCCGGCTCGCCCGTCCCCGCCGGCGGCGCCCAGACTCCGTTCCCGTTCAACGCGGGCGCCGGCAACGGCGCGGTGCAGCCGGAGACGGCGACGACGAAGACCGCCGGCCTCGTGTTCAGCCCAGGCTGGCTGAACGGCGTCTCGATCGCGCTGGACTGGTTCGACATCGCCGTCAGGAACCGCATCACGAGCGTGACCGCGACCTACGAGATCAACCAGTGCTACGTCAGCGGCGTGCAGGCGTTCTGCGACAGGATTAAGCGCGATCCGGTCACCGGCATGATCGCGACCCTGGCGCGCGGCAACGCCAACCTGGGCGAACTGCGGACGCGGGGCGTCGACCTGACCCTCGCCTGGCGCCTGCCGCGCACCGCATTCGGCCAGTTCAACGTACGTTCCGAATCGACGTACACCGACACGTTCCGCATCAAGAGCACCTCGACCTCAAGCTGGGAAAACGACGCCGGCGAGTTTACGTACAACCGCGTGAAATCGAACCTGGCGCTGGACTGGAACCTCGGCAACTGGAGCGCCACCCTGGCATCGCGTTATTACAGCGGCGTGAAGGTGCACTGCTGGAGCGCGGCCAATAGCGAGGAATGCAGCAATCCGAACGCCCCCGCCAGCTGGGGCACGGGCTATACGACCTTCGGCGCGATGGTCTACAGCGACCTGTCGGTGGGCTATGCCCTGCCCTGGAAAGCGAAGCTGCTGGTCGGCGCCAACAACGTCTTCGACCGCAAGCCGCGTATCGTCTACGACGCCAGCACGTCGTTCGTGAACGGCACGTCGGCGTCGTCGGCGGTCGATCCGCAGATGCCGATCGACCGCCTGTTCTACGTGCGTTACAACCAGTCCTTCTGACACCTGCCCGGCGCCGCTGCCGGGCATGTCGTTTCTCATCAAGAAACTTTGCCTGTTGTACAAATGTAACACTCTACAAAACAGACTATCCCCCTTCGCACCAATTCAGTGCATTCCTGACGTAAAAGAAAGTTGCATCCATTCAGCGATCTGTAGGGGGTTCTACAGCCAAACCAATGTTTTCGGCATAGATTCATGTCGCTGCGCAACTATTGTTTCCGTAAATACGAGCAACTTCTGCGATCTGCACATAATTACGCAAGCCCGCAACATCCACAAATAACCATCCATGAACATTGACAGGCTGCCACGGTGGATGCTTCCATTGCCAGCTTGAAAAAAAATGTTAACCACATTCCTTTCAAGATAGTCGCTTCGCAGCGACGGCATCACACGGCTGCTGCTACCCAGTTCGCCGTGCCCTAACCTAGGAGTTTTGTAACCATGATGGAAAAAGTCTTGTCCCGCTCGGTCCGCCTGATCTGCCTCGGCGGCGTCGCGTTCGGGATGCATGCGGCTTACGCCCAGGAGACTTCGGCGCCGCTGCAGCGCGTGGAAGTGACGGGCTCGCGTATCCGCCAGGTCGACCTGGAAACGGCACAACCGATCCAGGTGATGACCCAGGAACAGATTCAAAAGACGGGTCTCGTGACCGTCGGCGACATCCTGAACCAGCTGTCGTCCGCCAGTACGCCCGACTTCGACCGCGGCGGCTCGCTGACGTCGAACCGCGAAAACGGCGGCCAGTACATCAGCCTGCGCAACCTGGGCTCGAACCGCCTGCTGGTCCTGGTGGACGGCAAGCGCTGGACCCAGACCGTCGACGGCTACACCGACATGTCGACGATCCCGTCGGCCATGATCGAGCGCATCGAAGTCCTGAAGGACGGCGCCTCGTCGATCTACGGCTCGGACGCGATCTCGGGCGTGGTCAACATCATCCTGAAGAAGCGCATGGACGGCGGGCAGCTGAGCGTCTACGCCGGCGCCAACGACAAGGCCGACGGCCGCAACAAGGATTTCTCGCTGACGTACGGCGCGAGCAGCGACAAGGCGTCGCTGATGGTCGGCCTGTCGCACACCGAGCAGGGCACCGTGTGGGCCCGCGACCGCAATATCACCAAATACCCGAAGGGCCCGGCTCACCCGACGTCCGGCCTGGGCGCAGGTCCGTGGGCTGAAGTCCTGCCGGCCAACGGCGACGCGTTCGACTACGTGCTGAACCACACCGGCGGCGCCGGCGGCAACGGCGTGGGCACGGGCTCGGATCCGCGCAACACGGCCAACTACCACGACTGGAAGAGCAGCATCGTCGAGGACAAGTTCAACAGCGCCTCGCAGATGATGTTCGAAATGCCGAACCGCCTGGACACGCTGTTCACCAAGGGCACGCTGGAACTGCCGTACAACATGCAGTTCTCGACGACCGCGATGTACTCGCAGCGTTCGTCGTCCGCGCAGGTCGCCGGCTACCCGCTGCGCAGCGATGCCCAGCCGAGCTCCCCGGTCTACATCGACAAGAACAACTACTACAACCCGTTCGGTGAAGACCTGTACTTCATCCGCCGCACCGTCGAAGTGCCGCGCGTGACGGAAAACAACAACAACACGTTCCACGTCGACGCAACCTTGTCGGGCGCGTTCGACTGGAAAGGCAAGGCCTGGAACTGGGACGTGGGCTACAACCACAGCGCCGTCCGCGGCACGACCATGGGCACCGGCAACGTCAACCTGCTGAACCTGAAAAAGGCACTGGGTCCGTCGTTCCTGAACGCCAACGGCGTCGTCCAGTGCGGCACCGCGGCCTCGCCGATCCCGCTGGCGGAATGCAAGCCGTTCAACATCATCGCCGGTCCGGGCGCCACCAACAAGGAAACCCTGGACTACGTCATGTCGACCGGCCAGGCAACCTACGGCTCGACCATCAACAGCGCGACCGCCAACATCAGCGGCGAGCTGCTGCAGCTGCCGGCAGGCATGCTGGGCGTGGCAGGCGGCGTCGAACACCGCGAAGTGCGCGGCTACGACATCCCGGGCCAGTTCGAACAATCGGGCTTCTCGACCGACCTGGCCGGCAACTCGACCATCGGCAAGTACTCGGTGCGTGAAGCCTACCTCGAAACGAACATCCCGATCCTGAAGGGTGTGCGCTTCGCGGAACTGCTGAGCGTCGACCTGGCGACCCGCTACTCGGACTACAGCAACTTCGGCAACACCCACAACAGCAAAGCCAGCTTCATGTGGAAGCCGATCAAGGACCTGCTGGTCCGCGGCACGTGGGCCCAGGGCTTCCGCGCTCCGACCGTGGGCGACACGTTCGGCGGCGGCCAGCAGACGTACGACACGTACATGGACCCGTGCGACAGCGCCTACGGCCAGCGCGGCACGCCGGGCGTGGATGCACGCTGCACGGCGGCGGGCGCTCGTCCGGGCTTCCGCCAGACCGACCAGACCAACACCCCGGTCACCGACGCGGGCGGCGCACAGAGCGCCAACCCGTTCATGTCGGGTGCCGGCAATGCGTCGCTGCAGCCGGAACGCGCCAAGACGAAGACCTTCGGCTTCGTCTACAGCCCGGCCTTCCTGCCGGGTCTGTCGGGCTCGCTGGACTGGTACAACATCCGTGTCGACAACAAGATCACGGGCATTTCGGCCACCCAGGTTGCCGAATACTGCTACGTGCAGGGCGTGACGTCGTTCTGCAACGCGATCAAGCGTGACCCGATCACGGGCCAGATCGTCAACCTGGCTCGCGGCAACGCCAACCTGGGCGCGCTGGAAACCGAAGGCTACGACCTGTCGCTGGCCTACCGCTTCCCGCGTACCGCCTACGGCGCGTTCGGCATCCGTTCGGACTCGACCTTCGTGACCAAGTACCGCACCAAGGCCGACAACACGGCCGACTGGGAAAGCTCGCTGGGCGAATACGACGGCAGCGGCGGCACGGCGTACTACCGCATCAAGTCGAACGTCGCCCTCGACTGGAGCCTGGGCAACTGGAGCGCCACCTGGACGGCACGTTACTTCGGCGGTATCCGCGACAAGTGCTTCAGCAGCACCGTGGAATGCTCGACCCCGAAAGGTCTCGCCAACTGGGGTACCGGCTACAACCAGAAGGGTGCGATGGTCTACAACGACGTGAGCGTCGCGTACAAGACCTCGTGGAAAGGCCAGTTCATGGTCGGCGCCAACAACGTGTTCGACAAGGCACCGCGCACCACCATCCTGGGTGCGTCGTCCTCGTCGGCCGTGGACGCCAACCTGCCGATCGACCGCTTCATCTACGTACGCTACAACCAGTCGTTCTGATCGTCGTTTGAACGCCTGAACAATGCCCGCCAGGTTCGCCTGGCGGGCATTTTTTCATCCAAGCGGCTATCATGAACGATCGATGAAAACGTAACGAATCATGCCTATCAAACTCAAGACCGAAAAAGATATCGCCAAGATGCGCGTCTCCGGCCGCCTGGCGGCCGAGGTGCTGGAAATGATCGCGGAATACGTCGTCCCCGGCGTCTCCACGGAAGAACTCGACCGGCGCTGCAACGAATATATCCGCAAGGTGCAGAAGGCCACGCCCGCCAACGTCGGCTACCACGGCTTTCCGAAGACCCTGTGCACGTCCGTGAACGGCGTCGTCTGCCACGGCATCCCCTCCCCCGCCGAGATCCTGCAGGACGGCGACATCGTCAACATCGACGTCACCGTGATCAAGGACGGCTGGCATGGCGACACGAGCCGCATGTACTTCGTCGGCACGCCGAGTCCGGAAGCGAAGAAGCTCGTCGAGACGACGTACGACGCGATGATGGCCGGCATCCGCGCCGTGCGCCCGGGCGCGCGCCTGGGCGACGTGGGCCATGCGATCCAGAAGCTGGCGGAAGCCCAGGGCTATTCAGTCGTGCGCGAATACTGCGGCCACGGCATCGGCAAGGTCTACCACGAAGACCCGCAGGTGCTGCACTACGGCCGTCCGAACACGGGCATGCTCATCAAGGAAGGCATGACCTTCACGGTCGAACCGATGATCAACCTGGGCGACGCCGACGTCGAACAGCTCGACGACGGCTGGACCGTCGTGACGCGCGACCGGTCGTTGTCCGCGCAGTGGGAACACATGATCGCGGTGACGAAGAACGGGTTCGAGATTCTGACCCCGTGGCCAAAGAAGTAAGGTGGGCTCCCCGAGCGCACGCGTAACGCCAACAAACCGCATACGTCGAGCGTGGGCACAGGGTGCCCACCCTACCGTAATCCGCACAAATGAAAAACGCTCCCGTAGGAGCGTTTTTCGTTGGGCGGTGCGGATTACTTGGCGTTCATCAGCGCCACGGTGGTGTCCAGCATGCGGTTGCTGAAGCCCCACTCGTTGTCGTACCACGACGAGACCTTCACCAGGCGGCCCGACACCTTGGTCAGGGTCGCGTCGAAGTTCGACGATGCCGGGTTGTGGTTGAAGTCGACCGACACCAGCGGCTCGGTGTTGTACGTCAGGATGCCTTTCAGCGCGCCTTCCGATGCGTCCTTCATCAGCTTGTTGATCTCTTCGACCGTCGTGTCGCGCTTGGCGATGAACGACAGGTCGACGATCGACACGTTAATGGTCGGCACGCGGATCGCGTAACCGTCCAGCTTGCCGTTCAGTTCCGGCAGCACGAGGCCGACGGCGGCAGCGGCGCCGGTCTTGGTCGGGATCATCGACTGCGTGGCCGAACGGGCACGGCGCAGGTCTTCGTGCATCACGTCGGTCAGCACCTGGTCGTTGGTGTACGCGTGCACGGTGGTCATCAGGCCGTTTTCCAGGCCGATGGCGTCGTTCAGCGGCTTGACCAGCGGGGCCAGGCAGTTGGTGGTGCACGATGCGTTCGAGATCACGGTGTCCGTCGACTTCAGTACGTCCTGGTTCACGCCGAACACGATGGTGGCGTCGACGTCCTTGCCGCCCGGTGCCGAGATGATGACCTTCTTGGCGCCGCCTTTCAGGTGGGCCGAGGCTTTTTCCTTGGTGGTGAAGAAGCCGGTGCACTCCAGCACGACGTCCACGCCCAGTTCGCCCCACGGCAGCTCGGCCGGGTTGCGCTGCGCGTACACGCGGATGCGGTCGCCGTTGACGATCATGTAGTCGCCGTCCACTTCGACGGTGCCCGGGAACTTGCCGTGGGTCGTGTCGTAACGGGTCAGATGGGCGTTGTGCTCGACGTTGCCGAGATCGTTCAGCGCCACGATCTGGATGTCCTGCTTCTTGCCGCCTTCGTAGAAAGCGCGCAGCACGTTGCGGCCGATACGGCCATAACCGTTGATTGCTACCTTGATCGTCATTTATTCACTCCTGATTAAAAAAATCCTAACACCGAAGCATAGCTTGAAACCCGCCGTACGCACAGTCCGGCGGGTGCAATCCCTCAAGCCGGGAGGACAGATTTCACTTTGGCGACGACATTCTCGACCGTGAAGCCGAAATGCTTGAACAGCACCGGCGCCGGCGCCGATTCGCCGAAGGTATCGATGCCCACCACGGCACCTTCCAGGCCGACGTACTTGTACCAGAAGTCCGTCACACCGGCCTCGACGGCCACGCGCGGGATGCCGCGGCCCAGGACGGCAGCCTTGTAGGCCGCGTCCTGGCGCTCGAACACGTCGGTCGACGGCATCGACACCACGCACCTGGAGTCCCTGGCCAGCCAGGGTTTCGGCGGCTTTCACCGCCAGTTCCACTTCCGAACCCGTCGCGATCAGGACCGCGGCCGGATTCGCCACATCGCGCAGCACGTAGCCGCCCTTGGCGATGTTCGCGACAGTCGCCGCGTCACGCTCCATGAACGGCAGGTTCTGGCGCGAGAAGATCAGCGTCGACGGACCGTCCTTGCGCTTGACCGCTGCGCCCCAGGCGACGGTCGATTCCGTCGTGTCGCACGGACGCCAGTTGTCCAGGTTCGGGATCAGGCGCAGCGACGAGACGTGTTCCACCGACTGGTGCGTCGGGCCGTCTTCGCCCAGGCCGATCGAGTCGTGCGTGAACACGAACAACGAGCGGATCTTCATCAGCGCGGCCATGCGCAGGGCGTTGCGGCTGTAGTCCGAGAACGTCAGGAACGTGGCGCCGAACGGGATGAAGCCGCCGTGCAGGGCGACGCCGTTCATCATCGCGGCCATGCCGAATTCGCGCACGCCGTAGTTGATGTGGTTGCCCGGGGTGCCCGAACGGACGGCGACCGATTCCTTCCAGTTGGTCAGGTTCGAGCCGGTCAGGTCGGCCGAGCCGCCCAGGAATTCCGGAAGCACCGGCGCCAGCGCCTGGATCGCGTTCTGGCTCGCCTTGCGGGTGGCGATGGTTTCCTTCTTGTCGATGGTCTGCGCGATGGCGGCGGCCAGCGTCTCTTCGAACTTGCCCGGCAGGTCACCCTTCATGCGGCGCTCGAATTCGGCGGCCAGTTCCGGGTATTGCGCGCGGTAGCCGGCGAACAGTGCGTTCCACTCGCCTTCGACGGCGGCGCCCTTCTGCTTCTGGTCCCAGGCTTCGTAGATCGGGGCCGGGATGTCGAACGGGACCGCGTCCCAGATCAGGTGCTCGCGCACCGCCGCGACTTCCTTCTCGCCCAGCGCGGCGCCGTGCACCTTGTCGCCGCCCTGCAGGTTCGGCGAGCCCTTGCCGATGATCGTCTTGCAGCAGATCAAGGTCGGACGGTCCGACTGCTTGGCCTGTGCGATGGCCGCGTCCACGGCGGCGACGTCATGGCCGTCCACGCCCGGGATCACGTTCCAGCCGTAGGATTCGAAACGCTTCGGCGTGTCGTCCGTGAACCAGCCTTCCACCTTGCCGTCGATCGAGATGCCGTTGTCGTCGTACAGCCAGATCAGCTTGTTCAGGCGCAGCGTGCCGGCCAGCGATGCGACTTCGTGCGAGATGCCTTCCATCAGGCAGCCGTCACCCAGGAACGCGTACGTGTGGTGGTCGACGATGTCGAAGCCCGGACGGTTGAATTCCTTGGCCAGCAGCCACTCGGCCAGCGCCATGCCGACGGCGTTGGCGATGCCCTGGCCCAGCGGGCCGGTGGTCGTTTCCACGCCCGGGGTGATGCCGACTTCCGGGTGGCCCGGGGTCTTGGAATGCATCTGGCGGAAGTCGCGGATGTCGTCCATCGACAGGTCGTAGCCCGACAGGTGCAGCAGCGCATAGTGCAGCATCGAACCGTGGCCGTTCGACAACAGGAAACGGTCGCGGTTCATCCAGCCCGGATTGGCCGGGTTGTGGCGATAGTGGCCGTCCCACAGCGCGACGGCGATCTCGGCCATGCCCATCGGCATGCCAGGGTGGCCGGAATTCGCCTTCTGGACGGCGTCCATCGCCAGCGCACGAATTGCGTTGGCCATCAGGGTGGTGGTTTGCAGAGATTTCATGGATGTGTGGGTCTGAGGATAGGGAAGCGGTGGCGGTCTGGCCTTAACCGGGTATTTTACCAGAGCATGACAACCTCGCTTTAAAATGCCGGCTCGTTAACGGTTCCGATTGCCATCCATGCCACGTTTTTACTGTCCCCAGCCGCTCTTTCCCGGCAGCGTCGTCGACCTGCCGGAAGCCGTCGCCCACCACCTGCACGTCGTGCGCCAGCAGAGCGGCGACGAGCTCGTGCTGTTCAATGGCGAGGGCGGCCAGGCGCGCGCACGCCTCGTCGAGATCGGCAAGCGCCGCGCCAGCGCCGAGGTCGTCGCGATCGACGCCGTCGACGTGGAACTCTCCTTCCACATCACCCTGGCCCAGGGTTTGCCGGAGGGCAGCAAGATGGACTGGATCGTCGAAAAGGCCGTCGAACTGGGTGCGGCCGGCATCGTGCCGCTGGCGGCGCAGCGCTCGGTCGTGCGATTGAGCGGCGACCGTGCCGACAAGCGGCTTGCACACTGGCAGGCCGTCGTCGTCAGCGCGTCCGAACAGTGCGGGCGCAACCGGCTGGCCGACGTCGCCCCCGTGCAGGACGTCAACCGCTGGCTGTCGACGCCAGTGACCGGCACGCGCATCCTGCTCTCCCCGCGCGCGGACGCGTCGCTCGCGCAGTGGGTGCGCGCGACGCCGGCGCAGGACGTCACCCTGCTCGTCGGGCCGGAAGGCGGATTCACGGACCAGGAAGAAGACGCGGCGCGGGCGGCGGGCGCCCTGGCCCTGTCGATGGGGCCGCGCGTGCTGCGCACGGAGACGGCGGGGCTGGCCGCGCTGGCGATCCTTGCGGCCGGCTGGGGCGGCATGTGAACGTCATGCGTGGGCACGGGGTGCCCACCCTACAGGGTTGAATCATCGTAGGGTGGGCTCCCCGAGCCCACCAAACAAAAAACCCCGCCGCAGCGAACTGCGGGCGGGGTTGTGCGAAGCGCTGTCGCTTGGAACTTAGAACGTGTAGGCCAGGCCCAGGCTGAAGAAGCGGCCGATGGCGCCTGCCTGGTGCAGCGAGGCGTTGTACGACGTCTGGGCGCCAGAGTTGCCGTAGGTTGCCACGTCAGCCGGCGGCTGGCGGTCGAACAGGTTCAGGATCGAACCCTTCAGCGTCAGGTTCTGGCTCAGCTTGTACTGCAGGTTCAGGTTGACCGTGGTGAACGATGCAACGTGGCAGTAGTACCCAGGCTGCGGCAGGTTGCGGAAGTACGCGCGGCCACCCACGTTAAAGCTCGTACCGCCAGGACCCGAGCAGTCGTTCACGCCCAGCGACGGGTCGATGGTCGAGAAGTCGCTGGTGTAGTTCACCGTCGTGTTCACGTCCACCGGGCCACGGCTCCAGGCCAGCGAGAACTGTGCACGGTCCTTCGGGCTGCCGGTCGCGCCGGACACTGCCGACGGGCCTTGCGTGCCGGCCAGCTGGTAGCTCACGCCACCGGCGGCTTCCGTCAGGTAGCTGAAGGTGTGCGCCGCGCTCAGGCTGGCCTTCAGGGTGCCCAGGTCGCTCGGCAGGCGCCAGCGGTAGTTGACGTCCGCTTCGATACCGCTCGTCTTGGTACCGCCCAGGTTCACGTACGGCGAGGTCGCGTAGATGATCGGGCCGAGCGCCGGGGTGCCGACGGTGGTGGTGCCGTCGCCGTTGGCGATGTCCAGCGGGGTGACCGGGCCACGTACGAATGCCGGCACGTAGGTCGGATCGTTACCGGCGGCCGACACGATCTGGTTGGTGACCTTGATGTTGTAGTAGTCGAGGGTGGCGTTCAGGCCACGCACCGGCTCCATGATCACGCCCAGGGTGTAGGACGTCGACTTCTCAGGCGACAGCGACGGCGTGGTCAGCTGGACGTACGGCGGGTTCAGGCCGCAGGCGGTCGGTACGTTGCCCTTGGTTTGCGGGTTGCCGTTCGCGCACAGGACCGGGTCGTCGATACCGTTGAAGGTGAAGAACGAACCGGCATTGCCCACCTCGGCCGGGTTCGGTGCACGGAAGCCCTTGGCATACGTACCGCGCACGCCGAACTGGCTCATCGGCGCCCACTTGAAGCTCGCCGCCGGCGTGAACTTGTTGAAGTTCTTGTAGTGGTCGTAACGGCCCGACGCGTGCAGCTCCAGGTTCTTGATCGGGGTTGCCTGCAGTTCGGCGAAGGCCGCGGTGTTCGTCTCGTCGCCGATCACGAATGCCGTGGTCTGTGCCACCTGGCCGGTCCTCGTCAGGCTGGCGGCCGGCGAGTTCTGGGTGCGCTTGTGGTAGTGCACGCCGGCTGCCAGGGCCAGCGGACCGGCGCCCAGTTGCATCAGCTCGCGCGAACCGACCGCGTCGAAGTAGTTCAGCTTCGACTCGAGAGTGTTCGAGAAGTGCGGCGACACGGTTTCCAGCAGCGCCGGCGAGTTGCCGCCGACCGGGTTCCAGGTGCCGTTGAAGATCGCGCCGTACAGGGCGGCGCGGTCGATGTAGCCGCTATAGTCGATGTCGGTCTTGACCTTGGTGATACCGCCGGCGACGTTGACGTCCCAGCCGTACGCGCTGCCGTGCAGGTCGAGTGCAAAGCGGGTCGTGGTCGCGGTGTTGTCCTGGGTCGCGAACGGATCGGTGCCCGGGATGTAGCCGTACAGGCGGGCCGGGGCACCCAGCTGGTTGAACGACGCGGTGGCCGGGATCAGGGTGCTCGGCACACGGCCGTTGCCGCCGACGACGACGCCATTGTTCAGCGAGTTGTTGCCGCCGAACGTGGTCGGCGAGTAGGCCGACTGGTAGCTGCCGCGGTTGTTGATGCTGTTACGCTGGAACATCGAGCCCTTGAACGCCAGTTCCCAGTCCGCGTTCAGCTTCTTGGTCATGCCGACCAGCAGGTTGATGTTCTCGGTCTGCGGCTGGATGTTCGTCTTGTAGTCGCGGATCGCGCAACCGCCGCTCATGTACAGGTTGTAGTTGCACTTGGTCGGGTCCAGGAACTGGAAGTTCGCCGGGTTGCTGGCGCCGCCGGTGCCGGCCGGGTTGTACAGGAACGGGCTGTTGGTCGCGACCAGGCGCGAGTTCAGGCTGTTGGGCACGCCCAGGCGGATATTGTTGCCGCCGCGCGAACGCCAGTCGGCATTGGCCCAGTCGAACTGGTCGCGGTCCGCCACCTTGATCGAACCCTGGCGGCGCCACTCGGCGGTGACGAAGGCGTTGTAGCCGTCGTTGTCCAGGTCGCCGATACCGGTGCTGATCGACGCGCGGTGCGTCTTGCCGCCGCCGTGCTGGGTGTTGCCGGATTCGGCCGCCAGACGGGTACCGTTCAGGTTTTTCTTCAGCTTGATGTTGACGACGCCGGCGATGGCGTCGGAGCCGTACAGCGACGAAGCGCCGCTTTTCAGGACTTCGATGCTGTCGATGGCATCGAACGGAATCGAGGAGACGTCGACGAAGGCGCGCTGGGCGTCGTCGGACAGCGGATACGGGGCGAGGCGGTGGCCGTCGACCAGCACCAGGGTCGCGCCGACCGTCAGGC
>Ga0187845_1000876_pt1 | contig 17501 bp, 18 predicted proteins | sample SpaLakP09_SKY_68_FD_134515 | JGI IMG/M metagenome (GOLD analysis project Ga0187845, IMG submission 134515) | Oligotrophic lake water microbial communities from Sparkling Lake, Wisconsin, USA - SP09_SKY_68 | ecosystem: Environmental > Aquatic > Freshwater > Lake | place: USA: Sparkling Lake... | reverse complement strand
TTTTTACCCGCAGGCTCGATGCCGTGCGGTGCGCCTTCAGGTAGGTGGCGTCGATCATAACCGTCTTCGGCTCGGCGCCTGCCGCCGCCAGCCCTTCCATCATCCGCGTGAACACGCCTGCCTCACCCCGGTGCTTCCACCGGTTGTAGAGCGTCTTGTGTGGCCCATAGGCGCTGGGCGCATCTCGCCAGCGCAGCCCATTGCGGTTGACGAAGACGATGCCGCTCAGAACCCGTCGGTCGTCCACCCGCGGCCGGCCGTGGCTCTTGGGAAAGAACGGCCGCAGCCGCTCAATCTGCTCATCCGTCAGCCAAAACAGGTCACTCATTCCGGTCTCCTCGCGGAGCCTGAATCAGATCGCGACGCTCACATCAATGGGTCCTGCCCCTAACTAGGCTCTCATACCATTCCCGATCGGAAGGGTATGAAAGACAGTCAGAACAGTCCGTTTCCGTTCGGAAATCGGAAATCGGAAATCTTCTCAGCTCAAGGTTGGAGTTCAATGATGGAAACGTCTGGATCTGGTTCAGGCTCCGTAGTAAGCGCAAAATGAGCGACCTGTCCTGACTGACGGACGAACCGATGGGCGGCTGCAAGCAATTGCCGGATGGCACGATGCAGGCAGGGTGACCGGTCAGCGTGATGTCAATTTATCGACGCAAGGATACCTTTCTTCACACCAAAGGCCGCTGGCGGGATGCAGAACACTACGGCATTGGTTCGCCAACTGGCGACATTTCGTGTATCCCGGCGCGATGAAGGATCGGCATGAAGCAGTTGTCGAAGAGGTCCTGCATTGCCCAGCCAGTGCCGCGCATTCGCTTGTTGCTGCCAGCTGGTGTCGTTCGGGCCTAAAGCACGGTCTCGACGCAGGAGCCGATCGGGTTCCAGATCTTGTATCTGCAAGTGACCTGATTCAGCGGCGGCAACGCTGTGAGTTGATGCTGGAGGTCGCGCGTCCCTTGCTCGACCAGCTGTTCCAGATCGTCTCTGCCACGGGTTGCGCCGTGATGCTGTCGGACAATGACGGTGTCGTTCTGGAAGCGCGTAGCCTCGCGGGTGACCGCGAGCTTTTCGATCGGATCGGCTTGACGCCCGGCGGAGTGTGGAGCGAAAGCCGGGAAGGCACGAACGGGATCGGCACCTGCCTGATCGAGGGTCGACCGGTCACGATCCATCGAGATGAACACTTCGCCAGCCGGAATACGGGCATAAGCTGCATGGATGCGCCGGTGCGCGATGCGACCGGCCAGCTTGTCGGCGCCTTGGATATCTCGAACTGCCGCTACGACCACAGCGCCGCGATGGGAATGCTCGTTCAGAAGATCGTGCAGGATGCCGCTCGCCGGATCGAGAGCGGCATCTTTCGCGCGCATTTCGCCTCGTACCGGATCATCGATGCCAATCTGCCAGGCGGCGATGCAGCCTTGCTGGCCGTTGATCGGGACGATCTGGTCATCGGCGCGACCTTCGCTGCAAGGCATCGGTTCAAACTGACCAACGCGTGTCTCGGGGGCCGCCGCACGGCTTCGAATATCCTCGGTGGCGAAGAAGCCACCTCGTTCGCTGACTCGGAACGGGCTTTCTTGCGCCGCGCGCTGGCGCGGGCAGACGGCAACGCCACCAAGGCGGCAAAGGAACTCGGCATCGGTCGAGCTACTCTCTATCGTCGAATGGAAAGGGTAGGTTTGCAGCGTCGCTGACATATCTGGTCTCCCCATTGTCTCGATAGCGAGACAATCGACCCATTCCATCAACCGGCAGTCCCTGTGCACCGCCGCCATCTCGCGGAACTATCGTCCTCGCGACCGGAAGGATCCGGCGGTTTCGAGAGGATGACGTGATGGACATGCAGACCAACCCCGCCACTTCGATGACGGTGCCGTTCGCGGAACGCTACGACAACTTCATCGGCGGAAAGTGGACCGCGCCCAAGGACGGGCGCTATTTCGACAACATCTCGTCGATTACCGGCAGATCCATTGGTCAGGTGGCACGCAGTCAGGCGGCCGATGTCGAAGCCGCGCTGGATGCGGCGCATGCGGCGAAGGAGGCCTGGGGCCGCACCAGCGTTAGCGAGCGAGCCTTGATCCTCAATCGGATCGCGGACCGGATGGAGGAAAATCTTCGCGAGCTCGCCATCGCGGAAACCTGGGACAACGGAAAACCGCTACGCGAGACAATGGCCGCGGACATTCCGCTGGCGATCGATCACTTCCGCTATTTCGCAGGCTGCATCCGCGCGCAGGAAGGCGGTATCTCGGAGATCGATCACGATACGGTCGCTTATCATTTCCATGAGCCACTGGGCGTGGTCGGCCAGATTATTCCGTGGAACTTCCCGATCCTGATGGCGGTGTGGAAACTCGCACCGGCACTGGCGGCAGGCAATTGCGTGGTATTGAAACCGGCCGAACAGACGCCGGCGTCGATCATGGTCCTGATGGAAATCATCGGCGACCTGCTGCCCGCCGGGGTGGTCAACGTGGTCAACGGCTTCGGCTTGGAAGCCGGCAAGCCGCTCGCCAGCAGCAACCGCATCGCGAAGATTGCCTTCACGGGCGAGACGACGACGGGTCGGCTCATCATGCAATATGCCAGCGAGAACCTGATCCCGGTGACGCTGGAGCTCGGCGGGAAAAGTCCGAACATCTTTTTCGAGGACGTATGTCGCGAGGACGACGATTATCTCGACAAGGCGATCGAGGGCCTAGTGATGTTCGCGCTCAACCAAGGCGAGGTATGCACCTGTCCAAGCCGGGCACTGGTGCATGAGAACATTTACGACCGCTTCATGGAACGCGCGATCCAGCGCGTTGAGGCGATCAAGGCAGGCAATCCGCTCGATCTGGAGACAATGATCGGCGCGCAGGCATCATCCGAACAGCAGCAGAAGATCCTATCCTACATCGATATCGGCAAACAGGAGGGCGCCGAACTGCTGACCGGCGGCGAGGCAGCCCGGTTCGAAGGCGATCTTGCAGGCGGCTACTATGTAAAACCCACCGTGTTCCGTGGCCATAACCGGATGCGGATTTTTCAGGAGGAAATCTTCGGACCGGTCCTGTCGGTCACCACCTTCAAGGACCAGGATGAGGCGCTGAACATCGCCAACGATACGCTTTATGGCCTGGGCGCGGGCGTGTGGAGCCGGGATGCGAACACCTGCTACCGCTTCGGCCGCGCGATCCGCGCGGGACGTGTGTGGACCAATTGCTACCATGCCTATCCCGCCCACGCGGCGTTCGGCGGCTACAAGCAATCCGGCATCGGGCGCGAAAACCACCGCATGATGCTCGACCACTATCAGCAGACCAAGAACATGCTGGTCAGTTACAGCCCGAAGAAGCTCGGCTTCTTCTGAGGCGAACAGCCCGGGCACGGCGACGCGGAGTTTCGCCCGCCGCCCGGCCTTCGAACGATAAAACTACAGGAGAGATGTCATGAGCAAGACCATGAAAGCCGCCGTCGTGCGCGCCTTTGGCGAGCCACTGCGGATCGAGGAAGTTCCGGTTCCTGAGGTCCAGCCCGGCATGATCCAGGTTGCCATTCAGGCCTCCGGTGTGTGTCACACCGACCTCCACGCCGCAGAAGGCGACTGGCCGGTAAAGCCCGAGCCGCCCTTTATCCCGGGCCACGAAGGCGTGGGCTTTGTCTCCGCTGTGGGCAAGGGCGTGACCCACGTGAAGGAAGGCGACCGGGTCGGCGTGCCTTGGCTCTACACCGCTTGCGGTCACTGCACGCACTGCCTCGGTGGATGGGAGACGCTGTGCGAAAGCCAGTTGAACACCGGCTATTCGGTCAATGGCGGGTTCGCCGACTACGTGCTGGCCGACCCCAATTATGTCGGCCACCTGCCGGACAATGTCGGCTTCAACGAAATCGCGCCGGTGTTGTGCGCGGGCGTGACGGTCTACAAGGGCCTGAAGATGACCGATACCCGGCCCGGCGATGCGGTCGTCATCTCCGGCATCGGCGGTCTCGGCCATATGGCGGTACAATATGCGGTGGCCATGGGGATGAAGGTGGTCGCCGTCGACGTCGACGACGCCAAACTCGACCTCGCCCGCAGGCTCGGTGCGGTGGAGACGGTCAACGCACGGACGGACAATGATCCCGCCACGACGGTAAGGCGATTGACCAGCGGAGGCGCGCGCGGCGCGCTGGTGACCGCGGTGAGCGAAAAGGCCTTTGAACAGGCGGTCGGCATGATCGGGCGCGGCGGCACCGTCGCGCTTAACGGCCTGCCGCCGGGTGATTTCCCGCTCAACATCTTCGGCATGGTACTGAACGGTATTACCATACGCGGCTCCATCGTCGGCACCAGGCTGGACCTGCAGGAATCGCTCGAATTCGCTGGCGACGGCAAGGTGAAGGCGACGATCTCGACTGCCGGTCTCGAAGACATCAACTCGGTGTTCGACCGTATGCGGCAGGGCCAGATCGAAGGGCGGGTCGTCCTCGACCTGACCGTATAATGGCGAACGGTGACGAGCAGGACGAGGGAAAAATGGGGCGGGCCGCTTTGGTTCGCCGTGTGATTGCCACCGAGGCGGGAGCGGCGCTGCTGGCCGAAATCGTCGACCGTCACGGCCCGGTGCTGGTCCACCAGTCGGGCGGTTGCTGCGACGGTTCCAGCCCGATGGTTTATCCCCGCAGCGAGTTTTGCCTTGGCGGATCGGACGTGCTGCTCGGCACCATAGGCACCACGCCAGTCTATATCGGGGCGCAGCAATTCGCGGCATGGAAGCACACGCAGCTGATCCTCGACGTGGTGGAGGGACGGGGCGGGATGTTCAGCCTCGACAACGGAACGGGCCGACGCTTTCTCGTGCGAAGCCGTGTCTATGAGAAGGCCGAGATCACCATGTTGGCGGCAACCGACAGGCTTCACGCGATGCAAGCATCGGTGGAGCGCGATCCCGACGCCTTTTGGCTGGCCGAGGCATGCCGCCTGAACTGGAGCGTCTTCCCGACCAAAGCGGACGAGAGCAGCTTCGACAAAGCCGACTTCGGCATTCGCTGGTTTGCCGACGGCGAACTGAATGTTTCGGTCAACTGCCTCGATCGCCATCTGGATGCCCGTGGCGACAACGCCGCCATCGTTTTCGAAGGGGACGAGCCGGGCGAGGGGCGAACCCTCACTTACCGCGAACTGCATACGGAAGTCTGTCGTTTCGCCAATGTGTTGAAGGGCCGCGGAGTCGCCAAGGGAGATCGGGTAGTCCTGTACATGCCGATGGTACCCGAAGCCGCGATCGCCATGCTTGCCTGCACACGAATCGGCGCGGTACATTCGGTGGTGTTCGGTGGCTTTTCACCCGATAGTCTGTCTGATCGTATTTCCGATTGCGGCGCCAAGCTCGTTATCACCGCCAATGAAGGCAGGCGCGGCGGCAGGTCGGTTCCCCTAAAGGCCAATGTCGACGCGGCCTGTGCAAAGGCGGGCGGGGTCGAAACGGTTATCGTCGTACAGCGGACGACGACCGAGGTCGATCTCAAGGAGGGCCGCGATTGGTGGTGGCACGACTTGAGCAAAGGGGTCGATGCCGATTGTCCGCCCGAGCCAATGAATGCGGAAGATCCGCTGTTCATTCTCTACACCAGCGGATCGACCGGCAAGCCCAAGGGCGTGCTGCACAGCACCGGCGGTTATCTCCTGTGGGTCACGCTCACCACGGATCTTCTATTCGGGTTAGCCGACGACGATCTATTCTGGTGCACGGCCGATGTCGGTTGGATCACGGGCCACAGCTATGTCGTTTACGGGCCGCTCGCGAACGGCGCCAGCACGGTAATGTTTGACGGCGTGCCGACCTATCCTGATGCCGGACGCCTATGGGAAACGTGTCAGCGTCTGGGCGTCACCGTGTTCTACACCGCGCCGACCGCGATCCGCGCGCTGATGCGCGAAGGAGAGGAGCCGGTGAAACAACACGATCTGTCCCGGCTGCGGCTGCTCGGCACCGTAGGCGAGCCGATCAATCCCGAGGCCTGGAACTGGTATCACCGCGTGATCGGCGGCGAGCGTTGCGACATCGTCGACACATGGTGGCAGACCGAAACTGGCGCGGCGCTGATCGCGCCCGTGAACGGCACGGCGGAGGCGAAGCCAGGATCGGCGACCAAGCCGCTGCCGGGTGTATTTCCGGAACTGGTCGATGCCGAAGGCCGCACACTGGCCGGCGCGGTGGAGGGCAATCTCGTCCTCACCCGTAGCTGGCCCGGTCAGATGCGCACGGTTTACGGCAATCACGAACGCTTCTTTCAGACCTATTTCAGCACCTACCCGGGCAGCTATTTCACCGGAGACGGCGCACGTCGCGATGCCGATGGCGATTACTGGATTACCGGCCGGGTGGATGATGTGATCAACGTATCGGGCCACCGCATGGGCACCGCCGAAGTCGAAAGCGCGCTGGTGGCGCATGAGCGTGTGGCGGAAGCGGCGGTGGTGGGCATGCCGCACGATATCAAGGGACAAGGCATTTACGCCTTCGTGACGCTCAACGCGGATCAGGAGGGCGACGAGGCCCTGCGTGCCGCGCTGTGCAAATGGGTGCGCAGCGAGATCGGTCCGATCGCCACGCCCGATGCGATCCAGTTTGCGCCCAGCCTACCCAAGACGCGCAGCGGCAAGATCATGCGCCGCATTCTGCGCAAGATTGCCGAAGGGAAACCGGGCGAAGTCGGAGACATGTCAACCTTGGCCGACCCTGCGGTGGTCGACGAACTCGTGGCCAACCGCATCAGCGCCTAGGGTCCGTGACGGGGACAGGAAAGCTTTCCGAAGTTAGGATCGTCTCCGGCACCGTTCCCGATTGGGAAGGTCGCGTGGGACGGCTGACGGCGGCAAGGCGCGCTCGATGGCAACGAGGTGCCATTTTCCCGAAATGTGTTCCCGATTGGCTTTTCCCGAAACTGCCCGGTGCAGATGGAGAAACGGGACAGCCTATGGCCGTCTGATCGACCTCCCGCTGGCGGTCGAAGCTGTTGGCAGACAGCGTGAGTGCGACGCCTCGTTTGCGAGCAGCGCCGGATGAGGGCGAGCACATTGGCAGCTAATTTGAGCACGGCGCCACGCGCCAGTGGCAGATAGCGTGAGCAGGAAATCGCGCTGTTGGCGAGCAGACGCCGCTACGATTGCGAGCCCCTACAGGTAGCAAAGAGGAGGCCGAGGCTATGTATCTGGCAGCAGCTACCGCCGTCGTCACTCTACAGAATACGATGGACCCGGAAGGCTACTCGCATTTTCTGCGTTATATCGGGGCGCTTTAAGCGGTCACTCCTCGGGGCGACCAAATAGGCGACTAAAAAACCCTCTCTTGGATTCCGTAGGGCCGGGTCCAGCTAGCAGTCCGATCACTCGGGCTTGAGCCTCCCGCCGTTCCTCGTCTGATTGATCGAGGCGACGGCGGAGATCATCGATCGTGCCGTCCCGATCGCGCAACTGTTCCAAGGCAGCATCAAGACGAGCTTGCAACACATTGGAATCCGACCCGTTACGGGTGTCAGCATTGCCGTTGCGTAGCGTTTCAGAAGGCGTTCCGGTTACTGGTGCGGCTGACTTTGGGGGATACACTCGGTGCAGCTCGACAGGCTCGATTGAGAAAGACCCGTCATCCTTCTTTATCGCAGAAATCCTACCGCTATTGATGGCACGCGATATGGAAGCCTTGCTGATACCCGTTGCTTTTGCGGCTTCTCCAAGGGTGTAAGCCATCTTTTCCGTCCCCGTTACGGATCGTTTCATAAAGTGATCCGCTAACCGTTAGCAGAAACGGTAGGATGGTGGAATGGTTAGACCCGGCCCCACTTGGCAGCACACCCCGTAACCCATTTCGTCCAATCCGCTTTGAGAGCGTCACCTACCAGCTTACGGCGCTGTTCGGGGCGGACGCGAGCATACTGTTCCGCCAGTCGCTGTACGGAGTGACCACCGCCCAAGGCCATTCCGATCGCATGTAGCTCCGGGGTCTTGAACTCGTTCACCTGATCGTCGGTCGGCCAGCGCAGGGTGTCCGAAACCGATAGCCGAGAAGCCGCCGAGGCGATGAGGCTGGCGGTGTCGACGATGGTTTCTGTCGTCCCTTCCCGGCGGGCCTTTCGACCGCTGCTATGGCGTCCTGCCTCATCAGCTGCGGCGTCAGTGGCGTCGTCGTCCTTAGGGGTGAAGGTCAGGGTGACGTGGGTGATCTTGCCCCGCGCTCCGCGCTTTTCCGACCACTCCATGGTGAAGGCGGCGAGCTGATCGATCTCGGCTTTGCCAGGTGTCAGCACCAGACGCCGGAAGTCGGAAAAGTTGGGCATCGAATTAGAGGGTGCACCAAGCCGCTCCCGCAGCTCATCGACCGTTCCGGACCATGTGGGGCTACGCCGTCCAGCCAGCAGGCAACCCATCTCATAGAGGGTGATCGCATACTTCGACCGGAAGGCGAGTAGAGCTGCCCGGTTGAGGCGAGCGTAGTAATCGCTCCCCTGCAGGATTGCCCTAGCCGGTGCCGTGAACTCCCACTCGACGGTGGCCCGACCGTCTTCCGCATGTTCGTTGAGCGTCCAGGCAAGCAGGGCAGCGGTGAGCGTCGCCGCGCGCCCCTGTGCTGAGGTCGAGGGCATCTGGAATTTTACATCCATTAGCTCACTGAGGGTGTCTTGGATCCGATCGTTGGCGTTGTGGGTGCCCCGCAGGTCGCGCTTGGCGATGACGTGCGATCCTGGTCGCCAGGCTTCACCGGCAGCTTTGGCGATCAGAAGAGCTAGGGTTTTGCGGGCTGCCAAGGAGGGCGACGTGCCTGCACCGAAACGGGCCTCGATAAACTCGCCAGCTTTGACGATCGCGTGTCCGTTACGGACAGAAGCGGTGGAAGCCGCTTTCATAGTGCGGCCTGTGGTTGGTTCCTCGGGCACGTCAGAACCTTAGCCAGATGCGACATAAGATCAATGATCTTGTCACAGATCGCATCATCACCCGATTTGTCGCAACTACCCACCCCATTCCTCGTAGGTGCTCACCCCATTTGTCGTAACTGAGCACCCCATTTGTCGTAGGTCGTGCCATTTAATCGTTTTATATCAGTGGCTAGGCGACCCCTGAATCATAGAATCAATAGAATCTGGAATCATCCCGCGCGCGCGAGGCTGGCGTTGCATGATGACAAGCGGAATCGGCCTCCGGCCGATGCGCCGATAATGCGTGCCGGCTACGCCGTCACAGAAGCGGCCTACCGGCCGCAGGCTTGGCGAAGAAGAAGTCGGGGCGGCGGCATCGTGCCATCATTCACTGGGCGTCACACGTCGAGGGGTTTTGCCGTTGCGATCGTGGACGACGATCGCGGACACGCCCGAGGCAGCGATGCGATCGATCAGGCCATCAGCTTCCTCCATCTGGTCGCTGGGCCAGTCACGGGCAACGTGGACGGATGTGCCATCGACCTCGACGGTCAGATGCGAGATCGCAGGATCGAGGTCGAGCAGCCGGGCCATGTCGGCCTGCGCGTCGGCCGTGATGCGGTGCAGGCCGTCCCCGACCATGACGAGCTGCCAGGTGCGGGCGGTGTCATCCCGGTTCATGGCAGCAGCCACCCGCTGTAGGACTTGGCATCGGGGTTCGCACCGAAGCACCAGTAGGCCCCGTCGCGTTTCTCGCGCTTCCAGCCATGATCCTTGGGGCAAGCGGCGATGGCGGGGATGGTCTGTTCACTAGCCTGATCGATACGGTGGGCGAGCTTGCCGTTGGTAGTGTTAGCCCAGCTCGCCGCAGCCGTTTCATCACGGGCGCGGGCATAGCCTTGCGCCTCGCCGGCCCCGTTACCCAGGTAGTAGCCGTAACCCCCCGCGATCGGCACCAGCAGAGCGAAACCGGCGAGCGCACCGTTCCACCACCTGTCCCACCGGCGCCGGCGCAGCTCATGGGCGCGGCGATCGGCGGCATCGGTGGCAAGACGATCGGCCAGGGCGGCGTGCGCGGCCGTGTCAGCGTCGATCCGACGCCGCAGGGCCTCTCCCGCCCCGGCAAGGCCGTCCGTGGCTCCACGACGCGCTCCGGCCTCCGCACGGGCCTCCAGGGCGGCAGGATCGACCAGACGGGCCGCTATAGCCTTGTCACGGGCTTCCTCGTCCTCGGCACGCTGTGCGTCCCTGGCAGCGGCATCGGCGAGGCTGGCGCGCACGTCGGACACCAGGTCGCGCAGGGTGCCGAAGCCGGTGAGAATGCGCTGGATGTTGGTGTCGAGGTGGGAGAAGAAGCTGTGCGCCTGGGCGGCGTCGGCAGCCCCCCGCGCACGACCGGCAGCAGAGGACGGCGGATCGGGGGGCGTGTCGAACTCGGCGGGATCGAACTTGCCAGCCGAGGGGTCGGTTCGACTCCCACCACGCGCCATCCCCTTTCCGCGTCCCTGATCGTGGAGCTGGCGGGCCTGTTCGAGCAGGCGGCGAGGATCATCGTCGCGGTCGTGGTCCATCAGCGATCCTCCCCGGGCAGCGTCCAACCTTCGAACGGTTTGCGATCCTGATCGCGGCTGATGCGGTGGGTCAGCTCGGAGACGATGCCGGCGAACCGCTTGTCCTTGCTGGCGGCGTCGATGAGCAGTCCGCCCAGAATGATCTTGCGGCGGGTATCGAGACGACGACCCTCGGCAGCGACACGGGCATTGAGCGCGTCGAGACGGGCCTTGGCTTGATCGACCCGTTTGCGGGCCTGTTCGATCGCTTCTGGTGTCGGCGCTGCCATGTTTCCTACCCGAAAGCACGAATACGAAGCGAGTATAGCGCAACCCAACAAACGACGCCACCCGAGACGACGACAGGAGACAAGGGCGCACTTTAGCATTACTGCGTAATGCGTGCGGCAGGGATACCCTGCACCCATGTCGCGAAGCGACAGCGGGGCCTCCGCCCCACACCCCGACCAGCGCAACGCCGCTGGACCACGTTGGAGAAGGCAGGCGCGGCGATGGCGATCTACCATCTGGCGGTGAAATCGGTATCGCGCTCGACCGGGCGTAGCGCGGTCGCGGCGGTCGCGTATCGTGCCGGCGTCTGTCTCGAAAACGAGCGCGACGGCCTGGTGCACGACTACACGCGGCGGGGCGGAGTCGAGGATGCGTTCATCGTCGCCCCGGAAGGCGCGGAGTGGGCGCAGGATCGATCGGCGTTGTGGAACGCGGCCGAGGCGGCGGAGAAGCGCAAGGACGCCAAGGTCGCGCGAGAGTACGAGCTGGGGTTGCCGGCCGAGCTGGACGCCGGCCAGCGCCGCGACCTGGTTCGTGCCTTCGCGGAGGATATCCGCGACCGCTACGGGGTGGCGGTCGATGCGGCGATCCACGCCCCGCATGATTACGGCGACGATCGCAACCACCACGCCCACGTCATGACTACGACGCGGGAGGTCGGGCCGGAGGGGCTAGGGGCGAAGACGCGCCAGCTCGACGTGCGTACGACGGCCTCGGTCGAGGTGGAGGCGATCCGTGAGCGGTGGGCGGGAATGGTCAACGACGCGCTGGAACTCGCCCAGGTGCCAGAGCAGGTCGATCATCGCAGCTATGCGCGTCAGGGGCTGGATATCGAGCCGACCGTAAAGCTGGGTCATGCGTCGGCCGCGATCGAGCGGCGCGCGTCCGCCGAGCAGATCGCGGCCGGCGAGGAGCCGCACGCCGGCACCCCGCGCGGGCAGATGAACGAAGCGATTATCGAGAAGCGGGGATTGGGCTTCTACATCGAACGCGGCCAGGAGCGGATACGGGAGTGGTCCCATCAGCTCCGCGAGCGAGCCGAGCTGGCGATGCAGGGAATGTCGAGCCTGGTCCAGGGCGCGGCGCGGGCGATGCGATCGGGGTTGCAGACCAGCGCCGGCGATGGGTTCGAGGCGGTGCCGGCGCTCGACCAGTCACCCCGGCGCGACCAGATGCCGGCGATGGAGCTGGACCAGCCGGGGCAGCATGGTCGCGATCGACAGCGAGAGCAGGAGCTGGACCGCCAGCATGGACGTGACGGGCCGGATATCGGGTTCGGGCGATAGCCCTCGTTTCACGTTTGTGCTAAAGCGCACCAATAGTATGAGAAACGTGGAGGCCGTTATGGCAACCGTGCGCAAAACGATTACCCTTACCGAGCAGCAGAATGCGTGGATCGCCGCGCAGATCGACGCCGGCAGCTACACCAACGACAGCGAGGCAATCCGCGACCTCATCCGGCGCGAGCAGGAGAGGGGCCTTGAGATGGAGAGCATCCGTCAGGCGCTGATCGAAGGCGAGCAGAGCGGTGAGCCGGAGCTGTTCGACTTCGCCGCGTTCAAGCGGCGCAAAGCCGAGCAGCATGGCTGAATATCGGCTTAGCCCAAGGGCGCAGCGCGACCTCGATGCGATCTTCGACTACACCGTGGCGCATTGGGATTTGCCCCAGGCGATGCGCTATACCGACCTCATTGAGGCCGCTTGCGCCGATCTAGCCGAAGCACCGCAGCAGGCGCAGGGCTGCGCCAACATCCGACCAGGCTATCGGCGACGTGGTGTCGAGCAGCATGTCATCTATTTCCAGCTGACCAGTTACGGCATCGCCGTCATCCGTATCCTGCATCAGCGCATGGATGCGGCCCGCCACCTGTAAGCGCCCCGTCCAGGAGAGGCGCGGTTCCGGGTTGGGCAGCCACAAGGCTCAATCCATCAGCGCGTTGAGTTGATCGTGGGGCGGGTCCCTCGATCATCGTAGCTATCCCGTCAGGGGCTGCAAACCAGCATCGGCGACGGGTTCGACGCGCTGCCGGCGCTCGATCGCTCACCCCGGCGTGAGCAAGCGCCGGGGATCGAGATGGACCAATCGGCGCAGGCCGAGCGCGAGCGGGAGCGCCAGCGCGGACGCGCCGCGCCGGATATCGGGTTCGGGCGGTAAAGTGCCGAGCATGGATTTCACTGATCCGTAATGGGTGCGTCACGACATCGTCACGCCGGTCGGCAACGATAGGTGGTCCACCGCGACGACGCAAAAAAAACCAAGGGGCCAGATCATGATCGCGAAGTTTTTGGTGCTCGCAGGTGCTGCGCCTGCGGCACTAATCGTGCAGCCTGCGCAGGCGCAGGATCTGCCGGCGTCTCCGGTCGTCGATGCTACAACCCAGGATACCGACAACACTCGAGACGATATAGTCGTGCTCGGCTTCGGACAGAGCAGGCAGGTGCAGACCGTCAGCGCGACCGACATGGAGCGGCTGACCCCCGGAACCTCGCCGCTGAAAGCGATCGCCAAATTGCCCGGCGTCAACTTCCAGTCCGCCGACGCCTTCGGCGCCTATGAATGGTCGACGCGCATCTCGCTGCGCGGGTTCAACCAGAACCAGCTAGGGTTCACGCTGGACGGCGTGCCGCTGGGCGACATGAGCTACGGCAACGTCAACGGCCTGCACATCAGTCGCGCGATCATTTCGGAAAACCTCGCGTCCACGACGGTTGCGCAGGGTGCTGGCGCGATCAGCACCGCCTCCACGAGCAATCTGGGCGGTACGCTTCAGTTCGTCAGCCGCAGGCCATCGGACACATTCGACGTGGTCGGTTCGGGCACCTATGGCAGCGACCAAACCTATCGCGGATTTATTCGCCTCGACACGGGCGACCTCGGCGACGGGCTGAAGGGATATATCAGCTACGGCTTTCTTCAGACCGACAAGTGGAAAGGCTATGGCAACCAGCGCCAGCACCAGGCGAACGCAAAGATCGTCAAGGATCTCAGGGGGGTCGGCAGCATCACCGCGTTCCTGAATTTTTCGGATCGCCGCGAAACCGATTATCAGGATCTCAGCTATGACATCATCCGTCGTCGTGGGCTGAACAACGACAACATCGGCGACAACTACCCGCTCGCGTTGCAGATCGCCAAGATCTACGCCAACCAGAATGCCGCAAGCGTCGCCGCCCGGCCATATCCGAGCGCGGGCGTCACATTTCCGGCAGGCATAGGCACGGTCGACGACGTCTATTTCGACGCGGGCGGTCTACGCCGCGATTGGCTCGGTGGCGTGACGTTCGATGCGACGCTGACGCCGGAACTGTCCGTCACCTCGACCAGCTATTACCACAAGAATAAGGGCCAAGGATCGTGGATCACACCCTATGTTGGCACGCCGGCGGGTGCGCGGGACGGCAATGGCGGCACGATCGCGACGGCATCGCCGCTGTCGTTCCGGACCACCGAATACGGCATCGACCGCGCCGGCAATCTCACCCACGTCGCCTATGAAGCTGGTGCCAACCGGATCGAACTTGGCGGCTGGGTCGAGAGCAACAGCTTCACTCAGGCGCGCCGCTTCTACGCGATGGCGGATGCAGCGACGCCGAACCGCGACACACTGGCATTTCAGAAGGACCCGTTCTTCACGCAGTGGAACGGCAAATACGACACGTTCACGTTGCAATATTATGTTGCTGACACCCTGACGCTCGGCAAGCTGACGATCAACGGCGGGTGGAAAGGGATGCGCGTCCAGAACACTGCAAACCTGAGGACGGGTACGCTCGTCGCCGGAAAGATCGAGGCTAAGGACTGGTTCCTGCCGCAGGTCGGCGCGGTGTTCCGCTTAGGCGGCGGGGCCGAAGTGTTCGCCAGCTATACCGAGAATATGCGCGCCTTTGTGTCGTCGGCCACTACCGGCCCATTCGCGACGACTCAGATCGGGTTCAACGCGATTCGCTCGACGCTGAAGCCGGAAACGTCGAAGACCGCGGAAGGCGGTGTTCGCCTGCGCAGTGGCGGGCTGCAACTGTCGGCGGTCGGCTATTATGTCGATTTCTCGAACCGGCTGCTGACCTTCGCCAATGGTGCCGGCGTCATCGGCAATCCGCCGACGCTGAACAATGCGGGCAGTGTCGAAAGCTATGGCGCGGAACTGTCGGCTTATTACCGGATTGCCGGTGCCTTCTCCGCTTTCGCCAGCTATTCCTACAACAAGGCGACTTATCGCGACGACGTCCGCAATGCCGCTGGTGCGGTGTTGACCGCCACGCGCGGCAAGACCGTAGTCGATACGCCGGAGAACATGGCCAAGGGGGAATTGGTCTATGACGACACGCACTTCTTCGCCCGCGCTGGTGCCGATTTCATGTCGAAGCGTTATTTCACCTACCTCAACGACCAGTCGGTCAGCGCCCGCGTGCTGGTCGACGCCAGCATCGGCTATCGCTTCCCGGCGCTCGGTGGCTTGGTCATCGAGGGCAGCGTGACCAACCTGACCGATAAGAGGTACATCTCGACGATCGGGTCGAATGGCTATGGTGCGAGCGGTGACAACCAGACGTTGCTGGCGGGGGCGCCGCGGCAGGTCTTCGTATCCCTGCGCAAAGGATTCTGAGAATGCTTCGCTCGCTGGTCATTGCAGCCGCAAGCTTCATGGCCATCGGCGAGGCTTCCGCCTCGCCAGTGCTGCTCGTCTCGCTCGATGGCCTGCGGCCGGACGATGTGCGCCAGGCGAAGGCTCGCGGACTGAAACTGCCCGTCCTGTCCGCGCTCGCTGCGGAGGGAGCGTCGGCGAAAGGGGTAGTCGGCGTGCTGCCGACGCTGACCTATCCAAGCCATACGACGCTTATCACGGGCGTCTCGCCGGCGAAGCACAGCGTGTCGAACAACCTGACCTTTGATCCTAAGGCCATCAACCAGACCGGCTGGTATTGGTACGCCAGCGACGTGCGTGTGCCGACGCTGTGGGCGGCTGCGCACGCCAAGGGGCTGGCGACCGCCAACGTGCATTGGCCTGTGTCGGTCGGTGCGCCGGGGCTCGATGCCAATCTGCCGCAAATTTGGCGCACTGGCACCCCGGACGATGCAAAGTTGCTTGCAGCGCTGGCGACACCGGGGCTGTTGCCCGAATTGGAGCAGCGCGTCGGCGTTCCGTATGCGCAAGGCATTGATGAAAGTGTCGAGGGCGACGCCACCCGCGTCCGCTTTGCTGTTGGGGCTGTTGAAAAATGCACCGCTGGTGGCCGGGTACGGTTGGGGGCGGAATGACACCCCAAAGTTTTGCGATCCCGTCTCGCATGGGATGGTGTTTTGGGACAGTTACATGCTTACCGCAGTGGCACCCACCAAGCGCGCGATCATGCTTTAGGCTGTGTCTGCATTTAGCGTAGCCAGATCATGGCGCACGCGAGATGGACGAAGCCCATGAAGGAGGTGATGGTTTTCTCGCAGCGCAGGGCGATGCGGCGGAAGCGCTTGAGCTTGTTAAAGAAGCATTCGACCTGATGGCGTTCCTTGTAGAGCCGCCAATCGATGGGAGGTTTGGCGGTTCGGCTCGGATTGGCCTTGATGTGCGCGGTGGCACCAAGGTCGTCGGCGATGAAACTGCGCAGCGGATCGGCGTCATAAGCGGCATCGGCGATGACGTGGCCGACGCCCTTCAAGCCAGCCAGCAACGTCTCGGCTTGAGGGCGATCGCCCCGTTGGCCGGGCGTCGGATGGATGCGGATCGGCAGGCCGATGGCGTCGACGGCTGCATGCAATTTGGTCGTCAGACCACCGCGAGAGCGACCGATCGCGGCAGCTTCAGCCCCCCTTTTGCGCCTGCCGCATCGGCATGGACTTTCGAGATGGTGCTGTCGATGAGGACGTACTCGAAGTCCGGCGTATCGGCCAGGCTATGGAAAAGTCGTTCCCATACACCGGCATGCGACCAGCGTCGGAACCGGGCATGCACCCCTGTCCACTTGCCGAACACCTCTGGCAGATCACGCCAGCGCGCCGCATTGCCAGCCATCCACAAGATCGCGTCCACGAACAGCCGGTTGTCCACGCCGCTGCGGCCGCGTGTCCCCTCGCGACCCGGGAGATAACCCGCGATCCGCTCCCATTGCTCATCCGTCAGCGTGCGTCTGCTCAAGGTCAGGCTCCTTCGCCAGCCTTGAATCAGAACTCACATCCAATGGGAATCCTTCAATTGCAGACACCGCCTAAGGTCAGGACTCGTTGATTACAGCCAGAAGATGACGGTGGCAGCGAGGGCGATGGCGGAGAAGAAGACGGTCGGGCAGCGGTCGTAGCGGGTTGCGACGCGGCGCCAGTCCTTGAGGCGGCCGAACATGATCTCGATGCGGTTACGTCGCCGATAGCGGCGCTTGTCGTACCTGACCGGCTCGTTGCGGGACCGCCGCCCTGGGATGCAGGGTTGGATGCCCTTGGCCTGGAGCGCATCCCTGAACCAGTCGGCGTCGTAGCCGCGGTCACCTAGCAGCCACTGAGCCTTCGGCAGGTCGTCCAGCAACGCGGCCGCACCGGTGTAGTCGCTGACCTGCCCGGCGGTCATAAAGAAGCTCAAGGGGCGTCCGTTCGCATCGGCTACGGCATGGAGCTTGGTGTTCATGCCGCCCTTGGTGCGGCCTATCAGGCGGCCAAGGCCCCCTTTTTTACCCGCAGGCTCGATGCCGTGCGGTGCGCCTTCAGGTAGGTGGCGTCGATCATAACCGTCTTCGGCTCGGCGCCTGCCGCCGCCAGCCCTTCCATCATCCGCGTGAACACGCCTGCCT
>Ga0187845_1000873_pt1 | contig 17543 bp, 14 predicted proteins | sample SpaLakP09_SKY_68_FD_134515 | JGI IMG/M metagenome (GOLD analysis project Ga0187845, IMG submission 134515) | Oligotrophic lake water microbial communities from Sparkling Lake, Wisconsin, USA - SP09_SKY_68 | ecosystem: Environmental > Aquatic > Freshwater > Lake | place: USA: Sparkling Lake... | reverse complement strand
CTCAATACCTGGCTGGCAGCCGTCACCGTGGCCATATTGTGCGCGGCCATGTCGTGGTTGCGCTGCTGCAGCGACTGGCTCAGCCGTATCACCTGGCCCAGCGTGCGGTCGAACTGGTCGATCAGGCTGTTGACCCACTGTGCCATCACCCCGGTTTCGTCCGACCTGAGCTGGCTGCGGTCCAGCCGCAGGGTGAGGTTGCCATCGCCTTCGGCGATATTGCGTATCATGCTGCTCATGCCACGCAGCCGTAAGGCCAGCGGCCGGGTAAAGGCCTGGCGAAACACCACGGCACCTGCCACCAGCAGTAACAGGTTCAGCAAGAGCTGCAGGCTGGCTGGCGGCGTGAACAGGGTCTGTACTGCATAGCTCACGCCGAGCAGCAGCAGCTGCACCCCGACAAAGCCACGCATCAGCCGCTGGCTGACCGAGCGATAGCGGTAGACTTCGGCCAGATCGGCCTCGCACATCATGCCCCATACATCCGCAGAGCCGGGCATCTGGAAGCGGATGCCCTTGCCGATCACCGGGATGTGACGGTAGTCGGAATAGCCCGGATAGGTGACGAACAGGTTTTCCCCGTGGCGTATGGTTTCACGCACGCCGGGGTGCAGCTGGCCGGTGGCCGGATCATTGAACACCAGTTCCAGCTCGGTGTGCTGGGCAACCTTCACCACGCCATAAGCCGTGTTGACGCCGTCTTTCAGATTGTCGCCGCCGCTGAAGGTGCGGTCTTCAAAGCGCGAGCGCGACAGGGCCGTGCCAGGCGCAATGCCCGGGTCGAAACGGGACTGCACCATGAACAGGTAATTGTCGCCTGACTCATGGAAAATATGGCCGGCTTCGCGCTGGATCAGGTCGCCTACCACATCGTTGGGTACCCGCGCGCACAGGCAGGCCTGTTGCTGTCCGTTCAGGCGCAGGGGGCGCATGAACAGCAAGGTGACGGCATCGTGAAAGCTGGAGCTGCGCGGCCCCAGCTGCTGGGTTTGCGGGTCGCGGTAGGGGCCATACAGAAAGGCTTGCTGCAAGCCTTGCGCCAGTGCTGCGGCATGTGGGCCCTGCGTGCAGGCGCGGCTGCCGGCACTGGAGGCCAGCACCCGGTTGTCCGGAAGCAGGATGAACAGCTCGGTGACATCCGGCAGCTCGGACAGACGTGACGCCAGTTCGCTCGCCAGCTGTTCTGGCGCCATGCTGCCCAGCCGCATGGCCAGGCCTTCCAGCTGCCGCCATTGCTGTTCTGCCCACTGCTGCAGAATGAGCACCCGCAAGCGCCCAAAGTTGTCAAAAATGCTTTCCAGCGCCGGGTAGCGGTCACGGTTATAGGCACAGGCCAGCCCCATGGCCAGTTTGCCGCTGGCGCCCAGCCAGGGCAGCCAGCGTTTTTCTGCCGCACTCAGGGCCATGCGATGGCTGATCAGACTCATGGACATCTCCAGATGGGGTAATAGGCAGCAAGCCCGCCATACTTTCCCCATCCTGGATGCAAGATGCATGCCTGTAATCCAATAAATTAAAGTATTGAATTACACGGAATTGGTTGATTTAAAAGATATTGTATTCAATATGCCAGGTTTATTGCACCATTCTGGATGGCTCGCCTTGTTTTGGTGCTTGCCTGCCCTGTTGTGTGGCATGGCGCGGCAACGGTGTCGCACGTGCTGAGCTGCTGCCTGGCAGAGGCAGATTTCCAGGCAAGCAGCTATCGCATGGCCAGGCCGCCCCCCGGCAAGCAGGGCAAAGGGGGCAAGCTGCCTGCGCTATGACTGGTTCAGCAGAAATCGTGCGTTGTCTGGTGTTTCTGCAGTACTGCGTCCAGGTCCTTGTTGCGCAAAAACGGTAAGGGGGCCGTCCACGGCCAGTGCCACCGTCTGTCCGTGCTGATAGGCATGCCAACCGCTGGTACGCGCCTTGATGATGTGCTGGCCTTGCCGTAGCTGCAGATGCAGCGTGGCATCATGGCCAAAGTATTCCATGCCGATGACGGTTGCCTGCACCGTATCTGGCGCGGGTGGTCCGAGCCGGATTTGCTCGGGCCGGATCAATACCTCCACCGCACCCTGCAGCTTGCTGTCGGCCATGGGGAAGCCGCCGAGCACGCACTCGACCCTCCCGGCAGTGGCAACGCCAGCCAGCAGGATGGACTCGCCGAGGAAGCCGGCCAGCTCCGGGGTACGCGGATGACGGTAGAGATTGGCCGGGCTGTCCTGCTGCAATAGCCGGCCTTGCCACAATACTGCGACCTGCTCGCCGCAGGACAGGGCCTCGGACTGGTCGTGCGTCACCAGTACGGCGGTGGCGCCTGCTGCTTGCAAGGCTTGCATGACGGCTTGCCGGGTATCATTGCGCAGCCCGCTGTCCAGTGCCGAAAACGGCTCGTCCAGCAGGACCACCGCCGGTTCCGCCGCCAGGGCGCGGGCCAGGGCCACCCGTTGTTGCTGGCCGCCAGACAGGTGTTGTGGCGCACGGTCGGCATAGTCGGCCGGCAATCCCACCATCTCCAGTAATTCCGCCACGCGGTGCCGCTGTTTGCGCAGGCTGCGTGGCAGGCCGAACACGATATTGTCCGCTACCTTCAGATGGGGAAACAGCGCGCCCTCCTGTGGCACATAGCCGATACGCCGCCGCTCTGGCGGCAGGTGAATGCCGGGGCTGCTGACGATGGTGCCGCCAATGCTGATGCTGCCGGCATCGCAGTGTTCAAAGCCGCACAGCATGCGCAGCAGTGTGGTCTTGCCACTGCCGGACGGGCCTAGCAGGGCGAGTGTCGAACCGGCAGTCAGGTGGAGGTCGAGCTGGTCGATGACCCGGTGCTGTGCAAAGCGCTTGCACAGTCCCTGGATGGATAGTTCAGACATGGGCAGTTTCTCCTGCAACAGTAGTGCCATCTGCGGCCAGGCGGTTGATGGCATTGCCGCCCAGCAACAGCATCAGCAGCCAGGTCGATACCATGGACAGCACAGTCAGAATCAGCGCGTAAGGGGCTGCCGCGGCAAAGGCCATGGCCGAGGTATCGGCCCAGATCTGGGTGGCCAGCGTTTCTGTACCAATAGGCGAGAGCAACAAGGTGGCAGTCAGCTCGGTCACGATGGACAGGAAGACCAGGCTGGCCGCTGCGCCAAGCCCCGGTGCAGCCATGGGCAGCAGCACGCGCAGCCAGGTTTGCCAGCCCTTGAGTCCCAGTGATCTGGCCAGCTCTTCCAGCCGGCTTTCTGCCTGCAGCAGGGCCGAGCGCACACTGACCATGGCCAGCGGCAAAAACAGGATGGCGTAAGCCAGCAGCAGCAGGAATTGGCTTTGATACAAGCCGGGTATCACCCGGATGGACACGGTGACCAGCCCCAGGGCTATCACGATGCCGGGCACTCCTTGCACCAGAAAGGCCACCCGCTCCATGAAAGCGGCCACCCGGCCCGGTCGGCGCGCCAGCAGGTAGCCCAGCGGCAAGGCCAGCAGCACGGTAAGGGCCGCCCCTTCCAGTCCCAACTCAATCGAGCTGAAGCTGGCATCGAATAATAGTTGGGCCGACACCTCGACCGGTGATACGGCCGCATCGCCATGCTGGGTCAGCCAGTAACCCAGCGTGGACAAGGGCAGCAGCAGCGTGACACAGGACAGCAGCAGAAAGCCGGCCACTACCAGCCATTTGCCGGCTCCCAGCTCCAGCCGCGGCGGCGCGCGGCGCGTCCCCCTGGCACGTCGCTCATAGCTGCTGGCTTGTCGCCTGACCCGCCACTCCAGGCCTATCAGCAAGGCTGCTGCCAGCAACAGGGCGATGGACAGCTGAGCCGCGCCGTGGCTATCAAAGCCGGCCCGGTATTCGGCAAAGATTTCGGTGGTAAAGGTACGGAACCGCAGCAGTACAAAGGCACCAAACTCCGACAGCGTGCTCAGCGCCACCAGCAACATGCCGCCCAGCAGTGCCGGTCGCAGCTGGGGCAGGATCAGGCGGAAAAAGCAGCGCCACGGCCCCAGTCCCAGGGTGCGCGCCGTTTCTTCCAGTGCCGGGTCCAGCCCGCGCAACGCGGCGGATACCGGCAGGAAAACCAGTGGCGAATAGGCGCTGCCCAGTACCAGCAAGGCGCCGGGAAAGCCCTGCAAGTCATCACTGAGCGAAACCCAGGCATAGCTGCTGATGAAGGTGGGAACTGCCATCGGTGCCACGCTCAACAGCGGCCACAGCCCTTGCCATGGCAAGCGTGTCCGCTCGGAGAACCAGGCACTCACCAGCCCCAGTACGCCACACAGCAGTGTGGTGCTGGCCACGATCAGCGCCGTATTCAGCGCAAGTGAGGCGACCAGCGGTCGCCACAATGTGTCGATGAAATCAGCCGGATCAGACTGGGCCGCCTGCCAGACGATGACCAGCAGTGGGGAGGCCAGAACGAGGCATACCGCCAGGGCGGCAGCAAACAGCCAGCCCTGGCGGTATCTCGCTCTCCCCGTTTTCAGGGAGTAAAAGGCCATTTACAGCAGACCGGCCTTGCGCAGCATGGGCGCTGCCTGACTGTCGTCACCCAGTTTCTGCATGTCCAGTGGCGGGGGGGCCAACTGACTAAAGGGCTTGAGCACCGGTGCCGGTGCAATACCCGGCAGCAGCGGGTACTCGAAGGTGATATTGCTCTTGGCCAGCACTTGCTGGGCGCGGGCGCTGGTCAGGTAGCTGACAAACTTCTGCGCGGCATCAGCGTTGTGTGCCGTTTTCAGCACGCCAGCGCCAGAGACGTTCAGCAGCGCACCCACATCGCCATTGCCAAAATGGTATAGCTGGCTGTGCATGCCCTTGGCGCCCAGCTCCACCTGCAGACGGGCCCAGTAGTAATTGTTGATGATGCCCACGGCCACACTGCCACGGTTGACGGCGGCGGCCACCCCTTCGTTGTCATCGAACATCTGGGCATTGTCGCGCAGACCCTTCAGCCATTTCTGCGCAGCAGCATCGCCCTTGAGGGCGCGCACGGCGCTGACCAGCGGCAGGAAGTCGCCATCAGAAGGTGCAATGGCCAGCTTGCCCTTCCACTGCGGCGCGGCCAGGTCCAGTAGCGAAGCCGGCATGCTCAGGCCGGCGGCCAGCTTGTTATTGACCACCAGCACGTTTTCCCGCGCGGTGACCCCTACCCAGTTGCCGCTGGGGGAGTTGTACTTGGCCGGAATGGCCGCCAGGGTGGTGGCCGGCAGGTGGGTCAGCATCTGCTTGCCTTCCAGGGCCATCAGTTCCGGCGAGTTGGAAGCAAAGTACACGTCAGCCGGCGAGGCCTTGCCTTCGGCCATCAGCTGGGCCACCAGCTCCGGGCCTTCGCCCTCGCGCACCTTGACGCTGATGCCGCTGGCTTGTTCAAAGTCCTTGACCAGCAGCTTGACGGTTTGCGGATGCTGGGCGCTGTACAGGATCAGGCTGGCGGCATTGGCCGGCAGTGCCAGGCCCAGGCTGATCAGGGTGGCGGCGCCAAGCAGGCCCTGCTTGATAAACGGTTTCATGGTGAACTGCCTTGTAGTTGTTTGGTTTACAGTCCGGCGAACAGCGGCTCGCCGATATAGCCCTTGCCGTCAGTGCCTGGCGGGCAGGCAAAGATGGCACTGGCCACATGCGTGGTGTACTGGTTCATCATGTCGCGCGCGGCCACGGTCTTGTTGATGCGGATAAAGCCGCTACGCGGGTCGCGTTGATAGGCGATGAAGAACAGACCGGCATCGTATTCGATGCCCTGGTGCCAGGGCGGCCAGCGCTCGGCAACGAAATTGGCGCCATCATTGAAGGAATAGGCCCGACGCAGAATGCGCGCCCCGCCATTTTCCTGCGGTGAGGCGACCCGCGAGTGGGCGCTATCCGGAATGACCGGATTGCCATCCGCATCGCTGGCATCCAGCTTCATCGGCTCGAATTCGTCCTTCTGGCCCAGCGGCGCGCCATTGTCCTTGTAACGGCCTACCACTTCCTGCTGGAAACCCAGTTCGCTGCGGTCCCAGTGCTCCAGCGCAATACGGATGCGGCGCACCACCACGTAGCTGCCGTTTTTCATCCAGCCACCTTCATCGCCCACCCAGACAAATTCCTTCATCAGGGCCGGGTCCTTGGTGGAGGGATTATTGGTACCGTCCTTGAAACCCATCAGGTTGCGACCGGTGCTGCCATCGGCCGGTGCGCTGGCAAATCCGGGCTGTGCCCAGCGCAGGCTGGCCACGCCTTGTGCCAGGGCGGCCAGTTGCCGAACCGCGTGGAAGGCCACTTGCGGATCATCAGCGCAGGCCTGGACGGACAGATCGCCACCGCTGCGTTCCGGCACCAGCTGGTCGCCATTGAATTTGGGCAAGTCGACAAAGGCCTCCGGGCGGCGGGATGCCAGGCCGTAACGGTCCACACCATTCTTGCTGAACAGGCCGGGGCCAAAGCCAAAGGTCAGCGTCAGCTTGCTGGTGGACAGACCGATGCTGTCGCCACCATCTTCCGGTGCGGCATCCGCCTTGCCGCTCAGCGGCAGTGCGGTCTGGCCGCGGCTGAGCCGGCGCGCCGCAGCGGTCCAGCGTTTGAGCAGGGCGATGACATCGGCGCGCTTGTCGGTATCCAGGTCGAAAGCGGCAAAATAGCTGTGTTTTTGCTGCGGGGTGAGAATGCCTGCCTGATGCGCGCCGTCAAACGGTACGAGATCAAGCGGCGGCGGTGTGGCAGCCATGGCGCGCGGGCTGCTTAGCACGCCCAGGCCCCCGCCGAGCAGCGCCCCGGCCACAGCGGCCTGGGTAGTGCCCAGCAGAAAGCGGCGGCGGGCCGGGTTGATCGGTGCGTTGTGCTGGGTCATTTGGCCAGTACCACCGTGTTGACGTCATCAGACACGTAATAGAAACCATCGCCTGCAGCATTCATGGTGATGCCGAACAGGTTGCCGTTGCCGGGCGGGGTCATGGCCTTGTTGGTGTTGATCCAGCGCGCCACCAGCTGCTTGCCGGTTTCCGGGTCGATTTCCACTACCTTGCCGTTGGAACCATTGGTCACCAGCAAATGGCCTTGCGGGGTGGTGGTCATGGCCAGCGGACGCAGCAACATGCCGTCATGGGTCAGCGTACGGCCGATCCCTGCGCTGGTAGTGCGGGTGGTGGCATCCCAGATTTCGCTGATGCGATTACCCAGCGCGTCGGAAACATACAGCTTGTCATCCTTGCCCAGTGCCAGCCCGGTGGGGCCGATCAGGAACACGCCCTTGTCGGCCTGTTCGCCAAAGCCGCTGGCCACCACGGTGCGGGACGTGATGAGCGGCGGTTTGCCGGCCGGAATATCCAGCTCCAGCCGCAGCACGGTGGACTGGTTCATCACCGGCGGATTGCCCTTGGCACTGCCCACGCCAAAGCCGGCATTGCTGACAAACAGCGTGGCTTTGTCACCCCGGTCGATTACCGCCATATTGCCCCAGGGGTCGTTGATGTCCGCACCAGACCAGACATCCGCCACCTTGCCGTTGGGGTCCAGCACCACCAGGCAGCCGGCACCCTTGGTATCGGTGGTGCCATCATTGCTGGGGGTGCTGCCCACGATGACCCAGCCGCTCTTGAGCATGGTCATGGCGGTGGACAGGCCCACGCCACCCGGGCAGTTGTGCAGGTCTCGCGGCAGCTGGGCAAACAAGGTCAGCTGCTTGGAATCGGGATGGTAGTTGACGATGGTGCTGCCCAGGCCCTGCAAGTTGGCGGCATTGTTGAAGTTGTCGATCAGCAGATCGCCAGCCTTGACGCTGCCGGCCGATACCGGAGCCACCGCCAGGGCATAGGGGTTCTGGTCGCCATTGTCCGGAACGGTGGTGGTCAGCGTGGTGTGCTTCTTGATGCCTTGCAGGAAGGGCAGGGTGTCTTCGGCCAGGCTGAAATTGGCCAGCAGGGACATGCCGATCAGGCAGGTGGAAAAGCGAAACAGGCTTTTCATGAAAACTCCCGATGTATAAGGCGTAATGAGGTGAAGTGCGGCAAGGGCAGCCGGTGTTTGCACCGGCCTGCCATCAGAAGGTGATCACGGTTTTCACACCGAGTACCCAGGCATTCGGAATGCGTTGCGTCTGGGTACTGTCATTGCTGGATACCACACCGCCACCGGGTTTCAGCGTGTATTGCACATCACCCTGTAACTGCCACCACGGGGTGATCTGGTATTGATAGGTGGCTTCGACAAAGGTCTCGTCGCGGCGTACCGGATACAGTGGATTGCCATTGGCCGTGGCCGTGTCCTGGTCGTACTCGCGCAGATGGTTGCCCACCTTCACATAACCCACGGCCAGGCCCGCCACATCGCTGTCGCGGCCGTCGAACGGTGCGGTCAGGGTGACGCCAGCATTGGCACTGAAGCTGATCTGGTTGCGGTCACCCGGAGCCCACATCAGGCGGGTGAAGGCATTGAGCGTGCGACTGCTGTCTTCGGCCGGGCGCCAAACCATCTGGTCGGCTACGGCATAGATGCTGTAATTGCCACGATGCTGGGCGGCATTGCCGGAGCTGTTGGCATCGGCCAGCGACAAGCCGGTATCGTCATAGCGTTGGTCGCCAAAGCTGGCGGTCTGGTACCAGGCTCCCAGCTTGTAGGTACCCGGCAAGCCCTTGGGTTTGCCATCATCCAGCTGGCCATCGCCCGGCTGGTTCAGCCCGTATTGCAGTTCGCTGATCCACAAGCTGCCGCCGTGCAGATTGAATGCTGTACCGTGCTTGTTGGCTTGCTGTGCATCGCTGTTGCTGGTGCCGGCAGGATCACCGGCAAACACGCCACCCAGCATGGTCAGCTGATCGCTAAGCCGGCCACGCAGGCGCACACCCAGCCCGGAGAGCGGGTAGGCCGGGCCACCTGCCGTCATGTCATAGGATGGGATGGCTGGCCAGCCGAACATGGTGCCCATGAAGGTGCCGGCATACTGGCTGACCATGAATTCCTGATCGATACTCTGCTGGCCAATTTTCACATCGGCCTTGCCATCAAACAGCTTCTGCTGGAACCAGGCCTCCCACAGCCGGGTTGTGGCTTCGGCCTCGGTGCCACTGGCGGTTTGCAGGCTGCCGACATGGTCGGCACTGAAGCTGTCGCCATGAATGTCCAGTACGCTGACATTGGCCGTGCCGCCTTCCCACAATCCTGCTCTTTGGGTATCCAGCCCCAGGGTCAGGGTGGTGACCCCATGGTATTCCCCGCCGTGCTTGAGGCCGCCGGAGACATTGCTGAGATATTCACTGGTCTCGCTCAGGCCCAGGGTAATGCCATGTTGGCCCAGGCTGCTGCGCAGCCCGCCCATATCGCCCAGCAAGCTGGAACGGTTCAATAGCCCGGTCCATTGATTGGCCGGTTTGGCCTGAACGGCCAGATCAGCCTCCGGCAGTTCTGCCGGATTGAGCTCGGCTGGCGGCGTTGCCCCCAGCATAGTTTCCGCTTGCACACTGCCAGCACTGGCCATCGCCGCGCCGGCGGCGAGCATGAGCACAGCCATGCGCTTAAGCGGCCATCTTGCCGGCCGCGAGTGAAGCAAGTTTTGTTTCCCCAATACCGATTTCACGCTGACATCCCTTTAGTACGAATGGCACAGATAAGCATTCGCATTTAATTGTTAAACCAGGGAACTAGTTCTATGGATCCGTTACGGATTCTATTTGCAAATCACTCTCATTTGCATTCAATAGTGTTGGTGGATTGTAATGGATTGTGACTGAATGTGACGCAAGCCACCTTGTATCCTTACAAAACAATCATACGAATCAGAAAATATTCATACCGGCCTCGCTATAATCATGCACGGTGGAACCGGAACTGCTTCCACCCGCCTCATGGGAAGCCGGTGAAAATCCGGCGCGGTCGCGCCACTGTGACTGACCTGCACGGGTCAGCAGCCAGACCTCATGAGCGCTCTCTCCATACCTTAGCAAAGGGGCGCGATAAACCCCGGAAGGCCTGCATGATCCGTCAGCTATTCAAAGTCTTTAATGATTCCAGCAGCCAGGTGCGCAGCAAACTGTTTGGCATTTACGCTGTGCTCATTGCCATCAATGTGCTGGCATGGGTGTGGGCACTGGCTGCTTTCCACAATTACCCGGTTTTGCTTGGCACCGCCTTGCTCGCCTACAGTTTCGGGCTGCGCCATGCGGTGGATGCCGACCATATCGCCGCCATCGACAATGTGACCCGCAAGCTGATGCAAGAGAAAAAACGCCCGGTTGCCGTGGGCTTCTTTTTCTCCCTGGGCCATTCGAGTGTGGTGGTCATTGCGTCCGCACTGGTGGCCATGGCGGCGCTTGCGATGAAAGGCCAGTTTGAAGCCATCAAGGAGATCGGCGGGGTGATCGGCACGGCGGTTTCGGCTGGTTTTTTGCTGCTGATCGCGCTGATGAACCTGGTGATCCTGCGCGCCATCTGGCAAGCGTGGAAACGGGTCAAGGCCGGTGCAGTCTATGTCGATGACGATTTCGACATGCTGCTGGCCGACCGGGGCTTGCTGTCGCGCATATTCCGGCCGATGTTCCGCCTGATTTCCCGCAGCTGGCATATGTATCCGCTGGGCTTCCTGTTCGGTTTGGGCTTTGATACCGCCACCGAGGTGGGCCTGATGGGCATCTCGGCCACCCAGGCGGCACAGGGCATGTCGCCCTGGAGCATCATGGTCTTTCCCATCCTGTTCAGCGCCGGGATGTCGCTGGTCGACACGCTGGATGGACATCTGATGCTGGGTGCCTATGGCTGGGCCTATATGAAGCCCATCCGCAAGATCTACTACAACCTGACCATCACCCTGGTCTCGGTCTTGGTAGCCATCCTGGTGGGGGGCATCGAGGCGCTGGGCCTGTTTGCCGACCAGCTCAAACTCGCTGGCCCGTTCTGGGATTTCATCGGCATGCTGAACGACAATTTTGGCACGCTTGGCTACCTGATCATTGCCGTCTTTGCCATCAGCTGGATTCTCTCGGTGATGATCTACCGGATCAAAGGCCTGGACGAAGTTGAAATCAATACGAGCAGGAGCTGATTGCCCAAGCTCCCCTGCAAGCAGTTATGAAAAACCGGAAGCCTGCCACTTCCGGTTTTTCATTTGTGCAACTGGTGCATCTGCTCAATCACTATCTGTCATGCCTGCAATATCCAGCGCTGCTTGTGCTGCCAGCCCGCTGCTGCAGATAGCCGCTGTAGCCAGGCGTTAACGGCGCGGCGCAGCAGAAGCTGCAGGGCAGGGCCAGCGGCCTTGCGATGGTGTCGTGCTGCAATAGCACCGCAGCCTGACATGGAGCATGGAGGCGGGCGCTGCCTTGGGTGTATTCTGGGCAGGGTGCTATACCTCAATGAGTGTTTTTCATGCCTGAGGCGTGAAATTCAGCCCGCTATGCAGGAGCAGACCTTTGATTTTACCCAGATGAAAGCCGGCATTGATTGCCGGGTATTCCTATCTGATGTTGGTGCAAGCCATTGATCATTAAATGAAACCTCTCAAAGTCACCACCTACAATATCCACAAGGGCATGTCGCCGCTTAACCGTCACCTGCGCGTCGAGGAAATTGCCCAGGCGCTGGAGACGCTGTCGCCCGACCTGCTGTTCTTGCAGGAGGTGCAGGGCAAGAACCTGCTGCGCGCCTTGCGGCACGAGGGCTGGCCGCAGCTGCCGCAGCACCACTACCTGGCACGGCGGCTGGACCACAAGGTGGCCTACGGGCTGAATGCGGCTTATGAGCATGGCCACCATGGCAATGCGCTGCTGTCACGCTATCCCATCATCGAGTGGTGCAATCGCGATATCTCGGTCAACCGCTTTGAAAGCCGTGGCGTACTGCATTGCGTGATGCTGCCCAAGGGCTGGCAGCAGCCGGTAGTGGCGCTGTGTGCCCATTTCAACCTGCTGGCGCGCGACCGGCGCAAGCAATATGCCAATCTGGTGCATTACATCGGCGCGGCGATTGCGCCGGATGTGCCCATCATCCTGGCTGGCGACTTCAATGACTGGCAGGGCGAGGCCAGCCACTGTCTGCAGGCGGCTGGCCTGCAAGAGGTTTTCCTGCAAAAGAGCGGGCGTCATGCGCTGAGTTTTCCGGCGCGCATGCCCATGCTGCCGCTGGATCGCATCTATGTGCGCGGCCTGCAGGTGGTGAGTGCCGAAGTGCAGCATGGCCGGCCCTGGTCGCGGCTATCCGACCACCTGCCAATCTGCGCCGCGCTATTGCCGGCCTGAGCAGGGCACTGGGCTGGTTGTTTTCGCAATGGAATATCGGTATTTGCCGATTGATCAAACACTGCTTGATTCCTGAGTATTCGGGTGTAATAACGCCGGTTTCCTGCAAAAAATGTCTATTCATGGCAGGAATGCTGCATCGAGCTTGACTCAATATGAAAATCCATGTTCAAATGCATCCAAACTTGATCGCCGATTTGACACAGCTTGCGGGCGTAAAACAGCTAAAGCGTGGGTAAGCAGACCCCGAGACAACTCCTTCTGCTTATATAATCTTTACCAAGCATTCAAAGATTCCATGCCCTAGCCCGCCGCAGTCATTGGTGGGCTTTCTGCATTCTGGAGTGTTTGAATGATTCATCTGCAAAATATCCGCAAGCGCTTTCGCCGCCCCGACGGCGGCTGGTTCGATGCTGTTTGCGATACCTCCCTGTCGATTGGGGCCGGCGAAGTGTTCGGCCTGATCGGTTTCTCCGGCGCCGGCAAATCCACCCTGCTGCGCTTGATCAATCTGCTGGAACGGCCTGATGGCGGTGCTGTCATCGTGGCCGGGCAAGACCTGACCGCGCTGGATGCCAAGGCCCTGCGCCGGGCGCGCCAGCAACTGGGCATGGTGTTCCAGCAATTCAATCTGATGGCCAACCGCACGGTGGCCGGCAATATCGCTTTCCCGCTGGAAATCGCCGGCTGGAGTGCGGCGGACATCGCCAGCCGGGTGGCCGAGTGCCTGGAGATTGTCGGCCTGGCCGACCGGGCCGCGCACTATCCGGCGCAGCTGTCCGGCGGGCAGAAGCAACGCGTGGGCATTGCCCGTGCGCTGGCGCCGCGCCCCAAGGTGATTCTGGCGGACGAACCCACCTCGGCACTCGACCCCAAAACCACGCAATCGATCCTCGACTGTCTGAAAGATATCAATCAGCGCTTTGGCGTGACGGTGGTGATCGTCACCCACGAAATGCATGTGGTGCGCTCCATCTGCCATCGCGCTGCCGTGCTGGATGCCGGCAGCGTGGTGGAGGTGGTGGAGGTTAACGGGGCAGAAGTGGATGCCCGTTCGGCGCTGGCGCGCTCGCTGCTGGAGGCCGCGTAATGGAAGAACTGACTTTTGCTGCTGCGCTGGCGGATCTGGCCAGCATGGCCCCGGAAATCTGGCAGGCCTGCCGCGAAACCGCGCTGATGCTGGCGGTGGGGCTGGCGGCCGCCATTGCTCTGGGCGGCCCGCTGGGCATCGTGCTGTATCTGTCGCAGCCGGGCCAGCTGTTTGCCAACCGCTGGGTGAATGGCCTGCTCGGCTGGACGGTGAACCTGGTGCGCTCCTTCCCCTTCATCATCCTGATGGTGTCGCTGGTGCCGCTGACCCGGCTGATTGTCGGCAGCACCATCGGCCCGGTGGCCGCTGCCGTGCCGCTGTCGTTTGCTGCCATTCCCTATTTTGCCCGCCTGGTGGAGCAGACCCTGCGCGAGATTCCGCGCGGGGTGGTGGAAGCAGCCGAGGCCATGGGTGCCAGCCCCATGCAGATCATCGTCAAGGTGCTGCTGAACGAGGCGCGCTCCGGGCTGATTTCCAGCCTGACCATTCTCACCATCAGCTTTCTGAGCTATTCGGCCGTGGCTGGTGTGGTGGGCGGTGGTGGCATTGGTGATCTGGCCATCCGCTATGGTTATTACCGCTTCCAGACCGACGTGATGGTGGCCATGGTGCTGCTGCTGGTGCTGATCGTGCAGATCATCCAGTTTGCCGGCAACCGGCTGGCCTCGCGGCTGGACAAGCGTTGAGCTGATTGATTCCAGACCGGGCGGCCTGGCTTGTCCAGCCCAGCCCGGCACTTTCCCCTACCTGTATTTTGCAAGGAGTTCGTATGCGTAGATTTGTCATCAAGGCGCTGGCCGCCTCGCTGCTGGGCCTGGCTGTAGCCGGCTCCGCCCTGGCTGCTGACCCGGCCAAGAAGGAAATCGTGATCGGCACCACCGTGGGTGACTTCGGCGACATGGTCAAGCAGTCGATCAAGCCCATCCTGGAAAAGCAGGGCTATAGCGTGAAGCTGGTGGAATTCACCGACTATGTGCGCCCCAATCTGGCCTTGCAGGAAGGCGCGCTGGACGTGAACGTATTCCAGCACAAGCCTTACCTGGACAGCTTCGTCAAGGAACACAAGCTGAGCCTGAAGGAAGTGTTCCAGGTGCCGACCGCACCGCTGGGTATTTATCCGGGCAAGCTGAAATCGCTCAAGGACGTGAAAGACGGCAGCACTGTGTCTGCACCGAACGATCCGTCCAACTTCGCCCGCGCGCTGGTGATGCTGAACGATCTGGGCTGGGTCAAGCTCAAGCCGGGCATCAATCCGCTGACCGCTTCCGAGCGTGATATCGCCGTCAATGTGAAAAAGCTGAAGATCGTGCAACTGGAAGCCGCCCAGCTGCCGCGTTCGCGTAATGACGTCGATTTCTCCGTCATCAATGGCAACTATGCCACCAGCTCCGGCATCAAGCTGACCGAGGCCATCTATCAGGAAAAGAGCTACGCCTATGTCAACTGGGGTGTGGTACGGGCGGCCGATGCCGGCAAGCCGTGGGCGCGTGACGTGATTGCCGCCTACAACTCCCGCGCCTTCAGCGACTGGGCCAAGCAAAAGTATGTGGGCTACAAATTCCCGCAGGGCTGGAAATAAGCCAGTCATGCAAAGGGCCGCTCTTGCGGGCGGCCCGGATACGGTTTTCTTGTAACACTCCTGGCTACAAGACTTGCGCGGAGGGCATGGCCCTCCGCTTTTTTATTTTGCCATGGTGAAACAACACAGCTTGTTGCCATCCGGATCGCGGAAATAGGCGCCGTAGAAGTCATCACCACGCAGGCCGGGCGCGCCCTCGTCCTGGCTGCCCAGCTGCAGCGCGTGGGCGTGCAGTTTGTCCACGTCGGCACGGCTCTCCAGATAAAAACCCACCATCACCCCGTTGCCGACCGTGGCCGGCTCGCCATTGAATGGCTGCATGATGGCCAGTTGCGGTCGCTCGGGATGGGTGCCCCAGCAGATGCCACGGTCCATTTCCCACAGACGGCTGGCACCGATGCCGGCCAGCAAGGTGTCGTAGAAGGCAGCGGCGCGCTGCAGGTCGTTGCTGCCGAGGGTGACATAGCCAATCATGATGCTCTCCTGGGTAATGATTCGGTGGTATTGCCCAGCGCATTGCTGCGGCTTTGCTGCCAGGCATGTGCTCACTGGTGATCCGCCACACTACGCCGGACCGGTTGCTGTTGTCAGCGGCTTACTCGCACACGGTAAACGGTGCCGCGACATCCTGGCAGCGCGGCTGCACCTGGATGGAGGCGGCACTGCGCCAGTGCGGGCCGTGGAACACTGCTTCGATATTGTTGCCGTCGGGGTCGGTAAGGTAGGCGGCGTAATAGCCATCGTGGTAGGGGCGTTCGCCCGGCTGGCCATTGTCGCCACCGCCGGCGGCCAGTCCGGCCTGATAAAAGCGTTGCACCCGGGCCGGATCGGCAGTCTGGAAAGCCAGATGCACATGGCTGCGGCTGGCCGGGCTGCCGCAGGAGACAAACAGTTCGTCGGCCCAGAAATAATCGGGGCCTTCACCGGTCAGTTCTCGCCCCAGCGCCTGCAGCACGGCAGTGTAAAAACGCTTGCTGGCCGGCAGGTCGGCCACGACGAGGTGAACATGGTCGAGCAGTCTTCCGTAATGGTATTCCATGGGACATCTCCTCTATGGAAGCGCCATTGACGGCCGTGGATGTGCGGCAAAACCGGTGGTCAGGGCGCTTCTTTTCTTGACGACTTTTGTCCCATCATACGCCGCAGTCCTGGCGCTGCCCATCCGGTGAAGTACGGCATTCAGCGCGCCAGCCATTCCTCGACAAACTGCTGGCGGAAGGCCCGCAGCCGCTGCAGCCTTTCCTCGGCCATGGCACGGCCAGCTGCGGTCTGCATCATGCCGGGCAGCTTTTCCAGCTTGACCTCGATGTGATCCAGCGCGTATTCGCGGTCGTCCAGCGGGCGTGAGCCGGCCAGCGGGTCATCCGCGTGCGCCAGCTGGCGGCCCATGCGGCCGGAGGTATAAAACATGCGCGCCAGGCCAATCGCTCCCAGTGCGTCCATGCGGTCGGCGTCCTGCACGATCTGTGCTTCCAGTGTGCGCGGCGTGATATTGGCGGAAAAACTGTGTGCCTCGATGGCATGGGCTACGCCAGCCAGCTTGTCTGCCGGGAAGCCGGCCGCCTGCAGCAGCGGGCCGGCCTTGGCGGCGGCCATGCGCGACGCCTGTTCGCGCTGCGGGTGGTTCTTGGGCAGGTTCACCAGATCATGCAGATAGCAGGCAGCCAGCACCACCAGGGCGTCGGCGTCGCTGTGCTGTTGCAGGATGTGCCGTGCCGCAGCCCAGACACGATTGAAATGGCTGAGGTCATGCGCGCCATCATCGTCGGTAGCTTGTTGTTGCAGCAGCGCGATCAGCTGTTGTTGCCAGTATTGCAGCAGCGCGGTGTCGGGCAGGGGCAGGGGGGCAGAGGGAGCGTTCATGGCAGGGTATTGGTTTGGCGGGCCGTTGATTACACCCCTGCCGCCAGCCGGCGTCAACCATGGCCGCAGCAGGGGTGGTCAGGCGGCTCAGCCGTGCAGGCGGCAGTAGTCGCTGGCAATGGCCGCGGCCAGCCGGGCATTGTTCAGCACCAGCTGGATATTGGCGGCCAGGCTGTTGCCACCGGTCAGTTCGCATACCCGTGCCAGCAGGAAGGGAGTGGACTCCTTGCCGCCAATGCCTTGTGTGCTGGCTTCGGCCAGCGCCTGTTCGATGGCGGCATCGATGCTGGCGCTGGACAGGGCGTATTGCGCGGGAATCGGGTTGGCCACCACCATGCCGCCTTGCAGTTGCAGCTCCCACTTGGCCTTCATCACGGCGGCGATGGCGGCTGGGCTGTCCAGGCGGTAGTCCACCTTGAAGGCACTGTCGCGGGTAAAGAAGGCGGGCAGGGTGGCGGTTTGATAGCCGATGACCGGCACGCCGTGGGTTTCCAGATATTCCAGGGTCAGGCCCAGATCAAGAATGGACTTGGCCCCGGCACACACCACTGCCAGCGGGGTTTGCGCCAGCTCTTGCAGATCAGCAGAAATGTCGAAGCTTTGCTGCGCACCGCGGTGCACACCACCAATGCCACCGGTGGCGAAAACGCGGATGCTGGCCATGGCGGCCACGATCATGGTGGAGGCGACAGTGGTGGCACCGGTCTGGCCGGCTGCCACGATAAAGGGAATGTCACGGCGGCTGACCTTGACCACTTCGCGGCCGTTCTTGCCCAGCACTTCGATGTCATCACGGCTGAGGCCGGCTTTCAGGCGGCCATTGATGATGGCAATGGTGGCCGG
>Ga0187845_1000872_pt1 | contig 17545 bp, 21 predicted proteins | sample SpaLakP09_SKY_68_FD_134515 | JGI IMG/M metagenome (GOLD analysis project Ga0187845, IMG submission 134515) | Oligotrophic lake water microbial communities from Sparkling Lake, Wisconsin, USA - SP09_SKY_68 | ecosystem: Environmental > Aquatic > Freshwater > Lake | place: USA: Sparkling Lake... | reverse complement strand
GATTTTATTCTCAATCATAGGGAGCTGGGTCTGAATATCCAGGATTTTCTGCTGATAAATGACCTCTAAATCATCCATCTCCTTGCGGGAAATGACTCCGCCCATTTCTTTTGCCATTTCGGGGTTGAATCGAATTGCCACTCTAAAGCCGAAAAAATGGATACTCATACCAATCAGAATAAAGACGCTGAAAGATAAAAGCGCAATTTTAATAACGGTTTTACGCGTTATTCTTATCTGCTTCATGGATGAGGTTGATCCAGAAATCCAAATTAACTGCATTTTGTACCCTAAATTTGCAATATCGTGATTCTAGCATTCAGATGCATTTGCAATATTTTCCCCTTTTAAATAGCGCATTTAATGATAATTTGATAGTATTTGGCATATAAAGGGTGATGCTAACACCCAAGGAATATAAGGTGTCTTGGATGGTCAGGATGATGTGTGCACTGCAATAATTTAAGGGCTTTAAATCAATGCGGTCTCCTCAACACCATGCGCTGCCAGAGATTATTGGCTCAGTATTAAAAGATGCTAGAGAGCAAAAAAATATTGCTCGAGCTGAGTTAGCTAATTTATGTTGTTTGTCTTCCAAAATGATTTTAGAGTTGGAAGAGGGCGGCATGAGCTCTTTCTACACATTTGAATTAAAGGTCGCCACAGCTAAGCGAGTTGGAAGGTACTTGGGATTAGATGAATCATCTTATTTGTCACATCCAAGTGCAATAGAAGCGGTTGAAGACGCTTCAATCCCGCCAAGTGAAGTTCAAGAAGTTTCTGCCTCTAAAAAATACGGGGCAGCCATAGCTGATTCAAGCCCAAAAAATCCACCGCTTAGAAATGAGGCCACATCATCCACAGAGCAAGCAAGCCCTCAGCTTCCAAATCTGGGAGAGTTGCTAGATGATGCCACTACAAAACATGGGCTTGAGTTAAGCGCTGGTAGAACTAGCGTTATATCAATGCGATTCATAGCAATCCCGTTCGGTGTTTTAGTGTTATCAGGAGCGCTTTACGGATTAAATGATCGGTTTAATCTCGTGAATTCAGCGATTGGATTAGTTAATCCCCCGCCAGTAATGGTAGTTAACAATACTCAGGATTTAAAAGCGGATACAGACTTAGCTCCAAAGCCAGATAGTTCCGATACTGCGGTTAAAGCATCAGAAACTCCGCCTGCTCCAGCGCTTCTAAGTGCTTCTAGTGAGCAATGCCCTTATAAACAAGAGGCGTCATTGGCCAGCTATCAATCGCCTAATCCCTCTAAGCGGGGTGATATTGTGAATATTAAATCTCTTATTAAGCAAGTTATTTGTGTTGTGGATAATTCTGGGAAACAAACCGTCGTTAATCTAGAGTCAAATGCTTCTTATGCATTTCGAGGTTCTTCTCCATTTGTGGTGATTACTCAGGATTTAGATAGTGTTGAAATGTATTTTCAGGGCTGGAGAGTTCGCTCACCTAGCTCAGGCGCAAAGCAGATTAAACTAATTGAAGTTGCATTATAAAGTTTCAATAAGCTAAAAGAAGCAGAATTGAGGTATTTAAATGTTTGAATTTTCTAAAAAAAGTAACCCCAATACAGATACTCAACTGACGTATTTAACTACGGTTGGTGCCGGTTCTGTTATGAAGGGTGACTTCATGCATAGTGGAAATATGCTTTTATTGGGGCATTTAATTGGCGATATTACCCAAGCTGAGGAAGAGGCTTCTGGGAATGGCCACACCGCTGTCATCGGAACATCCGGATTCTTATTGGGGAATATTTATAGCCCGCATGCAATCATTATCGGAAGAATTGAAGGTTCTGTTTTTGCAAAAGGACGCGTTGAAATTTATCCTGGAGCAGTAGTCATCGGAGATGTTACTTATTCGCAGATTAATGTGCACCCAGATGCAAAGGTCAACGGTAATCTCAGATGTTTGTTACCAGATGCTGCTGATCAAAAAAATCTTTCCTTGGGTGATGAAGTAATTCCAAGCAATGTTGTTCTGATGGCTAAAGCAGAGTGATATTCAGTTTTAGTCTGCCTCTTCAATGACTAATCTGCAGCCAAAAAAAGGCGCCCATAATCTCCCAGAAGGACTAGAGGGCGATTCCTTCAAAAGAAAAATCCCTCTTTTTCTTCTAATTCTTTTCGTTTTGTTCGTAGCCTCAGGAGGCCTTATTTATAACTACTTCACTCGGGATTTGCCTGAGTGTAAGGATGAATACATTCAAATATTGTTAAATCAAGATATTCGAAATAACGAGACTCTGATTCAAGATTCACGCACATTAGCTTTTAATGATATTTCAGAAGTATCGCATCGCAATGGAGTGCGTATTTGCACTACCAATCTACTCACTAGCCAAGATATTTATTTAGTGGGCTATCAGGTGCTGAATCGGGAGATGGAGCAGGACACAATCTGGAAGCGCTTAATGGGTCCTACAGATTATTCAGTGAAGATCGAATACATCAAGAAAATAGATCGAAACTAGTTATTTAGGATAAGTAACATTCTTTTGGAAATCCTCAGTCTTCCAGCTTTTACTTAAATCCCCCGTTGGGCCATAGACTACAAATGTATATAAGATGCCCACGATCAATCCCGCGATTAAACCTATTTTTACAATTGAGTAATCACGTTTCTGCGGAGTTGTTTTGATGGTGGTGGGCGATTTATTTACTATGAAAAATTCTGGGAATGCCGTCTCCAGGGTGGTGCGTGCATTTTTAATATGCTGGTAAATATGTTCTTCACTTCCGCCTTGCTCTAAACCAAGCGCAGCATTTTCATAAGACTTACTCGCAGACTCTAAAAGTTTTGCAATATGGGCATAGTTTTTTTGGCGATTGATTGAATCAGGTGTCATGATGAGCTTTGATATTTTTTCATCTCGGTGGCTTATTGCTAATATTTATAGCAAAAATTTACCTACTATGTACAACATTATTCCCGCAGCAAATATATAGGCTATAGATTTAAGCAGCGTTTTTTCTATAGTATTTTCAATAGTTTTTTCTGTACCATTATGTAGATTTTTATTTTGGGTTATCTCCTCAGAAATAATATTTTTAATATTCCAAAGGTCTTTACGAATAACGTTTAAGCTCTCTTCCAATTTTTGATCTTTTTGTTGTAAAAGAGCGCTGATTGTAGAAAGATGTTTATTAACTTCTTTTAGCTCATTAACAGTTTCATCTAGATTACTCATATTTGCCCAATGCTAGAGATAATTAATTTACGGCATTTTTTAATCGTATCCGATGACTGAAGCCTTAAGGGAGATTGAGACATCGACTTGGTAAATATAGCTTTATATTAGGGGATTATTACAAAAAAGTCGAATTTGATCGGGGCTTGCGGAACTTCATTGTTTTTTTAAGCCTCCTTTATGGAGTCTCAAAAGAATTGCTTTATAGTGTTGTGTTAATAATAGCAAATTCAATTTGCAGCATGATCAACTAGGTATCGCCTGAACTATGCCCAAACAACCACTATCAGCTGCTGCAAAAATAAGGAAGTTGGTGATAAATGTCACCAAGTGGATTTTTTATGCATTGATCATCCTTGTTTTGGCTTACGTATCTTTCAAAGTTTGGGAATACAAGGGCGAATATGAAAAAGAAAAAACATCCAAAATCCTCGCAAAAGAACAAGAAATAGAATTCCTTGATTTGAGAAAAAACTTAGCAACCTATGCACCCTTGTTAGTTGGAAGTCCTTCCTCGGTATTGACAACGCGTGCGAACGGAAAATTCATCCTTGCTTATATGCTAGGGGCAGATATTGAAGCATTTCAAGATGCATTTGAGGAAAGCCTGCCCATTCTCTACGAAGGAGGCCAAATACTGGGTTCTGGATGTAAAAAGTCTGATTGTGCCGAGTTCAATGCCGCTTTTGTAATTGAGCCTGCCACCAGCAGACTTTACCTTGCCCTCAGAAAAGGTGGGGAGTTAACTTTTTATGGACTAGAAGATAGTAAATCTATCCCTCTGGCCTTTGAGAAGTGGCGTGGCTTCAAGAAAGCAGGGGTGCAATGATGAAGTTTGTCTTGAGCTTTCTATTGCTGTCATTTTGGGTGACGATCCTCCCTGCAAAATCTGCGCAGGAGTCCCAGCCTCAATCTCTCAAGTCTAATTTACAAAAATCTGAACCCAAGTTATCAAACGATAAAGATACTATCTTGAGTAAAAATACTCAAAGCACTCTGTATTTATTATCGGGTTGGGGGAAGGCGGAAGGACCTTATGTCTGGTTTACTGTCTCCGCACATTTCAATGAAAACCAAATTGCCCCAAATAGTCAAACTTTCAATTTATTCAGTGCAAGTGGCGCCCTCGATTGCAAGGACAATAGTACCTTTTATTATCTAATTTCCTATATGTACTTTGATGCGAAGACGAAAAAGCTAAATGAGATTTACTCTGAGAAAAATAAATCTAATGTCATGAAAATTGAACCTACTACAACTGAGTCGGACATTAAGAAGATTGTTTGCAATTAAGTTAAACATTGATTTATCTGAGGTGAGTATTAAGATCACCCAACTTCTGCTGTAACGCTTGGCCACTGACTATAGAGAGTTAAAATGGAGAGAAGCTATAAAAAAGTAGTGGTTGAAAATGCCGCTATTAAAGAAGCAGGCTCGAATCACAATACTTCGAATGTAAGCATCGATTCAACGGCAGTTGATCCAATTCATGCAGCTGAAGAATTTTCAAGTTTAGTAAGCAAATTACAGCAGTTTGTAAGAACAGTAAATCAAAATGATTTATTGAAATCTTTTCCTCAAGGCAGTAATTCAACAGCTTTCCAGCGTCGAGTATTGGATCTGATGATCTATGGCGAAGAGCTTGGTATGGAAAATAGGTATGACCATTTAACTGGCTTATTGGAGCGCGCTAGTTTTTTGGAAAAACTAAAATACATCTTAACAAAGCCTCTAAAAGAAGATAATTTAACGGCAATCATCTTTGTCGATTTGGATGACTTTAAAGCAATCAATGATCGTTACGGTCATAGTGCTGGAGATGAGGTGATATCAATCATCGGCAGAAGAATCTCTGCGTCTATTCGAGTGCAGGATTTAGCCTGTCGTTGGGGTGGTGATGAATTTGTTTTGGCGCTTCACGCCATTTCAAGCAAAGATTTGATCAGTCAGTTAGCCAATCGTCTGCTAACAGCAATCTCGGAACCTCTTCAGCTGGGATCTCAGGAGCCATTACAGCTAATGCTGGGCGCAAGTGTTGGGGTCGCAATCATGGATGATTTGAATCTGAGTTCGATGGATTTGGTTGAGAAAGCTGATAAAGCGATGTACCTTGCTAAAAAGGCTGGCAAAAACCGCGTTGAGTTTTATTCTTAGAGATTCATTTTTTACGAAGATGCACCGCTGGAATGCGCATCGCTTCTCGGTACTTGGCTACGGTTCGCCTAGCAATTTCATAGCCCTGATCGCTCAATAATTTAGCAATCTTGCTATCAGAGATTGGTTTTACTGTAGACTCTTCTTGAATGATTCGCTTAATCAGTTCTTGGATTGCGGTTGAGGATATTGCGACACCTTTATCAGAGTTTAATTGACTACTGAAAAAGTATTTGAATTCAAAAATTCCCAGCGGACAGGATAGATATTTTTGTGTCGTCACTCTCGAAATTGTGGACTCATGCATTTCTAAGGTTTCTGCTATTTCTCGAAGAACAAGCGGCTTCATTCCAATTGCCCCCATGGAGAAGAATTTTTGTTGATGTTTGACTATTTCATTCGCTACTCTGAGAATCGTATCTTCTCTTTGAGCAATATTTTTGATAAGCCAACTTGCTTCTAGAATTTTTTGTTTTAATACTCCATCAGCCTTTCCTTGACCGCTCTCTTTGAGTATTTTGGCGTACTCACCATTGAGTGAGATTCGTGGTCTAGCATTTGGGTTTGATTCAACAACCCATAAGTTATTAATGGATTTAACCACTACATCGGGCAGAATCCATTGATCGTTTTCGCGATCGAAGTAAGCGCCAGGATTATGTTGCAAACTGCGTATAAGTTCTACTGCTTTAAGGACTTCCGTTTCAGTTTTGCCACTCGCTTGTTTGATCTTAATCCAATCTTTTGAGCCCACCTTATTTAAATGTGTATTAACAATGTATTTGGCTAGCTCCCATGCTGATTGATTAAAGTCAGGATTTTCTAAAATACGATCAATTTGCAAGGAAAGACATTCCGCTAAATTACGCCCACCAATGCCGGGCGGATCAAGTGATTGCAATTTTTTTAGTGCGGACTCTATTAGATAAAGCGTATTTGATTCTTCACTATTAAGTTCATTTTTGATCTCAGCATGAATTGATTCGATATCATCAATGAGGTAACCTCGATCATCTAGACATCCTGCCAGATAGGTAATGATCGATTGCTCTTGTGGGCTGACATGAAGGAGATGAATTTGCTCCTCGACATACTCTAAAAGAGTTTGCTTATGGGCTATGCGCTCATAGCGCTCTGCCCAGTCATCGTCATCATCCTGTGATACTTTATTGCTTGAGGTCCAAGAGTTTTGCGTCTGCTCAACCCGCTCAGATGATTGAGAGAGATTAAACTCAATTTCTGGGTTAGGCTCAAATTCTAATAATGGATTATCTTCTGCAGCCTTTGCTAATTCTTGCTCTAGTTCATTATTAGATAACTGCAACAACCTGATTGTTTGTTGCATTTGGGGTGTTAGGGTGACCTGCTGACTAACTCTAGTATTAAGCGAAATAGCCATTTTTTATATTTTCTTGTGGTTCGCTAATGAAAATTCTATCGTCGCTGATCTAGTTCAATATTGCATAAGAAAGGCATTGGGAGGCTTTCGGCTCAGAGAGGTTTTCTAAATTTAATCTTTTTTCTCTGTTGTAATTGGACTCTAGAGATTGCATTCATTCTAACCATTTATAATAAAAAATCTATATAAATTAGAGGGTTAAGAAAGTTTCTGGGTGTTTGAATGAATCCAAGTGTAAATTGAACTATGCAAAGGCAGCAAATTTGCCGTATTAAGTTGTCAATAGACTATATAAAGCGTTTCATATTATGGAAAATCCTGTCATTACAGAGCACCGTATACGTGGTGATCGCTTTTACGCCATCGAAAAAAACAACAAAATTGCTTTTTACACGACTAATATTGCTGCGGCACGCTATTGGGTCAAAAATGTGATCGACAAAGAGTCTCTTGTTGTTGAGGAATCATCGGAGACTAAGCCTGAGGGGCAGTGATAGGCTTGAAATTGACATCCATTTAGGACTAATTCAGGACTAATTTAGGATAATTCAGCAATTGCCCTAAAAAGGCGCAAAACTATCTTGCCGGGCTCAATTTAGCCCATAAATCCGTATAATAATCCATTCATTTGGCTTATTAGCATGATTTATTCCCTATCCTTTTTTTTTACCTTTGTTTTGCTTTTAGGCTCTTACGGGTCGAGCTTTGCAATGACGCAGGCCGAAAATGACATGGTGACTGTGGTGGATAAAAAAGGCTATTCCATTTCCTATTACAAAAGCTCTATTAAGGCATTGCCTCCAGAGTCAAAAAAGGTTTGGATTATTACCAATCGCCAATCAGTAGACGATGCTACGAAGCAGCGCATTGGATCAGTTCGCAGCAATATTGTATTTAATTGTAAATTTAAAACTTACTCTACCTTGGCTGCTGTTCAGTACTCCGAGCCAAATGCACTGGGTAAAAAGATTTTACAAACAGAGACCGGTTTCAATTTAGCAGATGATCCAGTGCCGGAAGATAGTGCTCTAGCAATCATACAAAAACAAGTTTGTAATCCTTAATTTAATTCTTATTTATATGGCAATCATTACCTACCCCCCCGAATTAACAGACAAAATAGACCCTAAATTTCACATAGAACACTCGGCTATTGCTAAAACGATGCTTCGAGAAATTAGTAAAACCCCCTTGGCAGGAGTGTATGCAATTGATGGATCTGGTACAGAGTTTGCAGCCACTGTCCTAGATATCTATAAAGGATTGCTGGTGCTAAAGCCAGAGACTGAACCTCCTAAGGGATTTAGTAGCATTATTGGGACCAGTCAGATTGTTGTAGCTTGTAATGAAAACTCAAAAATGCAGTTTCTTTCAAGTGATTTTAGGATGCATGAGGATGGTAGTTTATTAACCTGCGCTCTCCCGCAAGACCTTACTGTGATCCAGCGTCGCAAAGAATTTAGGACATTGGGGCCAAGTGATGAACAATTTAATTTCGTTCTTTCCCTAGGGGCTGGGCAAGAATTATTGGCAAGAGTGAGTGATGTTTCTGATCATGGTATTTTGCTCGATATTCGTTTGGGAGCAACTGAGGTTGAAGTGGGGCGCTATTGGCATTCAGGATACTTTGAGCGCCAAAAGTCCCGCTCAGGCAGTATCGACTTAGTTATCCGCAATGTTCGACCTGGTAATGCGCTTGATCGAATTCGGGCAGGTTGCGAGCTATACAACCCTAGCAAGGGTGCGCTCAAAGATTTTGAGTCTACTAGAAATGCCATTGAAAATGCCCGTGTACAAAAACGCTTAAATCGTTGGTATGCGTCGGCTAGTTGGTGCGAATAACCACAGTGCTTACACCCTAATTTGATGAAGCTAAAGTCATGAGCTTGTTTACGAATTTTACAAGTGGAAAATTGATCATGATCCTAAGTGTGATCATGCTCATTCCACTGATGTATTTTTTTATTCGTGATTTTTATAGCAAAGTTGTTGATGAGGTAAAAAATACCGGCCCATCTGCCCCAGTTGAACCTATCATGGTGACAAGCTTAAATAAGACAAACCAGCTTGAAGAGGTTATCAACCAAAAGATCGCAAACATGAAGTTGGATTTAATGGCAGAGCGTTTACGTATTACCTCTACGGCAGACGTCCTAAAAAATCTTGCTTTTGAACGTCATCTTCCTGAAACCCTTTATCAGATTTATTTTGAGACCAGGGCTTTTCCTAGAAAAAACGTAGAAGCTCAGCAAACCGATTTGGAATGGCATGCTAAAGCAGGCATCACAGAGCTCAAGGTAGAGCCGATGCCATTAGATGATGGTACTGTCATCCAACTAACTTTGCAGAATTATCCTTATACCCTTAGCGCTATCAATCATCGCTTTGCGAGGACTTATTTTGTTGAGCTGACTCTGCGAGATGTTGATGGCACTCGCTTGTTTGTAGTTCGGATTAAGGCTAATGAATTAACCGGCAGAGAGATTTTAGAAACAGCAATTATTGAAATGAAGTCGGGTGAGTGGATAGACGATCTTGCTAGTTGCCGCTTGTTAATGGATAAGCGCAAGACCGAGGTTCAGTTGATGGCTGAGCATCGTGAAGTAGAGATGTTAAAAAAGCGTTTCATTTTAAATAATGCTAGCGATAAGCTTGTTACAAGCAAAATTACTTCTAAGCCTAGTAAAGGTGAATGATCATCGTGACTGAAAAAAACATTTTCTACTCACAAAAAAATATCTATTTTTGGTTTTTAACCTTCTCGGGATTCCTGTTTGCGGTCTCTTTATTGGTTCTGCTTGGGGCCGCAAACGATTTATCAGACTCTTCTTCCGAGCTAAAGCAGCTGAAAGTTGCAATGCCGGTATTAGAGGATTTTGTTTCATCTCAAAAAATTGATGTTCGACTCAATAAAAATCAGCGCCGCTTAAAGTCTAGTGAAATTCCAAAATTGGTTGATGGGGCAATTATTCCAGTAAATACAGACGAGGCTGTAAATCGTACTTTTCAATTTTTTTCTGAATTTGAAAATAAACGTTCTGCATCATTGTTAACAGTTGAATTGCCCACCGTTGAATCAATTGAGCCTGGCTCACCTGCTGAAGCATCAGGAATAAAGCCTGGTGATTTAATCTTAGCCGTTAATGCCACAAAGATTGAATCTGTGATGGGTTTTTATCTCGCACTGAATGAAAAGTCTTCCCTAGATGTTAGCGTTAAATTATTAAGAAATAAAAAAGATATTTTCACAGTTGCTTTGCGTATGGCAGATAGGTCGATAATCACTGGGAGTAATTGCGGGATTAAATTTATCCTCCCTGGCGATGTCGTTTACCTAACAGAATCAGAGACAAAACGCCTAGCAGAGCAATACCGTCGCGATATGTTGTCGGCCATTCCAGTAGATTGGCGAGCCGAAGTGGCTAATGATCTGATGCAAATTTCTAGACGCTTAAATGCGATTTCTAAAAACGTGATTGATCCTAGTAGTGCTAACCCAGTTAAATTGCAAACAAAAGATGTGGTTTCCTGGCATAGTAAAAAAGTTTTAGAAAATATTGATGTTTACTTTTCACAAAGACGCAAAATTGAAGCTAAAAATGTGTCTTATATGACGGGGATCGGAGATGCATTTGTTGGGTTTGTTTGTAGCGTGTTTATTTTTTCTGTGTCTCTTGCATTATTCTGGTATCAGCGTCGTGTATCGGATAAAAAATCATGACAGCATTACAAATGCAAGATTACTGGTTGGGGCTACGAATTAATGGTGGCCGTTATGCAATTTCGACAAAATTCATACAGGCTGTCTTTTTGCACCCTGAGCCTGAGCAGAGCATGAAAGATTTACGCATTAATGGCGTTGTCGTCTACAAGGGTGAACCCATTTGCTTGCGTAATCATTTTCAATTGCTGCGCTTTGATCAACGCGGAGATAGTTTTGTGGATTGGCAACAGGCCCTAAAACAGTCTAGCGCACCTTGGATTATTGTATTGAGAGATGGCCCTCAAGAAGGTTTGGCTTTTAGGGTCAATAATATTGTTGGACCTTTTTATGCTGCGACGATACCTGATTCTTCATTCTTTTATCACAACGGCGCTGATTATCATTTGGTGGGGGTCGCTTAAGACCGTCAATGCCGATCAGTCACTTAATCGCTAGTCGAGATCATTTATATGAATAAGAAAAATAATAGCCATATCTTTTCCCAGCGCCCAATTCTTTTTTGGCAATGGGTATCGTATATCTCATTTGCGCTTGTATTAGCTGCCAGTGTTGCCGCCTTTTTCTCAGCACGCTCTTGGGTAACAGAAGGTAAGTATCTGCAATCGATTGATGGTGAGCAGATTGAAGTTTTACGCTTGATTCCTTTTTTAAAAGAGTTGCAGCAACAAACAAATGGCCCTATCGCCCTTGACCCCGCTTTTTTTACGAACTTAAAAAAAGCCGAGACCTTCTTAAAATCAGCAACTGCAGACTTGAAAAATCAGTCTGAGCTAAGTCCTAATTCAGCATCTACTGTGTCGACTAAGGGGATTAGTGAACCTACAGCATTGAAGTCTTTGAGTAGTGGAGCAGCAGCTCCAGCCATGAAAAATCCCAGTACGACTAAAGAAACGGAATTACCTACTTATTTGTTGCCACTATCCGATAATCCGGTAGTTGCTCTCTTTCAAAGGATGGACTCTAAGGTAATGTCAGTCGTTTTTGGTAAGCCTGAGAAATATGCCGTGAAGTTGGATAAAAAAAATGACGATGAGAAATCCGAACAGACAGAACCAGCTGAAAAACTCAAGAAAAATCCAAAACCTTCTACCCCCCTAGAGGTATTAGTAAGTGCTAAAAATACTGAGCAGGCAATCGGAGCAATACTCACACAAGAAAAAAGCTTAAATGATTTGGCTGTCTTAGCTAGGTCAGGTGAAGTATTAATTGGCCCTAAAGGACCGCTCGAGTTAGATAAGTTACCCTCTGAATCTGCTGTAAAAAAATATGCAGAAAGTATAGGTAATTTTGTCAAAGCACATAATGCTTGGCAAAAAAATGCCACTGATATTGCGACAACTTCAGATCTACAAAAAGCACTTGGGGCAGTGCTTGAGCAAAAGGTGCTTCTGGAAATTGATATCGGTAAAAAAACAGCTGGTAAATCAAACCTTAAACTAACAGATGTAGCGCCTAAGGTGCCGCAAAGTCCTTGGTATTCCAAGTTACCGCAAGAAAGTGCAGCAGTACTGAATACTTATATTTTGAATATGCGAGCAATTAAAGAGTTTGCTAACGACTATGGGTCTTTACGTCTTGCAGCGCAAAAAAAATCCCAATCGATTCAATATTTTGACTTTAAGGGTGCCGGTGGATTTCTGGGGTTAATTTTAGTTTCCGCTATTGCTACTTTTGGAATCATTTTGGGTGCTTATATGGCGCTTGTGAATACTCGGCGTAATGCGCTAGATTTGCAACGCGCATCTAAACAGACTAGGGCTGCTGGTAAATTATTAAGTTCAATTGATTTAGGTTTTGCCGGTGCGAGTGCGTCAAATGCTAAAACTTCTAAAGCTAATCCACAAAATAGTGATTCTGAGCAGTCGGCAGACCAACTTAATGTTAAAACCGTGATGAATGTCATTTCTGAATTAAGTGATGATTTAAAAAATAGAATTAATAAAATTGATACGCACTTTAAAGTCCTTGCACAGCTCAATACAAAATTACGCCATTCTATTGATACCCTGCATGAGAAGAGTGGCCAGATTCGTACAAACGCATCTGATAAAAGTAGTAACTCACCGTATAGCCAGGAGATGGGCATTAACAGAGGCGGGCCTTTAGATCAGCTACAAGACGCCTTTTCTGCATTAAAGCAGCAGGGTGTGCGTCTCTACTTAGCGATATTGGATAACCATTCTAGTAAACAGCTTGCTGTCGAAACAGAGCAGCTTAATTTATTAGTCGAGAGAGTGGAGACTACTGTATCGAAAATGCGTTCGACATTAGCCACTGCATTAGAACAAGCAATGCCTGCAGAAGAGCAAGCGCCACAGATTTCTTTAGAAGCCATTGAGCTTCTGAGTATGGATGCTAAACAGGTCATGCGCGATCTTCAGTTATGGCAAGGTGAGTTTGATGGATTAAATAAAGCTTTTACTGAATTAAAACGAGAAGCAAGGATCTAATGCAATCGATCTTCTATAAGGCGTAATAAAAATATGGCCGAAGAAAAACCCCTGTTTCTAATCGATATTGATCGGGCGATCGAAGGTCTGCAGACATCTGCCCCCCAAAAGGGTTCATTGTCAGCAGTGGCGATTGAGCCACTGATCATGCATAGCGTGGATTTAGCGAACGCCCTAGATGGCGCCGGCTTAGATGCTTTAAGCCAGATGACTAACGAACTAGCAGAGTGCTTTAAGAAAAATCATACGCAAGCTTTTTTAGTAATGGATGATCTAGTCAGTCTGGTGAGATCAGAAGTCGCATTTACGCATCCCTCGGTAGCCAGTGAAATCTCTTACACTTTAGAGCAATTAGATCAAGCAAAATCCTTACTTGCCGCCAATTTATCGCAAATCAAAAATGGTTTGCCGATCACCAAAAATCCTGATGCTGTGTTGACGCAGGCCCTGCCTACTGAGCTAACTTCTGAGATGACTCAGGAGGCAATTGAGACTGTGAGTGCTCAAGAAGATGAACAGGTCTTTAGCAGAGCGCCAATGTCTGAGTTGCCTGCTGCTGCAGTTGCCCCAACTGCACCTGAGTTATCACCAGAACCTTCTATCGCAGAATTGAGTGCTTTATTTGCACCACGCCTTCAAGAGGATTCCCCGGTGGTTTTTACTCCTCCTGAGCCCAAAGCATTTTCTTTTCCCGAGGGTTTGACTCGTCCTCTAGAGCGCGAAAATTCATTAGATTATTCTGGTAGCCAGCGTTTCTTAGATAAGCACTTTTCCTTAAATCGTGCTCATAACCTCAATCGTATGCAAGTGGCGCGCAGTTTAGTTACTAAGACCGACAACTGGAATGGTGTGGAACTCGATTTCTTGCTCGGGCGTGAGCAAGATGAGCTCACTAGATCTGGTCAACAATCATTGCGTCATATATTTGAGAATTTAACAGAGGAGCTCTTGATTGATGAGGTGTATGCCGATCCTGAGATCGTGCAACAACTAGTTACGATCATTAGCATCTTGCCGCCTTGCCCGAGTATTTTTGCAGTTCAGCAAGACTTAATGATTTTTATCGATTTAGATCACATATCCTTATCTGCGGAACATCTTTTGGCAGCAGGCAAAATGCTGGCTGAAATTGGAGGGTCACTCGAAATACATCATGAAGGGGTGCGTTTATCCTGCCCATCGAGTTTATTAAGAATGCCAATGGTCTTTTTTGGGCGACACGGACAAAACTATGCCATTTCTGCAATTCAATATTTAGGGGAAGAGGCTATCAATAAGCCAGTCGATAGCAAGGTCGATGCATTGGGCGAGATTCTGCATCCCTCAAGGATGATTAACCTGCAAGTTGGCAATCAGCCTTACTCTATTTATGCCCATGAATTTTTAGGGGTTCAGAATATGAATGTCCACCTCAATATTCCAAAATTATTGGCGCGACCTTATTGGTTAGCTGGTATGGCCTTAGATGGCATGAATAATGTGTACCCTTGGGTAGCTTTGGATCGGTTTGCCAAATAATGCCTCTTTTTAATCGTTTTTTGATTGGGCTGGTATTTTGTACGCTGTCACAAAGCCTTCATGCTGCTTTACCTCCAGATATTGAGCAAGCTATTAAGCGATTTATTCAAAAAAGTCCTACCGTCAATGGCTTGCGGGTAGAGACCGAGTGGTTAGAGCCTAATCTGACTATTCCAGCCTGCTTGGGTGGTAGCGTTGAGATTTTGACCCCTCCAGGCGCGCGTTTATGGGGCAGGTCCACGATCCAATTGCGTTGTACTAAAGCGGCTTGGTTAATCAATGTCCAGGTCAATATTCATGCTTATGGAGACTATGTTGTTGCCAGCCGCTACCTGCCTTTTGGTCAAAAGCTTGAAATTGGGGATATTCGGGTAATAGAGGGTGATTTAACCGTCCTACCAGATGATGTCCTTCGAAACCCTAGGGCAGCTTATGAGCGGATTTTGGGTAAATCTTTACAAATGGGTATGCCAATTGGGCTAAACGATTTAAAAGAATCTGCCGTAATAAAGGTAGGAGATCCTGTTAGGATTCAATTGACAGGTAAAGATTTTCAGGTTTCAGGGGAAGGCATTGCCCAAACCCCTGGAATGATTGGGGATATGGTGAGAGTTCGCTTATCCGACGGGCAGGTTTTACAAGGCAAAGTATTGAGGCCGGGAATTATTAGCGTTAGTATGGAATAAATCGCTAATTTGCAGTAATATTGGGTTGTAGGAAGTTTAAAGATTTAGATTTACTAGGCAGTATTGAGGAGAATGAGATGAAGATTAACGAGAATGCACCACTAATTCCGCCAAATGCTGGAACAGCTAAACCTGTGCCAGGCTCGAACTCGACTGCCAATACTGCATTAAATCAAACCCCAGCATCAGCAGTGAGTCGCCCTGCAGTAAACCTGGATATTGGGCTTACAGCCAAGTTGGCTGAGGCGCAAAGTAGTACTAGCGCCGCTAATCAGGTTAGCGATGACATGCTCATTAAAAAACTGCGTGATAAAGTAGCCAGCGGTCAATTTGAGATTGATTACGCCCAAATTTCTCAGGCAATGTTAAAAGATGTAGTCGCAGCAATTGGGCAAAAACCAAATCGCCCCCAAAGCTAAGTTTCTAGAACCTGCTTGATTTATTGTTTTTGCTTTAATCTTTTTACCTGCACTTAGAGTCTGCATTGCGAGCTCACTGAGCTACTTCCCCATTTTTTATTCATAGAAATTTTTCCTTAAGATGGTAAAACCGCATCCATCAATGTCCTTTGATGATTTATTAAAGTTCTTAAAGGAAATTGCGAGCGCTATTAAAGATCTTCGTACTGCTTTAGAAGCCAATGATATGGATCGATTGCCAGAATCATTGGATAGCACCAATCAGGCTTTGGATGCAATTCAGAGTTATCCAGGCGGCACTGACAAGCTCAAGCAAGATATCCACCAATTTGAGTCGGCACAAACTACACAATTATTAGCGCTATTAGATGAAGCCTCAGTTAATCATCAAATCAATGGCGACTTGATTCGTTTAGCCATGCAACGCAGCTCTGCCATGCAGTCTTTTATCGCACAGCAAGCCCCAAGCGCTACTTATGGAAGTGATGGAGGAGTGCCAGGATCAGTAGGCGGTGTTCTGTCTCGCAAAGTCTAGAACAAAAAGCTTTTAATGACCTAGGATTTGAGTTTTGCCCTAATGCGGATCATGCCCTGCGTATGTATTTGGCTAATGCGCCCAGGGGTAATATTCATGACCAGAGCAATTTCTCGATAAGACAGATCTTCTTGATAATGCAGGGCCATCACTAATTTTTCATTATCCGGTAAGCCTGACAAAATTTGGGCTATCCGTTCTGCGAATTGACTCATTGCTACAGAGCGCATCGGGTCAGATTCATCGGTATCTGAAGGCATGAGATCATCAGATAAATCATCCAGAGGCATTAAATGCACCATGTTAGTGATGATGGCGTGGTATGCCTCAATACTCAAATCAGCGCCTTGGGCAATTTCTTTTTCTGATGGGTGACGTCCCAAAGTTTGCTCTAATTTGCGAGTGACTTTTTCTATACCAACCAATTCATCGCGCTGATTACGCGGCAAAATATCATTTTTGCGGCAGGAGTCATAGATAGCCCCCCGAATGCGAGTTTTAGCATAGGCTTCAAACGGTAAATTGGGTTGGGGTTCATAGCGCTTTAGAGCATCTAATAAACCGGTCAACCCTTCTTGGATAAGGTCGTCTACTTCAACATTCGGCGGTAAGCGAGAGCAAACTTGGTGGGCAATCCGCTTTACCAAGGGTAAATGCGTGCGAATGGCTTCATCAATATCTAGGGATGTAAAATAACTAGAAGGCTTCAATGACAGATCGCTTAATCGCTTAAAGGCGGGGTTAAAGGTGTATTACCAAGTACTTAACTGCTAATTTTCGCAGAAATTGCCTTAAAAAACCCCATCGGCAAAACAAATTCTTCTTGAGGGCCTTCGCTTGGCGGATTCCAACTCTGATCATCGGGATCTAATGTGACCCGCCGAGCTGTTACTGCAGCAATCCAGCCAATAAATTCAATCTCCTCATGCAAGGCAGATCTGGCAGCGTTTTGTAGTCGCTCAAAGGCAACGGTACCAGCAGACTCATCTTCTCCCCCAACGATGATGACTGCTAGGGGTTCATCCACTTGGAAAATAGCCATTTGGCGCAACATGACGAGGGCCTTGGTAAGCGATGCTTGATCACCTGCGGTTACTAAAATTCGCTGAATATTGCTTCCATAAAATGCCACGATTTGGGCTTGTGGATCAATCGTGGGGAAGATGACATAGTCAATATCCATTTGCTCTTGGATAAGTCGGACGTCAAGCTGGGGATATTTTGCAAAGCGATGCTCAACTTCAGATCGAAGCTTGGTACTGGTGGCATACCAAAGATATTCATCAATCTGGCGAATACTTCGCACTAGGGGCACTGCATTATTAAAGACTTGACCTAAATCATAACGGGTGGGATATAAAAATCCAGACATTGTTTTACGTTGCGCAAGGGGTATTTCATCGACCAGTAAAACATGGTTATTGTGTTGCTTCAGACTTTGGGCAGTACCAT
>Ga0187845_1000870_pt1 | contig 17547 bp, 10 predicted proteins | sample SpaLakP09_SKY_68_FD_134515 | JGI IMG/M metagenome (GOLD analysis project Ga0187845, IMG submission 134515) | Oligotrophic lake water microbial communities from Sparkling Lake, Wisconsin, USA - SP09_SKY_68 | ecosystem: Environmental > Aquatic > Freshwater > Lake | place: USA: Sparkling Lake... | reverse complement strand
GTCGGCGACGCGGTGAACGGCTCGGTGGCGCTGGTCGGCGGCAATGTGGTGTTCACGCCCACCGCCGCCTTCTGGGGCCCGGCCTCGTTCAGCTACACCGTCTCGGACGGCGCCGGCGCCGTCGACACGGCCACGGTCAGCCTGACCATCGCCGGTGGCCTGCTGGTCGACGACGACATCGGCCATTCGCTGATCGGTTCGTCCATTGCCGACACCATCCTGGGCGCCGGCGGCGACGACACCCTCCAGGGCCAGGGCGGCCATGACAGCCTGGTCGGCGGCGACGGCGCCGACGACCTCTATGGCCAGGCGGGCAACGATACGCTGGACGGCGGCATCGGCGCTGACGAGTTCAACGACACCGAAGGCAGCAACACCTTCTCGGGCGGCGCGGGCACCGACACCTTCCACGCGGTGGCCTCGGGCGGCTTCGTCGACACCTTCACCGGCGGGACCGAGACCGACACCTATAACCTGGCCTGGGCACCCGGCGCGGCGGCCGACCTGATCACCGACTTCGCGGCTGGCCCCGGCGGCGACGTGCTGAACCTCAGCGGCCTGTTCGGCTATCTGTCGGGCTATGCCGGCGGCGACAATCCGTTCGTCAGCGGCCATGTCCTGCTGGAGCAGGACGGCACCGACGTGGTGCTGCGCATCGACCGCGACGCCGGCGGCGCAACCTATGCCCCCGTCGAGGTGCTGCGGCTGCAAAACCGGCTGGTCACGGACTTCACGACCGCCAACTTCTCACCGGCCTTCTCGCCCACCGGCGCGGGTCTGGACCTGTCGGACGACGACGGTCCCGGCGCGCTGAACGGCGGCGTCAACAATGACACCCTTTCGGGCAATGGCGGGGCCGACACCCTCTATGGCGGCGGCGGGGCCGACTCGCTGGGCGGCGGCCTGGGCAATGACCAGATCTACGGCCAGGGCGGCGCGGACACCGCCAATGGCGGCGGCGGCGGCGACTATATCGTCGACAGCGAAGGGGCCAATGCCTTGAACGGCGGGGCCGGCGACGACACGGTCTCCGGCTCGGGCGTGCTGCACGGCAATGACGACAACGACAACGTCTCCGGCTCCGGCCAGCTGTATGGCGATGCGGGCAATGACACCCTGAGCGGCTCGGGCGCGCTGGATGGCGGGACCGGCAATGACCAGATCTATGTCGCCGCTGGAACGGGCCTGGGCGGCGCGGGCGACGACACCCTGACGGGCTCGGGCGCGCTGGCGGTGGGTGAAACCCTCGACGGCGGCGCGGGCAACGACAAGCTGGAAGGCATGGGCGGTGCCGACTCGCTGATGGGCGGCGACGGCGACGACGTGCTGGTGGGCGACTCCGGCCAGGACGGCAATGACACGCTGGACGGCGGGTCGGGTTTCGATGCGGCCCTGTTCTCGGGCAATATCGCCGACTTCTCGATCAGTACGGTGGCCGGCGTCACGACCGTGACCGACCTGCGGGCCGGCTCGCCGGAAGGCACCGACGTCCTGACCAATATCGAGCTGCTGTCGTTCGACGACGGCGAGGTGGTGCTGAGCGCCCTCACCGGCCAGGTGATCATCGGCACCACCGCCGACGACTCTATCCCCGGCGCGACGCCCTACGAAGCCACCAATGTCGGCGGCTCCGACACCATCGACGCCCTGTCGGGCTTCGACCGCGTCAATGCCGGCGGCGGCGATGACCTGGTGTTCGGCCGGATCGGCAATGACGTGATTACCGGCGGGTTTGGCGGCGACACCCTGGTCGGCGGCAGTGGCGACGACACCCTGCTGGGCGGCAGCGGCCGTGACGTGATCTACGGCACCGACGGCCCCTACCCGCCCGTTCCCGTGGCCGGCGGCGGTGGCGGCGGCGGCGAGTTCGACGGGCCCGAATTCTGGTTCGACGACGCCGACGGCAACCATGACGGCCATGCCGACTTCGATCGTGACAGCCTGGACGGCGGGGCCCATGCCGACACCATCTATGGCGGTAACGGCGAAGACCTGATCACCGACTCCCAGGGCCAGAACCTGATGTTCGGCGGCGATGATGCCGACACCATCCGGGGTACGGGCACGCTGGACGGCGGCGACGGCAACGACTCTCTGGAAGGCACTGGCCTGCTGCTCGGCCAGGCCGGCAACGACGTCCTGTATGGCTATGGCACGCTGGACGGCGGCGAGGGCCAGGACACGCTTTATGTCCGCACGGGTGCCACGGGCCTGGGCGGGGCGGGCAATGACAGCCTCTACGGCTCCGAACCCTTCGCCGACGGGGCCCAGACCCTGGACGGCGGCGCGGGCGACGACGTCATCCAGGGCAACTGGGGCGACGACAACCTGGCCGGCGGCAGCGGCAGCGACACGATCAACGGCGGCTGGGACGACGATTCCATCGACGGCGGCAGCGGTGACGACACCCTGATCGGCTCCTATGGCGATGACACCATCGACGGCGGGCTGGGCTACAACGTCTCGGTCTATGCGACCAACCGGGCTGTCTATTCGGTGATCCAGGACGGCGCGGGCGGCTATCACGTCGTCAACAACCGCGGCTCCGACGGCTCGGACCTGGTGCGCAATGTTGATGTCATGCGGTTCTACGACATCGAGTTCGAGGCCAGCGCCCTGAACACCGGACAGGTGTTCACGGGCGGCCCGGGTGCCGACACCTTTGCCGGCACCGCCTTTGACGACAGTCTGGTCGGCGGCGACGGCGACGACCTTCTGGGCCTGGCCGGCGGCGCGCCGGGTCAGCAGACCCAGAGCGGCAACGGCGGTAACGACATCATCGAAGGCGGCGGCGGCAACGACACCATCGACGGCAATGCCGGCTTCGACGTGGTCGAGGGCGGCACGGGCGACGACTCCATCTTCGGCGGTACGGGCGAGGACACCCTGCTGGGCCAGGACGGTGCCGACACGATCGACGGCGGGGCCGATGCCGACATCATCCATGGCGGCGCGGGCGACGACAGCCTGCTGGGCGCAGGCGGCGACGACACGATCTATGGCGACGCCGGGACCGACACCGTCGACGGCGGCCTGGGCGATGACGACATCTACGCCAACGGCTCGGTCAATGGCGGTGAGGGCCAGGACTATCTGAGCGGCTCGGGCGAACTGTTCGGCGACGAGGGCCAGGACACCCTGACCGGCTCGGGCACCCTGGACGGCGGTCTGGGCGACGACCAGATCTATGTCGCCAACGGCGTGGGGCTGGGCGACGACGGGGCCGATACGCTGAGCGCCTCCAGCTACTATTCCGGCTCGGAGTTCCTTGACGGCGGCTCGGGCGCGGACACTCTCAGCGGCCTGTGGGGCAATGACACCCTGGTCGGCGGGGCCGGCGACGACTCCCTCAGCGGCGGTGAGCAGAACGATACGCTGTTTGGCGGCTCGGGCTTCGACAAGGCCTACTATGCGGGCTCGTTCGTGCCCCGCACCACCGTGATCCTGCCCGACGGCACGACGGTGATCGAGAGCGCCGACTATCGCGTCAGCTACAAACTGGACGTGAACGGCCTGATCGACGGAGCGGCCACGGTCGAACACAAGACCGGCGGCGGCGGAACCGACACCCTGTACGGCGTCGAGCTCCTGGTGTTCAGCGACGACGAGCTGGACCTGCCGTTCGGCGGCAATGTGGGCCTCAACATTGTCGGCACGCCGTTCGACGACATCCTGATCGGCGACTCCGGCAACGACACCATCACCGGCCTGGACGGCAATGACCGCCTGGGCGGTGATGACGGCAACGACACCATCGTGGCCGGGGACGGCAATGACGTGCTGAACGGCGACTCCGGCGCCGACACCCTGCGTGGCGGCGACGGCCTGGATCACATCTATGCCGGGGCCGGCAGCGACCAGGCCTTCGGCGACGCGGGCGACGACACCATCGACGGCGGCCAGGGGGCCGACACCGCCCAGGGCGGAGACGGTGACGACTACATCTATGACTGGAACGGCGACAACCTGCTGCAGGGCGAGGCCGGCGCCGACACGATCCAGGGGATCGGCACGCTGCAAGGCGGAACGGGCAATGACAACCTGTACGGCTCGGGCCTGCTGCAGGGCGGATCCGACCAGGACTACCTCTATGGCTCGGGCACGCTGGAAGGCGGCACGGGACTGGACACCCTGTTTGGCTACGGCCAGCTGGACGGTGGCGACCAGAATGACGTGCTGGGCGTGGGTGGCGACAGCACCGGCAAGGGCGGCAGCGGCAATGACCAGCTGTTCGGCTGGAGCCCCTATGGCCTGGACGGCAGCCAGAACCTGCAGGGTCAGGACGGCCAGGACACGATCTCCGGTAACTGGAGTTCAGACACCATCGACGGCGGGGCCGATGACGACCTGCTGTCGGGCGGCCAGGCCGACGACACGATCATCGGCGGCACCGGAGACGACACGGCCACCTGGGCCAGCCTGCGCCAGCACTATTCGGTGATCGAGGACGGGCTGGGCGGATATCTGGTGGTCTCCAACCGCACCAATGAGGGCACGGATGCCCTCAGCGGCGTCGAGACGGCGGTGTTCTCCAATGCCACGATCCCGCTGGATCCCTCGACGGCGGGCGAGATCCAGATCGGCGGAGCGGGTTCAGACACCCTGACCGGCGGCGTCAATGACGACAGCCTGGTGGGAATGGGCGCAGCCGACGTGCTGAACGGCATGGCCGGTCATGACCAGATCCGCGGCGGCGACGGCGCTGATACCATCGATGCGGGCGTCGGCTATGACGTCGTCCATGGCGACGGCGGCGACGACTCGATCATCGCCGGTGACGGCGAAGACCAGGTCTGGGGCGGCGATGGTTCCGACACCATCCTGGGCGGAGCCGACAGCGACACCCTGGACGGCGGCGCGGGCGCTGACAGCGTCGACGGCGGCGACGCCGCTGACGTGATCACCGACTATGCCGGCGACAACACCCTGGTCGGCGGCCTGGGCAACGACTCCATCACCGGAAGCGGCCTGCTGCTGGGCCAGCAGGGCCAGGACTATCTGTACGGCACCGGCCGCCTGGAAGGCGGCGCGGACTCCGACCAGATCTATGGCTGGGGGACCCTGCTGGGCGGCGAAGCCAATGACACGGTCGGCGGCGGCGACGGCAGCCAGGTGTTCGGCAATGAGGGCGACGACGTCCTCTACGGCTGGTCGCCCTACTACTATGACGGCGATCAGCGCTTCGAGGGCGGGGCCGGCAACGACAGCATCTATGCCAACTGGGGCAATGACACCGTCGAGGGCGGAACCGGCAACGACTATATCGACGGTGGCCAGGGCAACGACCAGCTGTTCGGCGGCGACGGCTCCGACACCTTCGTGGGCGGCGGCGGCAACGACAAGATGTACGGCGGCGGGGCGGCGCTTCCGCCCGACGTGGCCCGCTATGCCGGCAACCGCAACGACTACACGGTGGTGGAAGTCGGCGGGAAGATCATCGTCACCGACAACCGGGCCGGCGCGCCCGACGGGGTCGACACCCTATACGGCATCTATGACCTCGAGTTCTCGGACGGCGACTATCAGGGCACGCCCAACTTCGGCTACGCCTACTGGGGAACGGCCGGCAACGACACGATTTCCGACCATTCCAGCCTCGGCGTGACCAGCACCCGGCCCGGCAGCATCGACACCAGCTCGGGCGACGACACGATCTATGCCTATGGCGGTGACGACTATGTGCGCGGCCTGGCCGGCGCCGACTGGATCGACGGCGGCGAGGGCAATGACACCCTCGACGGCGGTACCGAGCCCGACCAGATCTATGGCGGCGCGGGCAATGACCAGATCGACGGCGGCGACGAGGATGACCTCGTCTATGGCGGCGATGACAACGACACCGTCACCGGCGGCGCGGGCGAAGACGCCCTTTATGGCGGCGACGGCAATGACCGCATCGACGGCGGCTCGGAATCCGACGTGGTCAATGGCGGCCTGGGTGCCGACAGCCTGATCGGCGGCGGCGGCAACGACACCGTGGTCGGCGAAGGCGGGTCCGACACCCTCGACGGCGGGTTCGGCGACGACAGCCTGCGCGGCGGCGACGACAACGACACCCTCACCGATCTGCAGGGGGCCAATGTGCTGGCTGGCGACGGCGGCGACGACTGGCTGCTGGGCTCGGGTTCACTGTCGGGCGGCGATGGCGACGACACCCTCACCGGTTCGAGCGGCGACGACACCCTCGACGGCGGAGCGGGCGACGACGTCGCCATCTTCACCGGCGTGCGCAGCCACTACACCGTCACCCAGACAGCCGGTGGCTTCCTGGTGATCGACAACCGGGGCGGCACGGGGTCCGACACTGTTCGCGACGTCGAGACCCTGGTCTTCGCCGACGTGACCATCGCCCCGGCGACGGGCGGCCTGGAAATCCTGGGCACTCCGGCGACCGACAGCCTGGTGGGCACGGCCCTGGACGACATCATCCGGGCCGATGACGACAACGACACCGTTGACGGCGGCGACGGCAATGACCGGCTGTTTGGCCAGGGCGGCAACGACAGCATCAGCGGCGGCCAGGGCAATGACGTCATTGATGCCGGCTCGGCCCACGACACGGTCGACGGCGGCGCGGGCGAGGACCGGATCATCGCCGGCGACGGCAATGACTACGTGCTCGGCGGAGCCGACAACGACACGATCAATGGCGGTTTCGGCGAAGACACCCTCGACGGCGGAACCGGCGCGGACTGGATCGAAGGCGACAACAACAACGACAGCCTGCTGGGCGGAGACGGTGCCGACACCCTGTATGGCGAGCACGGCAACGACACGCTGCGCGGCGGCAATGACGGCGACACCCTCTACGACAATGAGGGCGTCAACGCGCTGTTCGGCGACGCGGGCAATGACACCCTGACGGGCATCGGCACGCTGATGGGCGGAACCGGGGCCGATGTTCTCAGCCTGCTGGCCGGCGGCAACGCGTCGGGCGAAGACGGCAATGACAGCCTCTATGGCAGCAGCGCGGCCGACACCCTGTCAGGGGGCGCGGATCTGGACTATCTCGCCGGTTCCTACGGGGCCGACAATCTGGCCGGCGAGGCCGGAGCCGACACCCTGGACGGCGGCGACGGTGCCGACGTGCTGGACGGCGGGACGCAGGACGACCTCCTGATCGGCAATGCCGGCAACGACACCCTGGACGGCGGAGCAGGCTACGATATCGCCCGCTACTACGGGACCCGGGCCCAGTACACGATCAGCTCGGACGGCGCGGGCGGCTTCTTCGTCGTCGACAACTTCCCGGAAAACGGCGACCAGGGCTTCGATCACATCGTCAATGTTGAGCTGCTGCGCTTTGACGATATGGATTTCGCGCCCTCGGCGGCCAACACAGGAATTGTTTTCGACGGCAATGCCTCCAATGACCTGATCAACGGAACCAGCGGCGACGATAGTCTGCGCGGCTTCGGCGGCAATGACACGATCAACGGGCTGGACGGTGCCGATACACTGGACGGCATGAACGGTGCCGACTCCCTGGTCGGCGGCGCAGGCAATGACGTCCTGGACGGCGGCGACGGCAATGACACCATGGCCGGCGGCCTGGGCGATGACCTGATCAGGGTCCACAATCGCGGCGACGTGGTGGTGGAACTGGTCGGCGAAGGCACCGACACGGTCGAAAGCTCGGTGTCCTATACCCTGACAGGCGGCGCGGCGATCGAGGTCCTGACCGCCGCCAATGCCGTGGGTCCGGTCAACCTGACCGGCAACGGCTTCGCCCAGCAGCTGATCGGCAACGGCGGCATCAACCTGCTGGACGGCGGGGCCGGTGCCGACACCATGATCGGCGGCGGCGGCAACGACACCTATATCGTCGATGATGCCGGCGACGTCGTCACCGAGGCCGTCGGCGGTGGCTATGACGGGGTGCGGGCCAAGACCAACAGCTACATACTGGGGGCCGAGGTCGAACTTCTGACCTTCATCGGGGTCGGCAACTTCTCCGGCACCGGCAACGCCTCGACCAATGTCATCACCGGCGGCGCGGGCAATGACACCCTGGACGGCGCAGGCGGCACCGACGTGCTGGTGGGCGGCCTGGGCGACGATACCTACAGGGTCGACACCGCCGGCGACCAGACCGTCGAACAGATCGGCCAGGGCATCGACACGGTGCTCAGCACCGCCGCCATGACCGCCCTGTCAGCCAATCTGGAGCACCTGCAGTTCGTCGGGATCGGCAACTTCAAGGGCTTCGGCAACGCCCTCAACAACCAGATCACCGGCGGAGCAGGCAATGACACCCTGGACGGCGGGGTCGGGGCAGACACCCTGACCGGCGGACTGGGCGACGATGTCTACTTCATCGACTCGGCCTCGGACGTGATCAACGAGGCCGTGGGCGGCGGTGCCGACCGTATCCTGACCAGGCTGTCCACCGCCACGGCGGCCGACAATGTCGAAGGGCTGATCTACTACGGCCCCGGGACCTTCGAGGGCTTTGCCAACGCCACCGGTACGTCGCTGTTCGGGGCGGGCGGCAACGATACCCTGACCGGCGCGGCGGGCGCAGACCGACTGGCGGGCATGGGCGGCAATGACGTCCTGACCGGCAACGGCGGCGCCGACCTGTTCTACTTCGACGCGCCGGGCCTGGGGATCGACCAGATCACCGACTTCCAGATCGGTGTCGATCACATCGAACTGCGAGCCACCCAGTTCGGCGTCGTCAGCCTGGCCGACCTCGGCTTCGCCTCGGGCATCGCCCCGGCGGCGTCGGACGGACGGCCGACCATGCTCTACGACACGGCCACGGGCAGCCTGTACTTCGACGCGACGGGCAATGATCCGGGCGACCGGGTGCAGATCGCGGTCCTGACCGGCACACCGGCCCTGACCCTGAACGATTTTGTGATTGCATAGCGAGGGCGAGGCGTGCGGCACCGGACCCGTCCGGTGCCGCGCACCTCACCCCGCCTTCAGACCGCGGGGCATGGTGAAGGCTTCCGGTGCGAGGGCCCGGGGCGTAAAGCGTGCCTCGCGAACGGCGCCCCTGAAGTAGTTGACCCGGTTCATCCGCACCCCGATCGAGGCTCGCCCGGGCCCCTGGGCGGTGAAGGCGATGGGGGCCTGCGCCTGCAGCTCGCCGTTGACGAAACTGCGATAGGTCTGGCCGTCATAGGTCTGGGCCACATGCGCCCAGACCCCCAGAGGGTGCAGCTTGTCCGGGGCCATCAGCGGCTTGTTGTAGCCGGGGCCGCGCACGAAGGCGTCGAGATACCAGCCGCCCTCAACCACCCGGATCTCGAACAGGAAGCGCGTCACCGACGGGCTCGGGGGCGGCGCGCCCGGAACCGCCGGCGGATCGCTCTCGGCCAGATGGAACCAGCGCTGCTCGAACGGCCCGCCGTCCGGCCGGAATACGGCTTCGAAGGTGAAGGTCCCTGCTCCCGCCAGCGGATGGCTGTCGATGAACAGGGCATCGTCGATACCGTCGAACAGCACCGCCCGCCCGCCGGGACCGCTGATCAGCGTCGGCTGCCCCTCGACCTTTACGGGCAGCCCGCCGATCCGGTCGAGGCGGTCGAAGGTCCAGACCGTCTGCCCCCGGGGCGGCCGGATCATCGCCCCGGCAGGCGCGGCCGTCGCCAGGCCGAGCGCACCGGCGCCCAGCAACAGCTCACGACGCGGAAGGAAACGGGGATCCGGCATGGCGGCTTCCTGACTTTGACACCGGTATCAGGGTGAAGCCGAAAGGCCGCCGCCGCAAGTCAGGCCAGGATCGAGCGGTTGATCTGGTCGACGGACGTGACGCCGGTCAGGGCCATGGCGACGCGCATTTCCTTCTCGATCAGGTCCAGAAGCTGGGAGACCCCCGGCCCGCCCCGCGCGGCCAGGGCATAGACGAAGGCCCGGCCCAGCAGCACGCCCCTCGCCCCCAGGGCCAGCATCCGCACCACATCGAGCCCCGAGCGCACCCCGCTGTCGGCCAGCACCGTCAGGCGGTCGCCGACGGCCTCGGCGATGGCCGGCAGGGCCCGGGCGCTGGACAGCACGCCGTCCAGCTGTCGCCCGCCGTGGTTGGAGACCACGATCCCGTCGGCCCCGATATCGGCAGCCGCCCGGGCGTCGTCCGGATCCAGCACGCCCTTGATGATCAGTGGACCCTTCCACAGCTCACGGATCCATTCGAGATCCTTCCACTGGATGGACGGATCGAAATTGGCCCCGAGCCAGCCCATGAAGTCCTCAAGCCCCGAGTTCTCGCCCAGCACCGGCGCGACATTGCCCAGGGTATGGGGCCGGCCCATGACCCCGACGTCCCAGGCCCAGGTGGGCTTGCCGACCGCCTGCAGGATCCGCCGCGCCCCCGCATGGGGGCCGCTCATGCCGGAATGGGCGTCGCGATAGCGGGCGCCGGGCACCGGCATGTCGACGGTGAAGACCAGGGCCGTCGCCCCGGCATCCTTCGCCCGCACCAGCAGGTCGCGCATGAAGCCCCGGTCGCGCAGCACATAGAGCTGGAACCAGATCGGGGCGGGACTGGCCCGGCTGACCTCGTCGACATCGCAGACCGACACCGTCGACAGGCAGAAGGGCACGCCCTTGGCGGCGGCGGCCCTGGCCGCCTGCACCTCGCCCCGCCGGGCATACATGCCGGTCAGGCCGACCGGAGCCAGGGCCACCGGCATAGACTGCTCGACGCCGAACAGCGTCGTGCGGGTCGAGACCTGCGAGACGTCCTTCAGCACGCGCTGGCGCAGGGAGAGGTCGGCGAGATCCGAGACATTCCGAGCCAGGGTCCGCTCGGCATAGGCGCCGCCGTCGATATAGTCGAACAGGAAGCGCGGCAGCCGGCGCCGGGCGGCCTCTCGGAAGTCCGTCGTCGACGAAACGATCATGGGATCAAGTTTCCGGCGGGATGACTGCAGGAGCGCGGCGGCATCACCATCCCCCGGCGAGGCCGCCCTGCCCTTCGACTAGCATTTCCAGCGCCCGGCAAGCGAGAGGCCAAAGCGTTCGGTGAGCCGGAGCCGACGGCAACGCGCGTGGCAAGATCAGGCCAAGCTGCTATGCAGCCGCCGAACCCAGGAGCCCCGCATGGTCCGCAATCTTACCGGCAAGGTCGTCGCCCCGGCCCAGGATCCGACCGCCCTCGCCGACCAGGCCTGGTTCGATGCCCATCCCGAGCGCCACTTTCACCTGCGCGATCCCGCCCCGCTGGAGTTCCGCGAGCCCCTGGGCGAGGCCGGCGACGGGTTCAGCTGGCGGGTTCTGGTCGTCAGGCTGGACGGCGGCTCACGCCTGCGGCTGCCGGTGTCCCTGGCCTGGGACCTGCACAATGACCATGCGCGCGACAGCCACCTGGCCCTGCTGTTCGACCAGGTTGCGCCCGATCAGGCCCGTTCGATGCTCAACCGGGCCCGGACAAACCCGGAAACACCGGCCGGCTGAAAACTGTGCGCGAGCAAGTTTTTCTGACCGGGCGCTGCTTAATTTATTGACGAAATCTGCCGTACCGCACGGCCAATCCGAGTCATTCTTTTTATTCCCGTTGCGCGCGAATGAGATTTCGCATAGGGTCTTCGTATTAAATATCGATTTGGTTCGATTGCTCTCCACGCTTGTTCTTAAGGATCGAGCTTCGAGCCCATCACGATCCTCTCCGAAAATTTGATCACGCGGCTTCGCTCGAAGTCGCGCGCGGATCTATCACCCGAAAGGTGACTCTCATGACGACCGGTACAGTGAAGTGGTTCAACGCCACCAAGGGCTTTGGCTTCATTCAGCCTGATGACGGCGGCGCAGACGTGTTCGTGCACATCTCGGCCGTTGAACGCTCGACCCTGGGCTCGCTGAACGAAGGCCAGAAGCTGTCCTTCGAACTCGAGCGCGACCAGCGCAGCGGCAAGATGTCGGCCGGCCAGCTCCAAGCTGTCTAAGCCACTCGGTGACAGGGGCGGCATCCGCCCCTGTCACCAGCCTGGCTGCCCGATCAGACTTTCCCAACCTCGACGACACGCGGGGTTCTCCCCTCGACGTTGAAGGCTCCATGAACGAAACCACCCGCACCACCTTCGCCACCCGACTCCAGACCGCCGCAGATGCCAAGAAGGCGCTGCTGGCCAAGTTCAAGCCCAAGGCCGCTGTCGCCGATCCGCTGTTCGAGACCCGCGAGACCGTCCGGGCCGAAGAACTGGCCAAGGTGCGCGCCGAGCGCTCAGAGGCCCGCGCGGCCGCCCGCCAGGCCGTTGCCGACGCCGCCGCAGCCGCCCAGCAGATCCTCGACGACGAAGCCGCCAATACGCTCAGCGCCAAGCGCGGCGCCATCAAGGAACGCAAGGCTCTGTCGGCCGCCGAAGCCAAGGCCAAGCGCGACAGCCGCTACGCCGCCCGCAAGGCCCGCGGCTAGCCCTCCCCACGTCCACCCGCCCGGAGAGCTCCGCCATGGCGCGCAAGCCCAACTACAGTTTCGAACGCATGGAACGCGACCGTCAGAAGGCCATCAAGGCCGCTGAGAAGGCCGCCGCCAAGCGTACCGCGACCCAGACGCCTGACGTCGATCCCGACGCCAAGCCCGGCGACAGCCAGTGAAAGCCCGCGCATGACCGTATCGACCCCCTACAGCCACGAGACCCTCGTGGTGGACGGCGAGCAGTATGCCGACTGCGACTTCCAGGACTGCAAGCTGATCTATGCCGGCGGAGCCCTGCCCGGCTTCAGCGACTGCCGTTTCAACGGCTGCGACTGGAAGCTGGACGAGGCCGCCGAGCGCACCATCGACCTGCTGCGGCTGGTCTGGAACATCGGCGACAAGGTCCCGGTGCAGACGATCATCAAGTCGATCACCGCCGCCCGCTAGGGTTGCCGACTTGACAGCGTTGTCAACTATCTGAACTCCTGTAGGGTGCAAGTCTCGTCGCCGCTTAGTCGCCGGTGACGAGACGTACCAGAGAGGGTCCGGCCACAGGTCAGGTGCCCCGCAAGGGAGACCAGGAATGACCTCGCGAACCTCCGCGCGTTACGCTGTCAACGCCGCCCGCCGCGCCCTGCTGGCGGGTGCCGCCGCCCTGGCCCTGGCGTCGCCCACCCGGGCCCGGGCCGTGCGCACGGATCATGCCGCCCGGATCCGGCATCTGATCGGCCAGATGACCCTGGACGAGAAGATCGGCCAGCTGAACCAGGTTCCCGGCGGTCGCCAGAAGGCGCTCAATTCCAAGATCGACGCGGCGCAACTCGACCTTGTCCGCAAGGGCGCGGTCGGCTCGTACCTCCATGTGGCCGGGGCCGACTTCCTGCGCGACCTGCAACGGGTGGCCGTTGAGGAGAGCCGGCTGAAGATCCCGCTGCTGTTCGGCATCGACGTGATCCACGGCTTCCGCACCATCTTTCCGGTTCCGCTCGGCATGGCGGCGACCTTTGACCCTGAGATCGTCCGCGCCTGCTCGCGGATTGCCGCCATTGAGACCTCGGTCAGCGGCCTGCACTGGACCTTCACGCCGATGGTCGACATCGCCCGCGACCCCCGCTGGGGTCGCATTGTCGAGGGAGCGGGCGAGGATCCGTATCTCGGCTCGCGCATGGCCGAGGCCCAGATCCTGGGCCTGCAGACGGAAGATCTCTCGGGCAAAGACACGGTCCTGGCCTGCGCCAAGCACTTCGGGGCCTATGGCGCGGCCAACGGCGGGCGGGACTATGACAGCGCCGACGTCTCAGACCGGACCCTGCAGGAGGTCTACATGCCGCCCTTCCGGGCCGCCGCCCTGGCCGGCGCAGGCAGCTTCATGACCGCCTTCAATGACATTGCCGGCGTGCCGACCACCGCCAACCAGGCCCTGGTCCGCGGGCAACTGCGCGAGCACTGGGGCTATGAGGGCCTGGTGGTCAGTGACTGGAACGCCATCCTTGAACTGATCAACCACGGGGTCGCCGAGACCCCGGCCCAGGCCGCAGCCCTGGCGCTGAAAGCGGGCGTCGACATGGACATGGCCGGCGGCGTCTATGCCGGTCACCTGAAGCAGGCGGTCGCCGACGATCCTTCGCTCCTGCCCTACCTCGATCAGGCGGTCGGCCGGGTTCTGGCGGTCAAGGCCAGGCTCGGGCTCTTCGACGACCCCTTCCGCTTCGGCGACGCGGCGCGCGAAAAGGCCGAGATCGGCTCGGCGACCCATCGCGCCGTAGCCGCAGAGGCTGCGCGGAAATCCATTGTCCTGTTGAAGAACACCGGGAACCTGCTGCCCCTCACCGCCCCGGGCCGACGGGTCGCCGTGATCGGGGCCCTGGCCGATGACGCCTCGTCGGCCCTGGGTTCGTGGCGCGCGCGCGGCCAGGTGGGCGACGTCAGGACGCTGCTTTCGGCGCTAAAGGCGCAAGGCGGCCTGACGATCGACTATCAGCCCGGGGCTACGCCCCGGGGCGAGGACGCCTCGGGCATTCCCGCCGCCGTTGCGGCAGCCAGGGCGGCCGATGTCATCCTGCTGGTCATCGGCGAGGACTATGACCACAGCGCCGAGGCCCGCAGCCGCTCCGACATCACCCTGCCCGGCGTCCAGGCCCAACTCGCCCACGCCGTGCTGGACACCGGCAAGCCCGTCGTCGTGGTGCTGATGAACGGCCGCCCGCTGGCCCTGGCCGAGGTTCTGGACCGGGCCGACGCGGCCCTCGAAACCTGGTTCCTGGGCGTCGAGAGCGGTCCGGCGATCGTCGATGTGCTGACGGGGCGGACCTCACCCGCCGGCCGCCTGCCCGCCGGACTGCCGCGCAATGCCGGAACCAGCCCCGGCTTCTACGCCCACCTGCCCTCCGGTCGACCGGCCGATCCGGACCTGAGCAAGGACAGCGCGCGCTATCATGACGTCGCGATCGGCCCGCTGTTCCCGTTCGGACACGGGCTGAGCTATGCCAGCTTCGCCTATGGCGATCTCGCCCTCGACCGGTCGACGGTCGCTCCTGACGGCGCGGTCACAATCAGCCTGAACGTGACCAATACCGGCAAGGTCGCCGCCGACGAGGTGGTGCAGCTCTATGTCCGAGACCCGGTCGCCCTGGCCGCCCGGCCGGTGAAGGAGCTGCGCGGCTTTGTGCGTGTGCTGCTGAAGCCCGGCGAGACCCGGCGGATCAGCTTCAGACTGGCCGCCGCCCAGCTTGCTTTGTGGGACGCCGGACGCTGGCGCATTCAGGCCGGTCGCATCGAGGTGATGATCGGGGCGTCGTCCGACGACATCCGTCTGCGCGGGGCCTTCACCATCGCCGCCGACGGCTGGGGAACCGAGCCTCCCGCGGCCCTGCTGACCCCTGTCAGCGTGTCCTGATGACCGGACCGCTGGTGTCCCTGCTGATTGTCGTCGCCTCAGTGGCGACGGCCATCGTGCTGGTCCTGAAGGCCCGGTTTCCCGCCTTCCTGGCCTTGCTGATCGTCGCCCTCGGCGCAGGCCTGGCCTTCGGGGCCCCGCCCGATGAGGTGATCGCCTCGGTCCGCAAGGGACTGGGCGACGCCCTTGGCTTTGTGGCCGTCGTCGTCGGGCTGGGCGCGATGTTCGGGGCTCTGCTGGAGACCGGCGGCGGGGTTGAGGCCATCGCGACGAAGCTGCTGGCCCGCTTTGGCGAGAAGCAGGCCCCCTGGGCCCTGACCGTGATCGGGGTCGTGGTCGGCGTACCGCTTTTCTTCGACGTCGCCCTGATCATCCTGGCCCCCGTGCTGTGCGCCATGGCCCTGAAGTCCAACCGCCCCGTCGTCTGGTTCGCCCTGCCCGTCCTGGCAGGTCTGGCCGTCATGCACGCCCTTTTGCCCCCGCACCCCGGACCGGTGGCCGCCGCCGAACTGCTGAAGGCCGACTATGGCCAGATCGCCCTCTGGGGTCTGGTCTGCGGCCTGCCCGCGGTGCTGGTGGCCGGTCCCGTCTATGCTCTTGTCGCCTATCGCAAGGCCCAGGCCGGGGATTTCACGCCGCCGCCGCAGACCCAGGCAAGTGGTGACCGCGTGGCCGATATCGGTTTCGGTGTGGCCCTGACAGCCATGCTGGCACCCCTAACCCTGATCATGATCGGTGCCGCCGCACGAAGCTGGCCCAGCGGCCCGTTCACGGACCTGGTGGTCTTTTTCGGCCACCCGTTTTCCGCCCTGATCCTCGCCTGCCTCGGCGTCTGGATCCTGCTGTCGCTGCGCTACAGGACCCCGAAGGCCACCCTGCTGAAGATCACCGGGCGGGCCCTGGAGCCGGCCGGGGCGATCAGCCTCGTCGTCGGAGCCGGTGCGGCGTTCAAGCAGGTGCTGATCGATTCCGGGGTCGGGGCGCACATCACGACCGCCATGAGCGCCACACCGGTCACGCCGTTGCTGTTCGGCTTCCTGGTGGCCGCCATCGTCCGTATCGCCCAGGGCTCGGCCACCGTGGCCATGGTGACGGCGGCGGGGCTGGCGGCTCCCCTGGTCGCCGCCGCCGGCCTGCCCCCCGCCCAGGTGGCGCTGGTCCTGATCGGGCTCGGCGCAGGCGCAACGGTCGTGTCCCATGTCAATGACACGGGATTCTGGCTCGTCAGCCAGTATCTGGGCCTGAGCGAATCCCAGACATTCCGGGCCTGGACGATCGGGTCCACCCTGGCGGGCCTGACGACCCTGGCGATGGCACTGGTGGGCTCGGCCCTGATCTAGATCAGGAAAATCGGCTCGCCCTCGCGCCGCGCGCCCTTGACACCAGTCCCCCGGCCCGCCATTTGCCGACTCAAGGATTTGCCAAGCAGCTGACTGACATCGCTCGGGCCGCCATACATTGAGCGCGCCCTTCCTGAAACAGGATGTCACCCTCGCCGCCGACGTCTGATCCCCAGTGGTCGCGGACCCGCAAGGTCGTCCCGCGCAAGGCCGCGCCTGAAGACGCCAAACTCTCTGCCGAGACCCTTCTCGCGGAGCGATGTTTCGTGGCGGACGTTCAGCGCAGGTCGGGTGCGACGTTTTGCAGCCGAGATTATTTTTGGGATCGACCGAACGGATGGCGCGGCTTGCTGCGGGCAGAACCTTTTCGGATCTAGAATTTTGTTCGATGCGCCTCTCGCGGGGGCGGTGCGTCGATTTCGGAGACCTTGATGAGCAACAATTCCTCGGCCGAGACGGAAGCGCCTGAGACCACCGGCGGCGACGGCCCGCTGCTCGACCTGACCGATGCCGGCGTCAAGAAGTTCATCAAGCAGGCGAAAGCCCGCGGCTTCGTGACGATGGAAGAGCTGAACAAGGTGCTGCCTTCGGAAGAGGTCAGCCCCGACGCCATCGAAGACACCCTGGCCATGCTCAGCGAGATGGGCGTCAATGTCGTCGAGGCCGAAGAAGACGCCGAGACCAGCGAGGGCGGCGAAGTCGTCGCCCGCGAAGACAACCAGCAGGTCATCACCTCCGACAAGCCGTCGGCCTATGACCGCACCGATGACCCGGTGCGGATGTACCTGCGCGAGATGGGCAGTGTCGAACTGCTGTCGCGCGAAGGCGAAATCGCCATCGCCAAGCGGATCGAAGCCGGTCGCGACACCATGATCCGGGGTCTGTGCGAAAGCGCCCTGACCTTCGAAGCCATCATGGTCTGGCGCGAGGAACTGGGCACGGGC
>Ga0187845_1000866_pt1 | contig 17607 bp, 14 predicted proteins | sample SpaLakP09_SKY_68_FD_134515 | JGI IMG/M metagenome (GOLD analysis project Ga0187845, IMG submission 134515) | Oligotrophic lake water microbial communities from Sparkling Lake, Wisconsin, USA - SP09_SKY_68 | ecosystem: Environmental > Aquatic > Freshwater > Lake | place: USA: Sparkling Lake... | reverse complement strand
GGCGCCATCGACCATGCCACCTGTGCCATGGATGAATTGCTATGGAGCGTACAGCCGAAGCTGAATCTGCAGGAACGCCGGCGTCTGCTGCTGAAATTGCCCGCCTTGCTGGGCGCCCTGAATAAATGGCTGGACCTGATCCAGTGGCAAGGTGACGAGCGTACGCAGTTCTTTACCGAGCTGGCCGAATGCCATGCGGCCATCGTGCGCGCACCGCTGGATCTGCCGTCAGACCGGCAACTGGAACTGGTCATTGCAGCGGGTAAAGGCGATGCGGCGCTGCGCGCTCCGGCAGCCGCCGATGCTGATATTGCTGCCCAGGCTGCCATCATGCTCAGTGCTGATGTTGCATCTCTGCAACGTGGCATGTGGCTGGAGTTCGATCAGGCCGATGGGGCCACTCAGCAGGTCAGGCTGGCGTGGGTCAGCCCCCTGCGCAGTCTGTACATTTTTGCCACTGCCAGCCGGCAGGAGGCCTATTCCCTTGGCGCCGATGAAATGGCGCGGCGTTTCGAAGCAGGCAGTGTCCGTATCGTTTGCGATACCGATGTGGTCGGCAGCGCACTGTCCCATGCACTAGCCCGCGCCGCGTAAATTTCATGCTGTAGCACGGATGTGCTACAGTGAAGAACACGGAGGGTACCCATGTCCACTACGACTATCCGCTTATCGGATGACATGAAGAAGAAAATTGCCGATGCTGCCCAGCGCTGCGGTACCACGCCGCACAGTTTCATTCTGGACGCCATCGCCCAGAAAGTAGCGGCCGAAGCGCTCAGGGCTGGCTTCGAGGATGAAGCGGCGCAGCGCTTCGAACGCATCTTAGCCTCAGGCCAGACGGTAGGCTGGGAGGCCATGCGCTCCTATCTTGAACAGCGAGCGGCAGACAACGAAGCGGAACGTCCCGTGCCACGCAAATTGCCGGACTAGTATGGCGCGCATCGAACTCGCGCCCGAAGTGCTGGACGATTTTGATCGTATCTTCGAGCATCTGGCGGCCCAGTCATCTGGAGCGACCACCGCGCAGATTGCTGCGATTACACATTCACTCGCAGTGCTCGAATTTAGCCCTCTGCTTGGGCGTTCTGTTGCGCACGGGCAGCGTGAACTCGTGATAGGCCGTAACGGCCATGGTTATGTAGCGCGGTATCGCTATGTGGAGCGGATGGATACGGTATTCGTGCTGGCTGTGCGTTCGCAGCGTGAGGCTGGCTACCGTTAGAGCCCTGAAACGCTGTTTTTTCATATTGTTTTAATGAAAACATGTTACGGTGTTGAGTTCGATGCGAACTATTGATGCACGGCAATTTCCACATGTTTTACTATTGCATGTGTTTTAATAACGGCCTTGGCCTGGTTGGGTGTCGCAGGCGCCGGATCAATAGGAATGTGTATGACAGCAATAGGGCGAGCGGAATGATGATGTGGTGGTGGCATGGCCTCAGTCTGGTGGGGAGTCTGGCTGTAACGGGGCCGATAGGCGTGGCTATTGCCATCTGGCTGGTGGCTGGACGTTCCTGGCATCTGACGGCAGCGTGGTGTGCACTGTTTGGCGCGGGCATGGCGCTGGTGGTGGCGACCAAAGTGGCGTTCATGGGCTGGGGCGTGGGCGTGGAAGCAGTGGAGTTTGCCGGGTTTAGCGGCCATGCCATGCGCGCAGCGGCGGTGTTTCCCGTGGCTTTCTATTTGCTGGTGCGCACGCGCCCGATCTCGTGGCGGGTGGCCGCAACGGCAGCGGGAGTAGCGCTGGCAGTGCTGATCGCGGTTTCCCGCGTATATGTCGAAGCGCATTCGGTGTCGGAGTCCGTAACGGGCTGCGTGCTTGGCCTGCTGGTGGCAGTGAGCTTTATCTGGTATGCCAGTGTGCGTGAGCATCTGGCGCTGAGCCGCTGGCTGTTGCTCATGTGTCTACCTATCGTGGTGATTGCGCCGCGCGTGGAGCCGGTGCCGGCCGAGCGCTGGATTGAACAACTGGCAATGCATTTGTCGGGGCGTGACCAGACTTATACCCGCGCGATCTGGCAAAAGCCGAAAAGTCGCCAGCGCACGCCATCAGCGGGGTTCTCCCTGTGAAAATGGCCTGATTCCGAGTGCAAAATGGTATTATTGTGAAGTTTTCCAGCCCACACACCAGATAACAACGTGCGTCTTTCTTCCATCAAATTGTCGGGATTTAAGTCTTTCGTTGATCCCACCAATTTTCAGGTGCCGGGTCAACTGGTCGGCGTGGTCGGTCCGAATGGCTGCGGCAAGTCGAATATCATCGATGCCGTACGCTGGGTGCTGGGCGAATCCAAGGCATCGGAGCTGCGTGGCGAGTCCATGCAGGACGTGATTTTCAACGGCTCCACCCACCGCAAGCCGGCTGGACGGGCTTCGGTCGAGCTGGTGTTCGACAACAACGCAGGCAAGGCGGCCGGCCAGTGGGGCCAGTATGCTGAAATCGCCGTCAAGCGCACGCTGACGCGCGACGGTACTTCGACCTATTACATCAACGGCCAGCCAGTGCGGCGGCGCGACATTCAGGACATCTTCCTCGGTACGGGGCTGGGCCCGCGCGCCTACGCCATCATCGGCCAAGGCATGATCAGCCGTATCATCGAATCGCGGCCGGAAGAGCTGCGCGTATTTCTGGAAGAGGCGGCAGGGGTTTCCAAGTACAAGGAACGGCGGCGCGAAACGGAAAACCGCCTGCACGATACGCGTGAAAACCTGCTGCGGGTGGAAGACATCCTGCGCGAATTGAATACCAATCTGGAAAAGCTGGAAGGTCAGGCGGCCGTAGCCACCAAGTTCCACCAGCTGCAGGCCGATCAGGAAGAAAAGCAGAAGCTGCTGTGGTTGCTGCGCAAGATAGAAGCGGAGAACGAGCAGAAGAAGTATTTCCGCGAAGTGGAACTGGCGCAGAACGAGCTGGAAGAACAGACGGCCAAGCTGCGCAATGTGGAACTGTCGCTGGAGCAGACGCGCCAGGCGCATTTTGCTGCGGGTGATCATCTGCATACCGCGCAAGGCCATCTGTATCAGACCAATGCGGAAATCGGCAGTCTGGAAGCGCAGATCAAATTCGTGGTGGAGTCGCGTACCCGACTGCAGGCCCAGCTGGCCGCATTGACGGCCCAGCGCGACCAGTGGCAGCAGCAGGCCAGTGAGTATGCCGGCCAGATCGAAGAAGGCGAATTCACGCTGGAAGAACTGTCGGCCAAGGTGGAACAGGCGCAGATGATGGCCGAACAGAAGGGCGAAGCGCTGCCCATGCTGGAACAGGTGTGGCGCGAAGCACAGACGCTGAGCGTGGAGTCGCGCGCTCGCATCATGCAGGCGCAGCAGCAGCTGGAACTGGAATCGGCCCATCAGCGCAATGCCAACAACATCCTCAATGGTCTGGCCATGCGGCGCGAGCGCCTGCAGCAGGAAAAGAACGGCCTGAGCCTGCCGGACAGCGCGCATCTGGAAAATCTGCGCCTGCAGCTGGAAGAAAAGCAGCAGGCGCTGGAAGAGCAGAACATGCTGCTGGAAGAAGCGCTGGAACAGCAGCCGCAGCTCGAAGCCGAGCGCCAGCTGGCGCAGCAGCAGGTGCAGACCGAGACGGCCACCAACGCCCAGCTGGAAGCGCGCCTGAATGCGCTGCGCCAGATGCAGGAGCGGGTGCAGTCGCAAGGCAAGGTCACGCCGTGGCTGCAGAAGCACGAACTCGATACGCTGCCCCGGCTGTGGCAGAAGCTGCATATCGAAGAAGGCTGGGAAAATGCACTGGAAGCCGTGCTGCGCGAGCGCATGCAGGCTTTGCAGATGTCGAATATCGAATGGGCGCAGGCCTTCTTCAACGATGCGCCGCCGGCCAAGCTGGCGCTGTTTGCAGCGTCGAATGCGCAGCCGTGGCAGCTGGCGGAAGTGCCAGGCCTGACGCCGTTTATCAGCCTGCTCAAGCTCAACGACCCGTCGCTGCGCGCCTTGCTGCAGGACTGGCTGCACAATGTCTATCTGGCGGAAGATGCGGCCAGCGCCTTTGCCCGCCGCACGCAACTGCCTGCAGGCGGCTGCTTCGTCACCCGTCAGGGCCACGCGATTACGCCGGGCAGTGTGCGCTTTTATGCGGCCGATTCCGAGCAGGACGGCATGTTGGGGCGGCAGCAGGAAATCGAAAACATCACCAAGCAGCTACGCGCTCAGCAGATGCTGGCCGACGAAGCGCGCGCGCGTGCCGTGCGGGCCGAAGCGGCGGTCAGCAATCTGACGCGCCAGCTGGCCGAGTACCGCGCCAAGCTGCAAAGCCTGCAAGCTAATGTACACACGCTGCAGCTGGAAGTGGTAAAAGCGGCCGAAATCGAAGCGCGCTTCAAGCAGCGCAGCGGCCAGCTGGAAGCCGATCTGGCCGAGATCGCTGCGCAGGAGGAAGAGCAGACCCAGATCAAGCTGGAATCGGAAGAGAAGTTCGAACAGCTTGATATGGCGCTGGGTAATCTGCAGGGCGAGCACGAAGATCAGCAGACCCTGTTCCTGGAAAAGGAGCAGCGCCTGGCCGACGCGCGCGAAGCGTTGCGCGATCTGGAAAGGGCCGCACAGGAAGCCCAGTTTGCCGAGAAATCGCAGCGTAGCAAGATCGAGGAATTCCGCCGCGCCATCGCTACGGCCAGTGCTCAGGTAGCGCAGGTCAGCCAGAGTCTGGAAGCCGGCCAGCAGGAACTGGCCGGGCTGGAATCGGGCCAGAGCAATGACGGCCTGCAGGAATTGCTGGACCGCCGCACGGCGCAGGAAAAAGCCCTGTCCGATGCGCGCCATGAACTGGACCAGATTGCCCAGCAGCTGCGCATGTTCGAAGAAGGCCGCATGTCGACCGAACGTGCCCTGCAGCCGCAGCGCGACAAGATCATGGAAATGCAGCTCAAGGAGCAGGCGGCACGCCTGAATCTGGAGCAATATGCGGCCCAGCTGGTGGAGGCACAGGCTGACGAAGCAGCGCTGTCGGAAAAACTGCATCCGGATATGAAGGCCTCGTATCTGCAGGGTGAAGTGACGCGCCTGACCAATGCCATTGCCATGCTGGGCGCAGTGAATCTGGCGGCACTGGAAGAGCTGGCCACGGCGTCGGAGCGCAAGAATTTCCTCGACATGCAGAATGCCGACCTGACGGAAGCCATCAACACGCTGGAAGATGCGATTACCCGCATCGACAAGGAAACCCGCGAACTGCTGCAGGATACTTTCGACCGCGTCAACGGCCATTTCTCGGAACTGTTCCCCATCCTGTTCGGCGGCGGGCAGGCCAAGCTGATTATGACGGGCGACGAGATTCTCGACTCCGGCGTGCAGGTCATGGCCCAGCCGCCGGGCAAAAAGAACGCCACCATTCACCTGCTGTCGGGCGGTGAAAAAGCCCTGACGGCGACGGCGCTGGTGTTCTCCATGTTCCGCCTGAATCCGGCGCCGTTCTGTTTGCTCGACGAGGTCGATGCACCACTGGACGACGCCAATACTGAACGTTTCTGCAGGATGGTCAAACGCATGTCTGACCAGACCCAATTCCTCTTCATCTCGCACAACAAGATTGCGATGGAGATGGCCAATCAACTGATCGGTGTGACGATGCAAGAGCAGGGCGTATCGCGCATCGTGGCGGTGGATATGGAATCCGCTGCCAATTTTGCTACTGAGGCACAAGCAGCATGACTGACCTACAACTGAGCTTAATCGGCATCGCCGGCGTATTTGTCGCAGGCGTTTACAGCTACAACAAAATTCAGGAATACCGCGCACGCAAAAGCGTGGACAGGGCCTTTGCCAACGACCATGACGATGTGCTGATGCGCGTTGGCGAGGTATCGGCAGCGCGTCATGAACCGAGCTTCTCGACGGAGGACGACGTGCCCGGTCTGGCTGGAGGCGAAGCCTCGGCTGCTGCTGCCGCGCTGGAAGCGGTGGCGGCCGGACTCGATGGCGCCGCGGCTGAACGAGCCGCCAGCGAAGCCGCCGAAGCAGCACGCCACGCCCGCGCCGAAGCTGCACTGGTGCTGGTCGATCCGCAGATCGACTGCCTGCTGCCGCTGGCGCTGGAAAGCGCTGCCCGTGGCGACAAGCTGCTGCCGGTATTGCAGACGCTGCGCATGGTCGGCAACAAGCCGGTGCATTATATCGGCTTCAGCGTAGCCGGCGAGTGGGAACCTATCGTACATGGCGGTGTGTACACCAAGCTGCAGGGCGGCGTGCAACTGGCCAGCCGCACCACGGCCCTGAACGAACTCGAATACTCGGAACTGGTGACGCGCTTGCGCGCCATGGCCGACGAAATCGGCGCCGAACCGGAAGTGCCGGACATGATAGAAGTGATGGCGGAAGCGCGCAATCTGCACCGCTTTGTGGCCAGCCATGATGCCCAGCTGGGCGTGAACCTGCAATCGAACGGCGCACCGTGGGCCATCGCCACCCTGATCGGTGCGCTGGAAAAGCAGGGCTTCGACGTGCGCCCCGACGGCCGCTACGTTATGCCGGATGGCGACGGCGGCCATCTGTTCAGCCTGTCCACCAATGTCACGCTGGCGGAAGAAACCACCTCGCGTCTGACCCTGCTGCTGGATGTGCCGTGCGTGGCACCGGCACGCGACGGTTTCGGCGCCATGGTTGCCTGCGCCCGTTCGCTGATGACGCGTCTGGACGCCACCATCGTCGATGATTACAACCAGCCGCTGTCCGATGCCTCGCTGGAGGAAATCGCCGGTCAGGTGCAGGACTTCTACACTGAAATGAACGATGCCGAAATTCCGGCCGGTTCGGCACGGGCGTTGCGTCTGTTTAGCTAGGAAGACGCATGACTGAAGTAGATTTCCAGGCGCGCATAGCCGCTCTGAGCGCAGAGCTGAACCGCCATTTGCATGCCTATCACGTCGAGGATGCGCCTACCATACCCGACGCCGAGTACGACCGTCTGTTCGCCGAACTGCAGCAGCTGGAAGCAGCCCATCTGCAATGGGCCTTGCCCGATTCGCCTAGCCAGCGCGTGGGCGCGGCGCCGCTGCCGGAGTTCCACCAGATCACCCACAGCGTGCCCATGCTGTCGCTCAACAATGGCTTCACCGATGAAGACATCGAAAACTTCGACCGCCGCGTGCGCGAAGGGCTCGACGCGGCTGCGGCGGTGGAGTATGCCGCTGAAGTCAAATACGATGGCCTGGCCATCAACCTGCGCTATGAGCATGGCCTGCTGGTGCAGGCGGCCACCCGTGGCGATGGCTACACCGGCGAGGATGTCACCGCCAATATCCGTACCATTCGCAGCATACCGCTGCGGCTGGACACTGACACGCCGCCTGCCGTGCTCGATGTGCGCGGCGAAGTGCTGATGTTCAAAGCGGATTTTGATGCGCTCAATGCCCGCCAGCGCGACGCTGGCCAGAAGGAATTCGTCAATCCGCGCAATGCCGCGGCCGGCAGCCTGCGCCAGCTTGATTCGCGCATTACGGCGCAGCGCAAGCTGAGCTTCTTTGCCTACGGCGTCGGTGCGCTGGAAGGTGCGTCCATGCCGGCATCGCATTCGGCGCTGCTGGATTGGTACCGCACGCTGGGCCTGCCCGTGGCGAAGGAAGGCGCGGTAGTGCGCGGCTATGAGGGCCTGATGGCCTACTACGCCCGCATCGGCGCGGCCCGCCCGAGCATGCCCTACGAGATCGATGGCGTGGTGTACAAGGCCAATCTGCTGCAGGACCAGCGCACCCTGGGTTTTGTCTCGCGTGCGCCGCGCTTTGCGCTGGCCCATAAATTCCCCGCCGAAGAAGCGCTGACCACGGTGCAGGCGATCGAAGTACAGGTGGGCCGCACCGGTGCCATTACCCCGGTGGCGCGACTGGCCTCGGTGTTCGTCGGCGGCGTGAACGTCACCAACGCCACCCTGCATAATGAAGACGAAGTGCGGCGCAAGGATGTGCGCGTAGGCGATACGGTGATAGTACGCCGCGCCGGCGATGTGATTCCGGAAGTGCTGGCGGTGGTGCTGGAGCGCCGTCCCCAGCCGGAACCGGCCATGTATGTGCTGCCGCGCGTGTGTCCGGTATGCGGCTCGCACGTGGTGCGCGAAGCAGGCGAAGCGATTGCGCGCTGCTCTGGCGGCCTGTTCTGCTCGGCCCAGCGCAAGGAAGCGATCCGCCACTTTGCCGGCCGCCGCATGATGGATATCGAAGGTCTGGGCGACCGCTACATCGACAATCTGGTGGAGCATGGCAAGGTGCAGCGGGTGGCGGATCTGTACGCGCTGAAGCTGGACGATCTGCTGGAAATGAAGCGCCTTGCCGATGAACGCGACGGCACCACGCCGGAGACGGTAGTGCAGGGCAAAGTCGCCACCAAGTGGGCAGAAAATCTGCTGGAAGCCATCGCCGCCAGCCGCCAGCCGCCGCTGGAACGTCTGCTGTTCGCGCTGGGCATACGCCACGTAGGCGAATCGACCGGCAAGACGCTGGCTGAATGGCTGGGCCGCTTTGATTTGATACGCCGCGCGCCGAGCGCACTGCTGCGTGTGCTGCCTGATATTGGCGGCGTGGTGGCAGATTCCATCGCCGAGTTCTTTGCCGAGCCTAAAAATCAGCAAGCCATCGACGCGCTGCTGGAGGCTGGTGTGGCGCCCCAGGGCGAGCACGCGCCGAGCGCCAAGCTGCGCGAGAAGCTGGACCCCGTCAAGCTGATGGCGGCGCTGGGCATACCCAAGCTGACGGAAGCACGCTGCAAGCAGCTGGTGGAACAGGAGATCACCCTGCAGGTGCTGGCCCATCTGCCCGTGTTCAATGTATTCGGCCTGCCTGCCGGCGTGGCCGAGTCGCTGGAAAACTGGATGCGCCAAGAAGGGCACCGCGAGCAGCTGATTGCGCTAGATCATTTGCGCAATGACCTGCTGGCGCAGTTGCCGGCGGCTGTAGCCGAAGGGCCGCTGACGGGCAAGACCTTTGTGCTGACCGGCACGCTGCCTGGCTTGAGCCGCGACCAAGCCGGCGCTATGATCGAAGCACAGGGCGGCAAAGTATCCGGTTCGGTGTTGAAGAAAACCCATTATCTGGTCGCGGGCGCCGATGCCGGCAGCAAGCTGACCAAAGCGCAGGATCTGGAAGTAACCATTATTGACGAAGCAGGCCTGCTGGCACTGCTCTCCGTACAGGGATAAACACTAAGATGTCGAAGATTACCAAAGCAGTTTTCCCGGTTGCCGGTCTCGGTAGCCGCTTCCTCCCGGCCACCAAGGCACAGCCGAAAGAGATGCTGCCCATCGTGGACAAACCGCTGATCCAGTATGCGGTGGAAGAAGCTGTGGCCGCCGGCATTACCGAAATGGTGTTTATCACTGGCCGTAACAAGCGCGCCATCGAAGACCACTTCGATAAAGCCTACGAACTGGAAGCGGAACTGGAGGCTGCCAACAAACAGGCGCTGCTGGAGCTGGTGCGCAATGTGATACCCAAGCACGTCAACTGCATCTATATCCGCCAGTCGGAACCGCTGGGTCTGGGTCATGCCGTGCTGTGCGCGCGCCCCATCATCGGCGACGAGCCGTTTGCCGTGCTGCTGGCCGACGACTTCATGGATACGGCCGAAGGTGTGCAGCCGGTGCTGGCACAGATGACGGCGCTGCATGCTTATGAACGCTGCAGCATACTGGCGGTGCAGGAAGTGCCGCGTGCTGCCACGCGCCAGTACGGTATCGTCAGCGCCTCGGCCTATCAGCCCAAGCTGGAACTGGTGCAGGGCATCGTCGAGAAACCGAAGCCGGAAGAAGCGCCGTCCACGCTGGCGGTGGTAGGGCGCTACGTGCTGTCGGGCCGCATCTTCGACTATCTGGAAAATCTCGGCACGGGCACCGGCGGCGAAATCCAGCTGACCGACGGCATAGCCGCACTGATGAAGGACGAGCGGGTACTGGCTTACCGCTACGACGGCACGCGCTATGACTGCGGCTCCAAACTGGGCTACCTGAAAGCCATGACCGCCATGGGCCTCAAGCATCCAGAGACGGGCAGCGAATACTGCAAGTTCCTGCGCGATATGCATGGCCTGATCGAAGACGGAGCCTCGAAGTGAGCGTCCGCGAAATCCTGAAAATGGGCGACCCGCGCCTGCTGCGGGTGGCCGAGCCGGTGACGGAATTCGATACGCCGGCCATGCGCACGCTGATCGCCGACATGTTCGACACCATGCATGCTGCCAACGGAGCGGGACTGGCAGCGCCGCAGATCGGCGTCAACCTGCAGCTGGTGATCTTCGGTTTCAAGCAGAACCTGCGCTATCCGGATGCGCCGCAAGTGCCGGAGACGGTATTGATCAACCCCGTGCTGACGCCATTGTCGGACCAGCAGGAAGAGGGTTTTGAAGGCTGCCTGTCGGTGCCAGGGCTGCGCGGCAGCGTGCCGCGCTACACCCAGCTGCGTTATCAGGGTGTGGACCAGTTCAACCAGCCTATCCTGCGCGAAGTCGATGGCTTCCATGCGCGGGTGGTGCAGCATGAAGTCGATCACCTGCTGGGTATCCTGTACCCGATGCGGATCCGGGATTTTTCCCGATTCGGCTATACCGAAGTGATGTTCCCCGAGCTCGATCCCAACGACGACGATTAAGGACGGTCAGCATGAACCAGCATGGCCCAGTGCGCATTCCCGTACAGAAAGCTGCCCGCCCCAAAGTCGGCAATGAGCGCGGGGTATTCCAGATGGGCACCTCGAAGATCAAACGGATCGGGGTGGCGCGCTGGTACTGGGGTGATGTGTATCACTGGATGCTAACGCTCAGCTGGCCGAATTTCTTCCTGCTGGTGGGCGTCAGCTATCTGCTGACCAATCTGTTCTTTGCTTCGGCTTTCTATGCCGTGCCTGGCTCTATCGCCAATGCCCGTCCCGGCTACTTCCCCGATGCGCTATTCTTCTCGATCGAAACGCTGGCCACCGTGGGCTACGGCTTTATGAACCCCGGCTCCACCTATGGCCACGTGGTGGCATCGACCGAAATCCTGTTCGGCATGGTGCAGGTGGCGGTGGTAACGGGGCTGCTGTTTGCGCGCTTTTCCCGTCCTACTTCGCGCATTCTGTTTTCCGATGTGGCGGTGATTACGCCGTTTAACGGCGTGCCGACGCTGATGCTGCGCGCCGGTAACGAGCGCGGCAACCTGATACTGGAAGCCTCCGTACGTGCTTCGCTGATCCGTCGCGAAATGACCCAGGAAGGCCAGTTGTTCACCCGTTTCTACGATCTGGAATTGGAGCGGGAAACTACCGGCGTGTTCGCACTGACCTGGACCATACTGCACAAGATCGACGAGTCCAGCCCGTTGTGGGGCAAGACGCAGGAAGACCTGTTGCGCGAAGCGGCCACGCTGTCGGTGCTGTTGACGGGCACGGACGATACCCTGAACGACTTCGTGCATGCGCGCCAGACCTATTCGGCAGATCACATTTTCTATAACCACCACTTTGCCGACATCATGTCCGACAAGCAGGAAGGGAATGTGCGTATTCTCGACTACAGCAAGTTCCATGACATTTATCCGGATGGCTCGGAAGGCGGCAATATGCCGGGCGCCGCACTGGCCCACCCCGGCTAAGGCTGGGCGCCGCCCAGCAGGTCGCCTGCGTCCAGCAGGGCATACACGATTTCCGGATGGCTGGCCAGACAGCGCCGCACGGCGGCCGGCACGGCTTCGCGGGTCCGGCGGCACAGGCCGGGCTGGGGCGCCAGCCGGATCTGCAGACCCATCACGGTGCGCACGCCATTGATGCTGGGGGTAATGGTCAGCCGTATTCCCAGCAATTGGTACAGCCGGTCCTCGATGCGGCGCAGGTCGGCGTAGCTGCCCATGGCTTCGATGCGGGCGATCAAGTGTTTTTCTTCTTCGCGCGTGAGCTGCATCACCCGGATGTCGGTACTGTCGGGTTGTACGCACCATTGCTCCAGCAGCTCGTCACGCTGGCAATCGCAGGCGCCGGGCGGACATTCCTTTCGTAGCGGGAAGGGCGGTGCAGCTGGCATGGACAGGTGGAAACCGTTTAGTGCGTTTTAAAGAAAATACGCGCTATGGTATCAATTTCCCCGGTCCGCTTCATCTGGTAGATGATGCTGTCGAACTGTTTGACAAAATCTGTCTTGTAGCCGTAACGGCCATTATCGCGCTCGGTGTAGCCGAGAAAGCCCTGTTCGGTCGCGATCACCAGCGCTTCGGCCAGTTCGGCATGATTGCCGCCCTCGTCGTAGCGTCCTTCCGCCTTGAGCTGTTTCAGGGTCCACTGGATGGCGATACGGTCGTTGATATAGCAGTCTATGCGGCGCATGCCCAGTTTGACCAGGTTGGTCGCGACATCCTTGCCTTCTTCCACTTTCAGATGGCCCTCGCGGATGGCGGCCTCGAAGCTCTCGCCGCCGACGATGAATCCGGCGTTATTCCCTATGGTCAGGCCGTAGAAGTCTTCCGGCCAGTGCTTGCGCGGTTTGGCCGCCAGCACATCCTTGCGGCAGACAACCACGACTTTTTCTTCGTACAGGGGCAGGGAATAGGGCCAGGTCCACGGCTCGTCGTGGGTATTGTGATAGGGCGGGTAGAGCGCAAAACCGGTGCCGGACTTGAGCAGGCTCATGCCGCGCTTCCACGGTACCGGCTGGATCTCAACCTTGTAGCCGTGCATGCGCTTGACGGCGGTGCTGACGATTTCATAGTACAGCCCGGCCGGCTTGCCTTGCTTTTCGTAGGAGTAGGGCGGGTAGCCGGCGTCGGCATATAAGGTCACGGCAGTGTCGGCTGCCTGAGGCGCTGCCATGCAGGGCGTGCCCGCCAACAGGGCCGAAGACAGGGCTAGAAACAGGGCCGTTAAGGTGTGCGCCGGGCTCGCCATTATCCGATTGTTATCATCCAGTAGACAGGTGGTTAGCCATCCTAGCATGAAGCAATCGGTTGCAAAATGACAAAATGTAAAATTTCTGCTTTGGAAGGTTAAATTTCCCCCGCCGTGGCTGCCAGGCGACGCGCCGACACGCTCGGCAAGCGCCTCAGAATTGTTCGTCCGGACGCAGGTAGCGCCACTGGCCTACCGGAAGATCGCCCAGCTTGACCTTGCCGATGCGCACACGCTTCAGCCCCACCACTTTCAGGCCTACCATATCGCACATGCGGCGAATCTGGCGCTTCTTGCCTTCGCGCAGAGTGAAACTGAGCTGGTCGTCGTTCTGCCAGCGCACTTTGGCGGGCAGCAGCGGTTTGCCGTCCATCCACAGGCCGTGATTGAGCTTTTTCAGGTCGCTGTCAGGCAGTTTACCGGGTTTGGTGTATTCCACCCGCACCAGATACTCCTTGTCCACCTCGGTGGTTTCGCCGATCAGGTGTTTGGCGACGCGGCCATCCTGGGTCAGCACCAGCAGGCCGACGGAATCGATATCGAGCCGGCCGGCCGGCACCAGCGAGCGCAGCTGGGTAGGGTGGAACATCTCTGGCGAGGGATCGTCGGTCCAGCGGTTTTCCGGCTTGATCAGCGCCACTGCAGGGGTATAGCCGTCTTCGGCCTGGCCGCTGACATAGCCCATCGGTTTGTTGATCAGGATGGTGACGCGTTTTGACTGCTCGGCGGCAGCCTGACGTTCCACCGTGACACGCTGGCTGGGGTAGACCTTGCTGCCTAGCTCGGAGACGACCTGGCCGTCCACCCTTACCCAGCCCCGCGCTATCCATTCGTCGGCTTCGCGGCGCGAGCACAGGCCCAGTTCGGACATGCGTTTGGACAGGCGGAGTAATTCTTCGGACATGATGCGTTTTCTTTATGTGTGTAGTGTTGGATGGGAGCCTGTTGCGCTCCGCTTCAGACCTTGATGGCTTCCAGCAGATCGGTTTCGAGCTGGATCTGGTTGCGCGCCACGTTGAGCGAAGGACCGTCGATCAGGAACACGTCTTCCACCCGCTCGCCCAGCGTCATCACCTTGGCCGTATGCAGATTGATCTTGTACTTGGCCAGTACATTGGCGATCGAGTACAGCAGGCCGGTGCGGTCGTTGGCAGCGATAGACAGCAAATAGTACTGGCCCCGTTCGTCGGGGCGCAAATCGACCGTGGGCTGGATCGGGAAGTTGCGCGACAGGCGAGACAGGCGGCCCTTGCCCGGCGCCGGCAGCTCTTCCACGCTCGACAGCAATGCGCACAGCTCATGCTCGATCAGGCTGATGATGTCGCGGTAGCTGTTGGCGAAGTTCTGCTCGGTGACGAGGAAGGTATCGAGCGCATAGCCATGGTGCGTGGTATGGATCTTGGCATCGAGGATGCTGAAGTTCTTGCGATCGAAATAGCTGCAGATGCGCGCGAACAGGTCGGGCTGGTCCTTGATGTAGACCGCCACCTGCAAGCCTTCGCCGATCGGCGCCAGGCGGCATTTGACCCCCGCCCTGTCGCTGTCGTAGCGGTCGTACAGGGCGCGCGTCTGCCAGGCGATATCGGCCGCATCGTGGCGCAGGAAGTAGGCCATGTCGAGCTGCTTCCACAGCGCAGTATGGGCATCGGGCGGCAGGCCGTACAGGCGCAGCGTGGCCAGCGCTTCCTGCTGGCGGTTTTTCAGTTCGCGGTCGGCGCTGTGCGGTTCACCGCCCAGCACGCGCAGGGTGACGCGGTACAGGTCTTCCAGCAGCTTGCCCTTCCAGGCATTCCACACTTTCGGGCTGGTGCCGCGGATGTCGGCCACGGTCAGCAGATACAGCGCGGTCAGATGACGCTCGTCCTTGACCAGATTGGCAAAGGCGGCAATCACGTCGGGGTCGGACAGGTCCTGCTTCTGCGCCACCTGCGACATGGTCAGATGCTGCTCCACCATGAACACCACCAGTTCGGTGTCCTCTTCGCTCATGCCGTGTTCGCGGCAGAACTGCTGCGCATCCACCGTGCCCAGCTTGGAGTGGTCGCCGCCGCGGCCCTTGGCGATATCGTGGAACAGTGCGCCCAGATACAGCAGCCACGGGGTAGGGAAGTTGGCCATCAGCTGGCTGCAGAACGGGTATTCGTGCGCATGCTCGGCCATGGCGAAGCGGCGCATATTGCGCACCACCATCAGGATGTGCTGATCCACCGTGTAGACGTGGAACAGGTCGTGCTGCATCTGGCCGACGATCTTGCGGAAGTTGGGCAGGTAGCGCCCCAGTATCGACAGGTCGTTCATGCGGCGCAGCGCGTGCAGCAGGCCCACCGGTGCCTGCAGGATGCGCAGGAACAGTGCATGGTTGCGCGGGTCGGCGCGGAATTCCCCATCGATCTTGAAGCGTTCGTGCCACAGCGCGCGCAGGGTGCGCGAGGTCATGCCGGTCAGGGTCTGGCGCTCCGTCATCAGGGCGAACACTTCCAGCATGGCCGAAGGCGTATTGGCGAAGGTGTCGTCGTCGCTGATATCGATCAGGCCATCGACGCTGTTGAAGCGCTCGTTGATGCGTACCGTCACGCCCGGTTTGGGGAACAGGCGCTCTTCGATATTCTGCAGCAGGATCATGTTCAACTGGGTCACCGTCTTGGCGGCCCAGTAGTAGCGCTGCATCAGGTATTCGCTGGCGCGGCGCATATTCGCGCCGCTGCCGGTGGACTGCAGGCCCAGCGATTCGGCGATGGCGGTCTGCACGTCGAACACCAGCCTGTCCTCGCGCCGCTTGGCGTGCAGGTGCAAACGGATGCGGATGTCCTTGAAGGCGCGCTCCTTCTCCATCAGCTGCTTGGCTTCGGTCTGGGTAATCAGGCCGCTGGTGGCCAGCGTGCGCCACGAGTTGGCCACGCCGGCAGCTTTCACCATCCACAGGATCACCTGCAGGTCGCGCAGGCCGCCCGGGCTTTCCTTGCAGTTCGGCTCCAGGCTGAAGGCGGTATCTTCGTATTTGGCATGGCGCAGACGCATTTCCAGCACTTTGGCGTGGTAGAAGGCGCGCGGGTCCATGGCGGCGCGATAGCGCTCCTGCAACGTGCCGAACAGCGGCAGATTACCGCAGACCAGGCGCGCCTCCAGCAGGCTGGTCTGCACCGTGATGTCGGCCGCCGATTCGGTCAGGCATTCGTCCACGGTGCGGATGCTGTGGCCGATTTCCAGACCCAGATCCCACAGCAGCTGCACCAGTTCTTCCAGCTTGGCGGTGGTGGTGGCGTCAGGCGACTGCTCCAGCAGTATCAGCAGGTCGACGTCGGACTGGGGGAACAGTTCGCCGCGGCCATAGCCGCCCACGCCTACCAGTGCGGTGTTTTCCGGCAGGCCAGCTTCGAACCAGGCCGTGGTGAGCACCGCATCGACGCTCTGGCGCAGGCTGCGCAGCAGCTTTTCCGGCATGCCGTCGGACTGGAAGCCAGCGATGATCTGCTGACGCTCATCTTTCAACTGGCGCTTCAGATGTTCGCGCAGTTCTTTCTTCATCGCTGGTGTGCTCATCCGGGGTGATCGTTCAGGCGGCGTTGGTAATGAATGCAGGTGGCGGCAGGCTGCCGGCCGACAGGGTCAGCACTTCGTAGCCGCTGTCGGTGACGAGGATGGTGTGTTCCCACTGGGCGGACAGGCTGCGGTCCTTGGTCTTGATGGTCCAGCCATCACCCATTTCGCGGATTTCGCGCTTGCCCGCATTGATCATCGGCTCGATGGTGAAGATCATGCCGGCCTCCAGCTGTACGCCTGTGCCCGGTTTGCCGTAGTGCAGCACCTGAGGTTCTTCGTGGAAGATCTTGCCGATGCCGTGGCCGCAGAATTCGCGCACCACGCTGTAGCCGGCTTTCTCGGCATGTTGCTGGATGGCGTGGCCGATGTCGCCCAGGTAGGCGCCCGGTTTGACTTTGGCTATGCCCAGCCACATGCACTCGTAGGTGATGTCGGACAGGCGCTTGGCCATGATGGAGGGTTCGCCGATGAAGAACATGCGGCTGTTGTCGCCGTGGTAGCCATCCTTGATGACGGTAATGTCGAGGTTGACCACATCGCCGTTCTTCAGCACCTTATCGCCGGGTATGCCGTGACAGATCACGTCGTTGACGGAGGTGCAGATGGATTTCGGATATGGCGTGTAGCCGGGCGGGCAATAGTTGAGCGGGGCGGGGATGGTGCCCTGCACATTCACCATGTATTCGTGGCACAGGCGATCGATTTCACCCGTGGTCACGCCAGCCTTGACGAAGGGCGTAATGTAGTCGAGCACTTCGGAGCCGAGGCGGCCCGCAACGCGCATGCCAGCGATGTCTTCGGCGGATTTGATGGAAATAGGCATAAGCTCACAATCTGCAAGGTAAACGGTAAAAAAGCAGGCGGCAGCCGGAACGCTCCGGCGCGGCATGCACGATGGTATGGATTATAAACGACGCGGCAGGCAACTGCGTGAGGCAGGGGTGCCCGAGTTGCTAGCGACGGCGGCGCAGGAGCAGGCCCAGCACGCCCAGTCCGGCCAGCAGCATGGCCCAGCTGTCGGCTTCCGGCACGGGGCTGGCCGGGAAGTAGTCGTCATCGATGCCATTGTGGTCCTTGGGCCAGCCCGGGCGGCGGCCAAACTGGCCGTCGTGATTGTGGTCATCGCCGTCGGCCAGGGCCTGGTTGGCGTCTTCGGCCTGCTGTATTGCTTCGAATACTTCGGTGACGTTGCCGCGGGCACGATCGCGCGCCTTGC
>Ga0187845_1000860_pt1 | contig 17661 bp, 15 predicted proteins | sample SpaLakP09_SKY_68_FD_134515 | JGI IMG/M metagenome (GOLD analysis project Ga0187845, IMG submission 134515) | Oligotrophic lake water microbial communities from Sparkling Lake, Wisconsin, USA - SP09_SKY_68 | ecosystem: Environmental > Aquatic > Freshwater > Lake | place: USA: Sparkling Lake... | reverse complement strand
GGACCGCAGCATCTCGCAGCAGCAAAGCTCGCACCTCAAGGCACACTACCACGCCCCCATCAAGGCGGACGCCAAGCTAGCGCTGGATCTCTCGCCCAATTCGCAGAACTACAACTACGTGACGATCGACGACACGGCTTCCAGCGCAACCGAGATCGCCTATAACAAAGGCGTGCTGGCCAAAGCCACGCTCGATATGCAGGCCAGCCAATCGACCCGCGCCTTGCGCTACTCGCTAAGCAAGCTGCAGGACGACCACACCACGCCAGCGGGCAAGCACAGTTCGCGCGATTTGCTGGCGACGCTGGAGCCAGAACGCACAGGCGGCGAACCGCTTTCCGCTGCCGAGCAGACGCAAATGCTGGCGACACTCAATCAACAGATACTGCTACAGCAGAATCCCGACGCACTTTCCACCAGCCCGCCCGTGACGGCCCCTGCACGCTAGCAAATGAGGCGGCGCAAGGCGCGCATGGTCGCCTTTCAGGTAGCACAAGACGCTCCCTCTCAAGAATCTGCCGCCTCGTGAGAATGTACGTATTTCACGCTGGCTTAATCTGATAGTCTTGCCTCCTTTCGGACTTGCCAAGGCGCTCCGTCTGCGCCCCGCCATCGTTGGCCAGCAATGCCAGCACCGAAGCCCTCATCACGGAATCAACAGGAGTTGAAACATGCATCTCATCAAAGGCGTACTCTTCGCGCTGCTCGTCACCAGCTTATCCGGCTGCGCTTTCTGGGGCACCGGCCAGCGCGAGCAGCAGAACGGCAGCGTGGTCGACTACCTCTACCCCAACGCCAAACAGAATACCCCCATGGTGGCTGGCATGACCCAGTTGCGCCCACCAGTGCGCGTGGGGATAGCCTTCGTACCGGGTGGCGGCTGGGGCAACGGCCCGTCCGAACAGGAAAAAATGAAACTGCTCGAACGCGTCAAAGCCTCCTTCGCCAAGCACGGCTACATCGGCAGCATCGAAATCATCCCGTCCGCCTATATGCAGGCGCGCGGCGGCTTCGATAATCTGGATCAGGTAGCGCGCATGTTCAATGTCGAAGTGATGACGCTGCTGTCCTACGATCAGGTGCAGTTCAACGACAGCAACCGCCTGTCGCTGCTGTACTGGACCATCGTTGGCGCCTACATCATCAACGGCAATCAGTACGATATCCAGACTATGCTCGATGCCTCGGTATTCGACGTGAAAAGCCGCAAGCTGCTGTTCCGCGCGCCCGGCACCAGCCGTGTCAGCGGCAACGCCACCATCGCCGGCTTAAGCGAAAAATCGCGCAATGCCCGAGTCGATGGCTACAATCAGGCGGTCGATCAGCTGATCCCTAACTTGCAGAACGAACTCGATAAATTCCGCGAGCAGCTGAAGTCCGACCGCTCGATTCAAGTCACCAATAAAGAGGGCTATCACGGCGGCGGTGCCGCTGACTGGAGCCTGCTGGGTCTGGCTGCTATTCTGGCTGCACTGTTCTATGGCCGCCGCCGCACCAGCTAAGTGGCCCAGTGCCAGCGCCTTGCTGGCACTCGTGGCGCTAGCGCTGGTGTACGCCCCGTCCGAGCTGACCGACTGGCTCGCGTACGACCGGCAAGCCATACTGTCCGGCCAGTGGTGGCGCCTGTGGAGCGGCCATCTCGTGCACTATTCGGCGTGGCACGCGCTGGTCGATGCCACCATGCTGCTGTTGTGCGGCTACGTGCTGGAGCCGCTGATCGGCACGCGCCGTTTGTGCGTAGCGCTGAGGTGGAGCGCGCCCCTGATTGCACTGCTACTGTTGCTGACCGTTCCAGCACTGGCGTACTACCGCGGCCTGTCCGCACTCGACGTGATGATGGCTGCCATGGCGCTAGTCGCGCTCTGGCGCAGCAACGGCATACCGCGCACATGGCTGGCATTGCTGGCCGCGCTACTGCTGCTCAAAACCGCAGGCGAAGCACTAGGCTTCCACTTCGGTTCCAGCTCACTGCCCCATGGCGTCCGCGTGATGTGGCAAGCCCACGCGCTGGGTGCCATCTTCGGCCTGCTAGCCATCCTGCCCACACGTACGCGCCATTACGCCTGATACTACCGGCTATCTGATCCGCGTCCATTCAGCGCTCCGTCTCCACGCGCCAGCGCGAACGCTTGGTGCGCAAGGTATGTGCCTGGCGATACTCGCCGGGACTGATGCCGGTGGCACGGCGAAACAGCTTGCTGAATGTGCTGGCATTGGCATAGCCGCAGGCATGCGCAATGGTCTGCAAGCTGTTGATGCTAATCTCCAGCATCACCTTGGCACGCTGCACTCTCAGCTCGTGCAGATAATCCAGCGGCGACATCCCCAGCACCGTGCGGAAATGGCGCAGCAGCGTGCGTTCGCTGGACGACGCCACCGCCGCCAGCTCCTGCAGATCATACGGCTGCTCCACGTGCATCTCCAGCCACTGCTTGGCACGGAATACGGGGCTATCTGCCGTACGCGACAGCCATTGCTGGCTCAGCTGCTGGCTATGCATCTGCTGGCGCTCGGGCTGAAACAGCAGCAAACGCGCGCAGCTTTGCGCCACTTCTTCATCGAAGCAGTCGTGCAGCACGCGGATCAGCATTTCACTCTGGGCCGGCGGCACCACGCAGCTATACAGCCGGCCATTCACGCTGATGGCTTCACTGGCCGAGAAGTCCGCCTGCGGCACCACACGCATGAAGAAGGATTTGAACGCCCAGTGCGCATCGAGTCTGGCCTGCTGCAGCAAACCCGTTTCGGCCGCGAAGATCAGCCCGGTGGCACACACGGCCAGCGCACCGCCCTGCTGCACATGGGCCGCGATACGTGCCAGCACATCAGGATACTTCTGCGCCAGTGCCGGCAGCTCCAGCGCGTTGGCCGCATACACGGCCGGCACCACCAGCAGCGTGCGCTCCGGCACAGGCGCCAGCAAGGGCGGCTCACTGGACAGTTGCGCCAACGCTGCAGGCGTCAGCATGGCCGGACTGGCTTGCGGCACCCACACCGACCAGGTGAGCGATGGCGTAACGTGGCGATTACGCAACTTCAGCACCAGTGCAGCCAGCTGCAGCACGTCGATAGCGCTGAACACCGTACCGGGCATGGCCTCGGGTAAAGACAGCACTTCTACGTGCAGGGAGGGGGAAGCAGTGGCGGAATCAGTCATCATTATGGCGATATTGCACCTATTTTAATCAGATGGCAAATCCTAGAATCGGCCTCAGCAGGCAAGTGCCGGCGTGATGAAGAACTGATAAACGGGAGATTGCAGTGAACTTGAAACAGCAACGCGCGCCTGGTCGTTTGTGCACCAGCGCAGTCAGCCTGGCACTGGCCAGCATGGCCGCACCGGCCGCTTTTGGTCAGGATACGCAGGTGGTAGTGGTGACGGCGCAGAGCCGCAGCCAGCAGATCCAGAACGTACCGATTTCCGTGCAGACCATGTCCGGCGTTGCCCTGCGCGATCAGGGCGCAGCCAGTCTGGCCGACATCGACGCCTTCGTGCCCGGCCTCGCCATCGATACCTCGCAGTCGACCCGCCCTTCCGTATTCCTGCGTGGCGTGGGCACGGAAGATTTCGGCATCGGTACCGATTCGCCCGTGGGCATCTACACGGACGGCGTGTACACGGGCAAAACGGGCGGCTCCATGCTCAACTTCAATGACGTGAAACGCATCGAAGTGCTGAAAGGACCGCAAGGCACGCTGTTTGGCCGCAACACGGCAGCGGGCGCCATTTCCATCGTCACCAACGAACCCGTCAACCGCACCGAGGCGAGCGGACTGGTACGGTTGGGCAGCTACGGCAGCCAGCATGTGGAAGCGCTGGTCAACACGCCCCTCAGCGATGCCGTCGCGCTGCGCGTCTCCGCCATCAGCCAGCAGGACCGTGGCTGGGCCTACAACCAGTGGAACGGCAGCCACATGGGCGACTCCGGCGACCGTGGCCTGCGCGCCGCCGTGCGCTGGCAGGGCAATGGCAGCAGCGCCATCCTCGGCTTCGAACATGAAGTGATGCGCGAAGGCGGGCCGCCGGTATTCTCCGTCACTGGCGGCAAGATCAACTTCGGCGCACCGACCACCTGGACCGATCCGCTCAAGCAGCCGCTGATCAACGACGCCACGCCGAATATGCAGTCGCGCACCTTCGATGGCGTCAACCTGCGCATCGAGCAGCCGCTATCGTTTGCCACCCTGAGCAGCACCACCGCTTTCCGCCACTTCAATTCGCAGAACTGGCAGGACAACGATGCCTCGGCCAATCCGGCCGCCTACCTTGCCACCGGCAACGTGGAAAGCAACGCCACCTGGCAGCAGGAATTCAAGCTCAGTGGTCAGAGCGGTGCACTGGACTGGGTGAGCGGCATCAGCGCCTTCCGCGAGCGCGCAACGGAAACGGAAAGCGTGGACGCCACCACCACCTCGCTCGACACCATCATCAAGGCTGCTTCCGGGCTGGCACCGTATGCCACGCTGACCCAGCTGGCACAAGGCGTGGGCAAAGCCACCGGCAGCAGCACGCTGCAAGGCTTGAGCATGCTGGGCCAGCCATGGCGCGAAGCGGTGATCGACCGCGGCGACTACCGCGCCTACGCCATCTACGGCGACGTAATCTGGCACGCCACGGCCAGCACCAACCTCACGCTGGGTGGCCGCTACACGCATGACCAGAAATCCTTCAGCTGGTACAACCCGGTGCGCGCCGCTAGCGCACTCGATGCACAATTGGCAGCGCTGAAACAGCTCAACTTCTTCAACACGCTGGTAGCACTCAAACAGCTGACGGCGCAGCAGGCCGCCCTGCTGCAGAAGGTCGCCGCCAGCAACGTGGAATTCAACAACCCCGGTTCAACCAGCGCACCATTCGCCTCCTCGCGCAGCTGGAACAACTTCAGCCCGCGCGTGGTGCTGGACCAGCACCTCAACGCCGACACCATGCTGTTTGCTTCGTGGAGCAAAGGCTATCAGGCAGGCGGCTTCGACGCAGTGGGCGTGAACGGCCACTACGACGAAGAGCTGGTGACCAATCTGGAACTGGGCATCAAGGGTCAGGCCAAAGCTATCGGACTGACTTACGGCGCTTCGGTATTCCACTACAAATACAGCAACCTGCAAAGCCTGACGCTGGTGCCGGCCAGCGCCACCACCGGCATTCCGAGCTACCAGATCGTCAATAGCGACCAGAAGGCCACCGGCCTCGATCTGGAAGCGCAGTGGAAGATAGACCGCATCTGGCGCCTCACCGGTTCGCTCGAATACCTCGACCAGACCTACGACCACTACCTTGCGCCCACCGGCGTAACACTCGATGGTCAGCCGGCCGGCGCGCCCTTCCTCAGCGCTGCCACGGGCATTGCGGCACGCTGGCCTGTGCTGAACGGTAAAGCCGATTTCAGCCTGCAATACGGCTACATGGGCAACAAACGCTGCAACGATGACACCCGCAAACAGGGCACCTGCCTGTTCAGCAACGACGTGGGCGCGGGCAAGGCGCGCGAAAAAGTCGATCTGCGGCTGGGCTGGACGGCAGCCTCGGGGCACTGGGGCGTGGGCCTGATTGCCAACAACCTCACCAACAAGCAATATGTCTCCATCAGCACGCTGGGCTCCGCAACAGGCTCGCCGTATGCCTACGTGAGCAAGCCGCGCGTGGTGGCGCTGGAACTGCATGGCGATCTGTAACCTTCAGGAGGAATAGCAATGCAAAAACAGGCAATACTGGGCAAGACTGGCAAGCTGCTGGCCGCAGGCGCGCTGCTGCTGGGCGGCAGTCTGCTGGTCAACACGCTGCGCCTGCCCGCACTGCCCGCCAGCGATGGCAAGGCAGTCGCCGCGCCGGCCGATTTGAGCGCCGCCGTAGCGCGGCTGGCGGCAGCCATCCGTCTGCCCACCGTGTCGCACGGGCCGGAGGCAACGGCCACGCCTAGTCCCTTCCCCGCCTTCCATCAGCTGCTGGCCACCAGCTTCCCGCTGACGCACGCCCGCCTGCAACGCGAAGTGATCAGCGAGGGCAGCCTGCTCTACACCTGGCAGGGCAGCGACGCCAGCCTGCCGCCATTGCTGCTGACGGCGCACATGGACACCGTTCCGGTGGAACCGGGCACGGAAGGCAAGTGGCAGCACGCGCCATTCAGCGGCGACATCGCTGACGGCTATGTGTGGGGCCGCGGCACCATGGACATGAAGCACGGCGTGATGGCCACGCTGGAAGGCGTGGAGCATCTGCTGGCGCAAGACTATCAGCCGCGCCGTACCATTCTGATCGCTTTCGGCCACGACGAGGAAATCGGCGGCACCCAGGGTGCAGCCAGGATCACCGCCTTGCTGGAACAGCGCAACATCAAGCCGTGGTTCTCGCTCGATGAAGGGCTAGTCATCATCAATGGCTTCATCGCCGGTGCCCAGCGCCCCATTGCGCAGATCGGTCTGGCCGAGAAAGGCATGCTCAGTCTGGCCCTGACGGCCAAGGCGGACGGGGGCCACTCCTCCATGCCACCGGCCCTGACGGCGGTGGGCCGGGTTAGCCGTGCCGTGGCACGGCTGGAACAGCAGCCGCTGCCGGCCACGCTGACCGGTCCCGGCGGGGCCGGCATCCGCGCCATGGCACCGGCGCTGCCGCTGGCCAGCCGCGTGGTGATCGCCAATAACTGGCTGCTGGAGCCGCTGCTGCTGCGCCAGCTGGAAGGCGCTCCAGCCACCAATGCACTGATCCGCACCACCACGGCGCCCACCATGATCAGCGGCGGGGTAAAGGAAAACGTACTGCCCGCCGAGGCGCGCGCCATCGTCAACTTCCGGCTGGCGCCCGGCGATACGCCGGACAGCGTGCTGGTCCATGTGCGCAAGGCGATCGATGATCCGGCCATCGAGATAGCCAGCTACGACGGTCCCGGTGTGGCGGCCAGCGCTGTGGCGGACCAGACTTCGCCGGGCTTCCGCCTGATTGCCGAAGCAGCACGCAAGGTGGAACCGGCCGCGCTGGTGACGCCAGGGCTGGTGGTGGGCGCGACGGACAGCCGCTACTATGGCCGCATCAGTGGAGCCGCGTTCCGCTTCCTGCCGGTGCACTTCACGCCGCAGGACGTGCCGCGCGTGCACGGCACGGATGAACGCATCAGCATCGCCGACTACGGTGGCATGATTAACTTCTACATCGAACTTATCCGCAACAGTACCGGCGCGCCGTAAGCCGCAAGCTGATAAATTTCCTCAAGAAAATCTGACACCTTCAATATTTCGTCATTTATCTTCTATCCACAATTGAGGTTTCACACGAGAAATAATTACTTCGCACTTGCAAGTATGACTGTGCAACCTCAATACTCGTGCCGCCAGCGCTACGCCTCGAGTGGCCGCAGCCGGGCCGCTAGCCCGCTCACACTATTCTGCCCGCATAGCCCACCCAGCCGCTAAGCCAGGGCGCAGGTGGCAAGCCGGAGCCCTAGGCGCCACAGAATCCGCAAGCCTGCAGCACCCCCTGGCAGCGGGCGCTAACCCCGGCCGGCCGCCCGGCCGCCCCCTGCTCGCCTCATCCTGCGCACAGCTTCACGCCGTTTTTGCGCATTCTGCTCCCTGTTTTTTGCAGTTCGTCACATGCCGATGGAAGCGCGTCGGGCGCTTGTCTATAGTTCACTCATCGCAAGACAAAACGTCGTTCAACCAACCACCAAGGAGCTGAAAATGAACATCGCAAAAAACATGGAAGCCATCTTCCTCGCCGCACTGGTTATCGCTGGCGCTACCTCGTTCGCAACCGCCGCTGTGCCTGAACATGTCGTCACCGCCAAGGCCGACACCGCCGCCGTGCAAGTAGTACACGTATCGGCCAAACGCCTGACCGCTGCTGAAAAAGCTGCCCTGTAATCGACTCTCATCACGACGGAGCATACGATGAAAAAAATTCTGCAGGCCGCCATGTTGGCCACTCTGATGACCAGCGGCGCACAACTGGCGCAAGCGGCTGATGTCAGCAGCGAGAACCGCAGCGTCGATGCGCGTACCGTCAACGTTGATCTCGATGGCGTGATCAACCTGAAACTCAAACAAGGACCAGTCGCGTCGCTGACTCTGTACGGAGAGGCTGACGCGCTGAAAAAAGTGACGGTGGAGCAAAGCGGTGACACGCTGCGCATCGGCACAGTAAAACAGCGCAGCTATAGTTTCGGTACCCACCGCGACCTGCGCGCCGAGCTGACCCTGCCGAATCTGCGTCAGCTCACTTCCGGCGGCGTGGGTGCCGCCGAAGTCAGAGGCTTTAGCGGCGATAACCTGCGGCTGGCACTGGAAGGCGCCGGCGCTGTCAACCTCAGCTCGCAGTACCGCAACGTCAACGTGCGGCTCGGCGGCGTCGGCAGCATGACGGTCAATGCCGGCACCAGCGACAACATCGATCTGGATCTGCATGGTGCCGGACATATCGAAATGAGTGGCCAGACCAAACAGCTGCACGTCAGTCTGGGCGGCGTAGGCGGGCTCGATGCACAGAAGCTGCGCGCCGACGCGGTCGACGTGAATCTGACAGGACTGGGTAGCACATCGGTGTATGCGAAGAATAGCGCTTCAATGAAATTAACCGGTCTGGGTTCGGCCACCGTGTACGGCAATCCGGCCACGCGTAGCGCCAGCACCAAAGGAATGGGCAGCATCAGCTGGCAATAGCCGGCTGGCAGCAAGGAATGCGGTAATCCGCAGCAGTAAACACATGGGTGTGTTTTTCACCGTCCGCCTGGTTTCCCCCTAGCGGACGGTTTTTTTATTTGCCCAGCATCGCGGGCAGCATGTGATACACCTGTATGACGGCTGGCCCTATCAGCACCAGCATCAGCGTGGGGAAGATGCAGAAGATCAGCGGGAACAGCAGCTTGAGGGCGATCTTCGCTGCCGCTTCCTCCGCCACCACACTGCGCTTGGCGCGCAGATTTTCCGAATGCACGCGCAACGATTCGCCCATGCTGGTGCCGAAGCGCTCCGACTGGATCAGCATCGCCACCAGCGTATCCACATCTTCCACCCCGCTGCGCAAGGCCAGATTGCGCAAGGCTTTCTCCTTGCTGAAGCCGGCACGCATTTCCATCAGTACCAGTTGGAGTTCCTGCGCCAGCGCTGCACTCTTGATGTGAATTTCGCCGGCCACCTTGGCCAGTGCACGCTCCAGACTCAGCCCCGCTTCGACACAGACGGTCAGCAGATCCAGCGCATCAGGAAAATTTTCGAAAATATCGCGGCAACGGTAGGCCACGCGCCGCGCCAGCAGCAGATTCGGCAAGTAGTAGCCAAGTGCAGCACCGGCCAGCAGCAGCGGGAACAGGCCACGCGTCAGGTTCAGTTGCCATAGCGTGCCAGCCACCAGCGCCAGCAAGGCAGGCAGCAGCAAGGCCAGCGCCGACTTGGTGGCGAAATACAGCGAAGGAGCCGAGGCACCACGCCAGCCAGCGTTCATGAAACGGGTGCGCAACGGCGAACGCTCCCAGCCTTCATCGGGCAGCGACAGGCGCGAGAGCGGCTGCGTCACTTGCGCCACGCGCTCCACCCAGGCCGTTTCGCTCTGCTGGAGCGGCGCCTGTGACGCCAGCATGCCCAGCCGCTCGCGCAGCGCGGCCGAAGACAGCAGCAGCAAGGCCAGCAAGGCCACGCCCACCACGACAAAGAACACAATCAGCAGAAACGCTATCTGGCCCGGCTCCATGCTGCCTCCTATACCCGTATGCGGATCAGCTTGCGCATCCACACCACGCCAACAGCGGCCATGCCCAGCGCGTACCACATCAGGCGTATGCCGACGGGGTCGGTCCACAGCACGCGGATATAGGCAGGATTGGTGAGCAGCATCAGCATCAGCACACCCAGTGGCAGCAGTCCCAGTATCCAGGCCGACATGCGCCCCTCGGCCGACATCACCCGCACCTGCGCCAGCAGGCGCAGGCGGGCGCGGATCAGGCGGCTGATATTGCCCAGCACTTCCGCCAGATTGCCGCCCGATTCGCGCTGTATCAGCACGGCGATGACCAGATAGCGCAAATCCGTCAGCGGTACGCGCACCGCCATATTGTGCAAGGCCTCGTTCATGGGCACGCCGTAGTTGATTTCCTCGTAGGTGAATTTGAACTCGCCAGCGATAGGTTCCGGCATTTCTTCACCCACCATCTGCATCACATTGGCAAACGAATGGCCGGCGCACAGGGCGCGGGCGAAAAAATCTGCCGCTTCCGGCAGTTGTTGCTCCAGCTTGATCAGACGGGCTTGACGCCGGCGCCAGATCAGCAGCAGGGGCAAACCGGGCAGCACCAGCAAGACGGTGGCATGCAGCAGCCACGGCAGGTGCAGCAGTACGAGCACGCCAAGCGCTGCAAGCAGCAAGGCCAGCATACTGCCCAGCACCTGCGCTACCGACCATGTGGTGCCTGCCTGCTGCAGCAAGCGGTCAAGCAGGGCCAGCGTGCTGTAGCGGCGCAGTTGCCGCTCCAGTAGTGCATGACGGCTGTAGTTGCGCTGCTTGAGTATGTCAATCCGCTCGCCATGACGCTGGTTCTGCGCTGCCATCAGGCGCAAGCGCTTGGCGATGCGGCGCGCAGCGCTGCCATGCGCAGCCGACCACCAGATCCACAGCGCTTCCAGCAGCAGGATCAGGGCAGCAAACAGCAGGACAAAAAAACCGGCAAGCAAGGGGTTCATGGCACTACTCGTAAATGCGGTCGGGATCGAATACGCTATCGGCCACCACAGCGCCGAACATGCGCAGCCGCTCGGCAAAGCGGGGCCGCACGCCGGTAGCGGAGAAACGCCCCAGTACCTTGCCTTCCGCCGTTACGCCGCGCTGCTCGTAGCGAAAGATCTCGTGCATGGCGATCACATCGCCTTCCATGCCGGTGATCTCCTGCAGGCTGACCAGCTTGCGTGTGCCATCTGTCAGACGTGATACCTGCATCACCACCGTGATCGCCGAGCAGATCTGCTGGCGGATGGCGCGCGGCGTCAGGTTCAGGCCAGTCATGCCCACCATATTTTCCAGCCGTGCCAGCGCGTCGCGCGGGGTGTTGGAGTGGATGGTGGCGAGCGATCCTTCGTGCCCGGTGTTCATCGCCTGCAGCATATCCAGCGCCTCCGGCCCGCGCACTTCGCCGAGGATGATGCGGTCCGGCCGCATCCGCAGCGCATTGCGCACCAGCGAGCGCTGATTGACTTCACCCTTGCCTTCTATATTCGGCGGGCGCGTCTCCAGCCGCACCACGTGGGGCTGGCGCATCTGCAGTTCCGCTGCATCCTCTATCGTCACGATGCGCTCTGCCACCGGAATGAAACCGGACAGCACATTGAGCATGGTGGTCTTGCCGCTGCCCGTGCCGCCGGAAATCAGAATGTTCACTTTGGCCTGCCCCAGCGCCTGCAGCACTTCCACCATCGGTGGCGTGAGGCTGCGGTAGTCAAGCATGTTCTGCACCGTTAGCGGCTGAACGGCAAAACGGCGGATCGACAGTATCGGCCCATCGATCGCCAGCGGCGGAATGATGGCGTTCACGCGCGAACCATCGGGCAGCCGCGCATCCACCATGGGGCTGGATTCATCCACCCGTCGTCCCACCCGCGAAACGATTTTTTCGATAATCTTCATCAGGTGGGCGTTATCGTTGAAGGTCACCTCGGTCAGCTCCAGCCGACCGGCGCGCTCCACATACACCTTGCTGCAGGTGTTGACCAGGATGTCAGACACGCCGGGATCGGGCAGCAAAGGCTCCAGTGGCCCGAAGCCCAGCATCTCGTGCTGGATATCGAGCACCAGACTATGGCGCTCGTGCTGGTTCAGCACGATGCGCTCGTCCTCGATGACGCGCTGGACCAGCAGCGCCAGCTCGTGTTTGAACTGCTCGGGCGTCAGCCGCTTGAGCCGCTCCAGATCGATGCGGTCCAGTATGGTCTGGTGCATGCTCTTCTTCAGTTCCTGATACGCTGCCGCGGCCAGTGCCGGCGCATCCGCTGCCGGCAGGCGTGCCTCGTCGGTCAGGCTCAGGCGTTCGCGCAAGCTCATGCTTCCTCCCTGATAGTGGCGATTCAATCGCTGCTGGACACCTATTCCGCCTCGTGGCGGCCAAACAGGCGGTCGAACAGTCCTTTGCTCTCCGGCGCGCGGCGAGCCGTTACCAGCTCGACCAGTTCGCCCAGACTGCGCGCTACAGCGCTGCTGCGCGACAGCTGCAGCACCGGTATGCCCTGATTGACCGAATCGGTGGCGGACAGGTAATCGTTGGGCACCGTGTGCATGACATCGGCGCCCAGTGCCTGTTCCAGATCGGCCAGACGCAGCTTGCCGCCTTTCTCGTACCGGTTGACGATCAGCCGTATGCGGTCGGCGGCATAGCCCAGCGAACGGAAGATATCGAGCAGACGGCGGCCATCGCGGATATCGGGCAGCGCCAGTTGCAGCACCGGATGGATGGCGTCGGCCTGATCCAGCGCGCGCAGCGAGATCGCATCGATCTGGCGTCCCACGTCGAGCACGATGTAGTCGTAGTGCTGGCGCGCCACGCGCAGAATGGTATCCATATGCTCGGGCTTCATATCCACCGTGTGCTGTGGATCATCGGCCGCGGCCAGCACACCAAAGTTGGAGGCCACATGCACCAGACAGGATTCCAGAAACGCCCCGTCCATGCGGCTGATCTGGGCGCAGATATCGGACAGCGTCATGGCCGGCTTCTGATCCGAGACATACAGCGTGGCATCGCCGAACTGGCCATGCAGGTCGATCAGCAGAGTCTTGTTGTCCGCCAGCGCAGCCAGCGCGTAGGCAAAATTAGTGGACAAAAAAGTCGCTCCGCTACCGCCTTTGCAGGAAATAAAGGCCAGTACTTTGCCGTTGCGCAGCTGGCCACGCCCTGCTGCCTGCTCGATGCGTCCCAATGCTTCGTGCAACGCACTATGCACCAGCGGCAGTTGCAGCACCTCGCGGATACCGGCGCGCATGGCACGGATCAGCAGATCCTGCGGCGGTTCGCGCGTGAGCAGCAAAAAACTGGTCGCCGGATACAGCTTGCACAGGCGCTCGACCAGCTCTGCTTCGCCCGCCATCACCTCGCTGGCATCGACGATAGCCAGCTCCGGCAGTTCGTCCAGCGGCCGCTCCACCGCTTCGCGCAGGCCGGTACGGGTTGCCACCAGCCGCAGGCCCGGCATGCGCGCCGCTCCCTGCGCGGCTATTTCCGCATGCAGCAGACTATCTGCGCTGACCATCAGTGCTTTCATCGCCAGTCCTCACTTATTGGTGATGCTCTGTCCTACTTCGGATTGAACCGTATCGCCCGCTGCCTGCTGGTAGCGCTGATAGGCCGCTCTGGCCTTGCGGCCATCCATTCCCGCTGCGGCATCGCTGCTCGTCGGCTCGGTGCGCGCTATCTGCGATGCCAGCGTTGCCCGCGCACGCATGCCGAAGCGCTGATCCCATTCCGGTGTGCTGGACGCCGGCAGCACGCTGCAGCCACAGGTCAGGGCCGCCAACAATGGCGTAGCGAGAGCAAGAGTACGTGTGAACATGGCTGGCATCCATTCAGCGGGTTGGTGCGGTAGGCGCTGTTGCAGGTTCCCGCGCCCCTTCCAGCCGGCCCTGCAGGTGCAAGCGCACACGGTCAGGCGCTTGTAGCCCATCCGTCGGCAGGGCATAGCTGGCCGGCAGTGGTTTCACCAGATGCGGCGTCACCACAAACAGCAGTTCGGTGCGGTCCTGCTGAAAGTCGGTACTGCGGAACAGCGCACCCAGTACAGGCAGCTCGCCCAGCAGCGGCAAGCCGCGCACGCCGCTGCTCTGGCTGTCGCGTATCAGGCCACCGATGGCAAAGCTCTGGCCGTCATAGAGTTCTACTGTGGTGGCAGCGCGGCGCGTGGTAATCAGCGGCAGCAACGCATTGCCGCTGACGCCGTTGGCCGATATGCCTATGCCATCGCGCGAGAGTTCCGATACTTCCGGCGCTACCCGCAGATTGATGCGCCCGCCGGACAACACGGTGGGAGTGAAGCGCAGGCCGACGCCGAACTCCTTTTCCTCCAGCGTCACCTTGTTATTGTCCTGCCCGACGGGAATGTAGATTTTTCCGCCTGCGAGAAAGCTGCCTTCCTGTCCGCTCAGCGCCATCACTGTCGGCTCGGCCAGTATGCGCACCAGACCATCCTGTTTTTCCGCCGCCAGCGTCACATGGTCGCCCGCCGCGCTGCCGATGCGCAGCAAGCCGCGCAATGTCCCGCTCACAAAGCTGGAGCTCAGGGCCGAACTCCAGCTGCCACCACCAAACGATAGCGTGCTAACGGCTTCCAGCTTGTCCAGCAGCGATTTGGAAACCTCGGCAATTTTCACTTCCAGCATGACCTGCTGGGGTGCCCGCACTGCCAGCAGATTGATAATGGCAGCACCTGACGATGCCGCGCCTGCACTGCGGCTTGCGGCTGCCGACGGAGCCGAGGCCGGTGCTGCTCCGACCTTGCTGCTATCCGCTGCGGGCGGCTGACGCCGCACAAACGCGGCCGCCACTTCCAGCACGCGCTCCACACTGGGCGCATCATCCACCGTGCCGCTCAGCACCAGCGTATCGCCAGCCGCGCTGACACGCACGTCGTTCTGTTCCGGCAGCAGCGTCGCCAGCGCGTTCTGCACTGCGCCGGCATCGAGCCCCACCACCACTTCGATCAGGGTGCACATGCCGCTGCGCCCCTGCACCATCATATTGCTGCTGCCGATCTCCATGCCCACTACGTACAGCGCATCGGGCGCCACCAGCATGGCATGCAGCACGGACGGATTGCCGACGCTGCGTGCCTCCACCGCTTCCGGCATCTGCATCAGCTTGGCCTTGCCGAGCGCCAGATTCAGGCTAACCGGCGCCGCCGCCTGACCATTGCAGCGCAGACGCGGATTGGCCTTGGCGGCCGCACAGGCCCACCCTGTGGTGGCGGCCAGCGCCAGCACAGCGATACAAGCCCGTATTTTCATGGCGTCCTCACAGACATTCCTCCGCCCGTTCGGTCCCCTCGATCACGCCTATGCAATGGCGCTCGCGCGTGCCAGCCTGCACTGGCGCACGGACAGGTTTGGGCAGTTCACTCGGTACGGGCGGCACTTCGATGTGCAGCAGAGTATTGCGGGTCGCGCCCGTCGTCACGCCTGGCAGCGGATCGATCTGGTTACGCAGCACCAGCGACAGCGTGCCCACACTGCGCGCCAGATCGATGCTCTCGGCCTGTGCCGGCGTGACTTCCAGCGTCACCGCATTGACCACTTTGGGACGGGTTTCATCACGCCCCACTTCCTGCGCCACCGCCAGCACCAGTATGCGTTCCAGCACGATGCGCGAGATGGCATGCTCGCCGCCGCCGGGCGACGCCTGCACATTGACCAGTATGTCGACGAAATTCCCCGGCAGGGCAAACCCGGCCACGCCCACCACATCATTGACGCGCACCGTAATGGCCCGTTTGCCTTCGGCGATCAACGCCGACAGGCCACCCAGCGTGCCGGCTGGCGCCAGCTTGGCTTCGCTCAGCGGTTCGTCGCGCAGCACGCTGCTGCGCAAAACCCGTCCCACCAGCCGCGCGCTATCGTGCACGGCACCACGCGGCATGCTCTCCGCCGGCCAGTCGAGCGCCTTCAGCATTTCCGGCGTCAGGCGCTGGCCCAGACTGATATCGCTGGCCGCAACGATGATGCGCTTCACCGCCGCCGGTGCGGGCCGCAGCAGCCAGCGCGCCGCCAGCGCCACCGCGGCCAGCCCCAAAAGCAGGGCCAGCGCCAGCATGATCAGTGCGCGGCGCTGGTTCATATGCGCAGCTGTCCATCGTGCTGGGGCGGCAAGGCAGTGGCGCCATCAGTCCCCGCCGCGAACATGCTGGTCCAGGCCTGATCGAGCGTGGCTACCGTCACCCGTGCCGGCTCGCCAAGAAAACCGGCAAAGTCGCGGATACGGCCGACAATTTCGGCAGGATAGCAAGCCAGTAAAGGCAGGCCGCTGCCGCCATGCAGCTGCTCGATCAGGTAGCGCATTGCGGCATCATCGAACACCACGCCGCTACTCACGCAGCGGTGACGGAACAGGGTGCGGTAGCTGGCTGCATCGAGTGCATCGATGCCGATCTTGTAGCTGATGCGGCGCAGGGCCGGAGCATCGAACAGACTATGTGGCTGTATGCTGGTGACAAATACCAGCTGCAGGCGACAGACCACGCTGACGGCACTGGCAGCGCCCACCGTGACGCTGCTGCGCCCCAACTCCTGCGCCAGCGTCAGACGGTTCAGCAGATCGGCGGCTGGCATGCGCTGGCGTCCCAGATCATCGACGATCAGCAGGCCATTGTTGGCCTGTAGCTGTGGCGGTGCGCGGTAGCAGCCCGCCTGCACATCGGCCTGCAGTTCCAGCTGCGCACTGCTCAACTCTGCATCGAGCGCCACCACCGGACGCTGGCACAGCACCCAGCGCGGATCGCAGCTGCGCCGCTCGCCCAGCTGGCGTAGCTGATACGGCTGAGGCGCCCGGTGCAGCATGACGTCATAAACCTGCACGATATCGCTGCCGATCAGCAGCGCATGGGGCACGGCCACGATACCCTGCAGCAGACTGCCGAGGCGGCGCGCCAGCGTCGATTTTCCGCTGCCGGAAGGCCCGTGCAGCAGTACCGTGCGCCCCGCATACAGGGCAGCGCCCAGCATGCGCTGCTGGGCGGCGGCGAGGAACACATCACCGAGTTCGCTGGCCAGATCCTCGGCCGTGAGCGCCAGCATCTGTCCGGCCTGGCGTTCCACCAGCGCTGCGTAGGCGGCCAGCGTTACGGGCGCCGGCCCCGTATAAGCACAGCGCTCCAGCCATGCGGTGGCGCGCTGGCGCCCGGCCGCCGTCAGCTGGTACTGCACATCGAGATCGGAATCGCCGCGCCAGGCCACTTCCAGCACGTGTTCGGCCACCAGCAGATCCAGCACTTCGCGCAATACATTGAGCGACAGGTGCAGACGCGAGGTCAGAGCCGACAGCGGAGTCTTGCCCGACAACAGTATCGCCTTGGCGATCAGCTCAGCGATCAGCGGCACGGGCAGGCCCGTTTCGCGCACGCAACGGGGCACTGGCGGCCATAGTTCGGCCAGCCCGGCAGCGGGCGCGGTATCAGTCGCAGCAGACGTCGCCAGCAAAGTCATGATGCACTCCACTTGTGATCAGGAAACTTAGTCTAGCGAGCCCCGCTTTGCAGACATTGAGGCGGAACAAGGCCAAGCGCCTAAGGCGATGCCAGCAGCACAGTGCTGGCCGTGGCCAGTGCAATGGCCAGCCCATACGGTATGCCGCCCACGCTGGCCGCGGCCGGCAACGGCACCGCCTGCATGGGCAGCCCCAGACAGCGCCACCACAGCGGCGCACACAGCGTGTGCAGATTGCGCCAGGCCTGCCGCCACTGCCCCGAACACAGCAGCATCAGCAGCGCCAGCACGCCGCCAAACAGCGTGGCCAGCGCCGCCACCTGCACCGTGGCCAGCGGTCCCAGAAACGCGCCTACCATGGCCAGCAGCTTCACATCGCCGGCCGCCATGGCGCGCAGCAGATACAGGGGCAGAAAAAGAAAAAAGCCGGTGACAGCACCGGCCAGCCATTGATGCGTGACTGCGCCATGCGGTCCCGCCAGACTGTGCAGGATCAGCGCCAGCAGCAG
>Ga0187845_1000852_pt1 | contig 17727 bp, 10 predicted proteins | sample SpaLakP09_SKY_68_FD_134515 | JGI IMG/M metagenome (GOLD analysis project Ga0187845, IMG submission 134515) | Oligotrophic lake water microbial communities from Sparkling Lake, Wisconsin, USA - SP09_SKY_68 | ecosystem: Environmental > Aquatic > Freshwater > Lake | place: USA: Sparkling Lake... | reverse complement strand
GGTCATGCCCGCGGCCTCGGCAATCGTCTGCAGCGAGGGCTGGCCGGCCGCCAGCAGCTGGGCCAGCTTGGCATGCTCGCTGATCTGCGCCACGCCGGCGCGGTAGCGGGCGGCGGCCGCCGCGGCCACCTCGGTATCACCCAGCGCGGCCCGCCACAGCGCAGCGCGGGTGGCCGGGTCGGGCGCGGGAATGCGCCAGTCGGCCACGGCCGCTTCGTCGCGGCAGATGCCGCCATCGAGCCCGGTCGTCACCAGCACCAGGCCGGCATAGCCGGGCATTGGAGGCACGGCCGCCAGCTCGCCGGGCGCGGCCTGCAGCGCAAACACCGGCACCCGGCCGGTCAGCATCAACCAGACATCGGCACCCGCCGGCAGCTGATCGTCGAACCAGGCCGGCTGCGCACCCAGGCGCCCGATGATGGCCGCGGCCATGCCACGCGCTTCGGCGGCGCTGGCGCTGCGCAGTGCCAGGGTGGACTGCGGCGTGGCGACGAGGCTGGCCGCCCAGCGATCGGCGGCGGCATGCAGCACCGGCACGCTCTCGACCAGTGCGGCCTCGGCCTGCGCCGCACGGACGCGGCTGCCCGGCCAGTCGGCCGCCACGCCGGCCAGGGCGGCGGCAATCGGTGCGGCCACGCGCAGGCTGCGCTCGCACAGCGGCCGGCCCTCGTCGTCGAGCAGCAGCAGGCCGCTGCGCACGGCCTGGCCAAAGGCCAGTGCGTACAGCGTGTCGGCCTCGGCCTGTTGTGGATCCTCCTGCTGCGGCAGCAAGGGCGCGAGCGCCCGCGCCAGCAGCGCCAGGGTCGGACGGGCCCCCGCGGTCGGCGCCTGCATCCAGGCCAGCATGCGGCCGGTCACCGCATCGTCCTCGACGGCGGCGGTCAGCGCCACGGCCAGGGTTTCGACGGCAGACAGACTCAGCAGCGTAGCGGCGCGCGCGAGCGCTTCGTCTGCTGGCGACGGCAGTGCCAAGGCCTGGGCCAGCTGCTGCGGCCACAGCGCGCCGCCGGCCTGGGCCAGCGCATCGTGCAGGCACTGTGCCTCAGCCGAAGCCGCTTCGGTGCCAGGCGGCAGCAGGGTACCCAGCGCCGCCAGCGCGATGTCGCGGCAGCGCAGGCTGGCGGTCGCGGCGGGCATGGCCATCTGGTTCATCACTATCGGCCCTCAGGCGTAGTGAAAACGCAGCGCGGCATCGAGCCAAGGCAGATAGCCGGGATCGATGTCAAAACCGGCGCGCCGCAGGCGGATGTCCAGCGTGCGCAGGGGCATCACGACGTCGATCCGGTGGTCGGACAGCAGCAGCTCGCCGGGCCGGCGCAACAGGCGCAGTAGCGGCAAGCGGGTCTGCTGCACACAGGCGAGGCGAGCTTTGAGCCACCAAGCCTGTGCTTCGATCCCCGCGGCTTCGGTGCACAACTGCGCGTCTATCCACTCGCAGGCCACAGCATCGAGGCGATAGCGCTGCCGCAAGCCCTGCAACAAGGCGGCAAACACCGCAGCCGAGTGCCGGGACCGCGGATCGCCGGGCGCCAGCGGCTCGGCGGCAAAGCCCTGGCGCAGCAGCACCGGCACCAGCAGCCAGAGGCCGGCCCAGGCTGTGGTTTGGCCCTGCAGCGAAAGGGATTGCGGACGCTTGCCCACGACGACGGGCAACGCCGGAACATCAGCGAGCGGCTGGGCCCGCAGCAGGCCGGCCGTTTCGGCCTCATCGGCCAGTTCACCGGTTGCCGCGATGCGTGTAGGCACCACCCCAGCAGCCGGCACGGCACTCTCACCGCCCGGCACCTCGGCGCGCAGCGCCGTTCCGGATACCGCCATGCCTTCAGCAGGTATTGCCGATGTGATGATCGGCCTCGCCGTGGCAGCAGCCTCCTGCATTTGCTCCCTGACCGCATGAACGGCGCCGGGTCTTGCCGCACCGGCCGGCCTCAGCGCTCGCGGCGGCAAATCTTCTTCGTCACTGCCTCGTTGAAGGGTTTCGGCCAGCCCTTGCAGTGGCAGGCGCTGGGCCTGCGGCAACACCGCCAGCACGGCGGCCAGTTGTCTATGCCTGAGCAGGATTGCCACCGCCTCGCGCCGCCAGGCCATCACCACGGCAGGCGGCGGCACAGCCTCGGCCAGTGGCTCGATCAGCAGGGCCGCGATGCGTTCGACCAACGGCAGGCTCGATGGCGCGGGCACCAGTCGCTGCCAGAACCAGGCGCTGTCGTCTTCATCATTCAGCCAGCGCGTCAGCAGCGCCACACGCGCCTGGCCCTCACCGGGCGCCCAGACGACCTCGGCCGAAGCCCCGGCCTCGCCAATGAACACAGCCGAACCGAGCACCCGCTGCCACTCGCGCTCGATCAGCAGCGCTATCGTCTGCGCGCTGGCACCCGGCGGCATGCTCAGCCGAAGCCGGCGTATCAGCACGAAGCGGTTGGCCAGAGCCGGCGGTTTTGATGCAATGCGCAGCGCCTCAGTCAGGCGATCGCTCACGCCCCGGGCCACGGACGGCCGCGCCGCCCGGATGCGCAGGCGGTGGACGGTGATCGCGTCGGTGCTCACGAGGCCAGGCTCAGCGGTTGATGAAATGCACGGCCGTGGCCAGGCTGGTCTGCACATTGGCCGTCAAGGTCTGCGTGATGCGTAGCGCCGCGACGCCATCGACCAGATCCTCGACCACCGCATGGGCCGAGATCTGACCGGCCTCGAACAGCTGCACGGCCATGCCCAGCCGCACCTTTTGCGGCAGCAGCGGCCGCACATCGAGGCGTATGCCGGGGTTCAGCGGCACCGGCCTGACAATGCGGCCGCTGATGATCTCGCCCACCGGCGAGTGGCTGGCCGCGAGCAGGCAGACGCGCAGCAGATCGGCCATCAGCGCTACCGCCCGCGCATTGCTCCGGTCCACACGGCCGCGCAGCCAGACGGCCAGCTCGCGGATGTCCTCCCGGTCATCGCGCGGCAGTTCGGTAAAGCGCGGCAGGCCGGTCAGATCGCCTAAATCCTGCGTGCCATCGAACTGGCTGAAGCGCTCGGCCCATTCGAGGCGTATGCCGGCGCGCACGCCGGACAGCCGCGCATGCAGGCAGCCGGCAATGGCCGCGATGCGTTCGAACTCGGCGGCAACGCGGCGCTGCAGTTCGCCACGCTCGGGGGCCGCGGCGAGCAGGTCGGCAATCGACGCGACCTTGCCGATCAGGGCTATCTTGCTGGCCAGCGCGACGCCGCTGCTGAGCGAGGCTTGCAGCTGCGGCAGGGCCACCGCACGGGCCTGCTGCACCTGTTCGGCATGGGCCTGGACGGCGCTGAACGAGGCCTGCATCACGGTGGTGCTGGCCATCGCCGTGAACGACATGGCCACCGCCGGGCGGAGTGCGGCGATCAAGCGGTCGGCCAGCACCGGCCGGTCCAGCAGCTGCAGATGGGGGCGCAGCGCCGGGAACCAGTCCACCGGCGCGCGGCGCAGCACCTGCAGCATCGCGGCCACGTCCTCGGGCGGGTCTTCGTGATCGGCCAGGCAGGCCGGCACGGCGTCGGGCTCCAGCGAAGAGGCCAGTTCGCGCACCGGTGCGGCCAGCGCCGCGCCAACCGAGCGCTGCAGCACGCGCACCCGGGCATAGGCAAGGAATTTGACGTGCCGGGCAATCACCTGGTCGCGCCGCTCGTTCAGGCCGCGCGCGCGCTCGACCTCCTCGGCCATCAGCGCACGGGCGGTGGCCACGTCCTGGCGCGCCTCGGCCAGCTCGCGCTCGACCACGGCGATGCGCGCGTTCGTCTGGCCCAGCCACTGCTCGGTCGTGCCCATCACGGCGCGGCAGCGCTCCAGCACATTGCGGTAGCGCCGCACCACGCCCTCGGCACGGCGCAGCAGCGCGATCGTGTGGTCGGACAGATCGATGCCGCTGTAGAAGAAGGTCGATTCGTCGGAGCGGTCCGGGTCGGGGTCACGATCGCTGAGCAGCACCGACAGGTCCTGCTTCAGCTCGGCCAGTTTCTTGATGCCGGTGCGGTGCGGCTGGCCGGTCAGCTTGTCGTAGAGGCGCTCGTTCTCGCTGCCCGCATCCTTGGTCGCCGGCAGGCCGGTGACCTCCAGATCGCCCATGTCCAGGCCCAGGGCCAGCAACTTGGACACGAGCTCGTGGCGGGTGGCCACCGTGTTGTCCTTGGCCTCGATCGAGCGGGGCCGCTCCATCCGCGCGGCAATCGAGGTGGTGCGGATCTCGGCCTTGCCGGTCAGCGCATCAGAGTCATCGACCGGCGGCGTGGTGGTTGCGGCGCCTTTGGTGAACAGGCCACCGGCATCGCGCAGCGCCTCACGCTGAATCAGCCTGTCCGGAAGTTCCCGGGCACCACCACCGAAGATGGGTGTCGAGACCCTGTCCAGGCCCAGGTCCGCCGCGTCCAGCCTCGCGCCGGTGGGCAGCGCCCCGGGCACCTGGCGCGGTGGCGCCTCGCGCTTGAGCACCGTCTTGTCGGACTTGATGGTCTGATAGAAGTCGGCCAGTTGCTCGCGTGTGGCGCTGGCGTTGTCGAGATCGGCGATCTGGGTCAGCGCCGGCGAGACGGCAAAACGCGTTGCCTGGGTCTGCTTCAGCACCGATTGGCGCAGCCGGTAGAGATCGGTCTGCGAGCGCAGATAGCCGAGGTTGATGACGTCGTCGGCCTGGCTGATGCGAAACGCCAGATCGGCCGCCATGTGGCGCAGGCCCTGTTCCTCCAGCAACACGCCCAAGCTCACGAACTCGCCGGCGGGCGTGCCCGGTTTGACGTCGGTGGGCGTGATCTTCAGGCCCTTGACATCGGCGCTGGCCAGCAGTTCGGCCAGCTCGGTGAGCCGGCGGCTCTCGCCCTGCACCGAGGTGCCCAGGGCGGCCTCGAACGGGGCGTCGCGGTCTTGCGCATCGACCAGATCCCAGTCCTCGCCATCGCCCCAGCGCTTGCCGGCGCCATCGAGCAATTGCTGCGTCAGCCAGGGTGCCTCGCGCTGGCCCTGCAGCAGGCCCAGCGGGCCGAAACAGGCCCGGCCGCCGAACAGGGTGAAGGCCAGGCCGGTGATGTCGCGGTCCACCAGGCCCAGATCGGCAGCGGGCACGGTCAGCCTCACCCAGCTGCCGGCCGTCGGCAGCTCGGCCGACTGCTGCTTGCGCGAGGCCGTGCCCTCGCTGCCCCAGTTCAGCCGGCTGACGCCCCAGTAGGCGCGGTGCTCCCAGCCGTTGACATTGAACTGCAGCATCAGCTGCTGCGGCGGATGCTCGCGGTCCAGCAGCACCCAGGCGTACAGCGTCGCATCGGCCGCCGGCCGCAGTGGCGTGGCCGCCTGTTCCAGCACATGCTGGTGCATGCCCTGGGCCAGGGCCGAGCGGTGCAGCAGGCCGGCGGGCGGCGGTTGTTGCGGGGCGCTGGCCTCGTCTTCGAGCCGCTGCGGGTCGTCGGTCGGCGGTGGCCTGACGTTGGCACCATCGAGGCCGCGGCGCTGCAGCAGCTGCTTGTCGCGCAGGTTCTGGCGCCGCCGCAGCCAGTCGCTGCGGGCATCGATGAAGCGGTTCAGCGCCTCGCCTATCCTGCCGTCGGCGTCGGGGCGTTCGATGACCAGCAGCTGCGGGTCGAACAGCGCCTGCGGCACCGGCACATAGACGGCCAGGCGCCCGCGCACCGAGGTGTCGATGGGGGCCAGGCCGGCCGACTCTTCGAGCAGCAGATCGAGTTGCTCCAGCGGCACCGGGGCGGCGAACACATCAAGCTGAGGGCTGAAGAAGCGGTTCACCTTGGCGCGCACATCGATCGCATCGGCGGGCAGCAGGCCGGCCGGCGGCAGCAGGGGCAGCTGTGCGCCCAGGGCGGCGGTGTCGGTGCCGGCCTGGCGGGCCTCGGTGATCTGCTCGGCGAGCTGCTCGATGCGGGCCTGCCAGAGGAAGCGGTCGCCGGCCCCGCTGCTGCCCTGCCGCGCCCGTGGTCGGCCGCCGCTGCGCACCACGGCGGCACCGTCGGCAAACAGCGGCAGCCAGGCCGCATCAAAGCCGACCAGGGCCAGCGGTATGCCCAGGCCGTGCCAGGGCATCGCCTGGGCTGAACCGAGCCGAGCCTCGCGGCCGAATACCTGGTAGGCCAGCCGGTTGCGCCAGGTCGCGTCGGCCGCCGGCAGCGACAACCATTCGTCGGGCCAGGCGTACCAGACCAGACGGCCGGCGTCCTGGCGCAGCTGTTCCTCGAAGGCCTCGGCATCGAGATCGCGTTCGCATTGGTCGAAGGGGTCGGCGCCTGCTATCAGATAGTGCTCGATGGGCTCCAGCACGACGATGCCGGCACGCGGCAGGGCCATGCCCGCGGTCACCTCCTCGCGCAGGCTGCGGCCGAGGTGGCGCGATTCAAGCACCGTGCCATCGGCCTCGCCGGGGCCGGGCGGGGGCGCCTCGCCGGCCAGCAGCCAGCCGGGCGCCCAGACCGGCAGGTCCAGCAGGTCGAAGTGCAGCGCCTGCGGCACGACCACCTCCTCGCCGCTGGCGGCCAGGGCCAGGCCGCTCTCCAGGGTGGCGCCGCGCGCCGCTCCCAAATCGACGGGCGCGGGCCCGCCCAGATCAAGCGACAGGCCCAGGCCCTCGACAACACCGGCGCTGAGCGCTCGCTGCAGCAGGGCCAGGCGCCGGCCGCGGTGGTCCTGCTCGGCATGCAGCAGCGCATCGGTCAGCGCACGGCCGGCAAAGGCATTCATGCGCCGCTGCCCGTCGGCATCGACACGGCCCGCCAGCTTCGGGCTCACCGCAATCGCGATCTCGCCCCGCTCAAAGCTCAGCGCGCGACCTGGGGGTTGAAGAATACGCATCACGGTCTCCAGCTAGCGCACCAAGACGCGGTCGAGATTGAGCTTGCCGCGGGCCGGGATCTTCAGCTCGGTGGCCATGCGCGCGGTCTCGAATCGGTTGGCCTGGGCCAGCGCCCGGTCCAACTCGAGCAGGCGGTCGCTGCCGGCCAGCTTGGCGACGGCGTCGGCGTCCTGCAGCAGCTCTGGCCGCTCGGCGGCCAGCTTGGCCAGGCCACTGCCCACGCCGGGGGCGCCCAGCGTTTCGGCCATCTGTGCGACCTCCGCCGTGCCGACCTTGCCCTTGCCCTCCAGACCACCCAGCAGCACCTGGGCCAGCACCGGTGAGTCGAACTTGTCGGCCGCCAGCAGCCGCACCATCTCGGCCCGCGCACCGACGCTGGACTTCTCCAGCACCTTCTGCACCCGCGGCAGCAGCTCGACCGGGAAGCGCCGCTTGATCAGCGCGTCTTCGTCCTCATCGGCGCCGAGCACGGCCACCACCTCGCCCTCGATCTGCGGCCGCATGGCCAGATTGCGCCGGCGCGTGTACCAGAGCTGGGGCTGCGCCGCGAGCAGCTCGGCCCAGACGCCATCGACGCCGTCGGGCGGCTCTACCACCGGCGTGGGCAGCTGGAACAGCCGCCGCGCCTCGAAGGCACGCATCGCGTCCAGCGGCGAGCGCTTGACATTGCCGGCCGCCGCCAGGGCCTTGACAGGCCGCTCGATGCGGCGCTGCAGCCGCGCGGCGGTGCGCATCAGCGACTCGCGCGCCACCGGCACCAGGATGGCCACCGCGGTGGCGGACAGCGCCTCGGCGTTGAGGCTCAGATCGATGGGCGGCAGCAGCAGCGACTCCTCGACCAGCAGCGCGATTTCGTCCTCGGGCACCAGGCACAAGTCGGCCTGCACGCCGGGGGGGAACCAGCTCTGACTGAAGTCCGCGGTGTTGACCGCCGCGGCCGGCATCGGCCCGGCCGGCGGCAGTGCGGCGCAGTATTGGCTTGCGGTGGGCCGGCCGGCCAGCGAGCGGGCCATCAGCTCGCGCAGCTGCTGGCTGTACTGGGCCAGATGGGCCTCGCGCAACAGGCGCGGCGCAAAGCCGAAGCCCAGCACATCGGCATGGGCCTGGCCGGCGGCGCGGCGGGCCAGGTGCGTATCCACCCAGCGCACCTGATCGCCCTGCAGGGCCAGCACGGCCAGCGGCAGCAGCTCGGCCGGCATGGCCGGCAACGCGTCGCTGACAAAGGCATCGCGGGCCAACTGGCTGCGCATCGCATCGATACGATCCGGCGGGGCATCGGCCAAATAGCTGAGCGTCAGCGCGCTGGCCTCGATGATGTCGCCCTCCTCCACATGGCGCGGCCCGTCCAGACTGGTCGGGTAGGCCGCAACCGGGTTGGCGCTGAACTCCAGCGCGCGCAGGCCCAGCACGAACAGGCCGGTGCGGTTGCGCAGCGGCGGGCGGGGCTGGTTGAGCGTCCGCAACTGGGCGGCCAGCGTCTGCAGCCGGAACAGCTGGGCCAGCGAGACCCGCACCACTCCGCTCAGCGAGACCAGCTCGCCGGCGCTGGTGTAGCCAAAGCCGGGGCGCACCAGCAGGTCGGTGCTGCTGACGCCCGCGCTGACCTCCAGGCCCTCGACCACGCCCGAGCCCAGCGCCCGCGCGTAGCCGGCCTGGCGGGCGAGGAAGTAGCTCTGGTCGCGGGTCAGGTCTCGCGCGGCGAGGAATTTGCCGTCGAAGTAGCGCGGCCGCACGCGGTGCGACTCATCGACCAGGAGGCTGGCCTCGCGCAGCTGGCGGGCCTGCTCGCTGCTGATCAGGGTGCGTGGCGAAAGGGTGGCCATGGGGAAACCTCGCTGAGAAGGCAATCAATCAGGCGCCGAAGATGGCGGCAAGCAGGTCGGTGGGAACAACAAAGGCGCGGCTCTCGTTATCTATGCTTGCGTCGGCGAAGGCGGGCAGGTCGAGCAGCGGCCGGCCATCGGGCGCCAGGCCGGTGCTGGGAATGCGCACCCGCGCCAGGAACACCGCCGACGGATCGACCGTCACGCCGTGCTCCTGCAATCGCGCCAGCGGCGCGCCGTCGGGCCGGGCCAGGGCCAGATCCCAGGCATCGAGCAGATGGGCGCGCGCCGCATCGACGCGCTCGGCCGGCGCCAAGGCGCGCAGATCGGCAAAGCGCTGGCGCGGCAGATGGTTGGGCGCGGCCGGGTCGTCCTTGGCCTCGGGCCGCAGCACCAGCTCCAGCCGGAAGGCATCGCGCACGCGGGCCGGCACCAGCGCGTCGGTGGCGTCGAAGGCACCGTGGGCAAAGGCCGGTGTGCGGCCCCGCCCGCTGGCGACGAAGCGCAGATACAGATCAGCGACCACACCCTGTGCGCCGAGCGCGTTGCGCAGGGCGTCTGCGCTGTGGGCGTTGGCCCAGGGCCCCAGGCGCAGGCACCAGGCCCGCGGCACCTCGATCAGGCGGCCAAAGCGGTCCAGCGCCAGGCCGCCGCCGACGGCCAGTTCGGTCACGCCACCGTCCTGGCGAGCCGTGGCCTTCAACCCGGCCAGGGTGCCGCTGCCGGACAGATAACCCAGGCCCCGCGCCAAGCGGCTGCGGTGGTAGGTCTGCTCGTCGGTGAAGTCTTCGCGGTCGAGCAGCACGCCGGTGTCGTAGTAGGGCCGGTCGGGTCGCAGCGCGGCCGGCAGCGGATCAATGGCGACGAAACCTGTGTTGTCCATGACCGATCTCCTTCAGCGTTGGGGCCGTGCCGGCACCGGCCGCCGCGGCGTGGGCGTCAGGCCCCGCTGCACCGTCACCACCAGCACATCGGCCTCGCTGCTTCGCCCCTGTCCATCGATCACGACCAGGGAGAAGCGATGCTTGCCGGCGGCCAGCTTGTTCTCGACCCTCAGCACCGGATCGGCGCTGTCGAAGGCCTTGTTCAGGGCCAGCTGCGTCATGTGATCTGCGGGCCCAGATAGGTGAAGCGGTAGGTCTTGATCGTGCCGCCACCCACATCGAAGGACTTGGCGCCGTTCAGGTCGAAGGACTTGCCGATGTCGGCAATCGACGGCCCCTGCAGCACGGCGGTGGGCCGTTCGCGGTCGGCGACGATGACGATGATGCGGTCGCCCGCCGAGACATTGCCCGAGTCATCGACGACGATCAGCTCGAACATCTGCCGGCCGCGGGCCAGCGGCTTGAGCGGGTCGATCTCGACGGTGATGATGGGCTGGTCGGTTTCAAACGGCGTGTTGAGCACGAGTTTTGCCATGGCGGAACTCCTTGGGTTGAACAACGGTCATGTGGATCGGTGGGTGAAGCGCCAGCGCCGGATTGCGCCGCCGACGGGGGGAACGGACTGGCTGCCATCAAGCTGGATGGGCCCCAGCGGCGAGGCCTCGGCCGGACCCAGCAGCACGGCGCGTGGCAGGCCGTCGTCGTCAAGACCAGGCACGCCGTCATCGAGCCGCCAGTCGAGCGCGCCGCCGCCGATCAGCCGGTCGCCGCGGCCCAAGGCGCTGCGTTCGACCCGCACCGGCTTCAGGGGCACCGGCGCGCGCAGATAGCTGTCGATGCCGATCAGCGACGCCACGCCGACCAGGAAGGGCTCCCGCGCGGCGATGACCTTGATCAGCACATGGGCCGGGGCCAGCTCTTGCGCGATGCTCGCCACCAGCACACGCAGCTCGTCGTCCAGGCCCTCGTGCACCAGCAGGGTGGCGCGGTGGGCGGTGCGCTCGTAGACGCTGGCCACCGTCTGGCGCTCGGCCTCGCTGTCAATGCGCTCACCGAACAGGGCCAGGAACTCGGCCCTGGCCTGCTCTTCGCTGGCGTCGCCAAGAATCAAGGTGTCGCCAACAAAGGAGTTGCCCGAGACGACCAGGCCGGGCATCAGCGCATCATCGCTGCGGTTCAGGTCTATGCCCAGCAGCGTGGCCATCGTGCGGCGCAGGCGGAAGTCCTCGACGATGACGATGCGGCCCAGCGACAGCGCGCCGTCGGTGGCAATGTCCAGTGCCAGATGCAGGCCTTGCAAGGTGCCACGCAGGCGCTTCAGCTCGACCGATTGTGTCAGCCAGTCACGGCGCCGCGCCGGCGGCAGGCGGGCCGGGAAGCGCTCGCCGGTCCAGCCGGCCAGCCAGGGCAGCCAGGCCTCGGGCACGCTGGCCGGATCGGTCAGCACACGCACATCGGCGATGCGGTCCTCCAGCGGCGTCAACACCCCCTCGAACAGCTGGGTGAAGCGCTCCAGGAAGTCGTAGCGCGTGGCCGGACCGGCGGCGCTGCGATCGAACACGTCTTCGTCGCGATAGAGCTCGGGCAGGTAGTTGCGCACGTATGAGAAGCGCTGGCCCCAGACCCGCACCGCGGCCAGCTCGGGCGTGGCCCGGCCATTGCCGAACAGACGCACGCGCAGCCACAGCCGGCGGCCGCGCAGCTCACGTAGCTGCAGGCCGGCCCGCTGGGCCAGCGCACAGAACAGCCCGACCCGCTGCGGCTGCGGCGGGCAACCCAGCAGGCCGGCGCGGTGCGGCAGCTCGCTGGGCAGCGACAGCCAATGGCCGCGCGGCACATCCGCGGGCAAACTCGGCGCGGCCGAGGCATCGCCGAACCAGTGGGGATGCCATTGGCGTTGATCGGGCGCCCGATCGTCATCGTCGGCGGCCAGTTCGACCAGCACGCCGCAGGCCGGTGGTATCACCGCCTCGACATAGATGCGGTGCCAGCGCATGTCCAGCTCCGCCGTGTCCAGCGTCCTGCCCTCGGCCTGGCCCTCGGCGAGGAAAGCGCGCCAGGCCAGCGGCACCAGCGGCCGGCTGAAGCGCGGCGGGCCACCCGGATCGACAGGAGGCGCCGGCTCGGCCAGCGGCAGATGGGGCGGCCAGTCCTGCGACGCGACGAAGGGGCCACCGGCGGCATCGGCGCTGGGGTAGCGGCGACCCAGCGGCTGCAAGGTGGCACCATCCTGCAGCGGCTCGGGCACAGCATAGACCAGCAACTCGGTCAGATCGGCCAGACGCAGCGCAACATGGTCTTCGTCCAGCCAGGCCAGCGCGTGGGCGTGCTCGGCGCCGGCCAGCAGCAGCGTTGCCCGCACGGCAGCGCCATCGTCCGAGATCAGCATCAGGCCCAGCGCGCCGTCGCTGCCCCAGGCCGCCACGGCCAGCCGGCCGGCGGCACTGGCGGCGACAAGCACCGGGCGGCTGCCGGCGGGCAATTGCACAGGCAGCAGCTCGACCCGCGGCGCATCGGGGTTCTCAGGCGCCGGCCGGAAGGTGCCGGGGTCGTAGTCCACCGCAGGACGGTCGGGCCAGGGCGTGCTGGCGATACGCGCCAGGCGACGATGGACGCGATCCAGCGCATAGCGCCTGCCCTGGGCGTCGCAGGCGAGGTCGTGCGGCCGGAAACTCTGTCCACCACCCAGCTCCGGCAGGGCCAGGCGCAGCGGGGCAAAACGCCCGCGCAGATCGACCAGTTCGATGCGGTCGGCGAAGGCCAGCAGCAGGCATTGATCGGCATCCAGCGCCAGGTCCAGCGGCACGCTGCCGGCCAGGGTGGCGTAGCGCGGCACCTCGCCGTCGAAGGCACCGAAGGCCACCAGGGACTGGGTGGCGATATCCCAGCGGGCATAGGTGCCGAAGCGGTCACGCAACAGCGGCAGCATCGCCAGCTCGGTCTCGGCACGCAGTGCCCGTTCGACACCCTCACGGCGCGGCGGCGGGGCGCGCTCGTCGAGCAGGGACAGCAGCGGGCGCTGCATCGCCTCACCGGCCGGCGATTCATGTGCGGCCAGGGCGACGCGGCAGGCGGTCAGCGCCGGCCAGTCGCTGGGCTGCGACCACATCCAGAAGCGTTGACCGTTGCTGTCCATCTCGGCTACTCCGCCGTACTCAATGTGTAGCGGCAGGAACGAGGGCGCGCCGGCCGCTGCGGGCTGAAGCATCGTCCGGGCCTGAACGGTCCGAACTTCGGCTTCTTTATGCCCGCTGCAGCCGGCACACCCTCATTCCTGCTGCAGCCTGTGTGCAGGCTTGCAAGTCCTAAAGACACTCGCCCTGCTCGGCGTTGGCGGCCACCAGCGCCTCCGCAGAGGGGGTGGGGGGCCGGCCACGGCTGGCATAAAGAAGTTGGAGGTCGGGCCGAAGGGACCGGCCCAAGCTTCAGCCCGTCGTGGCCGGCCCCCCGCCCCCTCCGCCGCCCCGCCAGCCAGTCACTCAGCGTCATCTCAACACCTCTCCGTGATCACAGGCACCGCCACACGAGTAGCCCCACTGAGCGGCGATGACAGCTCGGTCGGCGCGCTACTGCCCTCCGCGACCAGCACCTGCATCAGCTCGGGGAGCTGCCAGGGTTGCAACGCGATCTGCTGCAGGCCCTGGGCGCTGCGCGGTGCCAGCACCCAAGCGGTGCCCTGACGCTCGAGCAGATTGACGCCGGCGACACTGGCAACACCGGGCACGCGGGCGGCCTCAACCTCGACCTCGCGATCCACCACCGCGCGGCCGAGAACCCAGCCCTGGCCGTCCGGCCCGCCTGGTGCCAGCGGCCACAGCAGGCGGCGAATCGCCGCGCGCACGGCCGCCAGGGTCGCATCGACGGGCGCGTCCTCGCGCAGGCCCACGGCCACCGACAGGGCCAGGGGCAGGTACTCGCAGCCGATCACATACAGCTCGGTGGCCAGCGGTCGGCGGGCTTCGAGCTGAGCGTGAATGGCCTCGATGAAGGGCTGATCGGCGCGCGGGTTCGGCGCCGTGCCGACCATGCCGCTGACGGTTCCCGGCAGCGCCATCACCGTGACCACGCCCGGAATGCCGAAGGCCCGCGTGCGCGGCAGAAAGCGCGGCAGCACCTCGACGCGGGCCACATCCAGGCCCGGAGTTTCGTGGGCCAGCACGCGGTAGTCGTCGGCCGTCACCGCCCGTTCGCGGTGCCGCAGATAGGAGGGAATGCGCGCCTCGGCGGCGGCCACCGTTTCGGCATCTTCGCCGCCCTCGGTGGCGGCCGGCTGGGTGGTTTTCAGCGGCACCAGGCCGCCGTCCTCGATGCGCTGGCCGGTCAGCTCGCGCACGGTGCCCGCAGCCAGATTGCCGGCACGACCGCCGCCGCTGCGCGCACTGACGAGCTTGACCCGCGCGCCGGTCGGCGGCACGCGGCCGCGCACACCGTCGCCAAAGCGCAGCTCGCCAGACTGCGGGTCCAGCTCATAGACCCGCGCATCACGGGCGAGATCGGCGCGCTGCGAGACCAGGGCAATGTCATCCACACGGGTCCAGGCTTGATAGTCCGAACCCTGCTCGGCAACCGCAATCTGCAGCGAGTCCGCGACGATATTGGTCAGCGGCAGCTGCACCCGCTCGCCGGGGTCGCCGCGGGTCTGAGCCACGACCAGGGCGCCGCGCGTCTGGCCCTGCTCTATCGTCACCGCATGCAGGCCCACCCAGGACAGGCGAAGCTGCTGCACACTGGCGGCCGGCCGCAGCCGCAGCCAGGCGACCAGCCGGGCCTGGTGCTCGGCATCGTCCAGCCGTGGCGGCTCGTCATCGACGCCGGACAGCGTATCGACCGCGCGGGCCGAATCGCCGACACCGATCAGGGACGGGCCCGGCGGCACCAATCGCAGCACCCCGGCACGGCGCAGACCATCGGTGCCGTCCAACGCCTTGTCCAGGGTCTGGTAGTCGGTGTTGCGGCCACCACCGACCGAAAGCTCCCATTCGGCCGCGATCTGCAGCGGTGCGGCGACGCGCTGGTCATCGGGCAGGGTCAGGGCCGGGATCACGCCGACATTGAGCAGGCGTGGCGCGCCGGCGGCATTGCGAGAGAGCTGGTCGCGCACGCGCAGGCGCAGCGCCGCTTGATCTTCCCCGCGCGCCGCCTTCGGCGCCAGCAGGGCGATCCACAGGCAGCCGTCCACGGTGTCGCCGACAATATCGATCCCGTCCGGCTGGGCCAGGCCATCGGCGAACAGCGGCGTGGTCTCGTAGGTGTCGAGCTCGCGGGCGCCGTAGAGCTGGCCCAGTTGGGCAATCGTCTCGGCCAGCTCCGGATGGGTGTCAACGCCGACGCGTTGCTTGATATAGACCTCGCCGGTGACAGGCGCGATCGACACCTCCTGGTGGGTCTCGAACGGCAGCGGCTTCTCGACCCGGGCGCCCTGGCGCAGATCGACCGCCTCGCGGGCCTCGTCGGGCAGGCGCAGCGCCAGCAGGCCACGAGCCGGGCGGGCCCGCTTGCGGCCCAGGCCCAGCAGGTTCAGGAACACGCGGCGCTGGCGCTCGGGCACCTGGTTGGCGCGGAACAGGATCGTGTCGCCGAGGAAGGCGAACAGCTCGATCAGCGTGCGGCCCGGATCGCCGGGGCTGGGATGCGTCCACTCCGGCGTGTGCGCCGGAATGCGGTCCAGCAGCTCGGCCACCAGATCGTCGAAGCGGCGGTCGTCCAGGGAGGGAACGGGTAGCGCCATCTCAGCCTCCCAGACTCAGGGCAAGCGCCAAGCGCTGCGGCTCACCGGTGCGCCGCAGCCGGTAGTGCACCTCGATGCGCACGGCGGCGCCGTCGCGTTCGTCCTCGCTGACCTCGACGCGGTCCAGCTGCACGCGCTGCTCGTAGCGGGCCACGGCGGTCTGGATGCGCTCGAGGATGCGGGCGCGCACGGCCAGCGTATTGGGCTCATGCAGAAAGTCCTGCAGGCCCGCGCCGTAGTCGGCATGCATCATCAGCTCGCGCGGCCGGGTGGACAGCAGCGCGCGCAGGCCGTCGGACACGCTGCGCTCGAGGCCCGGCCAGCGCCACTGGCCGCTGGCGTCCGGACCGGCCAGCAGGGGCCAGCCGATCGGTCTCTTGAGTTGGCTGTCTGTGCTCATGTCGGCCGCTCACTTCTTGCGCGGAATCGGCAGGCAGATCTTCACGAAGGGCAGCCAGTGGAAGATGATTTCCAGCAGGTGCAGCACGATGTTCAGCACGATGAAGGCGCAGATCGTGATGATGGGGATCGAGAACGAACAGATCCAGCCCAGGCCCAGCTCGCTGCCCTTCTCGGCCTTGCCGGCCAGCATCGCCTTCGGCGAGTTGCGCGCCAGCAGGTTCTGCAGCTCGGGCGGCAGCTCGAAGGCCACGTTGGGCGTCATCGCCCTCAGCGAGGCGGCGTTGAGCGACGGCAGCGCGATGCGTGCCTGGGGCGAGCCGGTCGAGGCATGCCAGGGCGCGATCGCGTACAGCGGCGTCATCTCGCTCCACACCAGTCGCGTCGGACAGCCCGGTTCGCCGCGCACGCGCACAAAAGCGCGGATGGCGAACAGCGATTGATCGTCGTCGTAGCGGCCTTCCAGGATGCTCGCCTTGGCGCTGCGCGCTTCCAGCACCGCCAGGGCCGCATCGACGAAACGCTCGGTCCAGCCGGCGGGAATGGCGGCCAGTTGATCGGGCATCGTCACGCCCGGCGCATCGGCGTCGTGGACGACGCGGGCGCAGGCCAGCAGGAAGGCGCCAGCGCTCTCAACGCGGAACCGCACCAAGGCCTCCGAGCGGTCTATGGTGGTCAGGCGCAATTCGTCCAGCAGCGGCACCAGGGCCTCGCCGTCGGTCTCGCCACCGAGGCCGAACTCCAGCGCCAGCTGGCGGATGAAGGCGGTGAACTGGGCGCGCAGCAGCGCGTCGGTGCCGGGGTCGGGTGCATCGGCTGCCATCGCATCCTCCTCGGCCAGCCAGGAGGCGTCGAAGTTGCTGCCCACCGCGGGCAAGGCCCGCGCACTGCCGGTGCGTCGCAGATACGGCGATAGATGGGCGATGAAGTCGTCGCGGTCGGCGCCCGGCGCATGGACGGCGCTGTAATCGACAGCCGCGCCGCGCTGCAAGCGCTGCGCCTCGCTGCAGGGCACGAGACCGAACAGCAGCGTGCGCTGCGCATGGTCGCAGACCTCGGGGGCCAGTGGGTAGAGCGGCTGCGTGGCCTCGGCCGCGGCCTGCGGCGCGCGTGCGGCCAGCGCCGCATCGACCACCGCATTGCCGGTGCGGGCCTGCGGCCGGCGTGACAAATCGGGGTCGGAGTCAAATTGTTGGGCCGAACTGAAGCCCTGCCAGCCCAGGCCCTCGCCGTCGCGCTCCTGCCAGGCCTGCCAGTGCGCGTGATGGGCCAGCTCGCCGGCGCTGGGCATGCCGGCGTGGGCGTCGGGGCCTATCCAGCGGCGCACGACAAAGCCGGACGACTCGATCTTGCGCGGGTCCAGCCGCGGCGTGCCGAACAACGCACAGCAGGTGTCGAGCAGCACCAGATTGAAGCGGCGGTGTATCGGCTGGAACAGCGCCCGCGGCGCGCCCAGCGGGGGCAGCTGCGTGAACGGCAGGGTGGCCGGCCAGCCGAAGCGGTGCCAGGTCGTGCCCTTCAGGCCCGCCACCAGCGCGGCGACGAAGTCATCGACCTGCAGGTCTACCAGCAGGGCCGGGGCGCCAGGGCGCTGCGCCGACGGGCCGCGCAGGCTGACGGGATGGTGGGCGTGGGAGGTGATGGGCATGACGGCTTTACCAGACATTGCCGGCACCCGGCGTGTAAGACGACGACACCACGGCGCTGGCGATCAGGGTGTCGCACTTGACGACGCCGGAGAACTTGGACATGCCGGCGTCCACCTTGACCATGCCGGCGCTGATGCTGACCTGCGGCGCATTGACCGTGACCTTGGCGCTGGCCGTGACAGTAATGCCCGACGATTCGAACTTGATGCTGTTGCCGTTGGAGTCTTCCAGCAGGCACACCCCCGGCCCGTCGCTGAGCTTCAGGCTCTGCCCGCCGGGCGTCTCCAGCGTGATGCTCTCCTGGCCGTCCTGGTCGTCCAAGGTGATGGTCACGCCATTGCGCGAACGGATCACCTTCAGGTAGTTGCTGCCGGCGCCGTCCATGCTCTCGGGCGCCGCCGCGCCGCCATGCCAGACGCCGCCCAGCACCAGGGCCAT
>Ga0187845_1000846_pt1 | contig 17782 bp, 17 predicted proteins | sample SpaLakP09_SKY_68_FD_134515 | JGI IMG/M metagenome (GOLD analysis project Ga0187845, IMG submission 134515) | Oligotrophic lake water microbial communities from Sparkling Lake, Wisconsin, USA - SP09_SKY_68 | ecosystem: Environmental > Aquatic > Freshwater > Lake | place: USA: Sparkling Lake... | reverse complement strand
CGATGGCGGGCACCACCAATGCGGCGATGCGCTTTGCGCGCTCGGTCCGGATCCATTGGGGTGTCACTGCGCCGGCCATGATTGCGGCCTTCGTGTTGTCGATGGCCGGTGCGTGGACATTGACCAGGATTCCGGCCGACCCGCTGCGCAAGGCACTGCCGTTTGTGCTGCTGGTCCTGCTGGCCTACACCGTAGCGAAGAAGGACCTTGGCACCGAGCACGCGCCCTCGCTGTCCGGCGCACGCGAGCGCATTGCCGCCGTGCTGGCCGGTGCGGCGATCGGCTTCTACGATGGCGTGTTCGGGCCGGGAACGGGCAGTTTCCTGATGATCGTGTTCGTGCGCGTGTTCGGCTACGACTTCCTCCATGCCTCGGCTTCGGCCAAGGTGGTCAATCTTGCTACCAACCTTGCCGCGCTGCTGCTGTTGGCGGCCAAGGGCCACGTCTGGTGGCAACTGGGCATCGTGATGGCCGTGGCCAATGTCGCGGGCAGTCAGGTGGGCAGCAAGCTGGCGCTTCGGCATGGCAGCAGGTTTGTGCGCAAGGTGTTCATCGCCGTGGTTGGCGCGCTGATCATGAAGACCGCTTACGACGCCTTCCTGCGTTGAACCGATGCGACCGGATACGGGCCGGCGCCACGGCATTGCGAACATGCCACCGCGCCCCGCGCGCGCGCCGGTAGCCAGGACGCCGTAACCCGGACTGTTGTGCCGCCGCCGCTGCGGGTTAATCCCGCTTTTCGGATCAGATCGCTGTGTTAGACTCGATTCGCATTCCCGACCGAGCGGTCGGGTAATGCAACTGCGCAATTCCGGGGGTATCACGCGCAGGACGGGAAAAACGGGACGAACTTCGATGTTCCCGACACTGATCGGACGCCAGCGTTGCGTCTGCCAGAGAGCCTGTTGAACGGGCCGACAAAAAAACTGAAGGCATCCGGCGGCCGAAAGCCGACGGATGCCTTTTTCCGTTTCTGGAATCGAAGGAGACACTCTATGACGTTCAAGCGCGCCAGCTTGCTGGCTCTTGCTGCTGCCAGCCTGTTTGCCGGTGCGGCCAGTGCCCAGGTGAAAGTTGGGGTCACTGTTTCGGCCACCGGGCCCGCGGCATCGCTCGGCATCCCCGAAAAGAACACGTTCACGCTGCTGCCGAAGGAAATCGCCGGCAAGAAGATCGAGTACATCGTGCTCGACGACGCCACCGACACCACCACGGCGGTAAAGAACACGCGCAAGCTGATCAGCGAGGACAAGGTGGACGTGGTGGTGGGTTCCACCGTGACGCCGAATTCCCTGGCGATGGTGGACGTGGCCGCCGAGAGTGAAACGCCGATGATCTCGATGGCCGCCTCGGCCCGCATCATCGAGCCGATGGATGCCAAGCGCGCATGGGTCTTCAAGACGCCGCAGAACGATTCGCACATGGCCACGGCGCTGGCCGAGCACATGACCAACAACAACGTGAAGACGGTGGCATTCATCGGCTTTGCGGATGCCTACGGCGATAGCTGGGCGCAGGAATTCGCCAAGGTGGCGGAAATGAGCAAGATCAAGGTGGTGGCCAACGAGCGCTTTGCGCGCACCGACAATTCGGTGACGGGCCAGGTGCTCAAGATGATGGGCGCCAATCCGGACGCGGTGCTGATTGCCGGTTCGGGTACGCCTTCGGCGCTGCCGGCCAAGACGCTCAAGGAGCGCGGCTTCAAGGGCAAGATCTATCAGACGCACGGCGTGGCCAATCCCGACTTCCTGCGGGTGTGCGGCAAGGATTGCGAAGGCACATTCCTGCCCGCCGGTCCGTTGTTGGTGGCCGAGCAATTGCCAGACAGCAATCCCGTCAAGAAGCCGGCCATGACGTATAAGACGGCATACGAGAAAGCGTTCGGTGGCCAGGTCTCGACTTTTGGCGGCCACGCCTGGGACGCCGGACTGCTGCTCCAGAACGCCATTCCCGAGGCGCTCAAGAAGGGCCAGCCGGGCACCAAGGAATTCCGCAAGGCGCTGCGCGATGCGCTGGAGCAGACCAAGAATCTGCCGGTGTCGCACGGCATCATCAACATGACTCCCACCGACCACCTCGGCATGGACCAGCGCGCGCGCGTGATGGTGCAGATCGTCGATGGCAAGTGGAAGTTGCAGAAGTAGGCCGGCGCTCGTTCGGCAGACAGGAGTTGGTCGCGCGGGGCAGGCGTAGCAACGCAGGGGCGCATGGATTGCCATGCGCCCTTTTTTTGCCCTTGCCGTCTTGCAATCTACGTACAACGCCGCGCAGCGATTAAGCTGACAGCGCGGACCCTTCCACGAGTCGGGGAGACAATGGATCTTTCGATTGCGGCCATCCTGGCGCAGGACGGCATTACTTCCGGCGCCATCTACGCGTTGCTGGCACTGGCGCTGGTGCTGGTGTTCTCGGTAACGCGCGTCATCTTCATACCCCAGGGCGAATTCGTGGCCTATGGCGCGCTGACGCTGGCCGCGATGCAGGCCGGGCACGCGCCTCAAACCACGTGGCTGCTGCTGGCCATGGGCGTGCTCACGTTTGTCTATGACGCGGCCGTGGTATTGCGCAGCCCGGACTTGCGCAGCATGGCGGCGCGACGGCTTGCCGTGCTGGCGGCCAAATACCTGCTGTTTCCCGTGGCCGTGCACTTGCTGGTGCAGCAGTACGGCGGCCAGCCGCTGCCAATGTTGGTGCAGGTGGCGGTGACGCCGCTGATCGTCGTGCCGCTCGGCCCAATGCTCTATCGCCTGGCGTACCAGCCGCTTGCCGAAGCCAGCACGCTGGTGTTGCTGATCGTTTCCGTTGGGGTGCATTTCGCGCTGGTCGGTCTGGGCCTCGTGATGTTTGGCGCGGAGGGTTCGCGCACGAATCCGTTTTCCGAGGCGCGTTTCGATGTCGGCAGCCTCAGCGTGTCTGGACAGAGCCTCTGGGTGGTGGCGGTGTCCGGCCTGCTGATCGCCGCGCTGTACTTCTTTTTCGAACGCACGCTGCAAGGCAAGGCGCTGCGCGCGACGGCCGTGAACCGGCTGGGCGCGCGGCTGGTGGGCATCGGCACCACGCAGGCCGGGCGACTTTCGTTCACGCTGGCGGCCGCGTTGGGCGCGTTGTGCGGCGTCCTGATTGCGCCGCTGACCACGGTCTATTACGAATCCGGCTTCCTGGTGGGCTTGAAGGGCTTCGTTGGCGCGATCGTCGGTGGCCTGGCGAGCTATCCGGTTGCGGCGCTCGGCGCGCTGTTGGTGGGGCTGCTCGAATCGTATTCGTCGTTCTGGGCGAGCGCCTTCAAGGAGGTGATCGTCTTTACGTTGATCATCCCGGTGCTGTTGTGGCGATCGCTCACGAGCAAGCATGTCGAGGAAGAGGAGTAAGCCATGACCATGCTCACCGACAAACCGATGGAAAAGCGCGTGGATGGCGAGGGCACCATCGCGTCGCAGCGGGGCGAGGCTGTGCGCGGCCATCTGCGCAACCGCCTCCTGACGCTGATGTTCGTGGTGGCACTGGCGCTGCTTCCTGTGCTGCCGACGCCCGAGTTCTGGATCACGCTTGGCAACTACATTGGCCTGTACAGCATCGTGGCGATCGGGCTGGTGTTGCTGACCGGCGTGGGCGGCATGACGTCGTTCGGCCAGGCCGCATTTGTCGGGCTCGGCGCGTACAGCACCGCATACCTGACGACGCAGTTCGGGCTGTCTCCATGGGTGGGGCTCGTGGTGGGATTGATCATCACGGTGGCATCGGCCTATGTGATCGGATTGATCACGATGCGCATGTCCGGCCACTACCTGCCGCTGGCGACGATTGCATGGGGTCTGTCGCTGTTCTTCCTGTTTGGCAACCTCGAGTTTCTGGGCAAGTACGACGGCCTCAACGGCATCCCGGTGTTGTCGATCGCCGGTATCGAGCTGCAGTCGGGCCGGTCGATGTTCTATCTGATCTGGCTGGTGGTGCTGCTCGCGGTATTCGCCATGCAGAATCTGCTGGATTCGCGGCCCGGGCGTGCGATTCGCGCGCTCAAGGGCGGCGGCACGATGGCCGAAGCCATGGGCGTCAACACCGCATGGATGAAGGTGGTGATCTTCGTGGTGGCCGCGATACTGGCGTGCGTATCGGGCTTTCTCTATGCGCATCTGCAACGCGCGGTGAATCCGACGCCGTTCGGACTCAACTACGGCATCGAGTACCTCTTCATGGCCGTGGTGGGCGGCGTGGGACACGTCTGGGGCGCGGTGCTGGGCGCCGGTGTGTTGACGATCCTGAAGGACGTGCTGCAGGGCGTGCTGCCCAAGTTGCTGGGGACCACGGGCAACTTCGAGATCATCGTGTTCGGCGTGCTGCTGGTGCTGTTGCTGCAGTACGCGCGTGACGGCATCTGGCCGTGCCTGCGCAGGCTGATGCCGTCGGGGCCGTCCGTGACCGCGCCCGCGCATGCTGCGGCGCTGCCGGTGCGGCAGAAGCCGGACGCCGGAGAGTTGATTCTCGATGTGCGCGCGGCGCGCAAGCAGTTTGGCGGGCTGGTGGCGGTGAACGACGTGAGCTTCCAGGTGCGCGCCGGGGAGATCATCGGATTGATCGGCCCCAACGGCGCGGCAAGTCCACCACGTTCAATCTGGTGACCGGGGTGTTGCCGCTCACGAGCGGGGAAGTGCGCTATCGCGGCGAAGTGATTTCGGGCCTGCCTTCGCGCGAGATCGTGAAGCGCGGGGTCGGACGGACGTTCCAGCATGTGCATTTGCTGCCGACGATGACGGTGCTGGAGAACGTTGCGATCGGCGCGCACCTGCGCGGCGACTTCCGCGCGCAAGGCGGCGTATCCGCGGCGATCCTGCGCATGAACCGCGGCGAGGAACAGAAGCTGCTGTTCGAGGCGAAGCGCCAGCTCGAGCGCGTGGGGCTGGCCGACTGCATGTACATGGAGGCCGGCAGCCTGGCGCTGGGGCAGCAACGGATCCTGGAGATTGCGCGGGCGCTTTGCTGCGATCCGGCGCTGCTGTTGCTGGACGAACCAGCCGCAGGCCTGCGCTACAAGGAAAAGCAGGCGCTTGCCGATTTGCTGCGCAAGCTCAAAGGCGAAGGCATGAGTGTGCTGCTGGTGGAGCATGACATGGACTTTGTGATGAACCTGACCGATCGCCTCGTGGTGATGGAATTTGGCACGCGCATCGCCGAGGGCGTGCCGGAAGAGGTGCAGAAGGATCCGGTAGTGCTGGAAGCGTATCTGGGCGGCATCGAGTGAGGATATGAGATGAGTCTGATTCTGGAAGTGAAGGACCTGCATGTCCGCTACGGCAAGGTCGAGGCGGTGCACGGCGCCAGTCTGCAGGTCGAGGCCGGCCGCATCGTCACTGTGATCGGGCCCAACGGCGCAGGGAAGTCCACCATGCTCAATGCCATCATGGGCGCGCTTCCTGCCACGGGGTCGTCGAGCGGCACGGTGCGCTATCTGGGGCACGACATGACCGGCATCCCCGTCGAGGGGCGCGTGGCGCGCGGCATGTGCCTGGTGCCGGAAAAGCGCGAGCTGTTCGCCACCATGTCGGTCGAGGACAACCTCCTGCTCGGGGCGTTCCGGCGCAAGAAGGCGGGCGAGCGCAACTATCTGGATCAGATGGACGTGGTCTACGATCTGTTTCCGCGCCTGCGGGAGCGCGCTAGGCAGGACGCGGGCACGCTGTCCGGCGGAGAACGGCAGATGCTGGCGGTGGGCCGTGCCCTGATGGCGAAGCCGCAATTGCTGATGCTGGACGAGCCCAGCCTTGGACTGGCGCCGCCGATCGTCAAGGAGATCTTTCACATCATCAGCAACCTGCGCAAGACCGGCGTGGCGACGTTGCTGATTGAACAGAATGCGAGGGCGGCCCTGCAGGTGGCCGACTACGGCTATGTGATCGAGACCGGCGATATGGCGCTGGAGGGCGAGGCCGCGGCCCTGGCCAGCAATCCCAAGGTGATCGAAACCTATCTGGGCCTGACCAGGAAAGCGGCCTGATCGTCCCGCCGCGCGCGGGGCGGCGACGTAAACTATTCGGTGTGGAGATTTTTCTGGCGTTTTGCGCCTAGATTTTATTTGCCGGATCGATGTTGTTCACAAAGATATCCACACTGTGGATAACCGGCTAAGAAGTCAGCACTTCGATATCAGTCTGAGCTACAGCAAGCAGCCACTCGCGGAAAACATGCAAGGCCGGATGCTCGCGTTTTTCGCGCGGCGAACACAGGAAATATCCCCGGCTGAGCGTAATCGGCAGATCGAACGGCGCGACCACCTGGCCCGCGTGGAGCGCGTCTCGCACCAGGCAGCGCTGCAGCACGGCGACACCCATATCGGCCTTGACGGCCTCCAGCAGAATCGACACCTGATCGAACCCGCGCGCGAGGGTTGGCGCAGCATCGGGTACGCCCGCGGCCTGCAGCCATTTCTGCCAGTTTGCGGGTGCAGTGGTGTGGAAAAGTAGGGGTTCGGCCAGCAGTTCGTGGGGAGTTTTCCACAGGTTGGCGATGCGTCTTGCATGGGCCCGCGCCGGATGACAAACCGGCACCATTTCGCGGCCGATCACATAGTCGACTTGCCATCCGGCCCACTGACTAGCCTCGCCGGCCAGGATCGCGGCATCGGGCCGTGCGCCGGAAAAATCCTCTTCCTTGCGATAGGGAACAAAGTCCAGGCGGATCTCGGGATGCCGGCGATGGAAGTCGGGCAGGCGAGGCACCAGCCAGACGCTGGCGAGTGTGGGTACGGCGGAAAGCGTCAGGTGATGCCGGCGATCTTTTTCGAACATTGCGGCGCTGGCGGCTTCCAGTGCGGCGAGTGGCTCGGAAATCGCCGCCAGATAAGCGTTTCCGGCGTCGGTAAGGGTCAGCCTGTGCGCGTTGCGATGGAGCAGCGGCTGGCCGAAGTGGGCCTCCAGTCGGGCGATGGCGCGGCTGATGGCGCCTTGCGTGACACACAACGTGTCCGCCGCGCGCGTGAAGCTGCCCAGACGAGCGGCGGTAACGAACGCATGCAGCTCGGACATCGAAGGTGAGTGGAGGCGCATAGCCTTGTCGATCCGAGAATGATCTTTGGTAATGGAATCGTGCAATATAGTCGTTTGTGCACAGCCGGTAAACTCGCGGAAACTCGTGGCTCGGCGATCCGCAAATCGAAAAAAGTACGAGGAGTTTGTCAGATGAATCGAGCCACTTGCGTGCGTGCCACGCGCCGCGAATTCTTGTTGTCCACAATGTTGTCCACAGCCGTCGGCGTCGCATTTGGCGCCATGGCGATGCCAGTTCTGGCACAGCCCAACTACCCGAGTAAACCGATCCGGCTGGTGGTGCCTTTCGCCGCTGGCGGTTCGACGGATCTGTCGGCGCGGCTGGTTGCGGAGTTCGCCGGACGCGAACTGGGCCAGACCATCGTGGTCGACAACAAGGGCGGGGCCGGTGGTTCGATCGGCATGGAGCAGGTGGCGCGCTCAGCGCCGGACGGCTACACGATCGGCATGGCGACGGTCAGCACGCATGGATCCAATCCGGCCGTCTATCCGAAGCTTGGCTACGATCCGATCAAGGATTTCACGCCGGTGACCAACGTCATCGCCATTCCGAGCGTGTTTGCCGTGCATCCCAGCGTGCCGGCCAAAACCATGCAGGAGTTTGTCGCCTTGGCCAAGGCCAATCCGGGCAAGTATACGTTTGCGTCGCCTGGGGCCGGATCGCTGGGCCACGTCAACATCGAGAACTTCATGATGCTGGCAAAGATCGACCTGCTGCACGTGCCCTACAAGGGCGCAGGGCTGGCGCTGAATGACGCCGTCGCGGGCCAGGTAAACGCGATCACCGATAACCTGGCGACCACGTTGCCTCACGTGAAATCGGGCCGGCTGCGCGCCTTGGCGGTGCTGGGTGCGCAGCGTTCTCCGCAGTTGCCCAACGTGCCGACGTACGCCGAGCTGGGCTACAAGGATATGGGTGAGGGCGGTTGGTTCGGCATCGTGGCGCCCGCCGGCACGCCGCAGCCGATCATTGCCAAGCTGAATGCGGCGATCCACAAGGCAATGGAGAATCCCGAGTTCAAGCGCAAGGTCGAGGAGTCCGGCGGCACGCTGGTGCCAACGACGCCCGAGCAGTTCAAGGCCCAGATCCAGCAGGCAATGGCACGCTACGCGCGTGTGGCCAAGGCCGCCAACATCAAGCTGGACTGATCATGACGACTTACCAAGCGGTGACTGGCGATGCGCCCGGTGGCCCATTCACACTCGCATTGCCAGAGGGCGATGCAATTCCCCTGGTATGCGATTCGCCGCACAGCGGGGTCTTTTATCCGTCCGATTTTGACGCTGCAGTGCCGCTGCATCGGCTACGCGGGGGCGAGGATACCCATATCGATACGCTGTGGGCAGCCATTCCAAAGGTTGGCGGTACGCTGATCGGGGCGACATTCCCGCGCGTGTATATCGATCCGAACCGGACGCTCGATGATCTGGATCCAGACCTGCTGGCCGAGCCGTGGCCGACGCCGTTATCCCCAGGGGAGAAGACGCGGCTTGGCTACGGACTGATCTGGCGGAAGCTGGACGCTGCGACGCCGATCTACGACCGAAAGCTGACCGTGGCGGAGGTGCGTAACCGTATCGAACGCTACTACCGGCCGTATCATGCGGCGCTGTCGGAGGCGGTCGAGGCCGCATATCGGAAGTTCGGCGCACTGTGGCATCTGAATCTGCACTCGATGCCGAATAATGCCTACGAGCGTCTCAAGATCGTCAGCCCGCGGCCCTTGGCTGACTTTGTGCTCGGCGACCGGGACGGCACGACTTGCGAGCCGGGGATCGTTGATCTGGTGGAAGGCCAGCTGCGTGGCATGGGATACACCGTGGCGCGTAACGATCCGTACAAGGGCGTGCAGTTGATCGCTCAGATCGGCCGACCTGCGGAGCGCCGCAACAGCCTGCAAATCGAAATTCGGCGGCCGTTGTATATGGATGAAGCCACCAAGGCACCGAACGACGGATTCTCATCGCTGCAGCGGGATCTCGCGTCCCTCAGCGCCGCTGTCGCCGCCTATATCCGTGACCGCCTCTGATGTGTTTCACGTGAAACAGTGACTGTATGCACAGCCCCGCGGAAGCGGGGCTTATTGTTTGACGACGTGTTTTGCGCGTGGTGTTTCACGTGAAACACACATTCGCTTCCAGTAGGTATCGCCGACGCCATGTACCACGTGAAACATCGTGTCCGAGCGGGGAACGACATTCGATTGCCGCTATAATTCGGCATCCTGTTTTTTCCCGCCCAGCCTCCCGGAGGAGGTGTCCCATGCTTTACCCGAAAGAATTCGACGTCATAGTCGTCGGCGGTGGTCACGCCGGCACCGAAGCCGCTCTCGCCGCCGCGCGTATGGGCTGCCAGACGCTGCTGCTCACGCACAACATCGAAACGTTGGGGCAGATGAGCTGCAATCCGTCGATTGGCGGCATTGGCAAGGGACATCTGGTCAAGGAAGTGGACGCGATGGGTGGCGCGATGGCTGCGGCTACCGATGAGGCGGGCATCCAGTTTCGGATCCTCAATTCGAGCAAGGGTCCGGCGGTCCGTGCGACCCGCGCTCAGGCTGACCGCGTCCTGTATCGGAAAGCGATCCGCACGCGGCTGGAAAACCAGCCAAACCTGATGCTGTTCCAGCAAGCGGTGGACGACCTGATGGTAGAGGGCGACCGTGTGGTCGGCGCACGTACCCAGGCTGGCATCGATTTCCGCGCGCGCGCGGTCGTGCTGACGGCCGGTACGTTTCTGGCCGGCAAGATCCACGTCGGGCTCGATAACTACACTGGCGGCCGCGCGGGCGACCCGGCGGCTGTCTCGCTGTCGGCGCGTCTCAAGGAACTCAAGCTGCCGCAGGGCCGGCTGAAGACCGGCACGCCGCCGCGTGTCGACGGGCGCACGATCGACTTTTCAGCAATGGAAGAACAGCCGGGCGATCTGGACCCGGTGCCGGTGTTCTCGTTTCTCGGCCATCCCGATCAGCACCCGCAACAGCTGCCGTGCTGGATTACCCACACGAACAGCCGTACCCACGACATTATCCGTGGCGGCCTGGACCGCTCGCCGATGTACACGGGCGTGATCGAAGGCGTGGGTCCGCGTTATTGCCCCAGTATCGAAGACAAGATCCACCGATTTTCGAGCAAGGAAAGCCATCAGATCTTCCTTGAACCAGAAGGGCTCACGACAAACGAGTTCTATCCGAATGGCATCTCCACGAGCCTGCCGTTCGATGTGCAGCTTGAGCTGGTCCACTCGATCCGCGGCATGGAGAACGCGCACATCCTGCGCCCGGGCTACGCCATCGAATACGACTATTTCGACCCGCGCGCGCTCAAGGCATCTCTGGAAAGCAAGGCGATCGAAGGCTTGTTCTTTGCGGGCCAGATCAATGGCACCACCGGTTATGAGGAAGCGGCGGCGCAGGGCCTGCTCGCCGGCATCAACGCTGGTTGCTACGTGCGTGAACGCGACGCCTGGACGCCGCGCCGCGATCAGGCTTATCTGGGCGTGCTGGTGGATGACCTGATCACACGCGGCGTGACCGAGCCATATCGCATGTTCACAAGCCGCGCCGAGTTCCGGCTGAGCCTGCGTGAGGACAACGCCGATATGCGCCTGACGGAAGCGGGGCGTGAATTGGGCGTGGTCGACGACGCGCGTTGGGATGCCTTCAATCGCAAGCGCGATGCTGTTTCACGTGAAACAGAGCGGCTGAAGAGCACGTGGGTGAACCCGGCGCTGCTGCCAGAAGCTGACGCGGTGCCGTTGCTCGGGAAAGCCATCGAGCGCGAGTATTCGCTGGCCGATCTGCTGCGGCGCCCGGAGGTAGGCTACGAAGCGCTGATGTCGTTGCAGGGCGGCCGGTTCGCACCGGAGGCGTCGCTATCGGATGATCCGCGCCTGGCCGAGCAGATTCGTGAGCAGATCGAAATCGGCATCAAGTACCACGGATACATCGCTCGTCAGGCCGCCGAGGTCGATAAGCTCGAAGCGAACGAAGCCACCAAGCTGCCAGCGAATTTCGACTACACCGAAGTGCGGGGGCTGGGCTTCGAGGTCAGCCAGAAACTGAACCAGCACCGGCCCGAAACCTTGGGTCAGGCCTCGCGCATTTCGGGTGTGACGCCTGCTGCGATTTCCTTGCTGCTGGTCCACCTCAAGAAGAAGGGCATGGGCCGCTCGCCGCAGACCACGCCACCAGCGGGCAGCGGGCAGGAGGCGGCCTGAGTGGGCGGCTTTCGATATTCCGTGGTGGACGACACCGCCCAGCGCAAGCGTCTCGAAATCGGGCTCGATGCGATCGGCCTGAAGCTGGAGCCGTCGCAGATCGACACGCTGTTCGCGTACCTGACGCTCTTGCGCAAATGGAATAGCGTCTACAACCTCACGGCCATCCGTCACCCGGATGAAATGCTGACGCATCATCTGCTCGATTCGCTTGCCGCAGTGCCCGCGCTGGCGGAAGCCGCGCGCTCCAACGTCGTACCCAATGCTGCGCGGGGCAGGGTGCTCGATGTGGGATCGGGGGGCGGGATGCCAGGCATTCCGCTGGCGATTTCGGCGCCGGACGTCGCCGTGCTGATGGTCGACATCGTGCAGAAGAAAACGGCGTTTCTGACGCAATGCCGCGCGCAACTGCGTCTGACCAACGCGTCGGCCCATTGGGGACCGGTGGAAAAAATCGACGATCCGGACGGCTATGCCGTGATCACGTCGCGCGCCTTTGCCGAGCTAAGCGATTTCGTGAAGCTGTCCGGCCATCTGCTGGCGCCGGGCGGCAAATTATTGGCGATGAAGGGCGTTTATCCACAGGACGAACTTGACCGCATGGAGGCGGCTGGCCTGATGCAGCTATGGCAGGTCGACGCAGTGCCGAAGCTGGCGGTGCCGGAACTGGATGCCGAGCGACATCTCGTCGTGTTGTCGCGGCGTTGAATCCACATTTGTGAAATTTTGAGCATTATTCATCCGACGAATAAAATCGGATCGAATATGGCGCACCAAGGAGCTTCGAGCGCATATGGCCAAGGTATTCGTGATCGCAAACCAGAAAGGCGGCGTCGGCAAGACCACCACCACGGTGAATCTCGCCGCCGGTCTGGCAGCGCAGGACCAGCGTGTGTTGCTCGTCGACCTGGACCCGCAGGGCAATGCCTCGATGGGTTCGGGCATCGACAAACAGGCGCTGGAACACAGCGTGTACCAGGTGCTGGTGGGGCTGGCTTCGGTGGCGCAGGCGCGCCAGCGTTCCGAATCGGGCCGTTATGACGTGCTGCCGGCCAATCGCGAGCTGGCCGGCGCGGAAGTCGAACTGGTCGAACTGGAACAGCGCGAGCGTCGGCTCAAGCAGGCGCTGGCCGAGGTCGATGACCAGTACGATTTTGTGTTGATCGATTGCCCGCCATCGCTGTCGTTGCTGACGCTGAACGGCCTGTGCGCGGCGCACGGCGTGATTGTGCCGATGCAGTGCGAGTACTTCGCGCTGGAAGGGCTGTCGGACCTCGTCAACACCATCAAGCAGGTCCATGCCAATCTGAATCGCGACCTCAAGGTCATCGGCCTGTTGCGCGTGATGTTCGATCCGCGGGTCACGCTGCAGCAGCAGGTGTCGGCGCAACTCGAGGCCCATTTCGGCGAGAAGGTGTTCAAGACGGTGATCCCGCGCAATGTGCGACTGGCCGAGGCGCCGTCGTACGGCATGCCCGGCGTCGCTTTCGATGCGTCGTCCAAGGGCGCAAAGGCGTATCTCGATTTCGGCGCGGAAATGATCGCGCGCGTGCGGCAGCTCGGCTGAGCGCCCGCAACTTAGACAGCAAGGATGCGAGCATGGTGACCGCGAAGAAAAAGGGCCTGGGCCGGGGACTGGAAGCGCTGCTGGGCGGACCGGCGGAGATTGTCGAAACCGCGAAGCAGGAGGGCGCGCCGACGGTGTTGCGCGTCGATCAGCTGCAGCCCGGCAAGTATCAGCCCCGTACCCGGATGGACGAAGGCGCGCTGCAGGAACTCGCCGCCAGCATCCGCGTGCAGGGCCTGATGCAGCCGATCCTGGTGCGGCGCGTGGCCGAAGAAGGGCGCTACGAGATCATTGCCGGCGAACGCCGCTTCCGTGCGTCCAAGCTGGCCGGACTGGACCGCGTGCCGGTGCTCGTCAAGGACGTGCCCGACGAAGCCGCGGCCGCGATGGCGCTGATCGAGAATATTCAGCGCGAAGATCTGAATCCGCTGGAAGAGGCGCAGGGCATCATGCGCCTGATCCGCGAATTCAACTTTACGCACGAGCAGGCCGCCGAGTCGGTGGGCCGCTCGCGCAGTGCGGTATCCAACCTGCTGCGCCTGCTGAATCTTGTCGCGCCGGTCCAGACCATGCTGATGGCCGGCGATCTCGACATGGGTCACGCCCGCGCGCTGCTGGCGGTGGATGGCGCCAATCAGATCACGCTGGCCAACCAGATCGTCAACAAGCGCCTGTCCGTACGCGAGACCGAAAAGCTCGTGGCCTCGACGCTCAAGCCGTTCGACCTCAAGTCGCTCAAGCAGAAACAGGGCAATGGCACGCGCGACGTGGCGCGGCTTGAGGAAGAACTGTCGGACATGCTGGGCCTAGCGGTGCAGATCAAGCTGGGCGCGCGCGGCAAAGGCCAACTGACGATCCACTTCAGCAGCAACGACGCATTGGACGGCGTCCTCACGCGCCTGCGGGAGCCTGCGACCAGCGCCTAGCCGGTTATGCGCCGGGCGGCAACGGTTTTACCGATGAATCATTGCCGCTGTCGGCGCCACGCGACAACCGAGGGCGCGTGCACCATCTTGCAGCCAGAATCTGCGCGATAACCGCACGCACGCCCCAGCCAGGCACATCGCCGCGATGGGTCGAGGGCGCGCCGCGGTGGGCCAAATCGCCATCGTGCCCCCATCCGGCTCCGCAATCCAATTACGTTTCGCATCGTTGCTGCGCAATATCACGCTAGCCATCATGGAAGCGTGATAGCAACCGTTGTGCGGAATTCATTGCAAGCTAACTGAAAGCACGTTGACTCGAATCAGCGATTCCTAATAGAATCGTGCGGTTTGAATTCTGGCCGGACCCAAAAAGTTCCGGCCTGGAACGAGGCTAGGCAGGTGGTGGTTCGAGACCGACAGCAGGGCCGTTCGCAAGCCGGCGAGATGTCTCACGACAGTCGGCCCCGCAGCAATCATCGCGCCGATGACTGGCGCGACGACTGGGATGATGACGCCGGGCGGGAAGACGAGATTGTCGATCCGCTGTCGCACGCCGATGCGGTGAAGCTGCTTGGCGAAAGCGCGTTGCGGCCGTCGCGCATGACGCCGGCGAAGGTGGTGGTGGCGCAGTTTGCCGTTACCGTGCTGTCGGCGCTGGCGTGGGCAGTGTTTGCGCGCGACGCGGCGCCGTCGGGCTGGTCGGCCTTGTTTGGCGGATTGGCTTGCGTTGTGCCGAGCGGTTTCTTCGCACTGCGGCTGTGGATGTCGCGCGGGCAGCCGTCGGTGGGTGGCCTGGTGGCCGGCGAGGCGATCAAGGTCTTCGGCACCGTGGCATTGCTGGTGCTGGTGATCGTGCTGTACCGCGATCTGCGTTGGATACCGATGCTGGTCACGTTCCTGTTGGCGCTCAAGACTTATTGGGTGGCGCTCGCGATCCGGTAGAACCCGGACTTTCGCGGATCCCGTCGCCCTTGGCGCCAAAAAGGCGGTGCCACGGCGTGGGATTCGGTCTCAGGTGAGGCACCCATCCGGAATATCAAGAGGTTTCACGCGCAGCGCGTCATCACGATGCAGCGCTGCGTGAGTCAGGTTTTGCCAGAACAAAAGGGCGTCCTTGCCCAGGCGGTGACCGGTCATGTGACCGAAGGCCAAAGCAAGACGCGTACCGGTTGTCGCTGAAGTCGGCGCCGACATACAAATTTCGCAATATACCGTTCGTTTCGACATGTCAGCTGAAGCTACTCAAGGCGCGGAGCACGTGCTCACACCCTCAGGCTATATCGCCGAACACTTGCAGAACTTTAATTCGGTCGGCGGCAAGCAGCATTCCGTGGTCGATTTCAGTGTCATCAACTATGACACCGTGTTCTGGTCGGTGCTGTGCGGCGCAATCGCCATCATCTTCCTGTACGCGGCCGCCCGCCGCGTCACGCCCGGCGTGCCGGGTCGCTTCCAGGCCTTCGTGGAAATGATCGTCGAGATGGTCGACGACCAGGCCAAGGGCATCATCCACGGCGACCGCTCGTGGATTGCGCCGCTGGCGCTGATGGTGTTCTGCTGGATCACCATGATGAACGCGATCGACTTGATCCCCGTCGACTGGGTCACCGGCCTGAACAACGTGCTGGGCATCTTCCACGTTCATCTTCCGCACCACCGCGCAGTGGCCACGGCCGATCTGAACGGCACGCTGGGCATGTCGTGCTCGGTGCTGGTGCTGATGATCTACTACAGCTTCAAGATCAAGGGCGCGGGCGGCTTCATGCACGAACTGTTCTCCGCACCATTCGGCGCCAAGTGGTACCTGGCCCCGTTCAACCTGGTGCTGAACGTGATCGAGTTTCTGGCCAAGGCCGTTTCGCTGGGCATGCGGTTGTTCGGCAACATGTACGCCGGCGAGCTGGTCTTCCTGCTGATCGCGCTGCTCGGTTCGATCTGGACGTTCAGCGCCGATCTCTCCGCGCTGGGCTTCGTCGGCCACGTGGTTGCCGGCACCGTATGGGCGATCTTCCACATTCTGATCGTGCTGCTCCAGGCGTTCATTTTCATGATGCTGACGCTGGTGTATATCGGCCAGGCTCACGATCACCACTGATTTTCCGGTTCTTCGTTTTTTGGTTTTTTGGTTCTAAGTCTCTCTAAATTAAAGGAGTCATCATGCAAGCATATCTCGCCAACATCCAGGGTCTGACCGCTATCGGCATCGGCATCATCATCGGTCTGGGCGCTATCGGCGCCTGCCTGGGTATCGCCCTGATGGGTGGCAAGTACATCGAGGCATGCGCACGTCAGCCTGAGCTGATGAACCCGCTGCAAACCAAGATGTTCCTGCTGGCTGGTCTGATCGACGCTGCATTCCTGATCGGTGTGGGTGTTGCAATGCTGTTCGCCTTCGCCAACCCGCTGCTGTCGGTCATTCAGTAAGTCTTTTCGGTCTGCATGATGCTGACGGGCGGCGCAGGCCTCAGTCCGATGGCCTGGCCGCCCTTGTGCATTTATCTGTAGTTTGATTACCGAAAGGAACACACCATGAATCTGAACGCAACGTTTTTTGCGCAGATGGTCGTGTTCTTCATCCTGTGGTGGGTTGTTGCCAAATTCATTTGGCCGCCGCTGGTGAAGGCGCTCGACGAACGCGCAAAGAAGATCGCCGATGGCCTCGCCGCTGCCGAAAAGGGCAAGGCGGAGCTTGAACTCGCCAACAAGCGTGTGGACCAGGCCATGGCCGAAGCCCGCACCGAAGGCGCGCAACGTGTGGCCGACGCTGAGAAGCGCGCCCAGATGGCCGCCGACGAGATCAAGCAGAACGCCCAGGCAGAAGCCGCACGCATCATTGCCCAGGCCAAGGCCGAGGCAGAACAGCAAGTGACCCGGGCACGCGAAACGCTGCGCGACCAGGTTGCCGTGCTGGCCGTCAAGGGTGCCGAGCAGATCCTCAAGCGTGAAGTGAACGCGCAGGTGCACGCAGACCTGCTCAATCAACTCAAGGCTGAGCTCTAATCATGGCTGAAACCGCAACCATTGCCCGTCCCTACGCCGAGGCGCTGTTCCGCGTCGCGAGCGAAGCCGGTGCAGGCAACCTGGGTGCATGGTCCGAGCTGGTGTCGGAGATGGGGCAGGTAGCCGCCAACCCCGACATGCAGGCGCTCGCCACCGATCCGAACGTTCCGGGCGAGAAGCTCCAGGAAGTGTTCCTTTCGGTGCTGAAGAGTCCGGTGAACGACGAAGCCCGACGCTTCGTGACACTGCTGGTGGAAAACAACCGCCTGACAGTGTTGCCGGAAATCGCCGAACAGTTCCATGCGCTCAAGAACGCCCGCGAGGGGTCGTCCGACGTCGAAATCACCAGCGCATTCCCGCTGGACGATTCGCAGACGAACGAACTGGTCGCCGCACTCGAACGCAAGTTCGGTCGCAAGCTGCACGCAAAGGTGGCGGTGGACCCGTCGCTGATCGGCGGCGTAAGCGTCAAGGTCGGCGACGAAGTGCTCGACACCTCCGTGCGCGCGCGCCTGGCTGCCATGCAAGCCACGCTGACCGCCTGACCGCAACGGCCGACGGATTGAAGAATTAGGAGCATTGTGATGCAACTGAACCCCTCAGAAATCAGCGAGCTGATCAAGTCCCGCATCTCGGGTCTTGGCGCCGACGCTGAAGTGCGCAACACCGGCACGGTGATTTCCGTGACCGATGGTATCTGCCGCGTGCACGGCCTGTCCGGCGTGATGCAGGGCGAGATGCTGGAATTCCCCGGCAACACGTTTGGCCTGGCCCTGAACCTCGAGCGTGACTCGGTGGGTGCGGTGGTGCTGGGTGAATACGAACACATTTCGGAAGGCGATACGGTCAAGTGCACCGGCCGCATTCTGGAAGTGCCGGTTGGCAAGGAACTGCTGGGCCGCGTGGTGAACACGCTGGGCCAGCCGATCGACGGCAAGGGCCCGATCAACGCCAAGGAAACGGACGTGATCGAGAAGGTCGCGCCGGGCGTGATCGCACGTCAGTCGGTGAGCCAGCCGGTGCAGACCGGCCT
>Ga0187845_1000845_pt1 | contig 17783 bp, 19 predicted proteins | sample SpaLakP09_SKY_68_FD_134515 | JGI IMG/M metagenome (GOLD analysis project Ga0187845, IMG submission 134515) | Oligotrophic lake water microbial communities from Sparkling Lake, Wisconsin, USA - SP09_SKY_68 | ecosystem: Environmental > Aquatic > Freshwater > Lake | place: USA: Sparkling Lake... | reverse complement strand
GGCCTCTACAGCCTGGGCCATGGCGGCAATGACGCGCAAAAGACCATCGGCCTGATCTGGATGTTGCTGATCGCAGCCGGCATGGTGGCGGTGGGTGACAAGGCGCCGCCCACCTGGGTCATCGTCTCCTGCTACATCGCCATCGGCCTCGGCACCATGTTCGGCGGCTGGCGCATCGTCAAGACCATGGGTCAGCGCATCACCAAGCTCAAGCCGGTCGGCGGCTTCTGCGCAGAAACGGGCGGCGCGATCACGCTCTTCCTGGCGACGGCCCTCGGCATCCCGGTGTCGACGACCCACACCATCACCGGCGCCATCGTCGGCGTGGGCTCGGTGCAGCGAGCTTCAGCCGTGCGCTGGGGTGTGGCTGGCACCATCGTCTGGGCGTGGATCTTCACGATCCCAGCCTCAGCCTTGATGGCCGGGCTCTGCTACTGGGTCAGCTTCGCGCTCTACTGATCGACCTGAGATTCGAAATAGCGCTGGGCGCTGAAGGCGATGGTGGCCATTAGGGCCGTGCCGCCGATGAAGAGGCACAACACCACACCGATGACGGCGCCCCAACCGCTGGCCTCGGCCGTGCGGCCGGCGTTGAAGCGGGCGTTCCAGCGCTCATCCGGCATCAGCCCGTAGACGATGCCGCCTAGCAGGGCGGCTACCAGGCTGATTCCCAGGAGCGGTAGCAGCAGCCAGGCCAGGCGGTCGTCCTGGCCGAGGGCGTTCATGCGTTGCAGGCCAACCAGCCCAAGCAGTGTCGGCAGCGGGAACAGCCACGCCCAGCGGTCCTTGAACCCGTGCAGGTAGAAGCGGTGCAGGCCGAAGACGCCGCCGAGCAGGGCCAGCCACGTCGCGACGGCCTTGTGCTTGGTATCTGCGCTCATTCGGCGCCGACGCTGTCGCCCAGACCCAGTGGGCGCTGCATCAGCACCACGTCCAGCCAGCGACCGAACTTCCAGCCGGCGCTCTTCAGCACGCCTGTGTGTTCGAAGCCCAGCGCTGTATGCACGCCGACTGAGCCAGCATTGGCAGCGTCGCCGATGACGGCCAGCATCTGGCGTGCGCCCGCCGCTTCGCAGCGTGCCAGCAACTCGGCCAACAACATGCGGCCCACGCCCTGGCCCTGCGCTGCGGGCGCAAGGTAGATGGAATCCTCGACACAGAACCGATAGGCCAGGCGAGGGCGGAAGTAGTTGGCGTAGGCATAGCCCAGCAGTTCGCCGTTGCGTTCGGCCACCAGCCAGGGCAGATTGCGGCCCAGCACCTCGGCGCGACGCCGACCCATTTCGTCGACGCTGGGGACCTCGGTCTCGAAGGTGCCGGTGCCATGCTCGACGGCGTGGGCATAGACGGCCTGGATGGCATTCAAATCGGCGTCGGTGCTGGGGCGAATCGTCAAAGGCAGGGCGGAGGGGGAGGGCTGTGACATCTGTCGGGTCGGGACTTGTTAGAAATTGCTCCGGTCGAGTTTATAATGCTTGGTTTTGGCGCTGGTCGCAGATGGCTGCGGCGTATCTACAGAGCCTCCCCCGGCAGGGGTTCCTGCTATCGACTTGCTAGCCCTGAGTGTCTCCTCGTGCAGTGGTCGCCCAACATTTAGGAAACATCATGGTTGTAATTCGTCTGGCTCGCGGCGGCTCCAAGAAGCGCCCCTTCTATAACATCGTCGTCGCCAACAGCCAACAGCGCCGTGACGGCCGCTTCATCGAGCGCGTTGGCTTCTACAACCCCGTCGCCTCCGGCGCCGCCGAAAAGCTGCGTGTCGAGCAGGACCGCGTGGCTTACTGGATCGGCGTTGGCGCCCAGCTGTCGCCCACCGTGACCCGCCTGGTCGGTGACGCGAAGACGGCTGCCGTTGCCGCCTGACCCTCGTGGTTGGCAACAAGCCTCAACAAGACGGCGCTTCGGCGCCGTCTTTTGCTTCTGAGCCGGATGACCTGGTCCAGGTTGGCCACATCCTGGACGCCTGGGGCGTGAAGGGCTGGTTCAAGGTCCAGGCCTACTCCAACCAGGCCGACGCGCTGTCTGTCGCCAAGCGCTGGTTCCTGAAGGCCGTCGCGCCCAAGACGGGCCAACGCGAGCTGAAGATCCTGTCCATGCGCGAGCACGGCGAGGGCCTGGTGGCGAGCGCCGATGGCGTCGTCGACCGCAATGGCGCCGAGGCGCTGCGCGGTTTCGAGATCTGGATCTCGCGCGCAGACTTTCCGCGCGCCGGCGACGGCGAGTACTACTGGGTCGACCTGATTGGCCTGGATGTCGTCAATCGCGAAGACCAGGCCCTGGGCCGTGTTATCGGCCTCATCGACACCGGTCCGCACGCCGTACTGCGCATCCTGCCGCCGGGCATCGAGCAGCCGGCCAAGCCCGACCAGGAGAAGCTCATCCCCTTCGTCGGCGCCTTTGTCGACGACGTGAGCCTGGAAGCGAAACAGATTCGGGTCGACTGGGGCGTGGACTACTAAGAGAAGGTGCGGATGAGTCCTGCATGCCCGCTCATCCCGCCCAGAGGCCGCCCCTCGTCTTTGCAAATGCTCGCCGTAGCACGAGCTACGGCTGCGCGTTGCGCCTAGACGGACAACCTCTGAGCAGTCTGCTCTGACACGCCTGACCCACCCACACCTTCTCATGCGCTTCGACGTCCTGACGATCTTCCCGGAGCTGTTCGCGCCGCATCTGACGCATGGCGTCACGCGGCGGGCCTTCGAGAGTCGTCAGGTCGACGTGCGCCTGTGGTCGCTGCGTGATTTCGCTGACGACAACTACCGCCGCGTCGATGACCGACCGTACGGTGGCGGCCCTGGCATGGTCATGCTGGTGGAGCCGCTTGAGAGGGCGCTTGCTGCCGCCAGGGCTGATCGCGCCGAGGCCGAACCCGCCGTCATCCACTTCACGCCGACCGGCGCGCGCATCGATCAGGCGCGCGTGCAGGAGCTGGCGGCCGGCCCTGGCGCCATCCTGCTTTGCGGCCGCTACGAGGGCATCGACCAGCGCGTGCTGGACCGGCATGTGACGCTGGAACTGAGCCTGGGCGACTTCGTGCTGTCAGGCGGCGAGCTGCCGGCGCTGGCCTTGCTGGACGCCATCGCGCGGCTGCAGGAGGGCGTGCTTGGTGACGCGCAGTCGCACCAGCAGGACAGCTTCTCAGATGGCCTGCTGGATTGCCCGCACTTCAGCCGTCCCGAGGTATTGCCCGATGGCCGCGCGGTGCCGGCCGTGCTGATGTCCGGCCACCACGCCGACATCAAGCGCTGGCGCCGTGAGCGGTCTCTCGCATTGACGGCGGCTCGCCGGCCGGAGCTGATAGTGGCGGCCCGGGCTGCCGGCCGCCTCAGCAAGGCCGACGAGGCCTTCCTGGCTCGGCTCTAGGCAAAACCCTTGACTTGAGCTATATTGGCGGGCTGTCCGATCCGCTGGCGGGTCGAGTGGCTTGGGTCTTTCAAAGAGACTTCTGGCTGCAAACATCCCCATAAATAGCGTCCCGCCAAGATCCCAGGAGTACAGATGAACCTGATCCAAACCCTTGAGCAAGAAGAAATTGCTCGCCTGAACAAGACCATCCCGGCCTTCGCCCCTGGCGACACCGTGATCGTCAGCGTCAACGTCGTTGAAGGCACCCGCAAGCGCGTGCAGGCTTACGAAGGCGTCGTGATTGCCAAGCGCAACCGCGGCCTGAACAGCAGCTTCATCGTTCGCAAGATCTCCAGCGGCGAAGGCGTCGAGCGTACGTTCCAGCTTTACAGCCCGCTGATCGCGACCATCGAAGTCAAGCGCCGTGGCGATGTCCGCCGCGCCAAGCTGTACTACCTGCGCCAGCGTTCGGGCAAGTCGGCACGTATCAAGGAAAAGCTGGCTTAATCGGCCGGTACTCCACCGCCAAAGCCGCCAGGGCCTACGCTCTCGGCGGCTTTTGTATTTCTGCCGCATGACTCGACGCCCCACCATCACCCAGCCGCAACTCGTGCCGGTCACGAGCGTTGACGATCATCTGCCCGCCGTGCTCGCTGCCGCGCTGACGTCCGAGGCCATCCGTGCGCGTATTGCAGCGGTGTCGGCGTGGACGCCGGAGTTCGCCGGCGATGGCGGCCTGTTCTCGGATCGCGAGCCTGCCGGTGCCGCCGTGCTCATCCCGCTCGTGCAGCGCCCGGAAGGCCTCGCGCTGCTGCTGACTCGCCGAGCAGATCACCTGCGCGACCATGCAGGGCAGATCAGCTTTCCCGGCGGCCGCGTCGAGCCGGAGGACGATGGGCCAGTGGCGACCGCGCTGCGCGAGACCGAGGAGGAGATTGGCCTGTCGCGCGACCACATCCACGTCATCGGCCAGTTGCCCATCTACTCGACGGTGACGGCCTTTCAGGTCACACCAGTCATCGGCCTTGTCGAGCCGGGGTTCACGCTCAAGCTGGACGCTTTCGAGGTGGCCGAGGCCTTCGAGGTGCCGTTGGCCTTTCTGATGAACCCGGCCCATCACCGCCATCACCGTTTCGAGTTCGCCGGCAGCGAGCGCCGCTTCCTGTCCATGCCCTGGCAAGGGCCCGAGCGCGAGTACTTCATCTGGGGCGCGACGGCCGCGATGTTGCGCAACCTCTACCGACTTCTGATTGCCGCCTAAGCGCGCCACTATCATCCTCGCCCATGAATTTCTTCGCGGTGCTGCTGGCCCTGTTGTGTGAACAACTCAAGCCCCTGAGGCATGGCAATCGCGTGCATGAGTCGGTCATCGGCTGGGTGCGCTGGACGGGCCGCAACTTCGACGCGGGCGACGAGCATCATGCCGTGATCGTCTGGGCCATCACGGTCATCGTGCCGGGTCTTGCCCTGACGTTGGCCTACTGGGGCCTGCGTCACTTCAGCCTGTTGCTGGCGCTGGCGCTGAACGTGCTGGTCCTCTATCTGACACTGGGCTTCCGGCAATTCAGTCACTACTTCACCGACATTCGCGATGCGATGGAGCGCGGTGATGACCTGACGGCGCGCCAACTGCTTGCTGACTGGCGCCACCTGGATGCCAGCGAACTGCCGCGCACCGAGCTGATCCGCCACGTCATCGAGCACTCGCTGCTGGCCGCGCATCGCCATGTCTTTGGCGTGTTCTTCTGGTTCATCGTCTGCTCGACGCTTGGCCTGGGCCCCGCAGGCGCCGTGCTGTACCGCATGGCCGAGTTCGCCAGCCGCTACTGGGCCTTCCGCAGCCGCACGCTGGACGCGCCCAGCAACCCGCGCCTGCTGGCCCTGTCTCGTCAGGCGTTCGTGTGGATAGACCATGTGCCCGCTCGACTGACAGCGACGGGCTTCGCCATCGTCGGCAACTTCGAGGAAGCCGTGAACGCCTGGCGGCGCGATGCCAGCCTGTGGTTGCATCCCAACGAGGGCATCATCCTTGCGTCCGCCGCTGGCGCCGTGGGCCTGCAACTGGGCGGCGCTGCTGCGCCTGGCATCACGCCAGACCGCAGCCGCACGTTCGATGCGGGCTCCGAGCCCGAAGCGACAGGCGCTGCGGGTTCCACGGCAGGCGCGCCGCCGCAGCTGGGCCACCTGCAAAGCGTTGTTGGACTGGTCTGGCGTTCCGTCGTGCTGTGGATGCTTCTGCTGGCACTGCTGTCCCTGGCGAACCTGGTCGGCTGACCCCATGACCTTTGCTGACCTGCCGGCGCTTGCCGAGCCCGGCCTGGGCGCGCGCGTGCAGCATGCGCTCGACCACAAGACCAAACCGCTTGGCGCCCTGGGCCGCATCGAGGCGTTGGCCCTGCAGCTCGCGTTGATCCAGGGGGTCGAGCGGCCAGCATTGCGTGAGCCCCAGCTCGTCGTCTTTGCTGCCGACCACGGCCTGTCGCGGCGTGGCGTGTCGGCCTATCCGCGCGAGGTCACGCCGCAGATGGTGGCCAACATGTTGGCCGGTGGCGCAGCCGTGTCGGTGCTGGCTCGTCAGCAAGGTCTGGCGCTGACGATTGCGGACTGCGGCGTCGATGCGCCGCTGGCCATGGGCGCCGTCGACCTGCGCATCGCGGCCGGCACTGCAGACGCGAGCCTTGGCCCGGCCATGTCCGCTGAGCAGGCCCAGCAGGCGTTGTGCAACGGCATGACCCTCGTCGAGCGCCTGCCCGGCAACGCGTTGCTGCTGGGAGAGATGGGCATTGGCAACACCTCTTCGGCCAGCCTCTTGATGCAGCGCCTGACGGGACGGCCGCTGAGTGAATGCGTAGGCCGTGGAACGGGGCTGGACGATGCCGGCCTGGCACGCAAGTTGGCCGTGCTGGGCGAGGCTTTGCGCATGAACACGGACGCGCAGACGCCGCTGAAGATCGCCGCCGCACTGGGCGGGTTCGAGATCGTCACCATGGCCGGAAGCGTCATCGCTGCTGCGTCGCAGCGACGGGTCGTGCTGGTCGATGGCTTCATTACTACCGCGGCCGTGGCCTTGGCCGAAGCGCTGCGGCCGGGTGTGCTTGCGGCCTGCGTGTTCGCTCACCGCTCGGCCGAAGGACCGCATGCGGGCTGGCTGGAGCACCTGGGCGCGCGCCCGCTGCTGGACCTGGACCTGCGGCTCGGCGAAGGCAGCGGCGCGGCGCTGGCCTGGCCGCTGTTGACGGGCGCCTGTGCGCTGCTGGCAGACATGGCCAGCTTCGACAGCGCCGGCGTCAGCCGCCGCGACTGACCATGAGGCTGTTCCTCGTCGCGCTGCAGTTCCTGACGCGGCTGCCGGTGCGGTTGAGCCGCTTCGAGCCGGGCTGGCTGAACGACTGCGTTCGGCATTTCCCTTTGGTCGGCGTGCTGGTGGGCGCTGCGGGTGCGGCGGTGCTGGTGGGTGCCGCTCAACTCTGGCCAGCGTGGGTCGCTGCGGTGCTTGCGTTGACGGCCACGGTTGCACTGACCGGCGGGTTCCACGAGGACGGCCTGGCCGACACCTTCGATGCGCTGGGTGGCATCGTGCCGCGCGACAAAGCGCTGGCCATCATGAAGGACTCGCGCATCGGCAGCTATGGCGCGCTGGCGCTGGGTTTGAGCCTGCTGCTGCGTACGGCGCTCTTGGCGGTGCTGGCGGCGCGGCCGATGCTGGGAGCGGTGGCAGCCATGCTCGCCAGCCATGCGCTGGCGCGGGCGGCGGCGGTGGGCGTCATGGTCAGCCTGCCCTACGGCGGCGATGCCGAGCACGCCAAGGCCAAGCCGCTGGCCCTCGCGGTGGCGCCGCGCAACTTCGTCATCGCGCTGGGCTGGTGCGGCTTGCTTTCGGTGGCGCTGGCAGCCGGCGGCGTCGATCAGCCGAAGCTGGGAGCTGCCGTTGCTGCCGCAGCCCTGACTGCGCTGCTGATGCGCCAGTGGTTGAAGCGCCGCCTGGGCGGATATACCGGTGACGGTCTTGGCGCGACCGAGCAGTTGGTAGAGATTGCCGTGTTGCTGGCCTTCACCGCCTCGTTCTGATGTCGTCGTTCACGATCTGGCGCCACCCCAAGCCGGAGGGCGCCCTGGGCCGCTGCATTGGCGGCCGCACCGATCTGCCGGTCGACCCCCGCAAGGCCAAGCGGCTGGCCCATCGCATCCGTGCCTACGCGCGCCTGCAGGGCCTGCCACGCGAGGTCGTCACGTCGCCGTTGACCCGCGCGGCGGCGGTGGGGCGCTGGTTGCAGCGCTGGGGCTTTGGCTGGCGTGTCGACCCGGCGTTGGCGGAGATGGATTTCGGCCGCTGGGACGGCACACCGTGGAGCGATGTTTCGCCCGCCGAGTTCGACACCTGGATGGCCGACTTCTGCGGCTACGACTTCGATGGCGGCGAGTCGGTGAACGCACTGTTGGCACGGGTGTCAGCCTGGGAGCCGTCCTGTGCGCTGGCCGTCGGCCACGGCGGCTGGATCAACGCCCGGTGCTGGCAGGGCGGGGTGCCAACAGCGTCGAGTTGGCCGCCACCGCTTGCCTACGGCCAAGCCGCTTCAATGCCGGCTGCCGTACGGAGAGCGTGGTGACCCAGGTCTGGGCCTCATGAAGCGTCGGCATCGAGGCGATTCACCAATGACGGCGGGCAGAACGGCAAATGGGCGCTTGAAGCGCCCATTTTCGTGTCTGGCTCACTCGGGTCTAACCCGCTGTGTCCTGGGTCATGCCGTCTGTTGAATGCCAGCGATCAGCCAGCCCTCGCCGGCCTTGACCAGGTGCCAGATCTCGTCGAAGTCTTCGGCCCCCAGCGCGCTGTCTTCTCGCACTTGGCCGGAGAAGCGCACCGAGACGATCTGCTCGCCGTTCTCGGTGGCGATGTCGACGACGCTGGCGTTCAGCTGCAGCACCTCGGTCTGTTGCTTGCCGGTGCCGCGCTCCAGCAGGTCGTGCTGGATGCTGGCGTACATCTGTGGCGTGGTGAAGCGGCGCAGGTCGGCCTGGTCGCCTGCGTCGTTGGCGGCCTGCAGGCGCAGGAACACCTGTTTGGCGACCTTCTCGAAGCCGACGGTGTCGAAGTCGGATGGCACCGCAGCCATCGGCGCAGCGGCTGCGACCGAAGCGGGCTGGGGTGTCCATTCCGGCTGGGCGGTACGGAAGTTCGCGCCGTTGGCCGTGGCCAGTTGGGCCTTGGGCTTGGCAAAGCGGCGCACGAGGAAGCCGATCACGACCGCCGCGACCAAGCCGATCAGCAGCATCGTCATGAAGTTGGCCAGTTCGGCGCCGAAGCCCAGATGGCTGGCCAGTGCAGCCAGACCCAGACCGGCGGCGAGCCCGGCGATGGGCCCCATCCACGAGCGCTTGGGCGCTGCTGCCGCAGCCGCAGCGGGTGAAGCCGCAGCCTGCTTGCCAGGGGCGGCTTGCTGAGGTGAGGCGGGTTGCTGCGCTGGCGGCGTGTTGGGGGTGCTCTGCGTGGGCACGTTGCGCTTGACGCCGCCACCACCCAAACGCTTGGCCTCGGCGTCGTGGGCGGGCAGGGCGAAGGCCAGCAGGGCGGCCAAGCCCACGGCGAGGATGCGGTTCATGTGCAGTCTCCTGAAGATGCGTTTCGAGTCCCAGCGTACGTGAGGACTGGTTTCAGGATTTTCAAGCATCCCGGATGTCGGCAACGATGGTTTTTCCGAAGTCTGGCCGCGCCAAAAACTGAATGATGGATGCTGCTGTTGCCTCGGCTGTCTGCAGCTGACCGCCGTCCTTGAGGCCCTGGAACCGCGCCTGTTCGGGGAAATGGGACGGGTCAGCGCCGCGCAGCTGCACCTGCATGTCGGTGTCGATGACGCCGGGCGCCAGCGACACGACACCGACCTCCGGCACCTCCAGCGCGAGCGCCCGGCTCAGATGGTCCAGCCCGGCCTTGATGGCGCAGTAGGCCGCGCTGCCGGCCATGGCGCGGCGGCCCAGGCCCGAGGAGATGTTGAGAATGCGCCGCGCCGGCACTCCGGCCGTCTCGGCCAAGAAGACGCGGCTCAGTAGCGTGGGCGCCTCCAGGCCGACGCGCAGCGCGGCGGACAGCTGGGCCAGCCCGCTTGCCGCCAGAGGGCCGGGCGCGCTCAGCAGCGCGGCGTTGTTGATCAGCGTGGCGCTGTCCCAGCCCGAGTTGGCGCGCAGCCAGGCTTGCAGGCGTACGGCGGCGGGCAGCGGGTCGGCAAGGTCAACCGTCCATTGCTCGGCCTTCATCGCCGGGTTCAGACCGCGCGCGATGCCGATGACGGCGTTGCCGGGCTGGGCCAGTTGTTCGGCGAGGGCCGCGCCGAGGCCGCGCGAGCTGCCGGTGACGATGTAGAGATGCATTCAGAACTCCGGGGGGCAGACGAAGTGTTGGCCGGCGACTTGCAACTCGCTCGCGTGCAGCAGCAGGCGCGGGCTGGCGGCCGCGATGTCGGGCGCAGCGTAGAGCGAGTCGCCAAGGATGGCATGGCCGACGTGGGCGAGATGAACCCGCAGCTGGTGGGTGCGGCCGGTCAACGGCTCCAGCGTGACGCGCGTGTGCCTGCCCTCGTGGGCCAGCACATGCCAGCGGGTTTGCGATGGTTTGCCGCCGTCGACGCTCACCTGCTGGCGCGGCCGGTTGGGCCAGTCGGCGCCCACGGGCAGGTCGATCAGGCCGTCGCCTTCAAGCCGGCCAGCGACGACGGCGACGTAGAGCTTGCCGACACGCCGCTCGGCGAAGTCGGCGCTGAGCTCGCGCTGAGCCTGCTCGCCGCGTGCGAACAGCAGCAGGCCGGACGTGGCCTGGTCGAGGCGGTGGACGATCAAGGCGTCGGGGTAGAGCTGCTGCACGCGGGCACTGGCGCAGTCGGGCTCGGTGCGGCCCGGTACGCTGAGCATCCCGGCCGGCTTGTCGATGACGACCATGCGGTCGTCTGCATGCAGCACCCGCATCAGCGTGAGGAGACGACGATGCCGGCCGCGATCAGCGCGAACGCCACGCCGTGGTACCAGGCCGGCGCCACGCCCAGCAGCGTCGTCGAGATGATGGCCGCGAACACCGGCGTCAGGTTGACGAAGAAGCCGGCCAGCGCCGGCCCGGCCTCGGCCACGCCCAGGCCCCAGCAGCGGTAGGCGATCAGCGACGGGCCGATGGCGACATAGGCCAGCACGGCGACGAGTGTCGGGCTCCAATGGATGGCTGCAGGTGACACGACCTGCTCCACGCCGGCCGACACCGCCGAGAACACCACGCCGAACATCAGCTGCGCCATCAGCGCCTCGGCCCAGGTCCAGGCCGGCCTCTCGCCGGGCCGCATGCCCTTCATCGGCCGCGCCAGCATCCAGGAGTAGATGGCCCAGGTGAAGATGGCCACCAGCATCAGCAGGTCGCCCGGCACGAAGTGCACGGCCAGCAGCGTCGCCGGGTCGCCGCGCGCGATGACCAGCGCCACGCCGGCCAGCGACAGCATCGCGCCAACAAGCTGGCGGCGCGTCGGCTTCACGCCGTAGAAGAGGGCGCCCACGCCCAGCATCCAGACCGGCATGCTGGCCGTGATGAGGGTGACGTTCAGCGGTGACGAGGTGTGCAGCGCCAGGTACTGCAGCGCGTTGTAGCAACCCATGCCCAGGAAACCCAGCCAGGCCAGGCTGCGCCAGCTCACCAGCGCCTCGCCCGGCCGGGCCAGCAGCCGCCAGGCCAGCGGCGCCAGCAGCACAAAGGCCAATCCCCAGCGGAGGGCGTTCAGCGCCATGGGCTGGATGGCGTCGCGCACCAGCCGCCCGACGACCGCGTTGCCGGCCCACAGCAGCGGCGGCAAGGTCAACAGCAGGGCGAGGCGTGGGGTCAGCTTCATCAACGGCGGCGCGGCGTGCAAAGGGCTGGCACGATAGCCGACCTTGCAGATCGGAGAGACGTTTCATGAATCAGAAAGCCGTGGTCATCGAGGCCCCCGGCGGGCCGGAGCAGATGAAGCTGTTGGACGTGGACGTCGGCGCGCCCGGTCCTGGCGAGATTCGCATTCGCCATGAGGCTGTCGGCCTGAACTACATCGACGTCTACCACCGCAACGGCACCTACCCCTTGCCGCTGCCGGCCCGACTGGGCATGGAGGGTGCGGGCGTCGTCGAGGCAGTGGGTGAGGGCGTCACGCATCTGCAGCCGGGCGACCGTGCCGCCTATGCCGGCGGGCCGCCCGGCGCCTACGCGACGGCGCGTGTCATGCCCGCCAAGGTCGTGCTGAAGCTGCCCGACGGCATCGCCTTTGACACCGCCGCAGCCATGATGCTCAAGGGCCTGACAGTGCAGTACCTGCTGCGCAAGACGCTGCCTCAGGGCGGCCTGCAGCCGGGCGACCATGTGCTGTTCCATGCCGCCGCCGGCGGTGTCGGCCTGATCGCCTGCCAGTGGGCCAAGGCGTTGGGCCTGCAACTCATCGCCACGGCGGGCAGCGACGAGAAATGCGCCCTCGCGCTGGAGCACGGCGCCACGCACGCCATCAACTACCGTCGGGACACCGACTTCGCGGCCAAGGTGCGCGACATCACCGGCGGCCGCGGCGTGAAGGTGGTCTACGACTCTGTCGGTGCCGACACCTGGGAGGGGTCGCTGAACAGCCTCGCGCCCTTCGGCCTGCTGGCCAGCTTCGGCGGCGCCTCAGGACCAGTGCCGCCGATCAACATCGGCACGCTGGCGGCCAAGGGCTCGCTTTACGTGACCCGGCCCACGCTGTTCACCCACATCGCCACGCTGGAAAGCGCGCAGGCGATGGGCGACGACTTGTTCGCTGTGGTGGGCAGCGGTCAGGTCAAGATCCGCATCGACAAGCGGTATGCGCTGGGCGACGTGACGCAGGCGCATCGCGATCTGGAAGCACGACTGCTGACGGGCAGCGCGGTGTTGCTGCCCTGAAGAACTTCAAGCCGCTGCGGCTCGGGGCCGAGGCTGGTCGACCATCTGCGCCACCCGTCCCATCGCAATCTCGAAGCTGAAGCTCGAGCCCACGCCTGGCGCGCTTTCCACGGCCACCGTGCCGCCCATCAGGTCGACCAGCCGTTGCACGATGGTCAGGCCCAGGCCCGTGCCGCCGTAGCGGCGCGTGATGCTGCCGTCGGCCTGCGTGAAGGGGTCGAAGATCTGCGCGATCTGGTCGCGCGTCATGCCGATGCCGGTGTCGGTGACAGCCACGCGCAGCCGCAGCCGTCCGTCGCCGTCGTCCGCATGGGCGTCGGCGAGAGCAATCTCGACGCGCACCTCGCCACGCTCGGTGAACTTCAGCGCGTTGCCGATCAGGTTGATCAGCACCTGGCGCAGCCGCAGCGCGTCGCCCACCAGTTCGGCTGGCACGCCGGGTTGAACGAGGGCATGCAGCTGGATGCCCTTGTCGTGGGCCTGCAGCAGCAGCGGTTGCACGGCCTCACTGAGGCAGTCGTGCAGGCTGAAGGGCTGGTCGTCCATGACGATGCGGCCCGCCTCGATCTTGGCCACGTCCAGGAGGTCGTTGATGATGGTCATCAAGCCCTTGGCGGACTGGTGGGCCATGCCGATGAAGCGGCGCTGGCGCTCGGTCAGCTCGGTCTGCAGCACCAGTTCGGTCAGGCCCAGTACGCCGTTCATGGGCGTGCGGATCTCGTGGCTCATGTTGGCCAGGAAGCTGCTCTTGGCCTGGCTGGCGGCTTCGGCGGCTTCGCGCGCGGCAACGAGGGCGGCCTGGCTGGCCTTGAGGTCGGCGATGTCGCGTGCGTTGAGCAGCAGGGCGGTGTCGCCGGTGATGGGGTCGCGCATGGGGCGCGCGTCCAGCGCATGCCAGCAGGGGCCGGCCAGCGTCTGCAACTCGACGTCCTGGCGGCAGGTCTCACCGCGCCGCACGCGGGCCAGGATGCTGGCGGCGTCTTGCCAGTGGGCAAACAGGCGGCTGAACTCGCTGCCGCCGGCGGGCGGCGGCGTGTCGCCGAAGGTCACTGCGGCGGCCGGGTTGCGCATCAGCAGGTCACCGCGCTCCAGCGTGAAGACGCCGATGCGCGCGGAGGTGTGCTGCAAGGCCTCGACGCCGCGCAGCATCGACAGGTCGGCACCGCCGCCCAGCGAGTCGGCCGCGAACAGCATGACCTGGCGGCGGTCGGGTGTGCGCATGCCGCGCGAGACCAGCATCACCGAGGTGGGCTCGCCCTTGGGGTACAGCGTCCACAGCTCGCGGACGATCTTGCCCTGGGCATGGTCGGCCGCGGTGACGGCCAGGCGCTCGCGCACGGCGTCGCCATGCTCCGTGAAATCGCGCGACAGGAATTCCTCGGCGCTGTCGGCATGCCAGAAGCGCAGGGCGGCCGCGTTGGCCCACAGGTTGCGCTGCTGCTGGGGGTCAAAGACCCAGAGGGGAACATCGAGCCAGTCGTAGTGGCTGAGGCTGGCGAAATCGAGAAGCATGGAGGCTGGGAGTGAGCACCTGATTGTCGCCGCGCCCTCCCTGCTTCGGCCGTGACCTATTGCGCCGTTGGCGCTGCCTCGTCGACGCCCAGCGCGGCGCGGTAGGCATGCCAGCTCGCATGGCCCAGCCAGGGGCCGACGACGATGAGGCCGGCGAACATCGGCAGCATGGACAGCACGACCAGCAGCGTGACGATCGAGCCCCAAAGCAGCAGCACGAGTGGCTGTGTCAGACATAGCTTGAGGCTGGCAAGGCCAGCGCTGATGGCGTCGGTGCGGCGGTCCAGCAGCAGCGGCATGGCGATGACGCTGACGCCGAAGATCAGGCCGGCGAACAGCGCCCCGACGCCGAGGTAGGCGACGATGAAGCCGACATTGGCGGCGTCCAGCAGCTTGAGCACGGAGCCGGCAAAGTCCGGCATGCCGTTGAAGCTGACGGCGAACACGACGAGGGCCGCGCGGCCCCAGAGCATTTCGAGGAGGAGCAGCACGAAGCCGAAGATGGCGATCTGCTTGACGTTGGGCATCCACGCGCCGAGGGCGTCGTCCAGCGTAGGCGTCTCGCCGCGCTCCAGCCGCAGGCTGACCTGGTAAAGGCCCAGGCACAGCAGCGGCCCCAGCAAGAGGAATCCGGCGCACAGCGCCAACGTGTAGATGGGTGCGTGGCGAAAGACCATCAGCACCGCCAGGCCCATGAGCGCGAAGCACACGCCGAAGAACAGGCTGACCCCGGGCTTGCGGCGCAGGTCCTGCCAGCCGAGCTGCAGCCAGCGCCAAGGTGCCGACAGCGGCAGCCGCTTCAGCGACGGCCCGAGCTCGACGCGCGGCTCCGGCACATAGGGAACGTAGGCTCGGTGCGGGGGAGATTCTTCAGGTGCGTCTGACACGTCGGAGTTCATCCAGGATCAGCAGGATGGCTCCGATGGTGATGGCGCTGTCAGCAATGTTGAAGGCGGGGAAGTACCAGCCACCGGCGTGGACCTGGATGAAGTCGACGACATAGCCGTGGACGGCGCGGTCGATGACGTTGCCCAACGCCCCGCCCAGAATGAGGGTCAGCGCCCAGGCGAACATCTGCTGCTGGCCATGGCGGCGCAGCATCCAGATGATGAAGACGGCGGCGAGCGACCCCAGGCCGATGAAGAACCAGCGCTGCCAGCCAGAAGCCGTGTGCAGGAAGCTGAACGCCGCGCCGTAGTTGTGCGCGCGCACGAGGTTGAAGAAGCCGGTGACGGGGCGCACGTCGCCGAGCTGGAAGGCGCCGATGACCAGCACCTTGGTGAGCTGGTCGGCCACGATGATCAAGGCCGCGATGAGCAGCCACTGCGAGAGGCCGGGGGTGGCAGAGTTCTTGGGCATGGCGGCTTCAGGCGATGGTGCGGGTCTCGCCGGCGCCGTGCAGGTTGCTGTCGCAGCGCCCGCACAGCGTCGGGTGGGCGGCGATGCTGCCGACGTCGGCGCGGTAGTGCCAGCAGCGCTCGCACTTGGCGTGCGCGCTGGGCGTGACGGCGACGCCGAGTTCAGCGGCCGACACCAGCCGGACTGCCGACGTGATGAAGACGAAGCGCAGGTCGTCGCCCAGGCTGGCGAGCAGCATCTGGTCCTGCTCGTTCACCTTGAGCACCAGCTCGGCCTGCAGTGATGCGCCGACGGCGCCCGTCACGCGCACCGCCTCGATCGCCTTGTTGACCTCGTCGCGGATGGCGTGGATGCGCTGCCATTTGGCCAGCAGGCTCGCGTCCACCGCACCAAAGTCCCAGTAGGTCTCGGCGAAGATGCTCTCGCCCTTGCCAAACACCTGCCACGCCTCTTCCGCCGTGAAACTGAGGAAGGGCGCCATCCAGCGCAGCATGGCGTGCGTGATCTGCCACAGCGCCGTCTGCGCCGAGCGGCGCGCCAGGCTCTTGGGGGCGGTCGTGTAGAGGCGGTCCTTCAGCACGTCCAGGTAGAAGGCGCCGAGGTCTTCGGAGCAGTAGACCTGCAGCTTGGAGACCACCGGGTGGAACTCGTAGCGCTCGAAGTGGGCCAGGATGTCTGCCTGCAGCTCGGCCGCGCGGGCCAGCGCGTAGCGGTCGACTTCCAGCAACTGCTCGGTGGGCACCGCATCCGTCGCCGGGTCGAAGTCGCTGACGTTGGCGAGCAGGAAGCGCAGCGTGTTGCGCACGCGGCGGTAGCTGTCCACCACGCGGGCGAGGATCTTGTCGTCCAGGCCGAGGTCGCCCGAGTAGTCCGTCGCGGCCGTCCACAGGCGCAGGATCTCGGCGCCGTATTTGTCCGACACGGCCTGCGGCGCGACGACGTTGCCGTCCGACTTGCTCATCTTGCGGCCCTTGCCGTCGACGACGAAGCCGTGGGTCAGCAGGCCCTTGTAGGGCGCGCGGCCGTAGAGGGCGCAGGCGATCAGCAGCGAGGAGTGGAACCAGCCGCGGTGCTGGTCGTGGCCTTCGAGGTAAAGGTCGGCCTCGGGGCCTGTCTCGTGGCCGGCGCCCTTGTGGCTGCCCTTGAGCACATGCTCGAAGGTGGAGCCGGAGTCGAACCAGACGTCCAGGATGTCCTGGCCCTTGGTGTAGTGCGTGGCTTCATTGCCCAGCCACTCGGCGGCGTCGAGCTTGGACCAGGCTTCGATGCCGTTGGCCTCCACCAGTTGCGCGGCGCGTTCGATGAACTCCAGCGTGTTGGGATGCGCCTCGCCCGTGTCCTTGTGCAGGAAGATGGGCAGCGGCACGCCCCAGCTGCGCTGGCGCGAGATGCACCAGTCGGGCCGGCCGGCGATCATGTCGTGCAGGCGGGCGCGGCCGTTCTCGGGGTAGAAGCTGGTGGCCTCGATGGCGGCCAGTGCGGTCTTGCGCAGGCTGTCAGGCGCTTTGCCCGTGGTGAACAGGCCGTCGCCTTCGTCCATGCGCACGAACCACTGCGCCGCGGCGCGATAGATGACCGGCGACTTGTGGCGCCAGCAGTGCGGGTAGCTGTGGGTCAGCTTGGACTGGGCCATCAGGCGGCCGGCGTCCAGCAGCGCTTGCGCGACGACGGCATTGGCCTTCCAGATGTGCTGGCCGCCGAACAGCGGCAGGTCGGCCGCGTAGGCGCCGTTGCCCTGCACGGGGTTCAGGATGTCGTCGAAGGCCAGGCCGTGAGCGACGCAGCTCTGGAAGTCGTCCAGGCCGTAGGCAGGCGCGGAGTGGACGACGCCCGTGCCGTCTTCGGCCGTGGCGTAGTCAGCGAGATACACCGGGCTTTCGCGGTCGTAACCCGCGTCGACATGAGCCAGGGGGTGCTTGAACTTCAGCAGCTCCAGCGAGCGGCCCGGCGTGGTCGCGACGACGCTGCCTTCGAGCTGCCAGCGGGCCAGGCACTTCTCCACCAGCGCCTCGGCGACGACGAAGTAGCCCTTCGGCGTGTCGACCAGCGCGTAGGGCAGCTCGGGGTTGAGGTTCAGCGCCTGGTTGGCCGGGATGGTCCAGGGCGTCGTCGTCCAGATGACGGTGAAGGCGTCCTTGGTCAGCGGTGCGACGCCGAACGCCGCAGCGAGCTTCTCCGGCTCGGCGCTCAGGAAGGCCACGTCCACGGCGGGAGACACCTTGTCCGCGTACTCGATCTCGAACTCGGCCAGCGACGAGCCGCAGTCGAAGCACCAGTACACCGGCTTCAGGCCACGGTAAACGAAGCCGCGCTCGAACATGCGCTTCAAGACGCGGATCTCGCCGGCCTCGTTGGCGAAGTTCATCGTCTTGTACGGGTTGTCCCACTCGCCCAGCACACCCAGGCGCTTGAAGTCCGTGCGCTGGCCGGCTATCTGCTCGGTGGCGTAAGCGCGGCTCTTGGCCTGCACCTCGTCGCGCGGCAGGCCGCGGCCGTGGGTTTTCTCGATCTGGTTCTCGATGGGCAGGCCGTGGCAGTCCCAGCCGGGGATGTAGGCCGCGTCGAAGCCCGCGAGCTGGCGGGCCTTGACGATCATGTCCTTGAGGATCTTGTTGGCGGCGTGGCCGATGTGGATCTGGCCGTTGGCGTAGGG
>Ga0187845_1000842_pt1 | contig 17818 bp, 14 predicted proteins | sample SpaLakP09_SKY_68_FD_134515 | JGI IMG/M metagenome (GOLD analysis project Ga0187845, IMG submission 134515) | Oligotrophic lake water microbial communities from Sparkling Lake, Wisconsin, USA - SP09_SKY_68 | ecosystem: Environmental > Aquatic > Freshwater > Lake | place: USA: Sparkling Lake... | reverse complement strand
GGGCTCAGCCTGTTCCTGAATCAGGAAGCCAATGTCGTCATCAAGGATGCCGCGTTTGCCAGCAGCCTGCGCCAGCACATCGAGGCGGCGGTGGGCGATGGTGTGGTGATCCATACCAGCGATTTCGAGCACGTGGGGCGCTGGCGCCGGCTCGGCTACGAACTCGCTTATTTTGCATACAAGATGATTATGCGCATAGTCGCAGTAGGGAAATACGCGTGAATGAAAATGGTAGTGTGAGACTGGATAAATGGCTGTGGGCGGCACGCTTCTTCAAGACCCGTTCGCTGGCCACCGACGCCGTCGATAGCGGCAAGGTCAAACTGGGCGGCGACAAGGTCAAACCGGCCCGCTCCGTGCGCATCGGCGATGTGCTGGACATCGACAATGGTTCCGACCGCTGGGAAGTGGACGTGATGAACCTGTCCGAAGTGCGCGGCCCCGCGCCCGTGGCGCGCAATCTGTACGAAGAAACTGACGCCAGCGTGGCGCGGCGGGCCGAAGTGGCCGAACATCGCCGGCTGTACCGCGAGCCCGGCGCCGATATCAAGGGCCGTCCCACCAAGCGCGACCGCCGCCAGCTGGGCAAGCTATAGCACGTTCGTGCGGATTTTGCTGCGTCGCATCAATAGAACCACACCTCTAACGGTACTGTTTGACATTTACCCCTCGGTAGATAATAGTACGAGCGTTCGCAATTCTTTCACACGGAGTAAATTTAACTAGCGCAGAATGTTATTTCTTCTCCTAGATTAATTTTTACCTTGGGACGTAATCTTATTAATACCTCAACTAAATTTATGCGCAAAGGTGAGCTGACACGGGCTGCAATTCTGGACGTGGCACTGGAGCTGGCTAGCCGCGATGGCCTTGAAGGCCTGACCATCGGGCTGCTCGCGGATAAGATGAACATGAGCAAGTCTGGAGTGTTTGCCCACTTCGGTTCCCGTGAAGATTTGCAGCTGGAAGTGCTGAAGCTGTATCACCACCGCTTCGAACAGGAAGTGTTCTTCCCTAGTGTCAAGGAGCCGCGCGGTATCCAGCGTCTGCAGTCGATGTTCGCCCGCTGGGTGAAACGGGTCAGCGTGGAAGTGGCTTCCGGTTGTATCTATATCAGTGGCGCTGTCGAGTATGACGACCGTCCCGGTCCCATCCGCGAAGAGCTGATGGCCATGGTCGGTGCGTGGCAGGGCGCGCTGTTGCGCTGCGTGAAGCAGGCGGTCGAATGCGGCGATCTGAAAGCCGATACCGACCCGCAGCAGCTGGTATATGAAATGTACGGCCTGATTCTGGCGCTGCACCATGATGCGCGTTTCCTGCGTATTCCGGGCAGTCTGGCACGGGCTGGCATTGGTTTTGAACGCTTGCTAGGTACGTATCGCAATCCGCAATCACCGGCAGCGGTGGTCGCACAGCACTAAAGCGCAGCATTAATTAGCTCACCATTTAATTTCGTAGTCACTACAAAAGTCATCAGGAGAAAATCATGGGTCAATACGTCGCACCAATCCGGGATATGCAATTCGTTCTGCACGAGTTCCTGAACGTCGGTGAAGAACTGAAAGCACTGCCGGATTACGCTGAAGTTGATGCCGACATCATCAACCAGGTGCTGGAAGAAGGCGGCAAGTTCACCTCGGAAGTGCTGTTCCCGCTGAACCACTCGGGCGACCGCGAAGGCTGCAAGCACGATGCTGCCACCAAGACCGTGACCACCCCGAAAGGCTTCAAGGAAGCCTACCAGCAGTACGTGGAAGGCGGCTGGGCGGCGCTGGCCTGCGATCCTGAATACGGCGGCCAGGGCCTGCCAGTAGTGCTGAACAACTCGTTCTACGAAATGCTGAATTCGGCCAACCAGGCCTGGACCATGTACCCTGGTCTGTCGCACGGCGCCTACGAGTGCCTGAAAGAACACGGCACCGACGAACAGAAAAAAATCTACCTGCCTAAGCTGGTTTCAGGCGAATGGACCGGCACCATGTGCCTGACCGAGCCACACTGCGGTACCGATCTGGGCATGCTGCGCACCAAGGCTATCCCACAGGCTGACGGTTCGTGGGACATCACCGGCGCCAAGATCTTCATCTCGGCCGGCGAACACGACATGTCGGAAAACATCCTGCACCTGGTGCTGGCCCGCGTACCGGACGCGCCGGAAGGCTCGAAAGGCATCTCGCTGTTCCTGGTACCTAAATACCTGCCGAAAGCCGACGGTTCTATCGGCGAGCGCAACCCGATCACCTGCGGCGCGATCGAAGAAAAAATGGGCATCCACGGTAACTCGACCTGCCAGATGAATCTGGACGGCGCCAAAGGCTGGATCATCGGCCAGCCGAACAAAGGCCTGAACGCCATGTTCGTGTTCATGAACGCTGCCCGTCTGGGCGTGGGCATGCAGTCGCTGGGTCTGACCGAAGTGGCTTACCAGAACGCGCTGGTGTACGCCAAAGACCGTATCCAGATGCGTTCCCTGTCGGGCGTTAAAGCACCTGATAAAGCAGCTGACCCTATCATCGTGCACCCGGACGTGCGCCGCATGCTGCTGACCGGTAAAGCCTACGCGGAAGGCGCCCGCGCTTTCACCTCCTACGTGGCACTGCAGATCGACCGCGAACTGCACCACCCAGACGAAGAAGTGCGTAAGGAAGCGGCCGACGAAGTAGCGCTGCTGACCCCTATCGTTAAAGCCTTCATCACCGACAACGCCTGGATCGCCACCTCGGAAGCCATGCAGGTGTACGGCGGCCACGGCTACATCTCGGAGTGGGGCATGGAGCAGTACGTACGTGACGCCCGTATCAACCTGATTTACGAAGGCACCAACACCATCCAGTCGCTCGACCTGCTGGGTCGTAAGATCCTGGGCGATAACGGCGCCAAGCTGCGTAAATTCGGCGAGAAAATCAAAGCCTTCGTGGAAGACAACGGTACCGATGAAGCCATGAGCGAATTCGTTACCCCGCTGGGCGACCTGGGCGACAAGGTCACCAAGCTGACCATGGAATTCGGCATGAAAGCCTTCCAGAACCCGGACGAAGTCGGCGCTGCCTGCGTGCCTTACCTGCGCGTAGTCGGCCACATGGTGTACAGCTACTTCTTCGCTCAAATGGCGAAGATCGCGCTGGCCAAGGAAGACAGCGGCGACAACTTCTACAAAGCCAAACTGGCGACTGCACGCTTCTACTTCGCCCGTCTGCAACCAGAAACTGCAACCTTGATTCGTCAGGCACGTTCGGGTTCGGCCAACCTGATGGCCCTCGACGCTGACCTGTTCTAAGCAACTTAAGGATACGACATGACCAATTTCATCGTTAAAAAAGTAGCCGTGCTGGGTGCCGGCGTTATGGGCGCGCAGATCGCCGCTCATTGCGTCAACGCCAAAGTGCCTGTGGTGCTGTTCGACCTGCCGGCCAAGGAAGGTCCGAAAAACGGCATCGTGCTGCGCGCAATCGAGAACCTGAAAAAGCTCTCGCCTGCACCGCTGGGTAACAAGGAACACGCTGCCCTGATCGAAGTAGCCAACTACGAAGACGACCTGGCCAAGCTGGCCGAGTGCGATCTGATCATCGAAGCCATCGCCGAGCGGCTGGACTGGAAACACGACCTGTACGCCAAAGTGGCACCGCACATTGCACCGAACGCGATCTTCGCTTCGAACACTTCGGGCCTGTCGATCACCAAGCTGTCGGAAGGTTTCGACGCGGATCTGAAATCGCGCTACTGCGGCGTGCACTTCTTCAACCCACCGCGCTATATGCACCTGGTTGAAATCATCCCGACCGAGTTCACCAAGCCGGAAATCAGCGACCAGCTGGAAGGCTTCCTCACCACCACGCTGGGCAAAGGCGTGGTACGTGCCAAGGACACCCCTAACTTCATCGCTAACCGCGTAGGCGTGTTCGGCATTCTGGCCATTGTCCACGAAGCCGAGAAATTCGGTCTGTCGGTCGACGTGGTCGACGATCTGACCGGCGCCAAGCTGGGCCGCGCCAAATCGGGCACCTTCCGCACCGCGGACGTGGTCGGTCTGGACACCATGGGCCACGTCATCAAAACCATGCAGGACTACCTGCCGAACGATCCGTTCGCCGCCGTCTACAAAACCCCGGCCGTGCTGGCTGGTCTGGTAGAAAAAGGCGCGCTGGGCCAGAAGACCGGCGCCGGCTTCTACAAAAAAGTAGGCAAGGAGATCCAGCGTCTGGACTTCGCTACCGGTGAATATGTCGCCGGCGGCGGCAAGGCTGCCGACATCATCGCCCGCATCCTGAAAGAAAAGGATCCGGTCAAGAAGATGAAAGCACTGCGCGAATCGACCAATCCACAAGGCCAGTTCCTGTGGGCGATCTTCCGTGACGCTTTCCACAACATCGCTATCCACCTCGACAGCATCGCCGACAACGCCCGCGAAATCGACTTCGCCATGCGCTGGGGCTTCGGCTGGAACGTGGGCCCGTTCGAAACCTGGCAAGCTGCTGGCTGGGCCGAGGTTGCCAACTGGGTGAAAGAAGACATCGATGCCGGCCACGCACTGTGCAATGCACCGCTGCCAGCTTGGGTATTCGAAGGCCCAGTGGCGGAAAAAGGCGGCGTGCACACCCCTGAAGGTTCGTGGTCGGCCGTATCGAAATCGTTCGTGCCACGTTCGGATCTGGCCGTGTACCAGCGTCAGCAGTTCCGCGCTCCCGTATTCGGTTCGGGCGCCGTCGACGGCCGCACTGCCGGCACCACCGTGTTCGAGGACGACTCGGTACGTCTGTGGCACAGCGGCGACGACGTGCTGGTGATCTCGTTGAAGACCAAGATGCACGTGATCGGCCAAGGCGTGATCGCTGGCTTCAAGATGGCTCTGGCGGAAGCCGCCAAGAATTACAAAGGTCTGGTGATCTGGAGTGCCGACGCAGCTGAAGGCGGCGCCTTCTCGGCCGGTGCCGACCTGCAATCGGCGCTGCCAGCGTTCATGCAGGGTGGTGCCAAGGCGGTTGATCCTATCATCCGCGAACTGCAAGACACCTTCATGGCCATGAAGTACTCCAACGTTCCAGTAGTGGCGGCAGTAGCCGGTCTGGCACTGGGCGGCGGCTGCGAAATGGCTCTGCACGCATCGAAACGCGTTGCGCTGATCGAGTCCTACATCGGTCTGGTGGAAGTGGGCGTGGGCCTGATCCCTGCCGGCGGCGGTCTGAAAGAAGCGGCAGTACGCGCTTACAAGGAAGCCAAGGGCACGGACATCCTGCAATTCCTGAAAACCGGCTTCACCAACGCGGCTACCGCCAACGTGTCGAAATCGGCGCTGGAAGCACAGGCCATGGGCTACCTGAAAGAAGACGACGTGATCGTGTTCAACCCTTACGAACTGCTGCACGTCGCGAAAGTGGAGGCACGCGCCATGTTCGACAAGGGCTACCGTCCACCACTGAAGGCACCGATTCAAGTGACCGGCCGCTACGGCTACGGCACCATCAAGGCCCAGCTGGTAAACATGCGTGACGGCGGCTTCATCTCCGCGCACGACTTCAAACTGGGCGAAATGATTGCCGAGATCGTATCCGGTGGCGATATCGACCAGGGCTCCTTCGTGAGCGAACAGTGGATACTGGATATGGAGCGTAAAGCATTCCTGGAACTGCTGAACCATCCGAAGACCCAGGAACGCATCATGGGCATGATGCAGACCGGTAAACCGGTCCGCAACTAAGCAGTGCGTAACTAAGCAACGCTTCTAAGTGTATGTCTGCCCTGAGCCTGATTTTTAAAGTATTACTGCGAGTGAGACCGAGCATGGTGTATGACCGTATCAAGCAACAGATGATGGATACCCTGCCGCTGGTGCGCACGCTGGGCATCAGGATAGACGAAATCGGCAACGGCACCGCGCAGGTGTCGATGCCGGACGACCAGAAGCTGCACAACCACTTGGGCACGCCGCACGCCGGCGCGCTGTTCACGCTGGCCGAAACGGCTTCGGGAGCAGCCATGGCGGGCGGTTTTGCGGAGCTGATTCCTACTCTACGCCCTGTGGCCAAGGAATCGCGCATCCAGTATCAGAAGGTCGCCCAAGGCGCCACCCGTGCGGTGGGCCGGGTGCCCGGCGATCTGGCTGCGCTGAAGGCCGAGTTGAAAGCGCAAGGCAAGGTAGCGTTCCCCGTGGAAGTCGATATCTTCGACGCCGCCGGTACGCTGGCCGTACAGGTTCAAGTGGAATGGTATTTATCCGAGAAGCGTAGCTAACATCGCAACCGACTTCGATCAAAAATTTTTGAAAGAATAAAATGAGCAAACAAATTCAAGACGCCTACATCGTCGCCGCGACCCGTACCCCGATCGGCAAAGCGCCACGCGGTATGTTCAACAAGACCCGCCCTGACGATCTGCTGGTACGCGTACTGCAATCGGCACTGGCCCAGGCGCCTGGCCTCGATCCAGCCCTGATCACCGACGCCATCATCGGCTGCTCCTTCCCGGAAGCAGAGCAGGGCTTCAACATCGCCCGTCAATCGGTACTGCTGGCTGGTCTGCCGAAAACCGTGGGCGGCGTGACCGTCAACCGTTACTGCGCTTCCGGCATCACCGCGCTGGCCATGGCGGCCGACCGTATCCGCGTTGGCGAAGCCGACGCCATGATCGCCGGCGGCGTGGAATCCATGTCGATGGTGCCGATGATGGGCCATCACCCATCGATGAACCTGAACATGTTCACCGACGAAAACGTGGGCATGGCCTACGGCATGGGCCTGACCGCTGAAAAAGTGGCCACCCAGTGGAAAGTTTCGCGTGAAGCGCAGGATGCCTTCTCGGTCGAATCGCACCGCCGTGCTATCGCCGCCCAGCAGGCTGGCTTCTTCAAGGATGAAACCACGCCAGTGGAAATCATCACCCGTACGCCGGATCTGGCTAGCGGCGAAATCAAGATCAAGACCCGCACCGTGGATACCGACGAAGGCGCACGTGCTGATTCGACCATCGAATCGCTGGGCAAGCTGAAGCCAGTGTTCGCCGCCAAAGGTTCCGTCACTGCCGGTAACAGCTCGCAGATGTCGGACGGCGCAGGCGCGCTGCTGGTGGTGTCGGAGAAGATCCTGCGCGAGCACAACCTGACTCCGCTGGCCAAGTTCTCCTCGTTCGCCGTCAAAGGCGTACCACCGGAAATCATGGGTATCGGTCCCAAGTTCGCCATTCCGGAAGCCTGCAAAGCCGCCGGCATCACCCAGGACCAACTGGACTGGATCGAACTGAACGAAGCGTTTGCTGCTCAGGCCCTGGCCGTGATCGGCGATCTGGGTCTGGACCCAGCCAAGGTTAACCCGATGGGCGGCGCGATTGCGCTGGGCCACCCGCTGGGCGCAACCGGTGCTATCCGTGCTGCCACCGTGGTGCACGCTCTGCGCCGCAACAACCTGAAATACGGCATGGTCACCATGTGCGTTGGCGCCGGTATGGGTGCCGCTGGTATCATCGAGCGCGTATAAACTAACGCGTACGGTGGCTGCACTGGCCGCCTAGGCGCCTGAGCGCAGCCGTCCAAAGGGCGCCCGGAGTTATCCGGCGCCCTTTCACTATTCTGGAGACAGCATGGATATTTTGAGCAGCATTAGCAACGGCGTTCTGACGCTGGAATTCAACCGCCCCGAGCGCAAGAATGCGATCACCTCGGCGATGTACCAGAGCATGGCCGACGCCATCAACGCTGCCGAGCAGGATACCAGCGTGCGTGCGCTGCTAATCTGCGGCAAGCCGGAGATTTTCACGGCCGGTAACGATCTGGAAGACTTCATGAAATCGGCCCGTCCTGACGATGGCGCCGGCATCGAGTCGCGCTCCGTGTACCAGTTCATGATGGCGCTGGCCAGCTGCAGCAAGCCGGTGGTGGCCGCCGTGGCGGGTGCCGCCGTCGGCATCGGCACCACGCTGCTGCTGCACTGCGACCTGATCTATGCAGCCGATAACGCCAAGTTCTCGGTGCCGTTCGTGCAGCTGGGCCTGTGCCCTGAATACGGCTCCAGCCTGCTGCTGACGCAAGTGGCCGGCTATCCGCGTGCGGCTGAAAAGCTGATGCTGGGCGAAGCCTTTTTGGCACAGGAAGCGCTGGAAATGGGGCTGATTTCGAAAATCCTGCCGGCAGCTGAACTGCGCGCCTTTGCCGAAGGGCAGGCGGCCAAGCTGGTAGCGCTGCCGGCCAGTTCGCTGCGCGTCACCAAGCAGCTGATGAAAGCCGCTCGCAAAGGGCCCGTGGCCGATGCCATCGCGGCAGAAAACGTTCACTTCGGCGCCATGCTGGGGGCAGCGGAAGCGCGCGAAGCCTTCATGGCTTTCTTCCAGAAGCGCAAACCCGACTTCAGCCAGTTCGCCTGATGGCAGGCGGGGCGGCTGGTTAGAATTCGCCGTAACGATTGCGGATTTCGGCTAGCACGCCCTGCTTCTCCAGCCGCATGATGGCGGCATTGATCAGTTCCAGATCTTCTGCGGTGGTGGTGCTCTTGTTGAGCATCAGGTGCACGGGCGCGCGCAGCACCGTCAGGGGCAGGGCGCTGATGGCCAGACCCAGTTCGCGTGCTTCGTAGCGTAGCGCCGCCGTGTCGCCCAGTATCAGATCGGCGCGTCCCGCCTCCAGCATGTGCAAGCCCTGCTGGAAATTCAGAAAAGTACTTAGGTGGCCGCTGGCCAGCAGCTGCGGCTGCAGCTTGGCATAGGCGGCGCCATACCAGCCCACCTTGGGCGCCAGCAGGGACACCTGCATGGCCAGCAGCCCGTCCAGTCCGCGCAACTGCTGATAGCGCGGCAATTGCTCGCTACGGACAAACAGGCTGACCGATTCGGTGCGGTAGGGAATGCTGAAGCGGGCAATCTTGCGCCGTTCGGCCGTATCGGAGGCGGCCAGCAGCACATCGAGGCTACCCTGTTCGAACTGGCGCTGGCGGCGTGCCGTGGGCAGTTCCGGCATCAGTTGCAGGGCGCAGCCCGCTTCGCGGAAGATGGCTTGCGTGAGTTCCAGATCGAGCCCGGTAGGGGCACTGTTAGGCTTGCTGAAAACATAAGGCGGCCATTGCTCCAGCGCCATTTTTAACTGGCAGGGGGCCGCTTGCGCCGGCAGGGCGGTCGCATACAGCAGGGCCACAGTGGTGCCGACAGTACGGGCTTGCATGAGGAAACCGATCATTGAACTTTGACTACAATTTGCCAGAAGTGGGGAGAATGTCAAGCCTTCCGCCTGTCATGCTGGCTGGCTAGCCAGTCGCCGCGGTGCGGCTTACCATAGCGTTGGCCTACATTCTGTGGCGTTCTAACTCTGAGCGGGGAAGTAATTTGGTTTCTACTCTAGAACTGGCGGCGAATGCCGTCATGACGGTATCGATCGTGCTGGCGGGGCGCAACAATGTGCACTCGTGGTGGCTGGGTGTGGTGGGCTGCAGCATGTTTGCCCTGTTGTTTTATGGCGTCAATCTGTATGCCGACGTGGCGCTGCAGCTATTCTTTATCATCACTTGCCTGCTTGGATGGTGGCGCTGGCTGCGCGGCGATAGCGGTGGACAGCTGCCGATACGGCGCGTGCGCGGTGCGGTGCTTCTGGGCATGAGTACAGTGGCACTGCTGGCCACCATCGGCTACGGCTTGCTGCTGCAGGCTTATACCAATGCCTATGCGCCGTTTATCGATTCGGCTGTGCTGGCCTTTAGCATCGTCGCGCAATTGCTGCTGATGGGACGGCGCATCGAAAGCTGGCCATTCTGGCTGCTGGTAAATAGCATTTCCGTGCCGCTCTACCTGAGCCGCGGCCTGCAGTTGACGGCTCTGCTGTATGCGGCCTACTGGGTGAATGCACTGATTTCGTGGTGGTTTTGGCGACGCCAGATGACTACTGAAAAGCAACTTGCATAGACTGATCGACTTTGTTTTTTTCTCGTTCTATGATGGTGTTACTAGATGGAAAATAACAAAAGGAGATGACATGCAGTGGTTTTCCGACTTGAAAATAGGCCGCAAGCTGATAGTTGCTTTTGCCGCCGTGATCGTGCTGGCCACTTTGCTGGGACTGTTTGCCATCCGTCAGCTCAACGTGGTCAATCAGGCCTCCACCGATATTGCCGATAACTGGCTGCCGTCGATCCGTACGCTGGGCCAGATTGAAGTATCGCTGGCGCGCTACCGGATCTCCGAAACTACCCACATCGTCATGCACGATGCGGCTGAGTTCGATAATGTGGAAAAATCCATGACGACCCGGCTGCAAACCCTGCGCAAGCAGCAGACTGCCTATGAGGCGCTGATTTCCGAGCCCGAGGAAAGACGCGTATATGCGGAGTTCCGCAAGACGCTGGACGATTACCTGGCCGCCAGCCGCAAGCTGATATCGCTGTCGCGCGAGGAAAAAAATGACGAGGCGGCAGCGCTGCTGCGCGGTGATTCCAACAAGCTGTTCCGTACCGCGTTCGAGCAGCTCGATGCGCTGGTGAAAGTCAATGATGAGGGCAGCACGGCCTCCGACAAGGCGGCCGATGTGACCTATGGGCATGCGCGGAATACCATTATCGGCATGCTGGTATTGCTGATGGTGCTCAGCATGGGGCTGGCCGTGTATGTGGCGCGCATCGTTGCGGCGCCACTGGAAGAAGCGGTAGGCATTGCCGGTCGCGTGGCTGAGGGCGACCTGAGCAACGTGATCGTGGCCAGCACCAGCGACGAAACGGGGCAGCTGATGGACTCGCTGCGCGCCATGAACGACAGCCTGCTGAAAGTGGTGGGCGAAGTACGTCACGGCACGGACGCCATCGCCACCGCCTCGGCGGAAATCGCCAGCGGCAATCTGGATCTGTCGCGCCGTACCGAAGGGCAGGCCAGTTCGCTGGAGGAAACTGCCTCGGCCATGGAAGAGCTGACCTCGACCGTGCAGCAGAATGCCGATAATGCCCGTCAGGCCAACCAGCTGGCCCAGTCGGCATCCGGTATCGCCAGCGATGGCGGCAAGGTGGTGGATGAGGTGATTGCCACCATGGATTCCATCAGCGCTTCGTCGCGCAAGATCGTCGACATTATCAGCGTGATCGACGGGATTGCCTTCCAGACCAATATTCTGGCCCTGAACGCTGCGGTGGAGGCCGCGCGCGCCGGCGAACAGGGGCGCGGCTTTGCCGTGGTGGCCACCGAAGTGCGCAATCTGGCCCAGCGCAGTGCGGCAGCGGCCAAGGAGATCAAGGAACTGATCGACGATTCGGTGGTGCAGGTCGAAAGTGGCACGGCGCTGGTGCAGAAGGCTGGCTCCACCATGGCGGAAGTGGTGTCCAGCGTGCGCCGCGTGAGCGATGTGGTGGCCGAAATCTCGGCCGCCAGTGGCGAGCAGAGTACCGGTATTGCGGAAGTCAACCGCGCCATTACCCAGATGGATGAAGTAACCCAGCAGAATGCAGCGCTGGTGGAGCAGGCTGCTGCAGCGGCCGGCGCCATGCAGGAGCAGGCCGCCAATCTGGCCGAAGTGGTGAGCAAATTCCGCTTGCGTTGAGAGCGGGAGCCGGGCTGCCGGCCCGGATCTATTTGTGGCTGCCGGTTTCGACCGGCAGTTCTTCGGCCAGGGCTGGCGCCAGATTCTGCTGCTGGCGGTAGGCACTGGGCGTCAGGCCGGTGCTTTCGCGGAAGGCCGTGGCAAAATTGCCGGCATTGTTAAAGCCCACCATCAGGGCGATATCCTGTACTTCGATATCGGTTTCGCGCAGCAGATTCATGCCGCATTCGATGCGGGCGGCACGGATGTAGGCGAATACCGTCATGCCCGTATGGGCGCGGAACAGTTGCGACAGCTTTTCGCGGTAGGTGCCCACTTTGCTGGCGATGTCCGTCAGGCTGGGCGGTGCTGCCAGATTATTCGAAATCAGCCGCTTGGTGGCGTTGACGATTACCACTTCCGGATCGGTGACGGCCACAATGGTGTCGGCGATGGCGTTGTCGGCCCTTGGCGCCTGCTGCTGGCGTGCACGCATGGCCAGTTTCAGGTGTACCTGTATGCGTGCTGCCAGCTCGCCCGGCGAAAACGGCTTGCCGACGAAATCCACCCCGCCCAGCGTCAGGCCGAGGATGCGCTCTTCCGAGTTGTCGTTGCCGCTCAGGAAAATAATCGGGATGTCGTGCGTGGCCGGATTGGCCTTGAGCAGACGGCAGGCGGCATAGCCGTCCATGCCGGGCATGCGCACGTCGAGCAGGATCAGGTCCGGCTGCTGGGCCAGTGCCAGCTGATAGCCCTGCATGCCGTTGAAGGCCACCGAAACGGAATACGGCAGCTCGCTCAGCAGATCGACCAGCAGGCGCTGTTCGAACGCGGAGTCGTCCACGACCAGTATTTTGCTCGATGGGGCAGGGCGGGCGGTAGGCATGGCCTCGGCTAGGTTGGTTATACAGACTTTGTCACTGCAAGTTGCATAGTAGCGCTAACCGGTCAAAAAGTTGAATAGTTTCTGTTTTCATTAACCATATGCTACCACTGGCTTGCAAGATTGTTGTAAATACCCCCGGTCCGGCACTATTTTTTACACTTTTCTCCTCCAGCAAAACTGCTCTCGCTTGTGGCAAAAGCAGGCATTTTTCGAATCGTTAATAATGAATTCGGCTCGCAACAATGCCGAGCCAGCCATATTGCACCAGCGATAACGAACTAGCAGAGCGAGGAGTAAAGCATGAAACACACTGATTTTGGCAGCATGGCCTGTCCTATCGCCCGTAGTCTGGGCAAAGTAGGCGAATGGTGGAGCATCCTGATCCTGCGTGATGCTTTCTATGGCCTGACCCGTTTTGATGAATTCGAAAAAAGCCTGAAGATCGCGCCCAACATGCTGACGCGCCGCCTGTCCGGCCTGGTGGAAGGCGGGCTGATGGAACGCCGCCAGTACAGCACCCGGCCGCCCCGCTTCGAGTACATCCTGACTGAAAAAGGCCGCGCCTTCAAACCTGTGCTGCTGGCCTTTATCGCCTGGGGCAACGACCATCTGGCACCGGAGGGTGCCAGCCTGCTGGTGGTGAGCCGCGAAACCGGCAAACCGGCCGATCAGGTGCTGGTCGATGCTAACAGCGGCTTGGCCATCAACGATGAAGACTATATGTTTGCACCCGGCCCGGCTGCGACGGAAGGCATGCGTAACCGCCTGATGGAAATCAGCAAAATGGCCTGAACCGGCAACTGACACTTGTAGGGAAGTGATGCGGCGCGATCCGGAAGGGAAGCGCCGCTTTTTTTTGCTCACCAGAAATGTTGCAGCTCAGTTGGCGGCAGCGAATTTGTGGAATAATGTCTAGCGCGCAAACCAGCGCAGCGGCGATGGTGCCCGACCCGGGCGCCCATAGTAAAGGAAAGCATTGAGTGAATCTGTTTGCGCGTGACGAGGAACTGGCGCAGTGGCAGGCCGCGCTGGCCGAGGCGCAAGGCGCCCAGCGCTGGCCTTTGCTGCAGCTGCTGGCCTGGCATCAGCGCCAGCGCGATCCACAGCAGGCGCGCCGGCTGTGTGCTGAACTGACTCCCTTGCTGGCGCTGCTGCCGGCGCCGCAGGCGGCGCTGGCACGCTGCCGCGTGCTGCTGATCGACGCGGAAGCGGAAGCCCTGCATGGCCGTTTGAACGCGGCACAGCTGCTGTGCCTGCAGGCCGCCAACCAGCTGGAACTGGCCACGGCCGAACTGCCGCGCGAAGCAGCGCTGGCACGTGCCGATATCGAATGGCTGCAGGTGTGGCTGGCCAATGACCGTGGCGACAGCCATGCGGCCGATCAGGCGCTGGCGCGCGCCGCCCAGGCTGCGCGCAGTGCGGGCGACGCCGTGCGCATCGACGTGATCGATGCGGCCAGCGGCATCTGCGATACTTTCAGCGACTGGCAGGCCGCGCAGCAGCGCTGGGGCCAACGCTTCGGCACCGACCTGACGGCAGTGGCGCCGATCGCGGCGGGCTGGATCAGTGATTTCTTCGGTACCTGCGCCTTCCAGCGCAGCGAATATGGGCGTGCCATTGGCCACCTGATGCTGAGTTTCGAATCGGCGCTGGCCAGCGGCCAGCTGCGCCGCGCCATCATCATCGCCACCAATATCGGCAATGGCTTCACCAGCCTGAATGCGCACGAGGCGGCGCTGGACTGGATGCAGCGCGGGCTGGATCTGGCGCGGCCTACGGGCTGGCCCCTGAGCATAGGCATGTGCCTGATGCAGACGGCTGAAACCCTGCGCCAGCTGGGCCAGCGCGAAGCGGCGCAGACCCTGCTGCGCGAAGCGCTGCACACGCTGCAGCCGCTATCCGGCTCGCGCGCGTATGCGGTGGCGCTCGAATATCAAGGCGATCTGGCACTGGATCTGGGCCATTACGAAGCGGTGCTGGACAGCTTTACCCAGCTCGCTGCGCGCGGCGATGCGCTGCGCCAGTCGGACTTCCGCAGCAGTGCGCGGCGCGGCCAGGCCCATGCCCTGTCCCACTTAGGCCGGGCCGAGGAAGCGCTGGCTGCGGCCCAGGCAGCTCTGCAGCTGGCGCGCGAACATGTCGACGCCTCGGCCCAGATTGCGGCGCTCAATGTGCTGGCCGATATTCATGCCCAGCATGCGCTGCCGGCGCCAGAACAGATGCAGGCGGCCAGCCCGGTGCTGCACTATCTGCTGCTGGCGCTGGAAGTGGCAGGCACCATCGATGGCTACACCGTTTCCGGCGCGCTGCTGGACGCCATTGCACGCGAATATGCGGCAGTCGGCAATTACGAGCGGGCCTATGCGATTTCGCTGCAGGCCGGCGCCGCGCGTGACCAGATCCACAGCCAGCAGGCCACCAACCGCGCCATCGCCATGCAGGTGCAGTACCAGACCGAACGCGCCCAGACGGAAGGCGAGCACCATCGCCAGCTGGCAGCGGCGCAAGCGGAGCGCGCTGAAGTGCTGCAGCAGACCAGTGCCACGCTGACCCACCTGAGCGCTATCGGGCAGGAGATCACCGCCCACCTCGACGCAGCCGCGGTGTTTCGCGCGCTGGACCGGCACGTGCACGGCCTGCTCGACGCTACCCACTTTTCCATTTTCCTGCTCGATGCCGACGGCGACTGGCTGACCTGTGCCTTCGGTACGGAAGAAGGCAACCAGGTGCCGGCCGTGCGCGTGGCCCTGTCCGATCCGCAGGCCAATACGGCGCGCTGTGTGCGTGAGCGGCGCGAGATACTGGTGGAACTGGGCGCCGCCGATCTGACGCCGAATCTGATCCCCGGCACGCTGCCGACCCAGAGCCTGCTGTTTGCGCCTCTGCACGTGGGCGAACGGGTGCTGGGCGTGATGACGGTGCAGTCGCTGCAAGCCAGTGCCTATGGCGAACGCGAACGGCTGATCTTCCGCACCCTGTGTGCCTACGGCGCGATTGCGCTCGATAACGCCAGGGCCTACCGGCAGGTGGCCGCGACGCTGAAGGCGCTGAGCGCGACCCAGGAACAGCTGCTGGAAAAGAATCTGGAACTGGAGCGGGCCTACAAGGCGCTGGAAGAAGTCAGCCTGACCGACCAGCTGACGGGGCTGCGCAACCGCCGTTTCTTCCTGCAGAATGTGGATGCCGATGTGGCGCTCAGTTTGCGCGCGCACGACGCCGGCCAGCACCGCGAACTGACTATCTGCGACCTGACGGCGGCTAAGGATCTGGTGTTCTTCATGGTCGACATCGACCACTTCAAGGAAGTCAATGACCGTTACGGCCATGCTGCCGGTGATGCGATACTGGTGCAGATGCGCGAGCGCCTGCGCGAAGTGTTCCGTGAATCCGATTATGTGATCCGCTGGGGCGGCGAAGAGTTTCTGGTGCTGGCGCGCGCTACCTACCGCGACGAAGCCCATGTGGTGGCCGAGCGTATGCGCCGTGCCGTGGCCGAACGCGAATTCATACTGCCCGACGGCGCCACGCTGGCGAAAACCTGTTCGATCGGGTTTGCCTGCTTCCCCTTCATGCCGGAGCAGCCGCGTTTGCTGTCGTGGTCGCAGGTGGTGGAGCTGGCCGATCAGGGCCTGTACATCGCCAAGCGTTCGGGCCGCAATGCGTGGGCGGCGCTGTACAGCACCGCTGCCACCCGCAGCGAAGGGGTGTTCCCGCGCATGATGCAGCAGCTGGAGCAGGCTGTCACGGCGGGCGAAGTGCGGCTGGTGACGAATCTGGCCGGCCCGCTTAATCTGGTTGGCGAGCGCCGCCGCACCGGCCTGACGAGCGATCTGGAAACCTGAGCGGAGTGCCGCCTCACGCACCCTGCAAAACCCGAACTAGCTATTTCATCATGACTGAATCTCTTACCCGCTGCCGCTGGGCCAATCCGGCCAATCCCCTGTACCTGGCCTATCACGACGAGGAATGGGGCGTTCCCTGCCATGACGAGCGGCGTTTGTTCGAAATGCTGAATCTGGAGGGCGCGCAGGCGGGCCTGAGCTGGGAAACCATACTCAATAAGCGCGCCAGCTACCGCGCCGCGTTTGATAAATGGGATGCGGAGAAGATCGCTGCCTATGATGCCGACAAGGTGGCGCAGCTGCTGGCCAACCCCGGCATCGTGCGCAACCGTCTGAAAGTGGCGGCAGCCATTACCAATGCGCAGGCCTATCTGCGCCTGCGTGCCAGTGGCACCACGCTCGATGCATGGCTGTGGGCTTATGTCGGCGGCCAGCCGCTGGCGCCGGAGCCGGGGCGACGTCCCGCCAAGACGGCGCTGTCGGACCGGATATCCAAAGACCTGAGCAAGCTGGGTTTCAAATTCGTCGGCTCTACCATTGTGTACGCCTACATGCAGGGCATAGGCATGGTGAACGATCATGATCCGGCCTGTTTCTGCCGCCACCAGCCATGAGCGCCGCCGCTACTGCTGCAGGCCGTCTGGTCATACTTGATACCGGCTTTGAAGATGGCGCACGCTTCATGGCCGCATGGCGCGGGCTGGCGCCGCAGCAATCGCTGTTCTATCTGGCAGTGACGGCGCAGGTGCCGCCAGCCAGCAGCATCGCCGATGCGCAGCTGCGCGCTTTATGGCCACTGGATTTGCCGGGCTTTCACCGCATCGTGCTCGATGACGGGCGGGTCACGCTCGATCTGCTGGTCGGAGATATCGGGCAGGTGCTGCCGGAAATCGAAGCGCGGGTAGACCGGATCTATCTGCGCGGCGCGCTGGCGCCCACGCTGGCCCGCCCGCTGGCACGGCTGGCCAAGCCCGAAGCCGAACTGCTGGCGGAGGTGTCAGACGAAGCGCCCGACGAAGCGCTGAAGCTGGCGCTGCGCAAGCAGGGCTTTGTCGAGCAGACGGATAGCACCGCCTACCGGGCGCTGTACCAGAGCCGCAAGCCGCGCCTGCCCGTGCCGCCTATGCCGGCGCTGCGCCAGGCCATCGTGATCGGCGCCGGCATTGCCGGCGCATCGGCCTGCCACCGTCTGTGTGCGGCTGGCTGGCAGGTGACGCTGATCGAACGCCATGGCGCACCGGGGCAGGAGGCGTCGGGCAATGTGGCGGGCATCTTCATGCCGCTGCTGTCCAAGGATGACAATATTCCCACCCGTCTGACCCGCGCCGCGTTTCTGTTTGGCCTGCGCGAGTGGCAGCGTCTGGGCGGGGTTGGCAAGGCGTTCGAAGGGGCGAGCTGCGGCGTGCTGCAACTGGCGCGCGATGCCGAGCACGCGCAGGTGCAGCAGGATGTCGTGGCGACCTGGAACTACCCGCCGCAATACGTGCGCTGGCTGGATGCGCAAGCTGCAGGCGCTTTGCTGGGAGGGCCCACGCCGCACGGCGGCTGGCTGTTCGGACAGGGCGGCTGGGCCCGTCCCGCTTCGCTGTGTGCAGCCCTGCTGGCGGCCTGCGGCACGCG
>Ga0187845_1000841_pt1 | contig 17855 bp, 15 predicted proteins | sample SpaLakP09_SKY_68_FD_134515 | JGI IMG/M metagenome (GOLD analysis project Ga0187845, IMG submission 134515) | Oligotrophic lake water microbial communities from Sparkling Lake, Wisconsin, USA - SP09_SKY_68 | ecosystem: Environmental > Aquatic > Freshwater > Lake | place: USA: Sparkling Lake... | reverse complement strand
TCGCAGGAAAGCAAGAAGGAAGAAGGCAAGGCCGCAGGCGCCAAGGCATGGGTGGTGAAACCATTCAAGCCGGAAGTGCTGCTCGGTGCGGTGGCCAAACTGGTCCTACCTTAAGCCCAGGAGGCTGCCATGTCCGAAACCCAGGCCGAACAGGGAAGCGCCAGCCAGCTGGCGCTGAGCGGCGAACTGACCATCTACCATGCTGCCGAAGTGAAGCAGCAGGTACTTGCCGCCTTGCGTACCGGCCCCGTGCTGGAACTCGACCTGTCCGGCGTGACGGAACTCGATACGGCCGGCCTGCAGGTGCTGATGCTGGCCAAGCAGACCGCGCAGGCCGAGCAGCGCGAACTGCGGCTGGTGCAACATAGTACGCCTGTGGTCGAAGTTTTCCAGATGCTCGATCTGGGCGCATTTTTTGGCGACGCACTACTGATACACGCTTGATGCAATACGACTGATTTGACGTTCCATCTGTTCTGAGGGCATGCTATGAATCTGGATGAAGCACTGCAGACGTTTATCACCGAGAGCCGCGAGCTGCTGGAGGAAATGGAGAATGCGCTGCTCAACGTCGATTTGGCCGGTGATCAGAGCGAAGCGATTAACGCCATTTTCCGTGCCGCCCATACCATCAAGGGTTCGGCCGGTTTGTTCAGTCTGGACCACATCGTCGCCTTTACCCACGTGGTAGAGAGCTTGCTCGATGGTGTGCGCGATGGCACGGTGTCGCTCAACGACGAAATGATCGTGCTGCTGCTGTCCTGCTGCGATTACCTGTCCGAGCTGACCGATGCGCTGGCGGCCGGCCGTCTCGAAGCCGACCCCGACATGGCGCCGCAGGGTGAAATGCTGCTGGCCCAGCTGCGCCGCCACATGGAAGGCGGCGCGGAGGAAAGCAGCGAGGCAGCGCTGGTACTGCCTCCCGAGCCAGGTGTGGAGCGCATCGATCAGGAGCCTGGCCATAGCGATTACTGGCATATCTCATTACGCTTCGGGCGCGAAGTGCTGCAGAACGGCATGGACCCGATCGCCTTCCTGCGCTATCTGACCAAACTCGGACGCATTGTCGGCATTGCCACTGTGCCCGATGCCATGCCGCCAGCCGATGAAATGGACGCCGAGCTGTGCTACCTCGGCTTCGAAATCGCCTTCGATAGCAATGCCGACCGCGATGCCATCGCCGGTGTCTTCGAGTTTGTGCAGGACGATGCCGAGATCCGCATCATCCCGCCGCATAGCAAGGTGTCGCACTACGTCGATCTGATCCGCGCCTTGCCGGAGCAGGGCGCGCGGCTGGGCGAAATACTGGTGCGCTGCGGCAGCGTGACGGCGCATGAACTGGCCGGCGCCCTGCAGCAGCAATCGGAACGCAGCGAAGCGGAGGTGCCGCAGCAGCTGGGCAGCATACTGGTCGATGGCGGCAATGTACCGCCGGTGGTGGTGGAAGCGGCGCTGGCCAAGCAGAAGCAGGTGAGCGAGCAGAAGGCGCAGGAAAGCCGTTCCATCCGGGTCGATTCCGACAAGCTCGACCGGCTGATCGATCTGGTGGGCGAACTGATTATCGCCGGTGCCCGCACCAGCATGGTGGGTCAGCATCTGCAGAACAGCGAACTGCAGGAATGCACTTCGGCCCTGTCCGGTCTGGTGGAAGAAGTGCGCGATGCTGCGCTGGAACTGCGCATGGTGAAAATCGGCGCGACCTTCAACCGCTTCCAGCGCGTGGTGCATGATGTGGCGCGCGAACTGGGCAAGGACATCGGTCTGATTGTCGACGGCGAAGATACCGAACTCGATAAGACGGTGGTGGAAAAAATCGGCGATCCGCTGCTGCATCTGGTGCGCAATGCCATGGACCACGGCATCGAAGCGGCCGGCCAGCGGCTGGCCAATGGCAAGCCGGCCAAGGGCATGATCAAGCTGAATGCCTTCCATGAATCGGGCAGCATCGTGATTCAGGTGAGCGATGATGGCGGTGGCCTGCGCAAGGACAAGATACTGGCCAAGGCGATCGAGCGGGGCCTGATCGATCCCGAGCGCAAACTGTCCGACAGCGAAATCTATAACCTGATCTTCGAGGCCGGCTTCTCGACGGCGGAAAAGATCACCAATCTGTCGGGCCGCGGGGTGGGCATGGATGTGGTCAAACGCAATATCCAGGCCTTGCGCGGCAGTGTCGATATCAGCAGCGACGAGGGCAAAGGCACCACCGTGACGGTGCGCCTGCCGCTAACGCTGGCCATCATTGACGGCTTCCTGGTGCAGGTGGGCAGCTCGGTGTTTGTCATCCCGCTCGACATGATAGAAGAGTGCATCGAGTATGCCACCGAGCCGGGGCAGGATTACTGCAATCTGCGCGGACAGGTGCTGCCGTTCGTGCGCCTGCGCGAACTGTTCCGGCTGGGCGGTGCACCGACGCGGCGCGAGAGCATCGTGGTGCTCAAACTGGGCAACCAGCGTGCCGGCCTTGTGGTCGATACCCTGCTGGGCGAATTCCAGACCGTGATCAAGCCACTCAGCCCGCTGTTCAGCGAAGTGCGCTGCATTAGCGGCTCGACCATACTGGGCAGCGGCGAAGTGGCATTGATACTCGATGTGGCAGCGCTGATGCATTCCGTTAGCGGCAAGGGTAAAGTGGTGCTGGCCGCCTGACCGAGGAAAGGAAAACATGAATAACGTTGCGATTTCCGCTGCTTCCGATCTGGCTCCGCAGGCAGTCACCTATGGCAGCAGTGCCATCGTGGCATTGCAGTCCGGTGCTGCCCTGCCCAGCCAGTTCCTGACCTTCATGCTGAGCGAGGAGCAGTACGCCATCGGCATCCTGCACATCAAGGAGATCATCGAATACGGCAGTCTGGCGACGGTGCCCATGATGCCGCCCTGCGTGCGCGGGGTGATCAATCTGCGCGGCGCGGTGGTACCGGTGCTGGATCTGTCGGCCCGCTTCGGCCGCGCCCCCAGCGTGATTGGCAAGCGCAGCTGCATCGTTATCGTCGAAGTGGCCGGCGGGGAGGATGAAGACAAGCAGGTGTTGGGCATGCTGGTCGATGCTGTCAACGCTGTGGTGGAAATCGCCGCCAGCGATATCGAGCCGGCACCGACTTTCGGCACCCACATTCGGCCCGACTTCATTGCCGGCATCGGCAAGTTCAACGGCAGGTTCGTGATCCTGCTCGATATCGAATATGTACTGTCGAGTGAAGAAATCATCGAACTGGCGCGTGGCAGTGTGGCTACGCATCTGAGCTGAGGAGCAGCTTACATGGCAGTGGTAGCCCTGACCGATAAGGAATTTTCGCAGTTCCAGCGCTTCATCTATGATGCGGCGGGGATTTCCATGGCCAACGGCAAACAGGCGCTGGTCAGTGGCAGGCTGGCCAAGCGGCTGGCGCACCACCAGCTCAAAAGCTATGGCGACTACCTGCGCCTGCTGGAGAACCGTGACCATAGCCACGAATTGCAGATTGCGGTCGATTTGCTGACCACTAACGAAACCTATTTCTTCCGCGAGCCCAAACACTTTGCCCTGCTGCGCGAACTGGCCGAAGAAGCGCGTACGGCACGTCGTGGCATGCGCGTCTGGAGCGCAGCCAGTTCCACCGGCGAAGAACCGTACAGCATCGCCATGGTACTGGCCGACGTGCTGGGCGATGGCGCTTGGGAAGTGCTGGGCACCGATATCAGCACGCGGGTGCTGGAACGGGCCCGGCGCGGCCACTATCCGATGGAGCGTGCCAGCGGCATCCCGATCGAACTGCTGCGGCGCTACTGCTTGAAAGGGCAGGGCAAGGAAGCCGGTACCCTGCTGGTAGAAAAGGTGCTGCGCCAGCGCGTGCAATTCATGCACCTCAACCTGAACCAGCACCTGCCGAAACTGGGCAGCTTCGATGTGATCTTCCTGCGCAATGTGATGATCTATTTTAATCTGGAGACCAAGCGGCAACTGGTAGCGCGTCTGATGACGCATCTGCGTCCGGGCGGCTATCTGCTGATCGGCCATTCGGAAACGCTGAACGATATTAACGATACGCTGCAGGCAGTGGCGCCGTCCATTTATCGCAAGCCATGAATACCATGCCCGATAACAAAGTGATTGATATTTTTCTGATGCCGGGCGATGTATTCGTCGGCGATGAACAATATCGCCTGCGCACTTTGCTGGGCTCCTGCGTGTCGGTCACGCTATGGCATCCGCTGCTGCGCATAGGCGCCATGTCGCATTTCCAGTTGCCTGGACATGGCCGCCGCCGCTCCCATAGCCAGGCTGGTATCTATGGCGCCGATGCAATGGAACTGATGTGTGATGGACTGGCCCAGCATGGGGTGCCGTTGATCCAGTGCCAGGGCAAGATATTTGGTGGTGGTGCCATGTTTCCGGGGAATAGCAAGGTGCCCGATATCGGTATGCAGAATGGCGACTTTGCGCGGGATTGCCTGCGAGCGCACGGCATACCGCTGGTGTCGGAAAGCCTGTTTGGTGTCGGCCACCGGCAACTGATATTCACGATCCGCACGGGCGAAGTGCTGAGCCGGCAAGTGCCGCCGGAGCTGGCACTGGTGGGCGGCAAGCAGATAAAAAAAGGACGGTTATGAGTGGAATTAACGTGATGATCGTGGACGATTCGGCGGTGGTGCGGCAGGTGCTGAGCGGCCTGCTGAACGACGCGCCCGGCATCAGCGTGAGCCACGCGGTGGCTAATCCGCTGCTGGCAATTGATCGCATGAAGGTGCAGTGGCCGGACGTCATTGTGCTGGATGTGGAGATGCCGAAGATGGATGGTATTACCTTCCTGCGCAAGATCATGGCTGAGCGTCCTACGCCGGTAGTGATCTGCTCTACGCTGACGGAAAAGGGCGCCCTGACTTCGATCGAGGCACTCAGCGCTGGCGCAGTAGCGATTATTACCAAGCCACGGCTGGACCTCAAGCAGTTCCTGCATGACAGCGCCGATGAATTGATTTCAGCGGTGCGCGCCGCCGCTGGTGCGCGCGTGGGCAAACTGGCGAACCGTCCCGCACCACCGCCAGTGACGGCCAAGTTGAATGCCGATGCGGTGCTGCCGCCGCTCGATAGCCGTCCCATGACCACCACGACTGAACGGGTGGTGGCGATCGGCACATCGACGGGCGGGACCCAGGCGCTGGAAGAGGTACTGACAGCGCTGCCGCGGGTATCACCCGGCATTGTGGTGGTGCAGCACATGCCGGAAAAATTTACCGCAGCGTTTGCGGCGCGGCTCGACAGCGTCTGTCAGGTGCGGGTCAAGGAAGCGGCCAATAACGATCGCGTGCTGCAGGGGCAGGTGCTGATTGCGCCGGGCGGCAAGCATATGCTGCTGCGCCGTACCGGTGCACAGTATTTTGTCGAAGTGGTGGACGGGCCGCTGGTGAACCGGCATCGGCCTTCGGTGGATGTGCTGTTCCGCTCTGCTGCGCGGGCGGCCGGCGCCAATGCGCTGGGCGTGATTATGACCGGCATGGGGGACGACGGCGCTGCCGGGCTGTTGGAAATGCTCAAGGCCGGCGCGCGTACGGTGGCGCAGGATGAAGCCAGCTGTGTGGTGTACGGTATGCCCAAAGAAGCCGTCAAGCGCGGCGCCGTGGAGAAGTCGATGCCGCTGAATCTGATCCATCGTGAAATTCTGCAGCAGCTGTCCTATTGACGGAGATACGGATGAACCAGACCACGAGCGATGCTGCACTGGATAACCCGCCGCCACGGGCGTGGGCGGGCCAGCGCGTGCTGGTGGTGGAGGACAGCGCGGTGCAGCGCGGCTATCTGGCCGGGTTGTTGCGCCAGCTGGAGTTTGGCGAGATCCTGGAAGCAGGGGATGGCAACGAAGCCTTGCAGGTATTGGAGCGCTTTGGCGAGCTCGGTACTTTTCTGGTGCTGACCGATCTGGAAATGCCGGGCATGGATGGCATAGAACTGACCTGCCAGCTGCGCGAACGCTGTCTGGCGCGCTATCTGATAGTGGTCAGCGCGCGCGATCCGCGTTTGCTGGAAATAGTGGAAGGCATGAGCTTCGAGGACGGCCATATCGACCTGCTGGGTACTTTGCTGAAACCGGTGCAGCTGGATGCGCTGGGCATGCTGCTGGCACGTGCCGGCAACAAGACCGAACCAAGAGCAGCCTGCACCCAGCCGGAGCGGCCCAGTGCCGAATTGCTGCAGCAGGCCATAGCACAGAAACAGTTCGTGGCGTATTTCCAGCCCAAGATCGCTATCTCGAATGGCCACTTGCGCGGGCTGGAAGCGCTGGCACGCTGGCAGCATCCGCAGCGCGGTGTGCTAGCGCCGCTGCACTTTATCGACGCGCTGGAAGGCACGCCGCTGATGATCGATTTTACGCTGCTGATCGTGGAGCAGGTGTTGCAGCGGCTGACGGAATGGAAGCATGCCGGGCTGCCGCCGCTGACAGTGTCGATCAATCTCTCGGCGGAAAATCTGGCCGAGCGCAGTTTTATCGACCGCCTGACGGAGCTGGTGGATACGTCCGGTGTGCCGACCTCCGCGCTGGTATGGGAGGTGACGGAAACGGCGGTGATGCGCCAGCTATCGCAGGCGCTGACCAATATGGGGCGCTTGCGCCTGATGGGCTACGGCCTGGCGATGGATGATTTCGGCATTGGCTATTCGTCCATGCAGCAGTTCGCGCGCTGCCCGTTCACGGAGCTGAAAATCGACCGCGCGTTTGTCAATGGCGCAGCACAGTGGCCCAACCGGCTCGGTGTGCTGAAAGGCGCGCTGGACCTGGCGCGCAGTCTGAATGTGGCCACGGTAGCCGAAGGGGTGGAATTGATGGAAGACTGGCAGTTGTTGGGCAAGCTGGGATGCGATATGGCGCAGGGGTATCTGCTGGCAAAACCAATGCCGGCGCAGGATTTGGTGGGCTGGATCAAGCATGACCGCCGTCGTTTGAAAGCGCTGGCGGAGCAGACTTAAATATTCAATTGGTTTCAACTCTGAGGGGAATCACTATGTTTTCGACTTTAACGGTTCGGACAAAATTGATCGCGCTGCTGACGATCTCCGTGCTGGCGCTGGTGGTGGTGGTCATCCTTGCCTTTAATGGCCTGAAGGGGGATGCCGTTTCGCTCGATCAGATCGGCAAGAACCGTTTGCCTTCAATACAGGCGCTGCTGCAAATTAACGAGGGGCAGACGGCTATTCGTTCTTCTAGCCGGGCCATGGATCTGGTGGCGGCCTATCCCGACGAAATCGATAGCCTGCCACATGAGCTGAAGCGTAAAGCTGAAATTATGGCGATGATAGACAAAGCCTGGAAGATCTATGAGCCTTTGCCGCAGGAGACGGAAGAAGCCAAGGTCTGGCTGGTGTTCGTCAAGCAGTGGGACGTGTGGAAAGGGCGCGATGCTCAGATTAATGAAATCGCCGGCCAGATCGCACGGGCTGAACCAGCAAAACGCAAAGAGATGTTCCCCGAACTGCATAAGCTGATACAGGAAAATCGCGTCGCCTTCCATGATGCTGAAGAAAGTCTGGGGAAATTGGTCGACCTGAATGCCGGCTACGCCGTGGAGGATGTCAAGCTGGCCGACGTACAGTCTACCCACGCGATGCGGATGATGTATCTGAGTTCGGGCGTTGCACTGGGCCTGATGGTGATCGTCGGCTTGCTTATTTTGAACGGCATTATGAGACAGCTCGGTGGCGATCCTTCGTATGCAGCCGAAATTGTGCGTCAGGTGGCAGACGGCGATTTGAGCGCGGATGTGCAGCTGAAAGACGGCGACACCACCAGTCTGCTGGCTGCCATGAAGGGCATGATCGAGAAGCTCTCGCATGTCGTCAATGAAGTCAACAACGGCGCCGAAGCACTGGCCAGCGCTTCCGAAGAAGTCAGCGCCACGGCGCAGTCGCTGTCGCAGGCCGCCAGCGAGCAGGCTGCCGGTACCGAGGAAACCAGCGCATCGGTTGAGCAGATGACGGCATCGATTTCGCAGAATACGGAGAATGCCCGCGTCACCGATGGTATCGCCAGCAAGGCCGCACTGGAAGCTGCCGAAGGCGGCGAGGCCGTCAAGTCGACGGTGGCAGCGATGCAGCAGATCGCCAAGAAGATCAGCATCATCGACGATATCGCCTACCAGACTAATCTGCTGGCATTGAATGCCGCCATCGAAGCGGCCCGTGCGGGCGAACATGGCAAGGGCTTTGCCGTGGTGGCAGCGGAAGTGCGCAAGCTGGCCGAACGCAGCCAGGTGGCGGCGCAGGAAATCGAACAGGTTGCCTCCAGCAGTGTGGAACTGGCCGAGAAAGCCGGCCGGCTGCTTGACGAGATGGTACCGAATATCCGCCGCACTTCGAACCTGGTGCAGGAAATCACGGCGGCGTCGGAAGAACAGTCGGCCGGTGTCGGGCAAATCAATTCGGCAGTGACCCAGCTGAGCCAGACCACCCAGCAGAATGCTTCGAGCTCGGAAGAGCTGGCGGCGACGGCGGAAGAAATGAGCTCGCAGGCCGAACAGCTGCAGCAGACCATGGCCTTCTTCAAGCTGGCCGGCAGCACGCGCATGGTGCGTGCGGCGGTGGTGCACCGGCCCGGCAAGCCCTCGCTGCGTAGTGGCGGCGGCATGGGCAGCAACCGCCGCATGGCGGAAATGAGCGAGCCTGACGAGTCGCATTTCGTCAAATTCTGAGCGGGGCCGCCATGAGCAGCCTGACGCTAGCGCCGGCCCAGCCCGTGGTGGCTGCCGGCTCGGCCCAGTATCTGAGCTTCATGCTGGGGCAGGACATGTTCGCCATCGGCATACTGGCAGTGCGCGAGATACTTGAATATCTGGGCGTGACGCCGGTGCCGCAGATGCCATCCTGTATCAGCGGTGTGATCAATCTGCGTGGCGCCGCTGTACCTGTGCTGGATCTGGCGCGCCGGCTCGATCGTCAACCCGGTCCTATCAGCAAGCGCACCTGCATCATCGTCGTGGAGGTGGCCAGCGACGACGGTCCTTTCGTGATCGGCATACTGGTCGACGCTGTCAATGCCGTGCTCGATATTGGCGCGGCCGATATCGAAGCGCCGCCCAATTTCGGTGCGCAGGTGCGTGCCGAAATGCTGCAGGGGATAGGCAAGGTACAGGGCCGTTTCGTGTTGCTGCTGAATGTGCAGAATGTGGTGTCGGGCAGCGATCTGGCAGCCATGGCCGCCGGCGGCGTGCGGCCCGCCGAAGCGGGGCCATGACCCCGGCATAGCCCGCAGGGCAAGCGATGCAGAACGGCTGGCGGCCCGCGCCGCCAGCTTTTTTAGTGTATAGCTTCAGGGTTTGATGAACTTCAGGGTCATGCGGTCGCTTTCGCCGATGGCCTGATATTTGGCGCGCTCTTCATCCTTGTTGGCGTAGGTCGGCGGCAGCGCCCACACGCCGCCTTTGTGGTCGGCCATGTCTTTTGGATTGGCGTTGACTTCCGATTTGGCCAGCAGCTTGAAGCCCGCTGCTTCGGCCAGACCGATCACATACTTCTCGTGCATATAGCCGCTGCTGGCCGAAGCATCCTGCTCCCGGCTGTTCGGCAGACGGTGTTCGACTACGCCGAATACGCCGCCTTTTTTCAGGCTGGCGTAAACGCTGCCGAACAGCGCGTTCAGATTATCCGGGCCGGTGGGCATCCAGTTGTGGATGTTGCGGAAGGTGAGCACCAGATCCACGCTGCCGGCCGGTGCAAAGGCATAGGCGCCGCGCGCTGGCGCGAACACGCCCAGCGCCACCTTGTTATACACCTCGGGTTTGGTGTTCAGGCGGGCCAGAAAACGCTCGGCCGATTTGCGTTCGCCTTCGCCTGGCGCCGCCAGATCGGGACCGGCAGCAATTAGCTTGCCGCGCTCGCGCAGATAGGGCGCCAGTATCTCCGTGTACCAGCCGCCGCCGGGCGCCAGTTCCACCACCGTCATGCCGGGCTGGATGCCGAAGAAGCTCAGCGTTTCATAGGGATGGCGGTACCCATCGCGGGCGACATTTTCCGGCGTACGCGACGGCGCGGCGATGGCCGCCTTGAGCGCCGCGTCGTCCGCAGCGCTTGCGCCGGTGCTGGCACAGAACAGCAGGGTGGTTGCCAGTGCCGACAGGATGGAACGTTTCATGCGAAATCTCCTCGGGTTACGGAATAGGGGACGCGCCGTGGCGCATCCTGCGCGATGATCGGCCAAGCTTGGCGCAAGGTCAAGCATTGTCCACTTGCCTGGCCGGGGTATTCAGGCGGACACCGTGCGGACACTGAGCGGACAGTTTGCGGACACCGGCAGTGCCCAAATTGGGCTGGTGCAGGCGGATTGCGTCCTGCAATCGATGGCATATATTTTGCCTGTACCGCAGCTTAATCTGGCGCTAAGATTGCATTACCGGCCATTACAGCGGCGGATATGTCAGGTGCAGTAGAACGTAGAAAACGGCGGAGCCAAACTCTAGCCGCGGCCAAGCAGGCCAGTCTTCCCAACCTAGTTGTGACACTCTGGAGATACGATGGAACGACGTGCATTCCTCAATTTAAGTAGTCTGGCGCTGGGCACCATGCTGTTGCCCGCTTTCGGCCGTGCTATCGCGGCAGAAGATCTGCTCAAGCCAGTCGCCCTGCAATTCAAGAAGATGCTGGCCGATACCGCCATGACGGCGGCGACCCAGGCTGGTGCTTCCTACTGTGACGTGCGGGTAGGGCGCTATCTGAACCAGTTCATCACCACCCGCGACCTGAACGTGGAAAACGTAGTCAACACGGAATCGGCCGGCGTCGGTATCCGCGTGATTGCCGGCGGCGCTTACGGCTTTGCTGCTACCAATGACATGACTGCAGACGGTGTGGCCGCAGCCGCCCGTCAGGCGGTCGCCATTGCCAAGGCCAATGCCAAGTTGCAGACCGAGCCGCTGATTCTGGCGCCCGTCAAAGGTGTGGGAGAAGTGGCGTTGGCCACGCCTATCGTCAAGGACTGGCGTAGCGTGCCTATCAAGGAGAAGGCTGAACTGCTGATCGCGGCCAACAAGGCTGGCATGGAAGGCGGCGCCAACTTCATGCAGTCGCTGCTGTTCCAGGTGAACCAGCAGAAGTACTTCGCTTCGACTGACGGCTCCTACATCGATCAGGACATGCACCGTCTGTGGATGCCGGTGTTCGTTACCGCGGTCGACCAGAAGACCAACAAATTCCGTTCCCGTCAGGGCCTGTCGGCGCCGGTGGGCATGGGCTACGAATACCTCGACGCCCGTCCTGAGCACAAGATCAAGGCGGCGGGCGGCGTGACCACGCTGTACACCAAGTCCTATGATCTGATCGAGGATGCGCGCGCAGCGGGCAAGCAGGCCAAGGCCAAGCTGACTGCCAAATCCGTCGAGCCGGGCAAATACGATCTGGTGCTGTCGCCTGAGCACCTGTGGCTGACCATCCACGAATCGGTCGGCCATCCGACCGAGCTCGATCGCGTGCTGGGCTACGAGGCCAACTACGCCGGTACCAGCTTCGCCACGCTGGATAAATGGCAGAGCAAGAAATTCAAATACGGTTCGGAGCACGTCAACATCGTGGCCGACAAGACCACTCCGGGCTCGCTCGGCTACGTCGGCTACGACGACGAGGGCGTCAAGTGCAAGCGCTGGGACATCATCAAGGACGGCATCCTGGTCAACTATCAGGCCACGCGCGACCAGGCCCATATCATCGGCGAAAAAGAATCGCATGGCTGCTCGTATGCCGACAACTGGAGCAGTGTGCAGTTCCAGCGCATGCCTAACGTCTCCCTGTCTGCCGGCAAGAAGAAGCTGACCCCGGACGAGATGGTCAAGGACGTCAAGAAGGGCATCTACATCGTGGGCGACGGTTCCTTCTCGATCGACCAGCAGCGCTACAACTTCCAGTTCGGCGGCCAGCTGTTCTATGAAATCAAGGACGGCAAGATCGGCCAGATGCTGGAAGACGTGGCCTACCAGTCGAATACCCAGGAGTTCTGGAATGCCTGCGTGGGCATCTGCGATGAGCGCGACTGGCGCATGGGCGGTTCCTTCTTTGACGGCAAGGGACAGCCTTCGCAGGTTTCGGTGGTGTCGCATGGCGCGAGTACGACGCGCTTCAACGGCATCAACGTCATTAACACTGCCCGCAAAATCGGCTAAGCCCCGGAGATCACGAAATGAAGAATTTGAGTCAAGAAGAAGCAAAACAGATTTGCGACAAAGTCCTGTCCTATTCCAGCGCCGACCAGTGCGAAGTCAACATCACCGGTAGCCGTAAGGGCAACATCCGCTATGCACGCAATGCGGTTTCTACTGCCGGTCTGGTGGAGGATACCCAGCTGGTGGTGTCGGTGGCCTTCGGCAAAAAGCAGGGCACGGCCACCATCAACGAATTCGATGACAAGTCGCTGGAAAAAGCCGTGCGCCGCGCCGAAGATCTGGCCAAGCTGGCGCCGGAAAATCCGGAGTTCATGCCTACCCCGGACAAACAGGTGTTTGCTGCCAGCGATACCTATTTCCAGAAGACGGCCGATATCGATCCCGAGTTCCGCGCGCAGGTGGCGGCTTACAGCATCGAGAACAGCTGCAAGAACAAGCTGGTAGCAGCCGGTTTCTTTAGCGATAACGCCACCTTCAATGCGGTGGCCAACTCGAAAGGCGTGTTCGGCTTCCAGCGCGACACGGGGCTGGACTTTACCGTTACCGTGCGTACCGAAGATGGCCGCGGTTCGGGCTGGGCCAAGCGCAGCGTGGGCGATGTCAACAAGTTCGATGCGCGCGAAGCGTCCAATGTGGCGATCGAAAAGGCGCTGAAGTCGGTCGACGCCAAGGCACTGGAGCCGGGCCGCTACACGGTGATTCTGGAGCCAGCCGCAACCTCGGATCTGCTGGGTTTCATGTTCTCCGGCTTCGATGCGCGTCAGGCTGACGAAGGCCGCAGCTTCCTGTCCAAGAAGGGCGGCGGCAACCGTCTGGGCGAAAAGCTGTTCGATGAACAGGTCAATGTCTGGTCCGACCCGTGGGACAAGGATGTCGCGGTGCTGCCGTGGGATGCCGGCAGCCTGCTGGCGCGCGAACGCCAGGACATCATCAAGGGCGGCAAGGTGGCCAATCTTGGCTACTCGACTTACTGGGCCAAGAAGCAGGGCCAGCGTGCCGTCGGTACGCCCGGCAACATCATCATGGCCGGTACCAACAAGTCGACCGAAGAGCTGATCGCTAATACCAAGAAGGGCGTGCTGGTCACCCGTACCTGGTATATCCGTATGGTCGATCCGCAATCGGTGCTGCTGACGGGCCTGACCCGCGACGGTACGTTCTACATCGAGAATGGCAAGATCAAGCACCCGATCAAGAACTTCCGCTTCAACGAAAGCCCGGTCACGATGCTCAACAACATCGAGGAACTGGGCCGTCCGGAAATCCTGTCGGGCGACGAGTCGCAGTTCCAGCTGCTGATTCCGGCCATGCGGGTACGCGACTTCAACTTCACGTCGCTGTCAGACGCGGTCTAAGCTAGTGTAGTCTCCGGGGCCGGAAGCCATGCCGGCCCTGTTTTCATTTCAGGGAGTTATTGTGGAACGACGTTCATTTCTCAAGATAAGCGCAGCCGCTGGCGGCAGTCTGCTGATTCCGGTGTTCGGCCATGCCATCGCCGCCGAAGAGCTGCTCAACCCGATGGCGCGGCAATTCAAGAAAGCACTGGCCGATGCGGCCATGAACGCGGCTACCCAGGCCGGTGCCAGCTATTGCGACGTGCGCATAGGCCGCTACCTGAACCAGTTCCTGACCACGCGCGATCTGAACGTGGAAAACGTCGTCAACACGGAATCGTCCGGCGTCGGCGTGCGCGTGATTGCCGATGGCGCTTACGGCTTTTGCGCCACCAATGTGATGACGGCCGATTCGGTGGCGGCAGCAGCGCGGCAGGCGGTAGCGATTGCCCGTGCCAACGCCAAGCTGCAGACCGAGCCGGTGCTGGTGGCGCCCGTCAAAGGCGTGGGCGAAGTGGCATGGGCCACGCCATGCAAGAAAGACTGGCGCCTGGTGCCCATCAAGGAAAAAGCCGAACTGCTGATTGCCGCCAACAAGGCCGGGCTGGAAGCGGGCGCCAGCTTCATGGCTTCGAATCTTTTTCAGGTCAACCAGCAGAAGTATTTCGCTTCCACTGACGGCTCCTACATCGATCAGGATATCCACCGTCTATGGTCGCCACTGACGGCAACGGCGGTCGATAAAGCCAGCAACCGTTTCCGTACGCGCGCCGGCCTGTCGTCGCCCGCCAGCATGGGCTATGAATTCTTCGACGTCAAAGCGGCCAACCGGATTGCGGCCGCCGGCGGCGTCACCACGCTGTACAACGGCGCCTACGATCTGATCGAGGATGCCCGCGCTGCTGGCCGCCAGGCGCGCGAAAAGCTGACCGCCAAATCGGTCGAGCCGGGCAAATACGATCTGGTGCTGTCGCCGGAACACCTGTTCCTGACTATCCACGAATCGGTCGGCCACGCCACCGAGCTCGATCGCGTGCTGGGCTACGAAGCCAATTACGCGGGCACCAGCTTCGCCACGCTGGTTAAATGGCGCAGCAAGAACTTCAAGTACGGCTCCGACATCGTCAATTTCGTGGCCGATAAAACCACCCCGGGTTCGCTCGGCTGTGTGGGCTACGACGACGAAGGCGTGCCGTCCAAGCGCTGGGACCTGATCCGCAACGGCATCCTGGTCAACTATCAGGCCACGCGCGATCAGGCCGCCATCATCGGCGAGCAGGAATCGCACGGCTGCTCGTATGCCGATAGCTGGAGCAGCGTGCAGTTCCAGCGCATGCCCAATGTATCGCTGGAGGCAGGCAAGAAAAAACTCACTCCCGACGAGATGGTCAAGGATGTCAAGAAAGGCATCTACATTCTCGGCCGAGGTTCGTACTCGATCGACCAGCAGCGCTACAACTTCCAGTTCGGTGGCCAGCTGTACTACGAAATCAGGAACGGCAAAATCACCAACCCTGTCGAGGACGTGGCGTATCAGTCGAATACGCAGGAATTCTGGAATGCCTGTACGGCCCTGTGCGACGAGCGCGACTGGCGCATGGGCGGCTCCTTCTTCGATGGCAAAGGCCAGCCTAGCCAGGTGAGCGCCGTTTCGCACGGTTCGTCCACCACCCGCTTCAACGCCATCAATGTGATCAACACTGCCCGCAAGATCGGATAAACCATGAAGATGCTCAGTCAGGAAGAAGCCAAACGGATTTGCGACAAGGTGATCGGTTATTCGCACGCCGACGAATGCCGCGTGCAGATCGGCGGTAGCCGTCAGGGCAATATCCGCTATGCCCGCAACAGCGTTTCGACGGCGGGGCTGGTGGAGAATGCCCAGCTTAGCGTCAGCGTGGCTTTCGGCAAACGTCAGGGCACGGCTTCGATTAACGAGTTCGATGACCAGTCGCTGGAAAAGGCCGTGCGCCGGGCCGAAGACGTGGCACGGCTGGCACCGGAAAATCCCGAGTTCCTGCCCGCCATTAAAGCGCAGGACTACCAGCCTAGTTTTACCTTCAGCGCAGCCACTGCTGCCATCGATCCTGAATACCGCGCCGAAGTGGCCGCTGCCAGCATCCTTGCCTGCCGCAAGAAGGGGCTGGTCGCTGCCGGATTTTTTGTCGATAACACCGGCTTTGAAACCATCGCCAACTCGAACGGCGTGTTTGGACATCAGGCCTTCAGCAATCTGGATTTCACCGTCACCACCCGTACCGAAGATGGCCGCGGTTCCGGCTGGGCTACCCGTGCGGCCAGCGATGCGCGGCTGTTCAACGCACGCGAGGCGTCCGAGATCGCTATCGAGAAAGCACTCAATTCGGTCGACGCCAGGGCGCTGGAACCGGGGCGCTACACGGTGATACTGGAACCGGCAGCCACCTCGGAAATTATCGGCCGCATGTTCGGCGCCTTCGATGCGCGCCAGGCCGACGAGGGCCGCAGCTTCCTGTCGAAAAAGGGCGGCGGCAACCGGCTAGGTGAAAAGCTGTTCGATGAGCAGGTCAATGTCTGGGCCGATCCGTGGAACACGGATGTGCCGGTGCTGCCGTGGGATAGCGCGTCCATGCTGGCACGGCGCCGCACCGATGTGATCAAGGGCGGCCAGATCGCCTCGCTCGACTATACGCGCTTCTGGGCCGCGAAACAGGGCCAGCAGGCGTTTGGGCGCCATGGCAATATGATCATGGCCGGCGGCGGCAAATCTACCGAAGAGCTGATCGCCAGTACCAAGAAGGGCGTGCTGGTGACCCGCACGTGGTACATCCGCATGGTCGATCCGCAATCGCTGCTGCTAACGGGCCTGACCCGCGACGGCACCTTCTACATCGAGAACGGCAAAATCAAGCACCCGATCAAGAACTTCCGCTTCAACGAAAGCCCGGTATCGATGCTGAACAACATCGACGAGCTGGGCAAGCCGGTGGTGATCGGCGGCGACGAGGTACGCTTCCAGATGCTGATTCCGCCCATGAAGCTGCGCGACTTTAACTTCACGTCGCTGTCGGACGCAGTCTGAGGCAGCAAGGTAAAGCGTGGCCAGTTACGACTTCTATTTCACCCGCCTGACCTACGAGTCGGGCGACTGGGATGTGGATATCCGCATGCCGAGCAATGTGCTCAACTCGCTGGTTGAATACACGACCTTGCGGGTAGATCCCGTTGAACGCATCGTCGCGCTATCCGATCCCAAGATGCTGGAAGCGCCATTCTGCTATTTCGCCGGCCACAAGCTGGTGCAGTTCACGCCTGCCGAGCGGCGCAATCTGGAGCGCTACATCCGTGGCGGCGGCTTCCTGTTCGTGGACGACTGCAACCACGATATCGATGGCCTGTTTGCCAAATCGTTCGAAGCCGAGATTGGCCGCATCTTCGGGACTAAGGCATTGCACAAGATACCGAATAACCATGCCGTGTATTCGAGCTTCTTCCATTTCGATGGACCACCGAATACCAGCGTGGAGCTGAATGGCTGGGGCGACGATCTGGTGCACGACTATCTGAAGGCGGTGGAATTCGGCGGCCGCGTGCGGCTTTTATACAGTAACAAGGACTACGGTTGCGAGTGGGATTACGACTTCCGCAACAAGCGCTGGCTGGCGGTGGACAACACCCGCTTTGCCGTGAACATCATTCAATACGCGTTGGGAGCTTGATTTTGTCTACATTGATGCAGGCCGAAGGTGCCATCGCCTGGAGCGAAAATGAAATCGGTGCGCTGAGTACCAAGGTCGCGGCGCTCAAGGCCAGTATGGCGCGCGTGATTATCGGTCAGGAAAACGTCATCGATTCGCTGATCATCTGCCTGCTGGCTGGCGGCCATGCGCTGGTGGAGGGCGTGCCGGGGCTGGGAAAAACCCTGCTGGTGAAATCGCTGTCGCAAGCCACCGATATGGATTTCCACCGCGTGCAGTTCACGCCGGATCTGATGCCGTCCGATATCGTCGGCACCGAGATACTGGAAGAAGACCATGCCACCGGCAAGCGCGAGTTCCGCTTCCAGCAAGGCCCGGTATTCACGCAGGTGCTGCTGGCCGACGAGATCAACCGCGCTCCGCCGAAAACCCAGTCGGCGCTGCTGGAAGCCATGCAAGAGCGCAGCGTCACGTTTGCCGGCCGCACCCACCGCCTGCCCAAGCCGTTCTTCGTGCTGGCTACTCAGAACCCGATCGAGCAAGCGGGTACCTATCCGCTGCCGGAAGCGCAGCTGGACCGCTTCCTGCTGCGCATCGATGTGGGTTACCCGACCGAGGCGGAGGAAATCGCCATGGTGTCGGCCACCACCCATACCGGGCTGCGCGATGCCGAGCCGGTGATGGATGTGGCCACGCTGCTGCGCTTGCAGCAGCTGGTGCGCGATAT
>Ga0187845_1000834_pt1 | contig 17908 bp, 16 predicted proteins | sample SpaLakP09_SKY_68_FD_134515 | JGI IMG/M metagenome (GOLD analysis project Ga0187845, IMG submission 134515) | Oligotrophic lake water microbial communities from Sparkling Lake, Wisconsin, USA - SP09_SKY_68 | ecosystem: Environmental > Aquatic > Freshwater > Lake | place: USA: Sparkling Lake... | reverse complement strand
CCGACATCGACGCCGTCTACCGCGCCATCCGCGAACGGCGCGACATGCGCCACTTCAAGCCCGACCCGGTCGACCCGGCGCTGCTGCAACGCCTGCTGCAGGCCGCGCACCTGGCTCCCAGCGTGGGTTTCATGCAGCCCTGGCGCTTCATCCGCATTACGGACACCGCCCTGCGCCAGCAACTGCATGCCGAGGTAGAGGTAGAACGGGTAGCCACCGCCAAGGCACTGGGCCAGCGTGAAGAAGAATTCATGAAGCTGAAGGTGGAGGGCATTCTCGACTGTGGCGAGGTGCTGGTGGCCGCGCTGATGGACGGGCGCGAACGCCATGTATTTGGACGCCGCACCCTGCCGGAAATGGATATCTGCTCCATCGCCTGCGCCATCCAGAACATGTGGCTGGCCGCCCGTGCCGAAGGCATTGGCCTGGGCTGGGTATCGCTGTTCGACCCGCAGCGGCTGGGTGCGCTGCTGGGCCTGCCGGCCGAGGCCAAGGCGGTGGCCATCCTGTGCATCGGCCATGTCGAGGCCTTTTACGACAAACCCATGCTGGAACAGGAAAACTGGGCGCAGCGGCAAAACCTGGCCGAGCTGGTATTTGAAAACGGCTGGGGTGCAGGCCAAGCTGTTGGCTGACATCGTCAGCGCGTGCCAGTACTGCGCTGACTGCTGGAGGGGCTCAGAAACTGCTGGTGGAAATAGTCGCGAAACAAGGCAATGGACGGGCTGATTTCCGCTTGGGCTTTCCACGCCAGTCCCAGTGTCATCGGCGGCACCTGATCAGGCAGATTCACCGTTTCGATCCGCCGGCCTTCCAGCGACCACGGCCGGTACACCATGTCCGACAGAATGCTCACCCCGCTGCCATTGGCCACCATGCTGCGCACCGCCTCCACCGAACTGGTGCGTACCCATACAGCCGGCTGCAGTGATGTCGGCTCCCAGTAGCGCAGTGCGGTTTGCTCGGCCTCATCCACGGTCAGCATGATATAGGGCTCACCGGCAATGTCCTGCAAGGTGGGTGCCGGGTTTGACAGCAGCGGATGCTGCGCCGGCAACCACAGGCGCCTGGGAGAGCTGATAATGGACTCCAGTTGCAAAGCCGGGTTGTCTACATTGGAGCTCAGCAGCACGGCAACATCGAAGTCATGCTGCAACAACCCGGTTTCGATCTCGGCACGTGGTAATTCGTACAGCCGTATCTCGAGTTGCGGGTACAGCGCTGCCAGACGGCGCAAATGTGCCGGCAAAAAATACCCCATCACCGTGTAGGTAGCCGCCACCGACAGGCTGCCACGGAAATCGCTTTCCCAGTTGCTCAGCAGCATGGCCTCTTCCACATTGGCCAGAATCCCGTAGGCATGCCTGAGAAAACGCCGACCGGAGTCTGTCAAGACCATGCCGTGCGGATGACGCACAAACAAGCGCATCACCAGTACTTCTTCCAGTTCACGGATTGCCGCCGTCACTGCCGACTGGGTGATATTCAGTTGAATCGCAGCCTGGGATACCTGCCCTGCCTCAGCCGTGGCCACAAAGTACTTCAATTGCCGGAATGAAAAGGCCATTTCGTCGCCTGGTATCAATAAATTTCATATCACCATATCAAAATTTAAAACTTTTTCCTTTTGCTGTCGGTAGCTAGGGTGTGCTTCATCTTTACCCCGCTAGTGGAGACCCGATGCAAAAGCACGAGATTGATTTGAACTCGGACATGGGCGAAAGCTTTGGCCCATGGCAGATTGGCGATGGCGCAGACCAGCACATCATGCCGCTGATTTCATCAGCCAATATCGCTACCGGCTTTCATGCCGGTGACCCGGCCACCATGGCCAGCAGCGTCGGCCTGGCCAAAGCATCTGGCGTAGCGGTTGGCGCCCACCCCGGCTATCGCGATCTGGTAGGTTTTGGCCGACGTACCATCCAGGCCAGTGTGCAGGAGCTGGTGCAGGACACGGTTTACCAGATTGGCGCCCTGCAGGCCTTCTTGCAACTGGAAGGCATGAGCATGCAGCACGTAAAACCGCATGGTGCCCTGTACATGGCGATGGCCAGCGACGAGGCCCTGTCACTCGCCTTCTTGCAGGCGGTGCAGCGGCTGTCGCCACAACTGGCGGTGTATTGCATGGCCGGCTCAGCCACCCACCTTGCCGCGAATCAGCTGGGAGTGAGGGCAATACGTGAATTCTTTGCCGACCGTGATTACGCTGCCAGCGGCAGCATTGTCTTTACCCGCAAGATGGGCCGGCTCTCCCCGGAAGCCGTGGCCGACAAGGTGTTGCTAGCCTGTCGTGACGGCTTGGTCGACACCGTGGATGGCCAGCGCATCCCCATCGAATTCGATTCCGTCTGCATTCACAGCGATACCCCCGGCGCCCTGGAACTGACCCGAGCCACCAGCAGCCGGCTGCAGGAAGCCGGCATCACCATTCGTGCGCCGCATCGCCATCACGCAGCCTGAACAATAGAAAAACAAGCTACACAAGGAGAACAACACATGAGCGAACACCTGATCCATGCCACGCTACCCGGTACTTTCTATCGCCGTCCCTCTCCCGATGCCGCCCCCTACGTGGCAGAAGGCAGCCAGGTAGAGGCCGCTACCGTCATCGGCTGCATCGAGGTAATGAAACAGTTCAACGAGATAACGGCCGAACACAGTGGACGCTTGCTAAGTTTCCTGCTGGATGACGGTGATGCCGTAGAAGCGGGCCAGGTTGTGGCCAAGGTGGTGTCATGACCCAGCCGATTGTCTTGAAGAATATCCGCCGCCTGCTGGTGGCCAATCGGGGAGAAATTGCGGTACGCATCATCCGGGCTGCCCGCGAAATGGGGGTACAGACAGTGCTGGCCCACAGCCGTGCCGACCGCCACAGCCTGGCTTGCCAGCTGGCAGACCTGGCGGTGGAGATAGGCCCCGCACCAGCCAGCAAAAGCTATCTGGATATCAATGCCGTGATGCATGCAGCCCGTACGCATGCCGTGGACGCAGTCCACCCCGGCTATGGCTTTCTGGCCGAAAATGCCGAATTTGCCCGTGCGGTAGAAGCCGCCGGCATGATTTTTGTCGGCCCCACCGCGCAGACCATCGCACAGATGGGTGACAAGGCACGGGCACGCGCTACCGCCCAGGCGGCCGGAGTGGCGACCGTGCCGGGTAGCAAGGGCGCGCTCGATCATGTGGCAGCGGCAATCGATGCCGCCAAAGACATCGGCTACCCGCTGATGATCAAGGCGGTGGCTGGCGGCGGTGGACGAGGCATCCGCGTGGTCGATTCTGCCAGCGCCCTGCCAGCGGCCTTTGCCGCCGCCCAGCGCGAGGCGCAAAGTGCTTTTGGCGATGGCCAGTTATACCTGGAACGATTCATGCCACAGGCCCGCCATCTGGAAGTACAGATTCTGGGCGATGGCCAGCGGGTGATTCATTGCTACGAACGCGAATGTTCGCTGCAACGCAGCCGCCAGAAAATCATGGAAGAAGCGCCCTCACCCGCACTGAATGACCGCCAGCGCAGTAGCTTGTGTCAGGCTGCGGTACAGCTGGCACAGTCGGTGGCCTACCGTGGTGCAGGCACGCTGGAATTCCTGTTTGACCAGGGCGAATTCTATTTCATCGAAATGAATACCCGCATCCAGGTGGAACACCCGATCAGCGAAATGATCACCGGCATCGACCTGCTGCGCGAAATGCTGCTGATTGCCGATGGCCAGCCCTTGCGCTGGCAGCAGCAAGACATCCAGCTGCGTGGCGCGGCCATCGAGTGCCGTATCAATGCCGAAGACCCACGGCAAGACTTCCGCCCCTCCCCTGGCACCATCCTAAACCTGCAACTACCCGGCGGGCCGGGCGTGCGTTTTGACAGCATGCTGTTCCAGGGCTATGTCATCCCGCCCTACTATGACTCCATGCTGGCCAAGCTGATTGTGTGGGACGAAAGCCGCGAGCGCGCCCTGTCCCGCATGCGCCGCGCGCTGGGCGAATTGCACATCGGCGGCATTGCCCATACCCAAAGCCTGCACCAGGCCTTGCTGGCCGATGCCGACGTGTGTGCCGGCCGCTACCACACCCGCTTTCTGGAACAGTGGCTGACACACTGGCAAGACGGTGAAGCCGCAGCCAGTCCGGCTGCCAGCCACGAGGGGGGACTGGCATGAGCATTCGTTACACCTTTGGCGGCGACGAATTCCTGTTTGCCGAAGTCAGCGAGTCGATGTCGCTGCCCGCCTGCTTTACCAGCATGGCCATCACCGGCCAGCTACGCCAGCTGCAAATACCCGGAATCATGGAAATCTGCCCGGCCAATGCATCATTCCAGCTGCGCTTTGATCCGGACATCCTGCCGGCGGAGCAATTGCTGCAACAGCTGCAGCAGCTGGAACAGTCGCTGGCAGACAGCCCGCAGATACTGGACACCCGGCTACTGGAAATACCAGTGTGGTACAACGACCCCTGGACCCGGGAAGTGGGGGCGCGCTTTCGTCAGCGCCACCAGGACCCGCAGGCTACCGATCTGGAATACGCGGCGCGGGTCAACGGCTTTGCTTCGGTCGAAGCTTTTATCGCGGCTCATTGCGGCGCGCCGTGGTTTGTGTCCATGGTGGGCTTTGTCGCCGGCCTGCCCTTTCTATACCAGATGGTGGAACGCCAGCAGCAGCTGCAAGTGCCCAAGTATCTGAGCCCACGCACCGCCACCCCGCGCCAGACCATCGGCCATGGCGGCTGTTTTGCCTGTATTTACTCGGTGGAAGGAGCCGGCGGCTACCAGATGTTTGGCATTACACCGGCACCGATTTACGACCCGGCACAAAGCCAGCCCTATCTGGCAGACAGCATGGTGCTGTTCCGTCCCGGCGATATTGTCCGCTTCAAACCCATCCAGCAGCAGCAATATGAGGAAGCCATCCAGGCGGTGGCTGACGGCAGCTTTCAGCTGGATATCTTTCCGGTCCGTTTCTCCTTGCCGGAATTCCTGGCCAACCCGCAGGCCTACCAGCAATCGCTACCAGGAACCCACCATGCACATTAAAGTCATCAAGCCCGGCCTGGCTACTTCGGTACAGGATGCTGGCCGCAACGGCTACTACCACCTGGGTATTCCCCCGTCCGGCGCGCTGGACCAATACTCCTTCCGCGCCGCCAACCTGCTGCTGGGCAATGCGGAAACGGCAGCCGTACTGGAATGTACCTTGCAGGGCCCGCAACTGCAGTTCAATGTGGCCTGCCAGATCGCCATCTGCGGTGCCGCCATGCAACCGCGCATCAATGGTCAGCCACAGCCGGCGCATCAGGTCTTGTCGATTGCCACGGGTGATACGCTGGATTTCCTTCCGGCCGCAGCCGGCATGCGTGCCTATCTGGCGGTTTCTGGTGGCATTGATCTAGCCGAAGTGCTGGGCAGCCGCTCAACCTATGCGCTGGGCAGTCTGGGTGGTTATCAGGGACGGCGTTTGCAGGCCGGGGACATGCTGACGCTGGGGGCCGCACCATCAACGGCGGCTCCGGCGGGCAGAAGCCTGCCGACAGCACTGCAGCGCAGTCTGCCGACCAAGACAACCGTGCGGGTACTGCCGGGTCTGTATGCGCATCGCCTGCGCCCCGAATCCGCGACACGGTTTTATCAGGAACAATGGAGTGTTTCTTCGGAATCAGACCGCACTGGTTACCGACTGAAAGGGGGCACGCCCTTGCAGTTTCAGCCACGGGAAGCGCCATTTGGTGCCGGCGCTGACCCATCAAATATCGTGGATGCCGGCTACCCCATTGGCTCGATCCAGGTGCCGGCTGGCAAGGAGCCCATCATTCTGCTGCGCGATGCAGTTTCTGGTGGTGGCTACGCCATGATAGCGACCGTCATCAGCGCTGATCTGGACGTGGTTGCGCAATTGCAGCCCAATCAGGGGATCACTTTTGCCGCAGTCGACATGCAGCAAGCCCTGCAAGCACGCCAGCACTATCAGGCCGACTTGCAACAGCTGCGGCAGGCACTGGGCTGAGCGCATGCTTGGTGGCTGGGCGTGGTCAAGCGTGGCTGATAATGGCATTGCGCCCGGCCTGCTTGGCCGCATACAGGGCCTGGTCGGCATGGCGGTACAGATCGCTGAAAGTATCGCCCTGCACATGCACGGCCAGGCCCATGCTGACGCTGTAGCGCAGGCTGCCGCTATCGGTGGCAATATGCTGCGCGGCCACCGCCTGGCGCAGGCGCTCGGCCACGCGCATGGCCTCGGCTGGTGGCGTGGCCGGTAGCGCAATGCCGAACTCTTCGCCACCCATGCGGCCGATGTAGTCCGCAGCACGCACATGCTGGCGAATCAGCTCGGTAAAAGCCACCAGCACCCGATCACCGGTCTGGTGACCATGGTTGTCGTTGATGCGCTTGAAGAAGTCCAGATCCGCCAGCACAAAGCAAAAGGCATCGCCGGTGATGGTGGCCCGCTGCAGGTCGGCCACGATGCGCGACTCGAAACTTTGCCGGGTCAAGGTGCCAGTCATGCCATCGCGCTCGGCACGCCAGGTGGCATCGCTCAACAACTGCTGCTGCACCATGGCCGCCGCCAGCATGGACAAACCAGGCACCAGTGCGGCGGTCAGACTCATGGAAATCACATTGGCCGGGGTACTGGCAAACAAGTCGGACAGATTGCCAAAACCAGCGCCGTAATAGATGGCACGCGATGCATGCAACAAGGCCGTGGCAATGCTGCAGGCTGCGCCCAGCCAGTAGACGGCCGCGCCCTGGCCGGGCGGGCGGTGGCGGCACAGCAGGTGGGCAGTGGCAACAAACACCACGCTGATGCCGCCCGAGGCGATGATGACGCGCAGCCGGATCAGATCCGCCACCAGGGTGAACCATAGCAGGCCAGCAAGGGCGCAGAATATCAGTGCCAACCAGCAACGGCTGCGGGTGGGGCGGCCCAGAAAACGGGCGCAACCGATATAGAACAGGCTGGCGGCAAGCAGGCCCAGGCCATTGCTGAGCACCACGCTGTATACCAGTGGCAGCACGCTGCGCAAACCCAGTGCCGGCAGGTAGGCCACCATGGCGATATTGGCGGCAATCCAGCTGCGGGTGCCCGCTACCCCGGCCTTGCGCAGGGCCAGCAGCTGCGCCAGGATGCAGGCGCACAAAATATCGGTCACCAGAAAAACCGGCAACAACACGGGGATGCTGGCAGGGGCGGACATGGGGGTTCCGGACGGAAAACATCGATGGCCGATGCTATATGCACTACCGGGCAGATACAACAAAAACAGCACTCATCCGGCATGAATTACCAACGATTGCACTGTCCCACCCTGCTTCGTGCACAGCAGCAGCCTGGTGTCGCCAGACAAGCTGGCCGAGCACACCGGCCCAGCCATGCCGACAGGGCAAATCACCCTGCCAGGTGGCACGAGGCCGCAGCGGGAGCCTTATTGCGCTTATCATTGGCCGGTTTGCGTCTTGCCCTCTTCCCAGCCCCCGCCCAGTGCCAGGAACAGATTGACCTGATCCTGTGCCAGCTGGCTTTCCGCGCTGGCCACGGCCATTTCATTGCCGACCAGGGTGCGGTCGGCATCCAGGCTGGACAAATAAGGTGAACGACCCGCCTGATACAAGCGGCGGTTCTGCGCGGCAGCCTGTTTGGCGCTGTCGCGCGCCGTGCGCAGCAATGCCAGCCGCTGCAAATCCTTGCCATACAGGCTGAGGCTGGTTTCCACCTCACGCAGGGCATTGAGCACCACCCCGTCGAAGTGGGCCAGCGCGGCCGCATTATCCGCCCTGGCCGCCGTCACCCTGGCGCGTGCACCACTGTCGGGAATGGTCCAGCTGATCAGCGGGCCATAGCCGAAACGCTGGGTGGAGCGCTGGCCAAGGTCTTCCAGCATGCCGGTAAAGCCCGCCGATGCACCCAGCGTGATGCTGGGGTAAAGCTCGGCCGTGGCCACCCCTATCATCGCGCTGGACTGTGCCAGCTTGCGCTCGGCCTGCTTCACATCTGGCCGCCGCGCCAGCAAGGCCCGGCCATCGCCCACCGGAATGGCTTGCGCCAGCTGCGGCTCTTGCGCGCAGGACAGTGCTGCTGCTGGCAGCGTCTCGGCCGGGGTTTGTCCCAGCAGCATGGCCAGGCGGTAACGGGCGGCATCACGCTGGGCCTGATAAGCCGGCAGACCGGCCGCCACGCTATCGGCCTGAGCCTGGGCACGCAGCACATCGGTGGCGCTAAGCCGGCCGGCACTGGCCAGGCGGCGCGTCAGCTGCAGCTGTTTCTGCTGCAGGACAGACTGCTGTTGCAATACCTGGTAGCCGTGATTGGCCGAGCAGATCTGCAGATAGCTGCGCACGGTTTCGGCGGTGACGGTGATGCGCGCCAGATCGCGGGCGGCGACGCTGGCTTCGCTATTGGCTTCGGCAGCCTCGTCGCCGCGTCTGAGCTTGCCGAACAGGTCCAGCTGATAGGCCACACTGATGCCCTCGTCACCCAGATTGCTCACAGGCAGCGGCATATCCAGCAGCATGCTCTGGCCAGATACCCGGGCACGCTCGGCCGAGGCCGACAGTTCAGCATGCGGTCCGGCTTCGGCACTGACCTGACTGGCCACCGCCAAGGCCTTTTGCAGATTGGCCGTGGCAGCGCGCAAATCGGTATTGGCCTGTTGCGCCTGCTCCACCAGCTGGTTCAGCACCGGGTCGTGGTAGAGCTGCCACCAGCGTGGGGCAACCGGCTGGCTGGAGCTTAGCCGGCCATCGGCATTGGCAAAGCGGCCCTGTGCTGCCTGACGTTGCATGACGGAATTGGCCGGCAGCTGGTAATCCGGACCGACGGTGGTGCAGCCGGCAAGCGCGGTCAGCGTCAGCAGCAGTCCGGCAGGATAAAGACGGCTCACTGCTGCTCTCCCTTGCCGGCCACCACGGCCACGGTGGCGGTGCGCCCGGCAATCATGCGGAAGTCGGCCGGGACTTCATCCAGGGTGATGCGCACCGGAATGCGCTGGGCCAGCCGCACCCAGTTGAAAGTGGGATTCACATTGGGCAGCAGGGTGGCGCCATTGCTGCGGTCGCGGTCCTCGATACCGGCAGCAATGCTCTGCACATGGCCGCGCAGCTTGTGCGACTCGCCCATGATCTGGATTTCCACCGGCTGGTTGACCCGTACCCGGTTCATCTTGGTTTCTTCGAAATAGCCATCCACATGGAAGGAATGGGCATCCACCATCGACAACACCGGCTTGCCGGTGCTGACGTAATCGCCCACCCGTGGGGTGCGGTCGTTGAGGTAACCATCCACCGGGCTGCTCACCACGGTGCGCTGCAGATTGAGCCGGGCCACTTCCACCGCCGTTGCGGCAGCGGCAACGCTGGCCTCGTCTTGTTGCACACGGGCTTCGCTCTGCTCGATGTTTTCCCTGGCTACCAGATCACTCAGGCCACGGTTGCGCGCGGCCTCGCGTTTTGCCTGCAGCAGCCCGGCGCTCTGCTGTGCCAGTGCGGCCTCGGCCTGCTTGAGTGCCAGCGCGTAGCGGGCGCGGTCGATGACAAACAACACCTGGCCGCGCTTCACCAGCTGGTTGTCGCTGACTTTCACCTCGGTGATCAGCCCGGACACGTCCGGGGCGATCTGCACCACGTCGGCGCGGATATGGCCGTCCCGCGTCCACGGCGCATTGGTGTAGTAATCCCACAGATAACGCCCCACCAGCACGGCCGCCACCACCACGATCAGGGTCAGCACCACCGGCCCTGCTTTTCCTATCAGCTTTTTCATCATTACCATCCGCGAGTCAGCACGACGAAACCGCCGAGCACAATCACATACAAGGCAAAGTTCATCAGGGAACGGTGCCATACCAGTTTGTAGAAGCCCAGCTGACCCAGCAGGATGCGCAGGCCGGCAGTAACGCCAAAGGCCAGCACCATCAGGATCAGCAGGCTGGGGAAATACACCCCGTAGATTTCGATTTCACCAATCACGGTGTCGAACCTCCTGCAGGCAAGGGTGAGCTGGCTGCCATGGCATAGTTGCCGGCAGCCGGAAACAGGGTAATGCGCAATTCAACCAGCGCGTTCAGCACGGTGAGCAGGTGATGATCACTGCGGCGGCCGCTTGCCAGCAGCTGATTGAGCGCTGCATCGATACGCTGCAACAGGCGCACATCAGCCTGCGGCTGCTGGCGTTGCTCCAGCGCCTGGCGGTAATGCCGCTCCACCGCGTCCAGCACCTGCTGCACTGCCACACCAGCGGGGCCAGCCTGGGCATTTTCTTCCCGCTGCAGATGCAGCACGCTGAACCCGGCACGCAACTCGTTGAACACCTGCGGCAACTGGTCGTGGCCACTGGCCGCCAGCCGCGGAATCAGCAGGCCCAGCCGGTCCAGCATGCGTGCGGTGAGCTGGGCATAGTCATCCAGGCGACGACCCGCCGACGTTTCCGCCAGATCATGCCAGCTGGCCCGGCGCAGCCGGCGGATGGCCAGCTCGATACCAAAGGGACGTACCAGCAGGCTGAACAGCAGCGCAAACGACACGCCCACCACGGTAGCCACATTGCCATTGAAGAAGGCAGTGAAGTCAGTATCGTAAGCGCCTTGCAGGCTGAGGAAGGTGGCGGTATTCACTGTCAGCATCATGGCAATCATGGTGAATTGCGGCCGGGTAAACAGCGTCCCTACCAGCAAGAACGGGACAGCCAGCATGGCTACCAGCATTTCAAAGGTATAGGCCGCCGGAATCACCATGAACAAGAGCACGGTAGTCAGCGCAATGCTCACCAGCGCCCAGATCAGGAAGGTGCGCATCATCGGGGCCGGCTCGTCCAGCGCGGCAAAGAAGCAGGAGGCAATGGCTACCATGATCACGGCACCGGAACCATCGGTCCAACCCAGCTGTATCCACAGCAGGCAGGCCAGGAAAATTGCCGCCGAGGCCTGCAGCGAGGAAAACGCCATCATGCCGTAATCGTAATGCCGCGCCGTGCCACCCACCGGCCAGTGCCGATAGGCCGGTTTCCACTCGAAAGTAGGATGCTCTTCGGCGATCAGTTGCTGCAATAAGCGGCAGTCCAGCCACAGATTGATCAGCGATTGCAAGCGTGCCAGCCCGTGGGCAATCAGCAGCGCCTGCCAGCTGTCGCCGCTGGCGATCTGCTGCTTCAGCGCCGCCAGCCGTCGCTGCAACACCGGCACTTCGCGACGGAGGTGGCCCAGATCCGGGCTGGCCATCCAGTGCGCCACCGCGTGCATCAGCTCAGTCAGCCCGGCCGGCATGCCGTCCTGCTGCTGCAGCAAGGCCTGCTTGGTTTCGGTCAGCGAGGACAAAATCGGCAGCAGCATGCTCATGCGGCCACGCAGCTCGCGGGCGTTTTTCACCATGGCAAAACTGGTGGTGTCGTAAGACAGGTGCGAGATGAACTGATCGAGCGCCAGGATATCCGCCGCCAGCTTGTGGCGGCTGGCATGCGATGGCTGGCTGGCGGCATCGCCTTGCTGCAGCAGCTCGCAAGCCCAGTCGCGGGCATCGCCTAGCCAGCTGGCGATGCGGGCAGAGAAAATGGGCGCCACCTTGCCTGGCCACACCAGCGCCGACACCACACTGGCACACAGGATGCCGACCAGGATTTCCTCGCTGCGCGCCAGCGCCAGATCAAAAATGCCTTCCGGACTATTCAGCGCCGGCAAGGCAATCATCGGCAGCGTATAGGCCGACAGCATGAACAGATAGCTGCGCGGGGTGCGGTCCAGCAGCGAAATGCTCAGCAGCGTACCGGTCCACAACGCCACCACCAGGCTGAGCAGGGTGGGCGCATTGACAAACAGCGGCAGCAGGATGACGGCAGCCGAGGCGCCGAGCAAGGTGCCACCAATGCGGTATACCGCCTTGGAACGGGTGGCCCCGGTCAGCGGATGCGATACCACATATACCGTGGCCATCGCCCAGTAAGGACGCGGCAAAGCCAGCGCCATGGCCAGATACAGCGCCAGCATGGCCGCAGCGAAGGCCTTGGCCGAAAACAGCCAGTCACGCCAGCTCGGCAGCGTCATGCGCGCGCCTGGCCAGCCATGGCTGCCAGTTCGGCCACCAGTTCCGGCCGCTGATAGGCGGACTCAACCGCCGCAAACACGCGCAAGGTGGCTTCCAGATCCGCCGGCGCCACATCCTTGAATACCAGCGCACGCAAATCCACCAGCTCGGCTTCAATCCGGGCAGTAAGCGCCCTGCCCGGCTCGGTGAACCACAGGGTATTGGAGCGGCGGTCTTCCTTGCCCTTTTCACGCCGCACCAGGCCGTCTGCCGCCAACTGGTCGATCACCCGCACCAGCGATGGCCCTTCGATACCGATTTCTTCGGCCAGGGCGATCTGGTTGATACCTTCGCCCAGGCGGCCGATGAAAATCAGCGCGGTGGCACAAGGCGCGGTCAGGCCATGACCAAACACCACATCCTGTGAAATATGCCGCCATTTGCGCCCGGCATGCATGATGGCACTGGTGATGCCAAGCCGCAGTAAATCTACACTGGTCATAATGATTCGCATGTAAATGATTTGATTGCTAATCAATTATAAGAAAAAGCAGGCCTGCCAGGCAACTACTTTATTACCCTGCCGACACCGGGGACGGTGCCGCATGGCAAGTGTGCTCCCGCCACCACCCACCGACCAGAGATCAGCACCTGGCCTGGCGCTGGCGGCAAACGCCTGCTGGCATCCGGCTTAGTCAACGATAGTAGACGGGCACAAAATGAAAAAGGCCCCGATTACTCAGGGCCTGTTTGGTCGTAAACACTTTCAGTCACCATGGCGATAATAGCCATCACGCCAGTCGTGGCCATGCCAGCCGCGATCATGCCAATCGCGGTATTGCTCGTATCTGTCCTCATGCCAGTGTGGATAGTGCGGCGGCTCGACATAGCGTACCGGGGCAGCATAAGCCACCGGCTGGTAAACCGGCACCGGGGCTGGTGCCGGACGGTAAGCGCGGTAGTCGTCACGCTGGTAGGCCAGCGCGGTTCCCACGCTGCCACCCACGGCACCACCGATGATGGCGCCATTGCGACCACCGATGGATTGGCCGACAGCGGCACCCACCGCGCCACCAAGCGCACCACCCAGGATGGCAGAAGCATCGGCATAAGCCATGCCGGTGAAGGAAAGCGCCAGCAGCGCGGGGATCAGGATGCGGGTTTTCATGGACTGGACCTCCAATGCGTTGATACCAGTCCAGATTAATCAATGGCAGGTAACCGCTTGTAAAACAGTGTGAAGAACTATTGCCCGCCACAGCTTGCTACACATCTGCACACAGATGGCCGCTCAGCCTGCGGACCAACAAGCCAAGCAAACTGCATGCATGCAGCATCAGAGCCGCTATAATGCCGCTTTCTCACGCTGTCACCCCCATTCATGCGCAACAGTTTCCCGCGTAAGCTCATCTTCCTCAGCAGCCTGGTGTTTGCCGCCCTGCTGTTTGGCACCAGCGGCTACATGCTGGTGGAGGGCTGGAGCTTTTCCGACAGCCTGTTCATGACGGTGATCACCCTGGCCACCATCGGCTATGGCGAAACCCACAACCTCTCCCTGGCTGGCCGCTACTTCACCATTGCGCTGATCGTGTTTGGTACCGGCGTGGTCGGTTATGGCATTTCCTCCCTCACCCTGATGCTGTTCCAGGGTGACCTGCCGCTTTATCTGAGACGAAAGAAAATGGAAAAACTGATTGCGCATATGCGCCAGCACACCATCATTTGCGGGCTGAGCCATACCGGGCGCTATGCGCTGGAAGAATTGCTGGGCACCCACCATCAGGTAGTGGTCATCGAAAAGGACGAAGCCAATATCGCCCTGCTGCAAGAGCGCGATGTGCCCTTCATTGTCGGCGATGCCTCCGAAGACGAAAACCTGACCGCCGCCGGCATTACCCATGCCCGCGCACTGATTTCCTGTCTGAGTGCGGATGCCGACAACGCCTTTGTGGTGGTAACGGCCAAGAGCCTGAACCCGACGGTACTGGCCGTGGCCAAGGCGGAAAACGAAAGCTCGCGCAAGAAGCTGCTGGCAGTGGGCGCGGACAATGTGGTGATTCCGTCCCACCTGGGTGGCATGAATATGGCCAATATCGTGGCCCATCCGGAAACCCTGCACTTTTTCGAGCATCTGCACCAGCGCTATCCCAACCAGTTCCATGCCCAGGTGCATGTGCTGGATGAACGCTGGGAAGCCCAGCCACTGGGCAGTTTTCTCAACAATGGCTTCGATGGCAAGGCCATGGTGATTGCACTGGAACGCAGCACGGGTGAGGTAGAGTTTTCACCCGGCCCGGAAGTCATCATGCATAGCGGCGAATCGCTGCTGCTGATCCGCAGCCAGCAAACCGGCAGCTGAACAGCACACAGAACAAGGGCCGATGCTTGCGCATCGGCCCTTGCTACTTAGAACCGCTGACAAAACCTCGTACAGAACCCGGACCAAGGCGCGCCGCCGCAGACAGTACATGGCGTACGGCAAGGCTGGCGCGGGGGCTTTGTTATCGGGTCTTAGCAAACCACCATCAATGCCGGCGTGCCAGCCGCTGCAATACCGCTACCAGGGTATCGACTTCCTCGCAGGTGTTATAGAAAGCCAGCGAAGGCCGCACCGTGGCTTCCAGCCCGAATCGCCGCAGAATCGGCTGGGCGCAGTGGTGGCCGGAGCGCACCGCAATGCCTTCCTGATTCAGCGCCTTGCCCACTTCCTCGGTACGATAGCCCGGCAGCACAAAGGACAGCACGCTGGCCTTGTTGGCTGCCGTGCCAACCAGGCGCAAACCCGGTACCGACTGCAGGCCGTGGGTGGCATACACCAGCAGGTCGTGCTCGTAATGGGCAATGGCTTCCAGCCCGATACGCTCGACATAGTCGATGGCCGCCCCCAGCCCCACCGCGTCCGCGATATTGCCAGTGCCTGCCTCGAACTTGTTGGGCGCCGGCTGATACAGCGTTTTCTCGAAGGTGACATCGGCAATCATGTTGCCACCCCCTTGCCACGGCGGCATGCTGTCCAGCAACTCCTTCTTGCCGTACACCACGCCGATGCCGGTGGGTGCAAACACCTTGTGCCCGGAGAACACGAAGAAGTCTGCATCCAGCGCCTGCACATTCACCCGCATGTGCGAGACCGACTGCGCCCCGTCCACCAGCACCCGCGCCCCGGCGGCATGCGCCAGCGCCACGATTTCCTGCACCGGCGTCACCGTGCCCAGGGCATTGGATACCTGGGTGATGGCCACCAGCCTGGTGCGGCTGTTCAGCAGCTTGCGGTATTCGTCCAGCAGGATCTGGCCGCTGTCATCTACCGGAATCACCCGGATCTTGGCACCGCTGGCGGCTGCCAGCATTTGCCAGGGCACGATGTTGGCGTGGTGTTCCAGCTGCGACACCACGATTTCATCGCCCGCGCCGATGTTCTGGCGCCCCCAGGTATTGGCCACCAGGTTGATGGCCTCAGTGGCTCCGCGCACGAAAATCACCTGATCCGGGCTGGGTGAGCCAATAAAGCGCGCCACCTTGTTCCGGGCCGCTTCATAGGCATCCGTCGCCCGTGCCGCCAGCTCATGCGCGGCGCGGTGGATGTTGGAGTTTTCGTGCTGGTAGAAATAGGCCAGCCGGTCGATTACCGTTTGCGGCTTGTGCGTGGTGGCAGCGTTGTCCAGCCAGATCAGCGGCTTGCCATTGACCCGCTCGGCCAGGATGGGGAAGTCACGACGCACGGCGTTCACATCAAAGCCATGGCCGCGACTGGCCACCTTGCGGTCGAAATCCGGCGCCTTGCCATGCTGCGGCCACTCCTCGACAAAGTAATAGCCGTGGCTATTACCCTGCGCGGGTGCCGCTGCCACTGGCTGGCGACTGTCACCGGCCAGCAAGGCACGCAGCTCATCCGCACCGGGCAGGCCGAAGGACTGCGCCGTCACCCGGTCATCCACCGCTACATCCGGCGCGGCAGAGGGATAAGCCGAGGATTCGCCGATAAAGTAATACGGCGAGGACGGCACGGCTGACCCGGCCAGCGACGGCGCGGAAGGCTGGGCCGCCGCCACTTGCGGAATGGCCGCGCCATAGCCTTCCGGCACAGCGTAGGCATGCGGACCACCCCGGCCAAAGCCATCCAGCGCCGCCGGTTCCGGCGTGTGTGCGGCGGCCGCGGCCGGCTGTGGCGACAACTGCGGGCCAGCCACGTCCAGATTCAGCCCGTTGGCTGCAGGTGGCGGGCTGCCCGGCAGCTGCCCCGGCAAGGCGCTGAAGAAGGCATTGGCCAGATTCGCCAGCTGGGCGATGTCCGGCAGGCCCTCAGGCTTACTTGTAGGTATCTGGGTAGTCATGGTACTTGCCAATCTCCACGTCTTCGAGCACGGCCAGCGCATCTTCGGTCAGCACGGCCAGCGAGCAATACAGCGAAATCAGGTAGGACGCGATGGCGTTGCGGTTGATGCCCATGAAGCGCACCGACAGCCCCGGGCTCTGCTCGCCAGCCACACCCGGCTGGTACAGGCCGATCACACCCTGACGCTTTTCACCCACGCGCAGCAGCAGGATTTTGGTCTTGCCGTCTTCGTCGATCGGCAGCTTGTCCGACGGGATGATGGGCACACCGCGCCAGGTGATGAACTGCGAACCGAACAGGCTGACAGTCGGCGGCGGTACGCCACGACGGGTGCACTCACGACCGAAGGCGGCAATCGCCAGCGGGTGGGCCAGGAAGAAGCCCGGTTCTTTCCACACCTTGGTCAACAGCTCGTCCAGATCGTCCGGGGTCGGTGCGCCAGTCAGGGTGGAGATGCGCTGGGTGTCGTCCACATTGGCCAGCAAGCCGTATTCCGGGTTATTGATCAGCTCGGATTCCTGCCGCTCCTTGATGGTTTCAATGGTCAGGCGCAGCTGTTCCTTGATCTGGTCGTGCGGGCTGCTGTACAAGTCGGATACGCGGGTGTGCACGTCCAGTACGGTAGTCACTGCATTGAGGAACAATTCACGCGGCTGTTCTTCGTAATCGACAAAGGTTTGCGGCAGTTCGGACTCGTCGCGCTGCGAGCAGGCCACCTGCACGCCAGCGGCGTTTTTCACCCGGTTCAGACGGAAAATGCCCGCTTCTACCGGCGACCATTGCAGCAGGTGCACCAGCCAGCGCGGGCTGATGGTGGACAACTGCGGTACGGTTTTGGTGGCATTGGCTAGCTGGCGCGCGGCGTTGTCGCCCAGTGCCTGTTTGACGTCCTGATGTTGAGACATGTCAGCTCCATGAAGGTGGTTGAAAAAAACAAACTGCAGGCAGCACAGCCCCCTTGCCGGCGGCCTGCAGGCAAAGCTCCGCCCTGCCCGCTGTCTGTGCAGCGTGGCGAGGTGGTCAAACAGTGAATAGTGGTGAGGTTAAGAGCGGCTAACAAAACAGCGTAGCGCCCCTGGGGCAAGGCGGGCCGCCGCAGACAGTACAAGTAGTACGGCAAGGCGGCGCAACGCAGCAGCAGGTTTTTTGTTAGCTGCTCACGGGGGGGCTGCCTGCAGGCTGGCCTGGGTAATCTGGCTGCCCGGTGGCACGCTGCGAGTGAGCCAGACATTGCCGCCTATGCTGGAACCGTGGCCGATGGTGATACGCCCCAGCACGGTGGCGCCGGCGTAGATCACCACATCGTCTTCCACGATGGGATGACGCGGCTGGCCCTTGAGCAGGCTGCCATCCTCGCCCTGCTCGAAGCGTTTGGCGCCCAGGGTGACGGCCTGATACAAGCGCACCCGCGCACCAATGACAGCGGTTTCGCCGATCACCACGCCGGTGCCGTGATCGATGAAGAAACCAGCACCAATCTGCGCACCGGGATGAATGTCGATCCCGGTTTCACCATGGGCGATCTCAGCAATGATGCGGGCAATCAAGGGCAAGCCAGCGCGATACAGCAAGTG
>Ga0187845_1000830_pt1 | contig 17982 bp, 21 predicted proteins | sample SpaLakP09_SKY_68_FD_134515 | JGI IMG/M metagenome (GOLD analysis project Ga0187845, IMG submission 134515) | Oligotrophic lake water microbial communities from Sparkling Lake, Wisconsin, USA - SP09_SKY_68 | ecosystem: Environmental > Aquatic > Freshwater > Lake | place: USA: Sparkling Lake... | reverse complement strand
CTATGAGAAGCCGTCGGAAAAGCGCGCCCGTCAAAAGGCCGAAGCGGTTCGCCGCGCCCGCAAGCTGGCCCGCAAGCGCGCCCAGCGTGAAGGCCTGATCCCGATGCCGAAGAAGCCGGTCGGGGCGCGTTAAGCGCACCTTTCAGGTTTGAGAGTTTCGAAAGCCGCGCGGCGATCCGCGCGGCTTTCGTCGTTTTGGCCCCCAACGCGGGACCAGGCTCAGACGCCCTCGCGGCGCAGCAGCCGCCCGATCAGCCCCTTGAAATCCACCTTGCCGGTCGCCAGCGCCCCGGCCCGGAAGGCCTTGGTCGAGATCCAGACGATCAGCACCGTCGTGACCAGCATCAGCACGGTCGTGCCGACCACCTGCACCATCGAGGGGTCACCGGCGATGCGGGCCGGCATCAGGAACGGCGTAAAGGGCGGGATCCACGACAGGATGTTCAGGATCGGCGAGTCCGGCGTGCGGATGGCCTGGCTCATGAAGATGATCGGAACGCTCATCACCAGCATGATCGGCCCCAGCAGGGTCTGGGCATCGCGCTGGCTCTCGCAGAAGGCCCCGATCCCGGCGAACAGGCTGGCATACATCAGGTAGCCGCCAACCAGATAGGCCGCGAAGTACAGGAGCAGGCCCTTGCCCACCAGGACGGCCCCCAGGTCGCCGGCAAGGCCGGGCGCGAAGGCCAGCATGGCCCCGACGCCCACCAGGCTCCAGAGACCGATGACGGTCCCGGTCAGGCCGGCGACGCCGAGGATCTTGCCGCCCATGATCTCGGGCACCGAGGCCGAGGACAGCAGGACCTCAAGGATCTTGGTCGACTTCTCCTCGATGACGCTGTTGAGCAGGATTCCGGCCCCGGTCATCACCATCGACCAGAGCAGGAAGCCCATGGCGAGACCCACATAGGTCGGCAGGCGGTCGCGCAGCGAAACCTTCTCGCCGGAGGCCGCCTTGGGCGACAGGCTGTTGACCGTGGGTTTGAGCGCATCGGCGGCCTTCAGAGTCGCCGGAGCCACCCCCGAACGCATCAGGGCCCGCTCGCGCATGATGTCGGTCACGTGGCCGCGCAACTCGCCCTCGAGGGCCGGGGCGGCCAGATTGCGGCTCCAGAGGTCCATGACGATGGCGTCGTCGCGACCACTGAGGATCAGGCCTGTGTCCAGCCGGCCTTCGGCGATCTCGCGCCGCAGGACCAGACCCGCCGCGCGGGCATCCTGAGCCTCAAGGGCTGTCTTGGGGGGAGCCTGGCGTACGGATGAGGCCTTGGGTGCCTTGAAGCGCTCCGCCACGGCCGGATTCAACGCCGCCAGCGCCTGGCGGGCCTGGGCCTCGCCACCCTGCGCCTGGGCCTTGCGGACCGCTTCGCCGGCCGTCGGCCCCCCGGCGGCCACGGCGGCCGTGCGCAGGGCCCGGCCCACGGCACGGGCCTGTTCCTCGTCCAGGGCCCTGGTCACGGCCTGGCCGAGACCCTGACCGGTCAGGTCGACGATGGCCAGTCGCTCGGGGTGGGCCGAACGACTCATCAGGATCGGCGCGCCGATGCTGATGCCCATCACCAGCGGCAGGGCCAGGATCGACAGCCAGAAGCCCGCTGTACGGACATAGGCCAGGTATTCCCGGCGGGCGATGTGCAGCAGGCGGCTCATGCCTGGCCTCCGGTCAGGACGATAAAGGCATCGTACAGACTGGGCTCGCGAGCCTCGAACCGCTTCAGGGCCAGGTCGCCGGCAAAGGCCGCCTTCAGGGCCGCCTGGCCGTCCGCCCCCGGTGCGAGGGTTGCGACGTGGCGCAGCCCTCCGTCCTGAAGGGTTTCAGTGGCGACCGCAGCAATGCCCGGCAGGGCCGCCACTTCCGTCGCCGTCAGGTCCCCTTCAAGGACCAGGGCCCGGGGGGCCGCGCGGCGGGCCTCGGCGACGTCGCCGTCGAACACCTTGCGGCCACGGGCCATCAGCACCACGCGGTCGCACAGTCGCTCGGCATGCTGCATGACGTGGGTCGAGAACAGCACCGTGGCTCCGCGCTCGGCGATCCCCCGGATCATCCCTTCAAGGGCCTGCTGATTGACGGGATACAGTCCCGAAAAGGGCTCATCCAGCACGACTAGATCCGGCTCGTGGGCGAGGGCCGAAAGGAGCTGAACCTTCTGGGCCATGCCCTTGGACAGGGCCTGGATCGGCTTGTTCATGAACGGGCCGAGACCCTGGCCCTCGAGCATCACGCGGGCCCGCTTGCGGGCCTCGCCGTCGGCGATCCCCTTCAGGCCGGCGAAGAAGGCGATCGCATCGACCGGGGTCATGCGCTTGTAGAGACCACGCTCTTCGGGAAGGAACCCGATGCGGTCGCGCACCTTGCGGGCATCATCGCTACCCAGCACGCTGATGCGGCCTTCGCTGGGCGCGATCAGGCCGAGGGCCATGCGGATAGTTGAGGTCTTGCCCGCGCCATTGGGGCCCAGAAAGCCGCAGATCCGCCCCTGGGGCACTGAAAAACTGACGTCGCGCACGGCATGAAAGTCACCGTATCGTTTGCTGACGCCGTCCAGGCTGAGGGCGGTGGTCATGCGCGCTCCCGAATCAATCGCTCTTTCGAGGTGTATCAGCCCCGGCAGGATCCGCCACAAAGGCCACGGCCCGGACGATGTGGTCAGCAAAGCCCTGTCCCAGCAACCGAGTATGGCTGGCGGCCTCGACATGTTCGACCATGCCGTGACGCGCAGCGCGGGCCGGGGCCGCCTGGATCGCCTTCCACTCCTCGCGGCCTTTGACCGGCCCGGCGGTTAACACGGCGACAGGCCATTCAGGATTCAGCGGCGGCTGGGCTGCAGCCTGGTTTGAGGCCTCAAGCCAGAGCGCCACCTCGTCAGCGGCGGTACGGTTGTGGCGGCCATTGCCGAAGGCCCAGCGCTTCTCGGCCTTCGCTGATGCGGGCAGACCGATCTTGTCGCCGAGACCTGTGTGGGACAAGGGCTTGTACAGACCCAGTGCCGCGCCGCGCGCAGCCCAGCGCGAGGCGGTCGCAAAGGCCTTGATGAAGCCGACAACGCGCGGCTCGGCCGCAGCCTCCGGCGTGGCGGCGTCCAGAAACACCAACCCTGCGACGCGGTCGGGGTTACGACCGGCATATTCGCGCAGGCGCAGCCCGGCCATGGAGTGTCCGACGAGGATGTAGGGGCCGACTTCGCCCGACCGATCGGCCAGCTTTTCGAAATCCGAGACAATGGCCAGGCCGTCGCGCGGGGCAGGGCCGGGATCGGAATAGCCCATGCCGGCCCGGTCGTAGGCGCAGGTCCGCCAGCCGGCCGCCACCAGGGCGGCCTGAGTGGCTCCAAAGTCTGCGGAGAAGCCGAAGGCACCGGCTTCCAGCCAGACCACGGGCCGGGTGCTGCGCGGGCCCTCACAGATCAGGCGCAAACTGCGGCCGGATTCGATCTCGATCCGTTCGCCACGAGGGCGCGGCGCGCTGTATGCGCTCATGACACCGCCGAGGGCGATGTAGACGATGACAAAAAGAACGACACTGGCGAGACCGCGACCGAGCATATGAAGCATGACCGTACCTTAGCGCCGGATTGTGACGCGTCGAGCCGCCCTGTTCAGCCGTCGCTGGCCGCAAGCCGGGCCTGCTGGCGCGCCAAGCGGGCCCGGGCGGCCTTGACGCTCTCCGGCCAGGCCGAGACCGTCGCCAGATGCACCTTGCGGGGCACGCGGGCGGCGGCTTTCAGCGGCAGGTCTTCGGCCGCCGCAAAGCTCTGGCCGAGAAAGAAGGTCGGGTTGAGGGGCTTGCCCTTGCGACGGATCTCAAAATGCAGGTGCGCACCGGTTGAGCGACCACTGTTGCCGACATAGGCAATGGTCTGCCCCCGGCGGGCATACTGCCCCCGCTTCACGTCGCGCGCCGTGGCCCCCAGATGGGCATAGAGTGTACGGAAGCCATCCTTGTGAACCAGCTCCACAAAGCGTCCATACGACCCGTTGACGCCCGTGCGCAGGACGACTCCGTCCGAAGCCGCCCGGATGGCCGAGCCCTCGGGCGCAGCGATGTCGACGCCCTCATGCAGCCGGCCATTTTCTTCCCAAGGCAGCTGCCGAAGGCCGAACGGTGAATTGATGACGTGGCCCGGCAGGGGCGCGTCGAACACAAAGGCCGGCAGGGGCTCGGGCGCGCTTTCAACCGTGTCGGGTTCGGTGATCGACTCCGTCCGGGCAGGCTCTGCCGCGAGGGCCCGCAAAGCGCTTCCAGCATTCAGCAGTCCGACCGTCGAAAGCACGCCGACCAGGGCCATAAAGGCGACCCGGGAATAGGGCGGTGCGGCGGCGGGGGCTTCAGACGACAAATCCGCATTCCTGTCAGACGATCGGTCTGGCTAGGGGACCGCGCAACAGTCAGATTGGTCGCACATTCGTCTTTCCCGATGATGAATCGGCCGACTTTTGCCGCAGATGGGCCTGCCGCTCGAGTTGTCGCTTAACCTGGTCTTAATCAGCGCGGCACAGACCGGGCCGATTACCGAGGCTGAACATCAGGTCCATCGCGAACAGCCTGAATGCTGTGACGTCTGGCCAGAACAAGGAAACGCGAGATCTGAAAGGTCGGCCGATCTGCTGCATCGATCGGCCCACGACCAGCCCAGATCCCGGAGCGGGGGACAAGCGGGGCTCGCGCCATCCGCTGCACCCGCAGAGGAGCGCAAGCTGATTAAGACGGTATTATGAAAGATTACAGAATGTTTATTCAATGAACGAAGTGTAATTCTCTAAATTACACTTCATGAAAGAGACTTCACGAGACTTTCGAAGTGCTCGCAAGTACACCTCTGGACATGGGGCGCAGACAAGCGCCGGACACAAACCAACACCGAGGGATTACTCCGATGCGCAAGTTCATGACCAGCCTGACCACCGTCGCCGCCCTGAGCCTGGCTGCCATTCCCGTTCTGGGCCTGACCCAAGCTGCCAATGCCGCCGAGCCGGTGGCCCGCATCTCGGTCGGCGACCTGAACCTCTCCAACCCCGCCCAGGCTGCCCTGTTCAAGGCCCGCGTCGAGACCGCCGCCAACGCCCTCTGCCGCGCCAAGGCCCGCAACCACAGCCTCGACATGCCCCACGGCGTCTGCGTTGCCGAAGTCGGCCGCGAAGTCAGCCGCAACCTCACCTCGCCGCAGCGCAAGGCCCTGCAATTCGCCGCCCGCGCCCAGGCCGTTGAAGTCGCCGCCCAGTGAGGTCAGCCAAGGCGAGACCCGAAAACAACAAAGGCCTCAGGGGAACCTGAGGCCTTTGCTTTATCTGCCGTCGAGTTCGATGAAGGCGGACTAGAGCCCCTTTACGATCCCCTCGACCATCTTCTTGGCGTCCCCGAACAGCATCATGGTGTTGTCGCGGAAGAACAGTTCATTCTCGACCCCGGCATAGCCCGAGGCCATGCCGCGCTTGATGAACAAGACGGTGCGGGCCTTTTCGACATCAAGGATCGGCATGCCGTAGATGGCGCTGGTCGGGTCAGTTTTGGCCGCGGGATTGGTGACGTCATTGGCACCGATCACGAAGGCCACATCGGCCGTCGAGAACTCGCTGTTGATGTCTTCCAGCTCGAAGACCTCATCATAGGGGACATTGGCTTCAGCCAGCAGGACGTTCATGTGGCCGGGCATGCGGCCGGCGACCGGGTGGATGGCGTATTTCACCTCAACCCCCTCTTCCTTCAGCTTGTCGCCCATCTCGCGCAGGATGTGCTGGGCCTGGGAGACGGCCATGCCGTAGCCGGGGACGATGATCACCTTGCTGGCGTTCTTCATGATGAAGGCCGCATCATCAGCCGAGCCCTGCTTGACGGGACGGCTCTCGACCTTGCCGCCGGGACCGGCCACGGCGTCGGCGGCACCGAAGCCGCCGAGGATCACCGAGACGAACGAGCGGTTCATCGCCTTGCACATGATGTAGGACAGGATCGCACCCGACGAACCCACCAGGGCGCCGGTGATGATCAGGGTGGTGTTCTCGAGCGTGAAGCCAAGGGCCGCTGCTGCCCAGCCCGAATAGCTGTTCAGCATCGAGACCACGACCGGCATGTCGGCGCCGCCGATGGGGATGATCAGGGTGATCCCGATGATCAGGGCCAGGGCGAAGATGCCCCAGAAAGCCCAGATGGCCGCGCCGCCCGAGATCACCAGCACCACGATCAGGGCAACGATGCCCAGGCCCAGGGCGATGTTCAGCAGGTGCCGGGCCGGCAGCAGGATCGGTGCGCCGCCCATATTGCCGTTCAGCTTGGCGAAGGCGATGACCGAACCGGTGAAGGTGATCGCGCCGATCGCCAGGCCCAGGGACAGCTCAACCAGGCTGTTGAGATGGATGTGACCGTCCTCGCCGACGATGCCGTAGGCGGCCGGGGTGTAGATCGCGGCCACGGCGACCAGACAGGCGGCCATGCCGACGAGGCTGTGAAAGGCGGCGACCAACTGCGGCATCGAGGTCATGGCGACCTTGCGGGCGATGACCGCCCCGACGCCGCCGCCGACGGCGACGCCGCCGAGGATCAGGCCGAGCGTCACGACATCCAGCGCCCCCTGGCTCCACAGGGTGGCCAGGGTGGTGCCGACGGCGATGGCCATGCCGATCATGCCGTTGCGGTTGCCGGCCTGGCTGGTCACCGGGCTCGACAGCCCGCGCAGGGCCAGGATGAACAGCACCCCCGAGACGATATAGAGGATGGCGGCGATATTAGCGTTCATGGATTGAACCCCCGGTCATCTTGGCAGCCGCAACGCGGCCAATGCGCTTTGTTCGCTTGGCAGCGAGCTCAGCGGCTATACGTGTTAGAAATCTATGCTGGCTCGCCACGCTCACGAGGCCGCTAGCGTAAATACTAGATGGCTCTGCGATGTGGACGCGCTGGGGCAGGAATGCCCCTCCTCTAGCGTCGGACATCCGAACCTCGCCAACCGTTAGCGTGCCTTCCTTGGGCGACCAGTCGTAGAGGTCCCAGCTCTCCGCGATCAGGCGCCCCCATGGAGCAGCATGAGTCATCCGGATCGTGTTGACCGCGACGCCGACGCCCTCGCCCTTGAGGTCAACCTCCACTTGGGCGTTGGGGATTGAACTGCGATTGAGCAGCACGATGGTCACGCCATCGACCTGGCGCTCGTAGTCCGGGCCTAGTTCGTGCATCGTGCCAGCATGGTCGACCATGACGTAGACCTCGCCTTCACCCGTAACCGCCGCGAGCCGCTCACTGGCGCGCGCCAGACGAGCGTCCAATTCACCGAGACTCTCAGAAACAGTAGCCTCCAGCGCAGGGCCGGGCCCGCCGGCTTGGACGCAAGCCGACTTGTCGGCCGTGAACGCAAAGCTGATCAAGGTCTGTAGTCGCTCGCGATCCTCTCTATTGACCAACCTCTCGGCCGCCTTTTGAGCGCGGGTGGGCGTACTACAGTCGGAAGGACCGGCGAAGGCAGGCGTCTGCGCGACCGCGAACGCAGAGGCTAGCGCAAGCACAACTGGTGTCGGCGCAGAACGACTCAATTGGAAGCCTCCCCCTCCGCGCCGAGATTGGAGTTCATTCGGAGCCGCCCCCGGACGGCGGCGCCGGTTCGGCGCGCAGATTAGAGAGCAGCAGCATCACGCCCATGCCGACGGCGAAGGGCGAGAGCCAGCGAAGGATGTCAGCGGCACCGCTGGTCCCGGCCTGAAGGCCCACGGCATTGGCGCTGAGGCCGAGCGCGATCAGGACGAAAGCGGGCGCGAAGGCGGCACCGTTGCCGGTCGCCTTCTTGCGCGGCAGCACCTTGGAGACGCCGACGGCCACGATCAGGAAGACCAGGGCCGCCAGGGTCAGGGTGGCGGGGCCGCTCACTTCTTGTCCTTCTTCTTGTACATGGCCAGCATCCGGTTGGTGACCAGGAAGCCGCCGAAGATGTTGACCGCCGCGAAGGCCGCAGCGAGCGCGCCGGCCCCCTTGGAGATCCAGACCGAACCGGTGGCGGCCTCGCCCGCGCCGCCATGGGCGGCGGCGGCCAGCAGGGCCCCGACGATGATCACTGAGGAAATGGCGTTGGTCACGGCCATCAGCGGCGTGTGCAGGGCGGGCGTAACGCTCCACACCACATAATAGCCCACGAAGATGGCGAGCACGAAGATCGCCAGACGGAACACGGTGGGGTCGACGGCTTCCATGGAGGCCTCCCTTTCAATGTGAGTTAGGCGGTCTTCAGCGACGGGTGGACGATTTCGCCCCCCTGGGTGACCAGGGCGGCCTTCAGGATCTCGTCCTCGAAGTCGGGGGCGAAGGCCCCTTCCTTGTTGAGGAACAGACCCGACAGGGCAAAGAGGTTGCGCGAGTAGAGAGCCGAAGCGTCGGTGGCGATCCGCCCGGGCAGATTGGCCGCCCCGAGGATCTTGGCCCCGTTTTCCGTGATCACCGTCTCGTTCAGCTTGGCACCGACGACATTGCCGCCCTGCTCGATGGCGAGATCGACCAGCACCGAGCCGGCGCGCATCGACGCCACCTGCTCGGCATTGACCAGCTTGGGGGCCGGTCGGCCGGGGATCAGGGCCGTGGTGATGACGATGTCCTGCTTGGCGATGTGACTGGAAACCAGCGCCGCCTGCTTGGCCTGGTACTCGGCCGACATTTCCTTGGCGTAGCCGCCGGCGATCTGGGCGTTCTTGAATTCCTCGTCCTCGACGGCGAGGAACTTGGCACCCAGCGACTCGACCTGCTCCTTGGTGGCGGGGCGAACGTCGGTGGCGGTGACCACCGCGCCGAGCCGGCGGGCCGTGGCGATGGCCTGCAGGCCGGCAACGCCGACGCCCATGATGAAGACCTTAGCGGCGGCGACGGTGCCGGCGGCGGTCATCATCATCGGCAGGGCCTTGCCATAGGCTTCGGCCCCCTCGATCACGGCGCGATAGCCGGCGAGATTTGCCTGCGAGGACAGCATGTCCATGACCTGGGCCCGCGTGATGCGCGGGATGAACTCCATGGCGATGGCGCTGGCCCCGGCCTTGGCCAGGGCATTCAGCGTGTCCTTGTCCTGGTGGGGATTGAGAGCGGCAGCGACGATGGCCCCGCTCTTCAGGGCCGCGATCTCGGCGGCTTCCGGCGCGCGGACCTTGAACAGGACATCAGCGTCCTTGATCGCCTCGGCGGCTCCGCCAACCAGGGTCGCGCCGGCGGCGGCATAGTCGGCGTCAGGATAGGCGGCGGCGATCCCCGCCCCGGCCTGAACGACCACCGAAAACCCGGCGGCGGTCAGCTTTTTGACGGTTTCCGGTGTGGCCGCGACCCGCGTTTCGTTCGCGCGGGTCTCTTTGGTGACCGCGATAATGGCCATCGGCATACCCCTCCCCAGAGCGCTGTTCGCCCAAGCAACTTGACCTGCTCTGTAGGGGATAGTCTTGCCTCTTGTCGAGGCATGACGTGCACGTCAGGGAAAAAATATGCCGATGTCCACCGGTGTCAGTGCGTCGAACCGGGCTTTTCGCGCAGGAATACCACGCCAAGCACCGCGAGCACGACACCGGGGATCAGGCCGCCCAGGAAGCCCGCCGGGGTGCAGAACCACAGGGTGATGACGGTCAGCACAACCGCAATCGCCAGCGAGCCCCACTTGGCCATGCCGCCGAAGGCCGCATAGGTCGCAGCCTGTTCCTGGATGTCCATTTCACCGCGGTGATAGTCGCCGGCCATGTCGTGTCCTCGATGGGAAGAGAAAAACCTGACTGCCGCTTACAACGCCGGGGCTAAAGGCTCAAGCGGGCGATAGGCGCGACACTTTCAACGCCAAGGAACGCCATGCCTTCCTCAGGGCCGACGATCGAGTGCAGGAACCGCGAATAGTCGAGGGGCGCCGTCCCGGCGAACAGGCCGATTGAGGTGACCCCGACAGAAGCGGCGATGTTCAGGGGCCCGGAATTGTTACCGATGAACAGGTCGGCCCGCGAGGTCAGGGCGGCGGCGGTGTCCATCTTCAAATCGCAGACATTGACCCCGTCTGCACCCGCCGCCAGTTGGCCCTCGACGGCGGCGCTGTCACCGAAGCCGCCCAGCCAGAACCGCGTCCCGCCCAGATCGGCCAGCTCGCGGGTCAGTTCGCCGAAGCGCTCCATCGGCCAGCAGCGGCTGGGCTCGCTGGAGCCGACTCCATAGACGATCCACGGACGCGGCAGGCCCGCAAACCGCGCCTCCATGGCCTCGACGGCGGCAGGAATGGGAACAAGCGCCGGCTCGCGGCTGGTCACGCTCAGGCCATGCCCGGTCTCCAGGGCCGCCAGCTTCTCGATCCGGTGGGCCGGGCGCATCGACCGGGGCAGGAAGGGCTTGTGGGTCAGCCAGCGCTCCTGGCCGTGACCGAGACCAAAGCCGCGCCGCTCGGGCACTCCCGCAAGGGCCGCGCCTATGGCCGGACGGTCGATCTTCTCCAGAATCCAAACGGCGCGAGGCTTTCGCCGGCGGCACAATTTGTAGAAGTCGGCGATCTCGACCAGGTTGCGGAAGGTTCCGGCGCGATAGTCCAGATAGTCAACAGCGACCACACAAGGCTCGGCGGCCAGCAGGTCGCGGGCCCGACTCGACGGCCGCGCGGCCAGCAGCACGCGCCCTTCCGGCGTCGAGGCTGCAATGGCCCGCAGGGTCGGCAGGTGCCACATCAGGTCGCCCACGCCCCGATCGGGCATGTAGACTATGACCAGCCCCGGGGCCGGAGTTTCGTCATAGCTCATCGCCAGGCGGCGAGCAGGCCACGCAGCCCGGCCACGAAGGCCAGCGGCTGGTCGATCATCACATGATGGTCAGCGTCGGGAATGGGCACGAGCAGGACGTCCTTGGGCATTTCCCCGATCATATAGTCCAAGGTCTCGGCGTGCATAAGGTTGGATCGCTCGCCCCACATCAGGGCCGCCGGGCAGGCAATCTGCGGCAGCAGAAGCCCAAGGTCGGGCATCCGGAAGCGTTGCCAGATGGCCGGATCAAACTTCCAGGTCCAGCCCCCGTCGACTTCCTTCAGGGACCGGCGGGCGATGTAGTCGGCGATGAACAGGTTCTCGCAGGCCTGGGGCGGGGCCAGCCGGAAGCGGCCAAGGGCCTCGACGAGCGTCTCATAGACCTTGTTGCCGAAGCCCGGACGATTGGGCGGGCCCTTCCAGCGCTTCTCCGGCGGTTGGATGCTGCTGTCGACCATGATGATGCCGCGCAGCCGGTCGGCATGGGCCACACCGCAATAGAGGGTGGGAAAGCCGCCGAACGAATGGCCGACGAAGATCGGCTTGACCCCGCCGGCTTCAAGCTGTGCCGCCTCGACGGCCGCAAAGGCCTCGGCCGCGAACGACTCGGCCGAATAGGACTCGCGCCAGTCCGAACCGCCCATCCCGGCCCACGAAATCGCCGCCACCCGCCAGTCGCGGGCGAAGAAAGGCGCAATGAAGCTCCACCAGTCGGCATGGGCCCCATTGCCGTGCAGGAACAGAAGGCCGGGCTTGCCGACCTCGCCCCAGGTCAGCATCTCGATGCCGGCCCCGTCGACCATCAGGGTGGTGCGCTCGGGTTGCTGGGCCAGGGCCTGCTCGAACCAGGCCGGTGCCGGAGGCACTTCGCCGGCGAAGGCTTCCAGTGGCGCCGGCATCGGTGGCGGCACGCGGGCCAGTTGCACCTGATCATCAGCCATGGTCAGCCCTCTCCCTTGTAGGCAGCCTCGCCCGGACGGGGCTTGCGTGGTGACAGGGCCTTGAAGATGCCGGTGCCGGTGATCAGGGTGCGGTCGCCCGACCAGATCCGGCCCCGCACGGTGAACACCAGGTCCTCCTCGCTGATCAACTCACCGCGCCCCTCGACCCAGTCGCCCAGCTTGGCGCCCGAGAGGAAGTCGCACATCAGCCGCACGGTCACCCAGCTGTAGGACTTCTGCAGCGAGATGATCCGCCCCCAGGCCATGTCGGCAAAGCTCATCAGCATGCCGCCGTGGCAATTGCCGAGGCCATTGGTGTGGTGCTCCTCGACCCGGAAGCCGAGGCAGGCGTCACCTGGACCCGAGCGCTGCTCGAACAGCGGCCCGATCTGGCGGCCAAAGCCGCGCGACCAGTTGAGCTGGGAATAGCCATCGGGGATGGCGGCGGTCTGGGCGTCGGTTAGATCGTCGGACATGCGACAAATCCTAACGATCGTTTGAACCAAACGGAACCCTTCCCCGACGACGTGTAAGGACGAGCCTGCTGGCGGCGTCTAACCTTCTCGAAACCGGGGCGGATCATGGGCGCTGAACATCGCAGGGACGAGGCGTTCGCTGACTGGCTGGAGCCGCATCTGGCCGCCCTCCGCCGGATCAGCCGCGCCTTCGCCCAACCGGCCGATCAGCACGATCTGCTGCAAGAACTGATGGTGGCGGTGTGGCGGGCCTGGCCGCGCTTCGAGGACCGCAGCTCTGCTGCGACCTTTGTCTATAGGGTCGCGCACAATACCGCCCTGACCTGGAAGCGGGGAGAGGCGCGGCGGCGGCGACGGAGTGACGCGATCGAGGCCGAGCTCAGCCTCCGACCAGTCATCGGCGACCCGGCCGAGGCGGCCCTGCTGGAGCGGCTCTACCGGGGGGTCCGCACGCTGCCGCCGCTCGACCGGTCGCTCATCCTGCTGTCCTGGACGGCGTGGCCTATGGCGAGATCGCCCGACTGCACGGCCTGTCGGAAACCAATGTCGGCGCACGCCTGACCCGCATCCGCGTCCGTCTTTCAACCCTCGTAAAGGACGACGTCGATGGAGTTTGACCGTCTCGAACAGGCCTGGCGCTCGGACGCCAACACCCCGACCGATGAAACCCAGGCCCTCTTGAAGGAGCAACTGATGCATACATTGAAATCCCGCCGACACCGTGAAATCCTTCTGGCCGGTATCCCGGCGACGACCCTGACCCTGTTCACGGTTATGGCCCTGGCCGCAGTCCTGAAAAACGACGGTGCCGGTTGGCCTGGAATCGCCATGCTGGCCGTGTGCTGGATGGTGATGGGCGCGGTGCTCTGGAACGGTTTCCGGCATCGGTCGCGCGACAGCGGTTCGCCCCTGCGCGATACGGTGGCCAGCCTGCTGGCCGCCAATCGCCGGGCACGATCCAACTGCCACGTCTTCTGGGCCATGCTGCCGGTGTTCATGCTGCCCCTGTTCATGGCGATCCAGCGCCTGCAGGTCGATGGCCGTATCAACACGACGGCCGGTTGGCAGGCCATAGCCGTGTGCGGCCTGGCCCTGGCGGCCAGCACGGGATGGAACCTGCTGCGCTACATCCTGATACTCAAGCCCGAGCAGCGGCGCCTTGAGGCGCTGCTGGCCGACTACGAAGGCTAACAGAGCCCATGCCGGTACCACCGTCCTGGCGGTTGGCCAGCCCCACTTCGTGGGAGCTCTCCAGCGAAGCCTCAAAGAGTGACTGGCCGCTGCAACGCTGCCGGGGCGCTGGAAAGCCGAGACCAGGCCATTGGTTCAGGGGGCCGCTAAAGCCCCTTCGCCGAACAGTACCTTCAGGATCAGCCGCTCGACGGTCGCCACGTCGACACTGACGCAGACCTCGGCATTGGCCGGTCCTTCGATCCGCTCGATGCGACCCTGACGCAGGCCGTCAACCGTCACCCGCAGGCGGGCCGGCTCGAACCGAAAGGCCTCAGGGGCGATCAGGGCAGCGGCGGCAACGGCATCATGCGGATGACAGGCTCCGTCCAGCCCCCAGACCTGACCGTGGAAGTCCATGTATGGCCCGGCCGCCCGCGACAGGCGCCCCGAAAGGGGCGAGCCGCAGGCCGTCGCTCCGGCAACCAGGTCAGCCGCCGTCAGGGTGACCTGACTCGAGACGTCCAGCGGCACCAGGCGCGGCCGAACCCCGGCGTCGAGAACCCTCTGCAGGGCCTCCGGATCGCTCCAGGTGTTGAAATCGCCGCCGCCGATCGCCTTGCCCTCGACCGTGAACGCCCCGGCCATCACGGTCGGTCGCCAGTCGCGAAAGGCGGCGGGATCGTCCAGCAGGCCTTGGGCCAGATTGGTCAGCGGCCCCAGGAACAGGCCCGCGATCTTGCGGCGGGCGACAAAGGCCAGCAGGCCGGTGCCGTGGCCGCGATCGAGCTCAGGCAGTTTCCAGCGTTGCGAGAACCCTGCGCCATTGAGGCCGTCGACCCCGTGGGCCGGCCGCATGCGCTCGACCCGGCGGCGGGCCAGGCCCGATCCCGCGCCGATATAGACCTCGGCCCCGCAGCCCGCGAGCCGCAGCACACCGCGGGCATTGGCGGCGGCCTGGTCGACATAGGTGTTGCCGAACACCGCCGAGACCGAGCCCACCTCGACCGCCGCACGCGCCCGGGCCAGCATGGCCAGCGCCAGGGCGTCGTCCACGCCGCAGTCCGTGTCGATATGAACGCGCAGGGTCATGACGTCAGTCTAGCCGACGTCATGTGACGGGGAGAAGACGGAACGCTTAACCCAGGGCCGCCAGGTCGTCGTCGCTGATCTCTTCGTTGGAATAGACCGCCTGGACGTCGTCATCGTCGTTCAGCATGTCCAGCAGCTTCATCAGCGTGCCGACCGCCTCACCGGTCACCGGAACCTGCATCTTGGGACGCCAGGCGATCTTGGTGTTGCCGGCGGCCCCAAACTGGGCTTCCAGCGCGGCAGCGACCTCGTTGAGGCTCTCGAAGGCGGTGTAGATGGTGTGGCCTTCGCCTTCCTCGTCCATGTCCGAGGTAACGTCATCGGCACCAGCCTCGATGGCGGCTTCCATCATGGCGTCTTCGCTGGCGACCTTGGCCGGATAGGTGATCTGGCCGACGCGGTCATAGTTGAACGCCACCGAGCCGGTCGCGCCCATATTGCCACCCAGCTTGGTGAAATAGGACCGGACATTGGCCGCAGCGCGGTTCTTGTTGTCGGTCAGCACCTCGACAATGATGCCGACGCCGCCGGCGGCCACGCCCTCGTAGCGGATTTCCGCATAGTCGGCCGCATCACCCATCTGCGACTTCTTGATCGCGCGGTCGATGACGTCCTTGGGCAGGCTTTCGGCCTTGGCGTTGTTCACGGCCAGGCGCAGGCGCGGGTTCATGTTCGGGTCGGGCAGGCCGGCCTTGGCCGCCACGGTGATTTCCCGCGACAGCTTGGAGAACAGCTTGGAGCGCGCAGCGTCGGCGCGGCCCTTGCGGTGCATGATGTTCTTGAATTTCGAGTGGCCGGCCATTCGGGGGCTCTTCTCTGGTCTGAAGATTGGGATAAGGCGCGCTAATAGCCCTCCCGGCCCCCATTTGTCACCCCAGGGACGTCAGGCGACCCTCAGTTCGACCTGCACATTGCCGCGCGTCGCCTTGGAATAGGGGCAGACTTCATGCGCTGCGCGTAGAACCTTCTCAGCGGTTTCCCGATCGAGGTCGGGTGCATTGAGGGTCAGGCGCACGCCGATGTGGAAGCTGGTCTCGTCCTTGATCAGGTCGACTTCGGAATCGAGGCTGTGCTCGCCCAGCTTGACCCCCTGGTTGCGGGCCACAAGGCCCAGCGCGCCGAGGAAGCAGGCGGCATAGCCGGCCGCGAACAATTGCTCGGGATTGGTCCCCGAACCGTCGCCGCCGAGCGACTTGGGACAGCCGAGCGTGACATCGAGATGGCCGTCATCGGTCCTAGCCGTGCCTTGGCGGCCGCCGACGGCGTGGGCTTTTGCGGTGTAGAGGGCGTCGGTCATGGAGCGCTCCTTGAGGCTAAAAACAGGTAAGACTTGGGTCCAACGTGTGACAGTCGCAAGCGGGTGCAGGAGTCGAGACCTCTACAGGCTAAGCCATGAGGCCACAGACTTGACGCCCAGCATCACCACGACCGAAGATTGTTACATGGCACATTTTCGCCCGCCCACACCTGCCTGCAGCCTAGCCCTCCTGGGCTTGGTTACGGCGGCATGCGCGTCGCCCGGAGTATTCCGTTTGTCAGGAGAGACGTTGACGAAAGCGGCTGACGACGCCGACTTCGTGCGGACGACCGCTCTGGAGCATGGCAACTACAGCGCGCCCATCCCGACAGAATGGAAGGACGCGCGCTGCCGGTGGACCGACGAGCCCAATCTGGCAAAATGCGCCACTCGCTATCGAATGTATCCAGCAAAGGCGTGGCATTCTGGAACCTTCCGCTACGAGCGTGGCGCGGACGGTATTTGGCGGTGGCGCGGCTAACCCGGCTAAACCACCGGAACCGTCTCCTTCAGCCGCCCGCCGACCCGGATCGGCTCGACGCGGACCGCCAGGCCGGTGCGGTCGTCGGTCTCGACGAAGACGCCGCACACCGTGGCCGGGCCCGAGGCCGGCGTATAGCGCCCGCCGCTGATCTTGGTGGTGAAGCGCCGCAGGGGCTCTTCCTTCTGGTTGCCGATCACGCTGTCATAGTCGGCACAGGCCCCGGCGTCGGTCTGGTAGGCGGTGCCGCCTGGCAGGATCTGGGCATCGGCGGTCGGCACGTGGGTGTGGGTGCCCACCACCAGCGAGGCGCGGCCGTCGCAATAGTGGCCCATGGCCATCTTCTCGGAGGTGGCCTCGCAGTGCATGTCGACCACCACCGCGTCGGCCACCTGGCCCAGCGGGGCCTTGTCCAGCTCGCGGTCAGCGGCGGCGAAGGGGTCGTCCATGGCGTCCATGTGCACCCGGCCCAGCAGGTTGATGACCATGATGGTGCGGCCGCGCTCGGTCTGGAACAGGTGGCTGCCGCGGCCCGGGGCGTCCGACAGGATCGGATAGTTGGCCGGGCGGATCAGGCGCGGCTCGCGGACGATGTAGGTCAGGGCCTCGCGCTGGTCCCAGCTGTGATTGCCCAGGGTCAGGCAGTCGGCCCCGGCCTCGAACAGCTCGCGCGCCGTGTTCTCGGTGATGCCGAAGCCCGCCGCCGCGTTCTCGGCATTGATGATCACAAATTCCAGATCCAGCTGGCGGCGCAGGGCGGGCAGATGGTCGGCCAGACCGTCACGGCCCGACTTGCCGACGACATCGCCGAAGAAAGCAAAACGCATCGAAATTCCTTACCAGACCCCCTTTGGGTCCCAGTCGTTCACCGCGATATACGCGTTTTCGGTGAGAATGGCGTCGAGAGCCTGATCATGTGGCTCATTGGGCAGGCCGGCTGTGTCCTGGCCGCCATAGGCGAGGCCCAGCACCAGGACCGCGCGACGGGCCCGCAGGGCCTCCAGTGCCCGGTCATAATAGCCGCCGCCCTGCCCCAGCCGCCGGCCAGAGCGGTCAAAGGCCAGCAGCGGCACCACCACCAGGTCGGGCTCGACGACCGGCTGGCCAGGGTCAGGTGCCGCCTGACCCGCCGCGTCCCGGACCAGCGGGACCGACCGGTCCCAGCGCCGGAACACCATCGCGCCCGCCGCGCCCTCCACCGAAGGCAGGGCCAAGGTCCAGCCGGCGGCGGCCAGGCCGTCGGCGAGCGGGCGGGGATCGATCTCCGACCCGGCGGGCTGGTAGAGGGCGGCGACCTTGCCGGCCGGATCCGGAAAGGCTTCTGCCAGGACCGGCAGGCCGATCGCGGCGGCCTGGTCTCCGGCCCCGGGACAGGCTCGCGCCAGCAGCTTGCGCCGCGTCCGCACGAACATCCGCAGGGTCGACTTGGCGGCGACGGGATCGGGGATCGTCAAGACGGCGGTGTGGCGCGATAGGTGAGCGCAACAACCCCCAGGAACAGGATCACGACGCCGCCGGTGGCCAGCAGGCGAAAGCCTTCCGGCACCAGGGGGGTCACGGCCATGCCGAGCACAAAGACCAGGATTGTCAGCCAGCCCTGCCAACCGGTCGGCTGCGCGCCGATCCCGTAGGTCTTGGGCCCGAACCAGCCGGATTTCATCAAAGCCTCGGCGAAGGGGGGATAGGGTGGCGGCGCCATGAAGAACCGTGAAGACGTTTCAATCCACTCGAACCTGTTAGTTACAGGTGGGCCCCGTGTTCCCGCAGCCACGGCCACGGGAGGGAACAGGTCCCGATAGAGAGATT
>Ga0187845_1000827_pt1 | contig 18022 bp, 11 predicted proteins | sample SpaLakP09_SKY_68_FD_134515 | JGI IMG/M metagenome (GOLD analysis project Ga0187845, IMG submission 134515) | Oligotrophic lake water microbial communities from Sparkling Lake, Wisconsin, USA - SP09_SKY_68 | ecosystem: Environmental > Aquatic > Freshwater > Lake | place: USA: Sparkling Lake... | reverse complement strand
GTCACACGCCGTTCTTCAACAACTACCGCCCGCAGTTCTATTTCCGTACGACCGACGTGACCGGCTCGATCGAGCTGCCGAAGGACAAGGAAATGGTCATGCCGGGGGACAACGTGTCGATCACCGTCAAGCTGATCGCCCCGATCGCCATGGCAGAAGGCCTGCGCTTCGCTATCCGCGAAGGCGGTCGTACCGTCGGCGCCGGCGTTGTGGCAAAGATCCTCGACTAAGCAGTTAGTCGAACTGGCGACCACGGTACCAACCTGCCGCGGTCGTTTGCCAGAAGGGGATCGGTGAAAGCCGGTCCCAAAGTAGTTCTAGGGGTATAGCTCAACTGGCAGAGCGTCGGTCTCCAAAACCGAAGGTTGGGGGTTCGATTCCCTCTGCCCCTGCCAAATCAATCAGCCGCGTCATGAAATCATTCGTGACGCGGCTTAGTCTCGTTTGCGAAACATGGCTAATCCCAATGTCGAAACCGTAGGCGCCTCGAGCGGCAAGTGGCTGCTCGTTGCGGCAGTGTGCCTGGTCATAGCCGGGGTTGTCGGTTTCTACGCGCTGGCTCAGCAGCCGTCGTACGTCCGTGGCGCCGCGCTTTTTGCCGGACTGGCCCTTGGCGTCGTGGTAGCCCTCGTCTCCGCGCCGGGCAAGGACTTTGTGGGATTCGCGCGGGAATCGTATCGGGAAGTTCGCAAGGTAGTGTGGCCAACACGCAAGGAAGCCGGGCAGATGACGGGGCTCGTGTTTGCCTTTGTTGTTGTCATGGCGCTGTTCTTGTGGTCCGCTGACAAGCTCATCGAGTGGGTGATTTTTTCGCTCGTATTGGGCTGGAAATAAGAGGTAGGACATGACGGATAACGCCCAGCAGGAAACCGCAGCATCGGAATCGCCTTCGTCGAAGAAGCGTTGGTACGTGGTGCATGCCTACTCTGGCATGGAGAAGAGCGTGCAGCGCGCGCTGCAGGAGCGCATCGAGCGCGCCGAGATGCAGGACAAGTTTGGCCGCATTCTGGTGCCTTCGGAAGAGGTTGTCGAAATTAAGGGCGGCCACAAGTCTGTGACCGAACGACGCTTCTTCCCGGGGTACGTCCTGGTCGAAATGGAAATGACCGACGAAACATGGCACCTGGTGAAGAACACCAGCAAGGTGACCGGTTTCGTGGGTGGTGCGCGTAATCGCCCGAGTCCGATTTCCCAGCGGGAAGTGGACAAGATCATGACCCAAATGCAGGAAGGGGTCGAAAAGCCGCGTCCCAAGACGCTGTTCGAAGTGGGCGAAATGGTCCGCGTCAAGGACGGTCCGTTCACCGACTTCAACGGCAATGTCGAAGAAGTGAATTACGAAAAGTCGCGCCTGCGCGTGACGGTGACGATCTTCGGACGCGCCACGCCGGTCGAACTAGAGTTCGGCCAGGTCGAGAAAGTCTAAGTATTTGAATTGTTGCGGCTGAACAAGACGCAACAGGACGATAGGAGCCTCCGCGAGGCTGGTTCCGAAGAGGAGCGCGAGGCTGTGCAAGGCATGGCGATAGCGCGTTATGACTCAACAGGATCCGATTCCTGCATCAGGAACGGATCTGGATTGGAGTAAAGATGGCCAAGAAGATCATTGGCTTTATCAAGCTGCAAATTCCGGCTGGTAAGGCAAATCCCTCCCCGCCCGTTGGTCCCGCACTGGGCCAGCGTGGTCTGAACATCATGGAGTTCTGCAAGGCGTTCAACGCGCAGACTCAAGGCATGGAACCGGGTCTCCCGGTGCCGGTGGTGATTACCGCCTTTGCCGACAAGAGCTTCACGTTCGTCATGAAGTCGCCGCCGGCGACCGTGCTGATCAAGAAGGCTGCCGGCGTGACCAAGGGTTCGCCGAAGCCGCATACCGACAAGGTCGGCAAGATCACCCGCGCCCAGGCTGAAGAAATCGCCAAGGCCAAGAACGCTGACCTCACCGCCGCTGACCTGGATGCTGCAGTGCGTACCATCGCAGGTTCGGCGCGTTCGATGGGCATCACCGTGGAGGGTCTGTAAATGGCTAAGGTTTCGAAGCGCGTCGCCGCCAATAAGGCGAAGATCGAGCGCACCAAGTTCTACCCGATCGACGAGGCCCTGACCCTGGTCAAGAGCTGCGCGTCGGCAAAGTTTGACGAGTCGATCGACGTGGCAGTGCAACTGGGTATCGACGCCAAGAAGTCGGATCAGGTTGTGCGTGGTTCCGTCGTGCTGCCCGCCGGCACTGGTAAGTCGGTTCGCGTTGCGGTGTTTGCGCAAGGCGACAAGGCCGAAGCCGCCAAGGCTGCTGGCGCCGATGTGGTCGGCATGGAAGACCTGGCCGAGCAAGTGAAGGCCGGTAACCTGAACTTCGACGTCGTGATCGCTTCGCCGGACACGATGCGTATCGTCGGTACCCTGGGTCAGATCCTGGGCCCGCGCGGCCTGAGGCCGAACCCGAAGGTCGGCACGGGCACGCCCGATGTGGCGCAAGCCGTGAAGAACGCGAAGGCTGGTCAGGTGCAATTTCGTGTCGACAAGGCCGGTATCATCCACGCTACCATCGGTCGCCGTTCGTTCGAAGACACCGCGCTGAAGAGCAACCTGAGCGCGCTTCTGGACGCTCTGGTCAAGGCCAAGCCGGCTACTAGCAAGGGTGTCTACCTGCGCAAGATCGCCGTGTCGTCCACAATGGGCGTTGGCGTTCGCGTCGAGCAAACTTCGCTGTCAGCCTGAAGCTGACAGCATCACCTGACCGGACCCGATAACGCCGGACAGGGCAGGAATTGAAGGTTTCGGCATCGCCGGAATCGTCTTCGAAGCCGCAGGGCGACGAAGCAAGGCTTTGGGCAGTGGCATCTGGAACGCGAAGCGCCCCTGGATGCCGCTGGTTATCAAAGACCGCTGGTGCTCTCACCGCCGTTCGGCAGTGCGGACTTAATCGGTCGATGCATGCGGGGCTTGCCCCGATGCGGTTGACCTGCCAGCGCAGATGGCGCACCCGAAGGGATTGATGAAGCCGGACCCGTTCCGGCCGATTCGGGCCAATCGGACGCCGTTCGTTTGGACTGATGTGTCCGCCCCGGTCATCCGGAGTGGCCGCATCGTTTTGGAGCTTAACCGTGCCACTCAATATTGAAGATAAGAAGGCCGTCGTTGCTGAGGTTTCGGCGCAAGTCGCCAAGGCCCAGACCATCGTCGTGGCTGAATATCGCGGCATCACGGTTGGCGATCTGACCAAGCTGCGCGCTACTGCCCGTCAGCAAGGCGTTTACCTGCGTGTTCTGAAGAACACGCTGGCCCGCCGCGCTGTGGAAGGTACGCCGTTTGCTGGCCTCGCAGAGCAAATGACCGGTCCGCTCATCTACGGTATTTCCGAAGATGCAGTGTCGTCGGCCAAGGTTCTGAACGATTTTGCCAAGACCAACGACAAGTTGGTTCTGCGTGCAGGGTCGTACAACGGCAACGTTCTCGATGCTGGCGCCGTCAAGGCCCTGGCTTCGATCCCGAGCCGCGACGAACTGATCGCTCAGCTGCTTGGCGTGATGCAGGCGCCGGTGTCGGGCTTCGCCCGTCTGCTGGCCGCGCTGGCTGCCAAGAAGGCCGAAGGTGCTCCCGCGGAAGCGGAAGCTCCGGCTGCCTGAGCCGCATAGACAGATCGCATTACCGATCCCGAATCAAATCTAGTAGGAGTAATCCAAATGGCAATCACTAAAGACGACATCCTGGAAGCCGTAGGCGCGATGTCCGTGATGGAACTGAACGACCTGGTCAAGGCGTTCGAAGAGAAGTTTGGCGTGTCGGCTGCCGCAATGGCTGTGGCTGCTGCCCCGGGCGCTGGCGGTGCTGCCGCTGCTGAAGAAAAGACCGAATTCAACGTGATTCTGGCCGAAGTCGGCTCGAACAAGGTTGGCGTGATCAAGGCCGTACGCGAGATCACCGGTCTGGGCCTGAAGGAAGCCAAGGACCTGGTCGATGGCGCTCCGAAGCCCGTGAAGGAAGGCGTGGACAAGGCTGCTGCCGACGACGCCAAGAAGAAGCTGGAAGACGCTGGCGCGAAGGTCGACGTCAAGTAAGTGGTACCACGCGTGCCCTCGTGGCACGCGGATTGGGCTGGCAAAGGGAAATCCCGAGCCAGCCTTTTTGCGCTTTGTGGGGTGTGTTTCATAGCGCACCCGAATCCGGCAATTTGCATCGGATCTGGCGCAAATGTGTATTAAGGTATGCTTGACAGGCGCGATTCGATCGCTGCCCAAGCAGAAGCCAAACATCAGTGGCACACTAGGTGGTTGCTGATGTTTGTCTTCTGAACCGACTGCAGAAGACAAGTTTGGTCGGGTGCCCCCCGGACGTGTGCAGGCATTGCGCCGTGCAATGACCACACCGTCCGCAGCGTGCGGGCACCGTCAGCCAGAGGTTGGTAGCGGCCAACCGCCAAATCCCCTCCCAGTCGCTGAACACCTCAGGCGCCGGCCAGGTCCAACCGGCCCTGCGATGATTCGGAGATCCCATGGCGTACAGCTTCACCGAGAAGAAGCGCATTCGCAAATCCTTTGCGAAGCGCGCGACGGTTCATCAGGTTCCATTCCTGCTTGCCACACAGATTGAATCCTACACCCAGTTTTTGCAAGCGGAAACGCCGGCCGCCCGTCGCAAGAGCGAGGGTCTGCAGGCCGCTTTCAACGCGATTTTTCCCATCTCCTCCCATAACGGGCTTGCCCGTATGGAGTTTGTCTCGTATCACCTGTCCAACCCGCCGTTCGATGTCAAGGGATGCCAGCAGCGTGGCCTGACGTTCCACTCGGCACTGCGCGCCAAGGTTCGCCTGATCATCAACGATCGCGAGAACCCGGGCAAGGTGAAGGAAGTGAAGGAGCAGGAAGTCTACATGGGCGAAATTCCGCTCATGCCGTCGACCGGTTCTTTCGTGATCAACGGCACCGAACGTGTGATCGTCAGCCAGCTGCATCGTTCCCCCGGCGTGTTCTTCGAACACGACAAGGGCAAGACGCACAGCTCCGGCAAGCTGCTGTTCTCGGCGCGGATCATTCCGTACCGTGGCTCGTGGCTCGATTTCGAATTCGACCCGAAGGACATCCTGTACTTCCGCGTCGACCGTCGTCGGAAAATGCCGGTCACGATTCTGCTGAAGTCGATCGGACTCACGCCGGAACAAATCCTGGCGCACTTCTTCGTGTTCGACAATTTCACGCTGCAAGGCGAGGGCGCACAACTTGAGTTCGTGCCCGAGCGCCTGCGCGGTGAAGTCGCGCGCTTCGACATCGCCGACAAGAACGGCCGCGTCGTGGTGGAGAAGGACAAGCGTATCAACGCCAAGCACATTCGCGATCTGGATTCCGCCGGCACCAAGCTGATCAGCGTGCCGGAAGACTACCTGCTGGGTCGCGTGCTGACCAAGAACATCATCGATCCGGACACCGGCGAGGTGGTGGCGAACGCCAACGACGAACTGACTGAAACGCTGCTGGAAAACCTGCGCGAAGCCGGTGTCAAGCAGATCCAGACGCTCTACACGAACGATCTGGACCAGGGCCCGTACATTTCGCAGACGCTGCGCGTGGACGACACCGCAGATCAGACGGCCGCTCGTATCGCGATCTATCGCATGATGCGTCCGGGCGAGCCGCCCACCGAAGAGGCCGTGGAAGCGCTGTTCCAGCGCCTGTTCTACAGCGAGGAATCGTACGACCTGTCGCGCGTTGGCCGCATGAAGGTCAACAGCCGTCTGTCGCGCCCGAGCGGCGAAGGCAGCATGGTGCTGCAGGATGAGGACATCCTCGAGACGATCAAGATGCTGGTCAACCTGCGCAACGGCAAGGGCGAAGTCGACGATATCGATCACCTGGGCAATCGTCGCGTGCGTTGTGTCGGCGAACTGGCGGAAAACCAGTTCCGTGCCGGCCTGTCGCGCGTGGAGCGTGCCGTCAAGGAACGTCTGGGCCAGGCCGAGACCGAGAACCTGATGCCGCACGATCTGATCAACTCGAAGCCGATTTCGTCGGCAATCCGCGAGTTCTTCGGTTCGTCGCAGTTGTCGCAGTTCATGGACCAGACCAATCCGCTGTCGGAAATCACCCACAAGCGCCGCGTGTCGGCACTTGGCCCGGGCGGTCTGACGCGCGAGCGCGCCGGCTTTGAAGTGCGTGACGTGCACCCGACCCACTACGGCCGCGTGTGCCCGATCGAAACGCCGGAAGGCCCGAACATTGGTCTGATCAACTCGCTGGCGCTGTACGCCCGCCTGAACGAATACGGCTTCCTGGAAACGCCGTACCACAAGGTCGAAAACAGCAAGCTGACCGATCAGGTCGACTACCTGTCGGCGATCGAAGAAGGCAAGTACGTGGTGGCACAGGCCAACGCGACGGTCGACGCCGAAGGCAACCTGATCGACGAACTGGTGTCGGCGCGCGAAGGCTCCGAGCGTGAAACGCGTATGGTCACGCCGGACCGCGTTCAGTACATCGACGTGGCGCCGTCGCAGATCGTGTCGGCCGCAGCTTCGCTGGTGCCGTTCCTCGAGCACGACGATGCAAACCGTGCACTGATGGGCGCGAACATGCAGCGTCAGGCCGTGCCTTGCCTGCGTCCGGACAAGCCGCTGGTCGGCACCGGCATCGAGCGCACCGTGGCGGTCGACTCGGGTACGGCCGTGCAGGCGATGCGTGGCGGCGTGGTCGATTACGTTGACGCGATGCGTGTGGTGATTCGCGTGAACGACGACGAAGCCGTCACCGGCGAAGTCGGCGTGGACATCTACAACCTGATCAAGTACACGCGTTCGAACCAGAACACCAACATCAACCAGCGGCCGATGGTCAAGGTTGGCGACATCGTTGCCCGTGGCGACGTGATCGCCGACGGCGCATCGACGGACCTGGGCGAGCTGGCGCTGGGCCAGAACATGCTGGTCGCGTTCATGCCGTGGAACGGCTACAACTTCGAGGATTCGATCCTGATCTCGGAGCGTGTGGTTGCGGAAGACCGCTACACCTCGATCCACATCGAGGAACTGTCGGTCGTTGCGCGCGATACGAAGCTGGGACCGGAAGAAATCACGCGCGATATCTCGAACCTGGCCGAAGCCCAACTGGCACGTCTGGACGAGTCGGGCATCACCTACATCGGTGCGGAAGTCGAGGCTGGCGACGTGCTGGTGGGTAAGGTCACGCCGAAGGGCGAGACCCAGCTGACGCCGGAAGAAAAGCTGTTGCGCGCGATCTTCGGCGAGAAGGCTTCGGACGTGAAGGACACGTCGCTGCGCGTGCCGTCGGGCATGAGCGGTATCGTGATCGACGTGCAGGTCTTCACGCGTGAAGGCGTAACGCGCGACAAGCGCGCCCAGTCGATCATCGACGACGAACTGAAGCGCTACCGCCTGGACCTGAACGACCAGCTGCGTATCGTGGAAGGCGATGCATTCCAGCGTCTGGAGCGCCTGCTGCTCGACAAGACCGTCAATGGCGGTCCGAAGAAGCTGGCCAAGGGCGCGAAGCTGACCCGCGAATACCTGGCCGACCTGGACAAGTATCACTGGTTCGATATCCGTCCGGCAGACGAAGACGTTGCAGCCCAACTGGAGGCCGTCAAGGAAGCCATCGAGCAGAAGCGTCACGAGTTCGACCTGGCTTTCGAAGAGAAGCGCAAGAAGCTGACGCAGGGCGACGAACTGCCGCCGGGCGTGATCAAGATGGTCAAGGTGTACCTGGCCGTGAAGCGTCGCCTGCAGCCTGGCGACAAGATGGCCGGTCGTCACGGCAACAAGGGTGTGGTGTCGAAGATCGTTCCGATCGAAGACATGCCGTACATGGCTGACGGTACGCCGGCGGACATCGTGCTGAACCCGCTGGGCGTGCCGTCGCGGATGAACGTGGGTCAGATTCTGGAAACCCACTTGGGCTGGGCCGCGCGCGGTCTGGGCCAGCGCATCGGCGACATGCTCAAGGCGCAGGCCAAGGCGCAGGAACTCCGTCCGCTGCTCGCGCAGATCTACAACGAGAGCGGCAAGGCGGAAGACCTGGACAGCCTGTCCGATGCCGAAGTGCTGGAACTGGCGACCAACCTGAAGAAGGGTGTGCCGTTTGCCACGCCGGTGTTCGACGGCGCGCACGAGGCCGAAATCCGCCGCATGCTCGACCTGGCCTATCCGGACGACATCGCCAAGGAAAAGGGCCTGACCGCTTCGAAGCAACAGGTCACGCTGCACGACGGCCGCACCGGCGAAGCATTCGAGCGTCCGGTCACGCTGGGTGTGATGCACATGCTGAAGCTGCACCACTTGGTCGACGACAAGATGCACGCCCGTTCCACCGGTCCGTACTCGCTGGTGACGCAGCAGCCGCTGGGCGGCAAGGCGCAGTTCGGCGGCCAGCGTTTCGGTGAGATGGAAGTGTGGGCACTGGAAGCCTATGGCGCATCGTACGTGCTGCAGGAAATGCTGACGGTCAAGTCCGATGACGTGAACGGCCGTACGAAGGTGTACGAAAACATCGTCAAGGGCGAGCACTCGATCGATGCCGGCATGCCGGAATCGTTCAACGTGCTGGTGAAGGAAATCCGCTCGCTGGGTATCGATATCGATCTGGATCGTTATTGATCCGATCGATGCGGACGCCGGCTGCGGCCGTCGTTCACCAGCGCAGGTTTCCCCACAGATTGAATGCCGCTGTTCCGGACAGACTCCGGGGCGGCGGAGAAACAAGGAGTTGCAATGAAAGCATTGCTCGATCTCTTTAAGCAGGTTCAGCAGGAAGAGCAGTTCGACGCGATCAAGATCGGCCTGGCTTCGCCCGAGAAGATCCGCTCGTGGTCGTACGGCGAAGTGAAAAAGCCGGAAACGATCAACTACCGTACGTTCAAGCCCGAACGCGATGGCCTGTTCTGCGCCAAGATCTTTGGCCCGATCAAGGACTACGAGTGCCTGTGCGGCAAGTACAAGCGCCTGAAGCATCGCGGCGTGATCTGCGAGAAGTGCGGCGTCGAAGTGACGCTGGCGAAGGTGCGCCGCGAGCGCATGGGCCACATCGAGCTGGCCGCGCCGACCGCGCACATCTGGTTCCTGAAGTCGCTGCCGTCGCGTCTGGGCATGGTGCTCGACATGACGCTGCGCGACATCGAGCGCGTGCTGTACTTCGAGGCGTTCGTGGTGCTGGAACCCGGCATGACGCCGCTCAAGAAGAGCCAGATCATGTCGGAAGACGACTACATCGCGAAGTGCGATGAGTACGGCGAAGGCGAGTTCGTGGCGATGATGGGTGCCGAAGGCATCCGCGAACTGCTGCGCGGTATCGATATCGAGAAGCAGATCGAACAGATCCGCGCCGAACTGCAGGCCACCGGCTCCGAAGCCAAGATCAAGAAGTTTGCCAAGCGCCTGAAGGTGCTCGAGGCGTTCCAGCGCTCGGGCATCAAGCCGGAGTGGATGATCCTGGAAGTGCTGCCGGTGCTGCCGCCGGAACTGCGTCCGCTGGTCCCGCTCGATGGCGGCCGTTTCGCCACGTCGGACCTGAACGACCTGTATCGCCGCGTCATCAACCGTAACAACCGTCTGAAGCGTCTGCTCGAGCTGAAGGCGCCTGAAATCATCGTGCGCAACGAAAAGCGCATGCTGCAGGAAGCCGTCGATTCGCTGCTGGACAACGGTCGTCGCGGCAAGGCCATGACTGGCGCCAACAAGCGTCCGCTGAAGTCGCTGGCCGAAATGATCAAGGGTAAGGGCGGCCGTTTCCGTCAGAACCTGCTGGGCAAGCGCGTGGACTACTCCGGTCGTTCGGTGATCGTGGTGGGCCCGACGCTGAAGCTGCATCAGTGCGGTCTGCCCAAGCTGATGGCGCTGGAGCTGTTCAAGCCGTTCATTTTCCACAAGCTCGAAACGATGGGCATCGCCACCACCATCAAGGCGGCGAAGAAGGAAGTGGAAAGCCAGACGCCGGTGGTGTGGGACATCCTCGAAGAGGTGATCCGCGAACATCCGGTCATGCTGAACCGTGCGCCGACGCTGCACCGCCTGGGCATCCAGGCGTTCGAGCCGGTCCTGATCGAAGGCAAGGCCATTCAGCTGCACCCGCTGGTCTGCGCCGCGTTCAACGCCGACTTCGACGGTGACCAGATGGCTGTCCACGTTCCGCTGTCGCTCGAAGCGCAGATGGAAGCGCGTACGCTGATGCTGGCGTCGAACAACGTGCTGTTCCCGGCCAACGGTGATCCGTCGATCGTGCCGTCGCAAGACGTGGTGCTGGGTCTGTACTACACGACCCGCGACAAGATCAACGGCAAGGGTGAAGGCATGACGTTCGCTGATATCAGCGAAGTCCTGCGCGCCTACGAGAACAAGGAAGTCGAACTCGCTTCGCGCGTCAACGTGCGGATCACCGAGTACGTGCTGGTGGACAAGGACGCGGTGGGCGACGCCCGCTTCGCGCCCAAGATCACGCTGCAGGCCACTACGGTCGGCCGCGCGATCCTGTCCGAGATCCTGCCGAAGGGGCTGCCGTTCTCGGTGCTGAACAAGCCGCTGAAGAAGAAGGAAATCTCGCGCCTGATCAATACGGCGTTCCGCAAGTGCGGTCTGCGCGAAACCGTGATCTTTGCCGACAAACTGCTGCAGTCGGGCTTCCGCCTGGCAACGCGCGCCGGTATCTCCATCGCCATCGACGACATGCTGGTGCCGCCGCAAAAGGAGAAGATCATCTCCGACGCGGCCGCCAAGGTGAAGGAATACGACAAGCAGTACATGTCGGGTCTGGTGACGGACCAGGAGCGTTACAACAACGTCGTGGACATCTGGGGCGCCGCTGGCGACCAGGTGGGCAAGGCGATGATGGAGCAGCTCCAGCACGAAGACGTGGTGGATCGCGAAGGCAAGACCGTCAAGCAGGAATCGTTCAACTCGATCTACATGATGGCGGACTCGGGCGCCCGCGGTAGCGCGGCCCAGATCCGTCAGCTGGCCGGTATGCGTGGCCTGATGGCCAAGCCGGATGGCTCGATCATTGAAACGCCGATTACGGCGAACTTCCGTGAAGGCCTGAACGTTCTGCAGTACTTCATCTCGACCCACGGTGCACGTAAGGGTCTGGCGGATACGGCACTGAAGACCGCGAACTCCGGCTACCTGACGCGTCGTCTGGTCGACGTGACGCAGGATCTGGTCGTGGTGGAAGACGATTGCGGCACCTCCAACGGCGTGGCCATGAAGGCACTGGTCGAAGGCGGTGAAGTGATCGAAGCGCTGCGCGATCGTATCCTGGGCCGCGTGACGGTGGCCGACGTGGTGAACCCTGAAACCCAGGAAACCGCGATCGAGACCGGCACGCTGCTGGACGAAGATCTGGTCGACCTGATCGACAACATCGGCGTGGACGAAGTGAAGGTCCGCACGCCGCTGTCGTGCGACACGCGCTACGGCCTGTGCGCCAAGTGCTACGGCCGTGACCTTGGCCGCGGCGTGCTGGTGAACTCGGGCGAAGCGGTGGGCGTGATCGCGGCACAGTCGATCGGCGAACCGGGCACCCAGCTGACCATGCGTACGTTCCACATCGGTGGTGCGGCATCGCGTGCGGCAGTGGCATCGAGCGTGGAAGCCAAGGCGACCGGTACGGTGCGCTTCACGGTGACCATGCGTTACGTGACGAACGCCAAGGGCGAATTGATCGTGATCTCGCGTTCGGGCGAGGCGCTGATCACCGACGACCATGGCCGCGAGCGCGAGCGCCACAAGATCCCGTACGGTGCAACGCTGCTGGTGCAGGACGGCCAGGCGATCAAGGCCGGTACGCAGTTGGCTACGTGGGACGCACTGACTCGTCCGATCGTTTCCGAATACACGGGCACGATCAAGTTCGAGAACGTGGAAGAGGGCGTGACCGTCGCCAAGCAGATGGACGAAGTCACTGGCCTGTCGACCCTCGTGGTGATCGATGCCAAACGCCGTACGGCTGCCACCAAGGGCTTGCGCCCGCAGGTGAAGCTGCTCGACGCCAACAACCAGGAAGTCAAGATTCCGGGCACGGACCACTCCGTGACCATCGGCTTCCAGGTGGGCGCGCTGATCACCGTGAAGGACGGTCAGCAGGTGCACGTGGGTGAAGTGCTGGCGCGTATCCCGACCGAATCGCAGAAGACCCGCGACATTACCGGTGGTCTGCCGCGTGTGGCCGAGCTGTTCGAAGCGCGTTCGCCGAAGGACGCCGCCGTGCTGGCGGAAGTCACCGGCACGGTGTCGTTCGGCAAGGACACCAAGGGCAAGCAACGCCTGGTGATCACGGACCTGGACGGCAACGCCCACGAGTTCCTGATCGCCAAGGAAAAGCAGGTCCTGGTGCACGATGGCCAGGTAGTGAACAAGGGCGAAATGATCGTGGAAGGTCCGGCGGATCCGCACGACATCCTGCGTCTGAAGGGCATCGAAGAGCTGGCGCACTACATCGTGGACGAAGTGCAGGACGTGTACCGTCTGCAGGGCGTGAAGATCAACGACAAGCACATCGAAGTGATTGTTCGTCAGATGCTGCGCCGCGTGCAGATCCAGGACGTGGGCGACACCAAGTTCATCCCGGGTGAACAGGTGGAGCGCTCGGAACTGCTCGACGAGAACGATCGTGTGATCGCCGAAGGCAAGCGTCCGGCAACGCACGAGAACCTGCTGCTCGGTATCACGAAGGCGTCGCTGTCGACCGACAGCTTCATCTCGGCGGCATCGTTCCAGGAAACGACGCGCGTGTTGACCGAAGCCGCAATCATGGGCAAGACCGACGACCTGCGTGGTCTGAAGGAAAACGTGATTGTGGGTCGTCTGATCCCGGCCGGTACCGGCCTGGCCTACCACCGCGCCCGCAAGGCGCGCGAGGCTGCCGAGCGCGAGCGCGCACAGGCGATCAACGACGAAGAGCAATCGCTCTTTATCGAGCCGCCGGTGGTGCAAGCCACGGACGGCGACGCAGTCTGATCGCGTATCGCACCGAAGCGCTGTAGTGAAACCCGGCTCCATGGAGCCGGGTTTTTTTTCGTCTCGCGCCGGCGTCATCGCCGGACTAGCCGATGGCGATAGAGCCCAGCCCGGCGCACGGCGTGGCCACGGCCGCCGAGGTAGCGTAACCGAACGGCCACGCCGAAAGCGCGCCCATGCGCCGCATGTTTTCGCCGTCTTTTGGCTTGCGTGCCACATCGGCACGGATCGAGACAGTTTTCCCGCTGCGCGCAGTGGTATGGTTACGCCTTTCCCGGCTTTCCGATTACCGCTGTCTTATGTCGCGCGCCCTGGCGATCCTCAAGGAAGTATTTGGCTACCACGCGTTTCGCGGGCGCCAGGCGGAAATCATCGACCATGTGGCCGATGGCGGCGATTGCCTTGTGCTCATGCCCACCGGCGGCGGCAAGTCGCTCTGCTACCAGATCCCCGCGCTACTGCGCCAGCAGGCCGGCCATGGCGTAGGTATCGTCGTGTCGCCGCTGATCGCGCTGATGCAGGATCAGGTGGCGGCGCTGACCGAGGCTGGCGTGCGCGCCGCGGTGCTCAACTCCACGCTTTCCAGCAGCGAAGCATCGGCGGTCGAGCGCGACCTGCTGGCTGGCCGTCTCGAGATTCTCTACGTCGCGCCCGAGCGGCTGATGACCCCGCGCTTTCTGGACCTGCTCGAGCGCACGCAGGTCGGCCTGTTCGCCATCGACGAAGCCCACTGCGTGTCGCAATGGGGGCATGACTTCCGCCCGGAATATATCCAGCTCTCGGTATTGCACGAGCGCTTTCCGCGCGTCCCGCGCATCGCGCTGACGGCAACCGCCGATGCACTGACCCGCAACGAGATCGTCGAGCGGCTGGCGCTGGACGATGCGCGCGTCTTTATCTCGAGCTTCGATCGCCCGAACATCCGCTATCGCATTGTCGAAAAGGACAACGCGCGCCAGCAACTGCTTGCCTTCATCCAGGCAGAGCATATGAATGGCGATGGCGGTCACGACAGCGGCATCGTCTACTGTCTGTCGCGCAAGAAGGTGGAGGACACGGCGGCATGGCTCGCTGGCCACGGCATCAAGGCGCTGGCGTATCACGCCGGCATGGATGCGCAGGTACGCCAGCAAAACCAGGCCCGGTTCCGCGAGGAAGAAGGCATCGTGATGGTGGCGACGATCGCCTTCGGCATGGGGATCGACACGCCGGACGTCCGTTTCGTCGCCCACCTCGACCTGCCAAAGAGCATGGAAGGCTATTACCAGGAAACCGGCCGCGCCGGCCGCGACGGGCTTCCCGCCAATGCCTGGATGGCCTATGGTCTTGGCGATGTGGTGCAGCAAAAGCGCATGATCGACGAATCCGAGGCTGACGACGCCCACAAGCGGGTGTCGTCGGCCAAGCTCGATGCGCTGCTGGGTTTGTGCGAAACTCCCGGCTGCCGGCGCGTGCGGATCCTCGCCTATTTCGAGGAAGCGGCGCAGCCCTGCGGCAATTGCGACACCTGCCTGGAGCCGCCCGCCACCTGGGATGGAACGCGCGAAGCGCAGATGGCGCTGTCCTGCGTGTACCGCACCGCGCAGGCCAGCCGCGTACATTTTGGTGCGACCCATCTGATCGACGTGCTGCGCGGCAAGCCACTGAAAAGATCAGGCAGTGGGGGCACGACAAGGTGTCGACCTTCGGCATCGGCAAGGACCGCTCGAGCGCTGAATGGCATGCAGTTTTCCGCCAGCTGATCGCGCACGGGCTGTTGATGATCGACCACGGCGGGCATGGCGCGTTGCTGCTCGGCGAATCGGCGCGCGCGGTGCTCAAGGGCGAGCAGTCGATCACGCTGCGGCGGCAGGCCAGCAAGCCCGGCAAGTCCGGCGACCGCTCAGCACGCGGCGCACGGACCGACCATACGGCGGCGATGGACGGCGAAACGCTGGCCAACTGGGACGCGCTGCGCAAATGGCGTACCGCGACAGCCAAGGAGCACGGCGTGCCGGCCTACGTCATCTTCCACGATGCCACGCTGGCCGAACTTGCGCGCTGCGCCCCCGAATCGCTCGATGAACTGGCCGAGATCCCCGGGATTGGCGCCTCGAAGCTGGAGCGCTACGGCGACGAAATCCTGGAGACACTGCGCCAGGTGTGACCGCGGCGCGGCCCGGGGTATACGTCGCGTATACCCCTTGACCATTGTGCACACCACTGCTAGAGTGCCAGATTCGAGTTTTTGGCTTCGGATTTCGCTCGCCCGTCGGATTTGTGGTTTTCGATCCGCAAACAGGATGGCAGCAGCGGGATCCCGGCGAGCTCGCGCTCTTTGGCAAGTCTGTTACTTCGCAGCCCTTCCTTCAGAGCGTTCGCTCACCTTTCCCGTCCAAAACCCGTAGTTGCCTCTTTGCCAGCACTGGCGAGGGGTGTTTTTGTAAAAACCAAGCTGGATTGAACAATGCCAACTATCAACCAACTGGTTCGCAAGCCGCGCGTCTCTGAAGTCGTCAAGAGCAAGAGCCCGGCACTTGAGAACTGCCCGCAGCGTCGCGGCGTGTGCACCCGTGTGTACACCACGACGCCTAAGAAGCCGAACTCGGCACTGCGTAAGGTCGCCAAGGTGCGCCTGACCAACGGTTTCGAAGTCATTTCGTACATCGGCGGTGAAGGCCACAACCTGCAGGAACACTCGGTCGTGCTGATCCGCGGCGGCCGTGTAAAGGATCTGCCGGGTGTGCGCTACACATCGTCCGTGGTTCGCTGGATCTGCAAGGCGTGAAGGACCGCAAGCAGGCCCGTTCGAAGTACGGTGCAAAGCGTCCGAAGGCTGCCTAAGCTTTTCGCGCAAGTCATACAGACACCCGTGGCGCAAGTCATGGCGTTGTCACCAGGCGGCGGTACAACGGAGCGTTTTTTGCGCCGTGCCGTCGAGTAAGTGGTCACCCGGCGAATTTGCCGAAAGCAAGCTAGTTGGTGGCCGGAGAGCGGAAATATTCAGACCGTCTCTCAACTGAATCTAAAGGAAGAAAGATGCCACGTCGTCGTGAAGTCCCCAAGCGGGAAGTTTTGCCTGATCCGAAATTCGGCAATGTTGAAGTTGCCAAGTTCATGAACGTGCTGATGCTGGACGGCAAGAAGTCGGTTGCCGAACGTATCGTCTACGGCGCGTTCGACCAGATCGAGAAGAAGGCAGGCAAGGCGCCCATCGAAGTGTTTTCCGTTGCGATCAACAACGTGAAGCCGGTGGTGGAAGTGAAGAGCCGTCGCGTGGGCGGCGCCAACTATGAGGTACCGGTCCAAGTCCGTCCGTCGCGTCGTTTGGCATTGGGGATGCGTTGGCTGCGCGAGGCCGGGAAAAAACGCAGCGAGAAGTCGATGGCGCTGCGCCTGGCAGGTGAGCTGCTGGAAGCTGCAGAAGGCCGCGGCGGCGCGATGAAGAAGCGCGACGAAGTGCACCGCATGGCCGAAGCCAACAAGGCGTTCTCGCACTTCCGCTTCTAAGGCGCGCGAAAAACGCTGTTGGTTGCCGGGCGGGCTGTGTTTTCACACATCTCGCCCGTTTGTGTTAGGGGCGCAGACGATGAGATTTCTGCGCCTCATGGACGAATAGAGGATTAAAGTGGCTCGTAAGACTCCCATTGAGCGCTACCGCAATATCGGTATTTCGGCTCACATTGACGCGGGTAAAACCACCACGACCGAGCGGATCCTGTTCTACACCGGTGTGAACCACAAGATCGGTGAAGTGCATGATGGCGCGGCCACCATGGACTGGATGGAGCAGGAGCAGGAGCGTGGCATCACGATCACCTCCGCTGCTACCACCGCCTTCTGGAAGGGCATGGGCGGCAACTACCCCGAGCACCGCTTCAACATCATCGACACCCCGGGCCACGTGGACTTCACCATCGAGGTGGAGCGTTCCATGCGCGTGCTGGACGGCGCATGCATGGTCTACTGCGCAGTGGGTGGCGTGCAGCCGCAGTCGGAAACCGTCTGGCGTCAGGCCAACAAGTACGGCGTGCCGCGTCTGGCGTTCGTCAACAAGATGGACCGCACCGGCGCGAACTTCTTCAAGGTCTACGACCAGCTGAAGACCCGCCTGAAGGCCAACCCGGTGCCCGTGGTGGTGCCGATCGGCGCTGAAGACGGCTTCCAGGGCGTCGTCGATCTGCTGGAAATGAAGGCGATCATCTGGGACGAAGCCAGCCAGGGCGTGAAGTTCGAGTACCAGGACATCCCGGCCGAACTGCAGGCTACCGCTGACGAATGGCGCGAGAAGATGGTCGAGTCCGCCGCCGAAGCCAGCGAAGAGCTGATGGAAAAGTACCTGGGCGGCGAAGAGCTGACCCGCGCCGAGATCGTCAAGGCGCTGCGTGACCGTACCATCGCCTGCGAAATCCAGCCGATGCTGTGCGGCACCGCGTTCAAGAACAAGGGCGTGCAGCGTATGCTCGACGCCGTGATCGATTTCCTGCCGTCGCCGGTCGATATTCCGCCGGTCAAGGGCGTGGACGAGCGCGACGACGAGAAGAAGCTCGAGCGCAAGGCCGACGACAACGAGAAGTTCTCGGCGCTGGAGTTCAAGATCATGAGCGACCCGTGCGTCGGCCAGCGGATCTGCTTCGGCGGGTACTCGGGCAAGAGCAATTCGGCCGACACCGTGTACAGCCCGGTGAAGCAGAAGAAGGAGCGTCTGGGCCGTATTCTGCAGATGCACGCCAACCAGCGCGAGGAAATCAAGGAAGTGCTGGCCGGCTACATCGCCGCTGCCGTGGGCCTGAAGGACGCCACCACGGGCGACACGCTGTGCGATCCGGCTGCACCGATCGTGCTCGAGCGCATGGTGTTCCCGGAGCCGGTGATTTCGCAGGCTGTCGAGCCGAAGACCAAGGCCGACCAGGAAAAGATGGGCCTGGCCCTGAACCGCCTGGCGCAGGAAGATCCGTCGTTCCGCGTGCGTACCGACGAAGAATCGGGCCAGACCATCATCGGTGGTATGGGCGAGCTGCACCTGGAAATTATCGTCGACCGCATGAAGCGTGAATTCGGCGTGGAAGCGACCGTCGGCAAGCCGCAGGTTGC